>Ga0209006_10006049_pt1 | contig 10978 bp, 9 predicted proteins | sample JacPin_JW_Ref_O2_FD_188567 | JGI IMG/M metagenome (GOLD analysis project Ga0209006, IMG submission 188567) | Forest soil microbial communities from Algoma, Ontario, Canada - Jack Pine, Ontario site 1_JW_Ref_O2 (SPAdes) (version 2) | ecosystem: Environmental > Terrestrial > Soil > Boreal... | reverse complement strand
TTAATGCCATGCGCTAATCGCGCCAGGAATGTCAATTGAAATTTTGTCTATCCCCACTATTCACGGGCGGCGCCGTCGCGGGTGTCGCGTTCGCGGTCGCCGCATCGACCGCGATGCCATAGCCGGCCGAGATGGCCGCAATGTCGGGCGTGATCGCCTTGGCGGCGGCGATATCGGTGTCGCCTTTCTTCAATTTCGCCGCGCCGCGCGCGTAGAGCGAGTCCGCGTCCTTGGCGTTGCGGGCGAGCGCGACGTCGTAGTCGGCGATGGCGGCATCGAAGGCGCCGAGCTTGAGCTCGACGAGGCCGCGGCTGTTGAGCGTGTCATTTGCACCTCGATCGCTAGACCTTTGCGCCGGAGAACTTGACGACCCTCGCCCACTTCTCGGTTTCGTCGGCAATGAGCTGGCCGAAGTCGGCGGGCGTCCCCTGAATGATGTCGCCACCCATTTCGGAAAACCGCGTCCTGATGTTCTGATCGGCGAGACCGCGGTTGATTACCTTGTTGAGCAAATTCACCGCCTCGACCGGAGTGTCTTTGGGTGCGCCAACGCCGAACCAGGCGTTTGATTCGAAGCCCGGCAGGAATTCGGCGACCGCGGCAATTCCCGGCACGTGCTCTGATCGCTGCGCCGAGGTCACCGCCAAGGCCCGCAGCTTGCCGTCTCTGACGAGTTCGCGAGCCGCGGCCGTGATCATGACCTGTACCTGTCCGGACAGCAGATCGTTCAGCGCTGCCGCCGCGCCGTGATAGGGTACGTGAGTCATGTTGATGCCTGACATCATCTTGAACAGTTCGCCTGCCAGATGGGGCGCCGTGCCGACTCCAGGAGACGCGAAGCTGAGCTTGTTGGGGTTGGCTTTGGCGTAAGCGATCAATCCCGGGACGGTTGTGGCTTCAACCGATGGATGGACGACGACGATTTGTGGTTGGCGAACGACGCTCGCGATCGGCGCAATATCGCGCATGAAATTGAATTTGAGGTTCTCGTAAAGAGTTGCGTTGATCGCAGCCGAGGCGGCGACCATGAGAAGGGTGTAGCCGTCCGCCGGAGAGCGAATGACCATTTCGGTGCCGAGGTTGCTTCCGGCTCCTGCTCGATCCTCGATCACGAAGGGCTGAGCGAGGTGCTCCGACAGCCACTGGGCCATGACGCGACCGACGATATCGGTCAAATCGCCTGCCGCGGAACCGACGACAATTCGGACCGGCCGACCCGGATAGCTCTCGGCGACTGCGATGCGCGACACCGCGGGAAGCGCCACTGCGCTGGTTGCCATTTGAAGAAATCGCCGACGTGGAAAATTCATCGTTCTTCTCCGCTTGGGGAGCTGGGAGGATTTCGCTGGATTGGCGGACTAGCGCATGTTCCGGCGAAGTGGATACCGGTTCGCCGCCAAGAACATGCGCCAAACAATGAATCTAGAGCACATCCCGATTCCATCGGAACGGGATGTGCTCTAGGGCGCCCGCTCTTCGACGCGGTCGAGTGCGAATGCCGTGAAGATTGGCTCGTCCGTGACCGTGAAGAGGATCGCTTCGCCGTCGAGCACCTGGTGCTGATGCCAAGTCCACGATGGAAGGGAGAACGTATCGTGCGCTCCCCAGGTCATCGTCTTTTCGCCGGCCACAGTCCGTCCTCGTCCCGACACGACGTGCACCACGGTGTTCCAGGTGTGGCGGTGACGGCCAAAATGCCACCCTGCGACGAGACGGTGCATGCGGCATTGCATGGTCGGCAGTGTCGAGCCGCCGTTGATCGGGTTGACGAATTCAAGCGTCGTGCCGTCACATGAATCCGCCTCCGCGACCGGTATTTCTCTCAGGATCGAGAGCGACTCGGCCGCGCTGTAGTGGAACGGGACGCCGGCTCGCGGTGAATGCGTGCCAGCAGGCCGTGCCGGCCCGGTCATCCGACGTCCCTGACCCTCGGGTCGAACAACCGCTTGGCTGCGATCGCCGAAAGCTTCGAAGAAGAGACCATTGAGCGTGCGCACGAACGGGAAATCGAGCACGTCGAGCCAAACTATGGGATGGCTCGAAAGATTTCCGTGGTCGTGCCAGGTTCCCTGCGGAGTCAGCACGAGATCGCCCGGTAGCAAGACATAGCGTGCGCCGTCGACCGTCGTATATCCGGTGCTGCCCTCGATGACGAACCGCAGCGCCGCAGCGGAATGCCGGTGAGCGCGCGCGACTTCGCCCGGCAGCACCATCTGGACCGAGGCTTGGATCGTTTCGGTGGTCGATCGCCACGGCAACCCCGGCGTGCAAAGCCGCAATGATCGGCGCTCGGCGCCGTCCTCGAGGTTCACGACTTCGCTCGCCTTGAACAGGTTTTCGTAGATGTCCTTCCAGTGCCAGAGATGTGCGTCGGCACGCGGCTTCGGCTCTGGCGGGCTCACCCCGATGGTGTTCCAGTAGCCTTCAATCGAAAGTTTCGCCAGCTCGTGGTCGAGTTGCTCGACTGTCGGCGGCGCTGTCCTGGTGAGTGCCATTCCGTCTCTCCTGCCTGCCGGGTCAGAGCCTGCAACTGAATTCGATTGCGACCATAGGCCCGGTCGGCTATCGAGGGTACACGGGATTTCGCGCTAACCATATAGGTGGGCCCTATGGCGACGACTGCCGTCCCGATGGAGCCGCAAGAGGGCGACTCTCATGACCGTCGTCAACTCCTGGAACGAGTGGGACCCGCTGCGGGAGGTGATCGTCGGTTCGGCGCGCGGCGCCGCCGATATCGGCTACGAGCCGGCGCTGTCGCCCTATTTCCCGCCGGGCGATGCCGGCCGTTCGTTCCGCGGACAACCGGTGCCCGCCGCGCTGGCGGACGAGGCGGAACGTCAGCTCGACCATTTCGCTGCGCTGCTCGATCGGCTGGGCGTCACGGTGCGCCGGCCCGATCCGCTCGACCACGCGGTCGCGGCGGGCACGCCGGATTGGCAGATCGTGCACGGCCATGCGAGCGCATGCCCACGCGACACGTTGCTCGTGATCGGCGATCAGATCATCGAAGCCGGGATGGCGCAGCGCGCCCGCTGGTTCGAGTTCCGCGCCTACCGTAGCCTGCTCACCGGATACTTTCGCGGCGGGGCACGCTGGACCGCCGCGCCCAAGCCGCTCATGCGCGACGATCTCTACGTCGCGCCGGCGTCCTGGCCGTTCGACTTTGCCGCCGGCCCGCTGCTCGCCGAGACCGAGCCGGCCTTCGACGCCGCCTGCTTCGCGCGGTTCGGGCGCGACATCTTCTGGCGCCCTGATCTCGTCAGCAACGGTTTCGGCGCCGCCTGGCTGCAGCGTCACCTCGGCCCCGGCTTCCGGGTGCACCGCATCGCCTTCCGCGAGGCGCTGCCGACGCATATCGATACGACGTTGGTGCCGGTGCGCCCCGGTATCGTGCTCGTCAATCCGTCGCGTCCATGCACCGACGACGGGCTCGAGCTGTTCACCAACAATGGCTGGCGGCTCGTCGCGGCGCCGCCCTCGGTGCGCAGCGGCCCTGCGCCGTCGCGCGACGTCAGCAACTGGATCTCGATGAATATCCTGATGCTCGACGAACGCACCGCCGTCGTCGAGGCCGCCGAGGCGCCGATGATCGCGCTGATGCGCTCGCTCGGCTGCGAGGTGGTCCCGTGCCCGTTCGACCGTGCCTATGCGTTCGGCGGCGGCTTTCACTGCTGCACGGCGGATATCCGCCGCGACGGCAGGCTGCAATCGTATTTTCCGAGCCTCGACGCCACCGCGGCGGGTCGGTGAAGTCTGACGCGAGCCGAAGCGTGGCGGGGAATCGATGCGTCTCTCCTGCCTGCCGGGTCAGAGCCTGCAGGTGAATTCGATTGCGACCGTGGTGCCGGTCGGCTATCGAGGGTACACGGGATTTCGTGCTAACCATATAGGTGCGCCCTATGGCGACGACTGCCGTCCCGATGGAATGGGAAAAACGGCTTGGTCGCAGGCTACGGGTGCGCGACCTCTACATCCTGTCGATTGTCGTCAAGACCGGAAGCATGGCCAAGGCCGGGCGAGAGCTTGGCATATCTCAGCCCTCGGTCTCGGAGGCGATCGCCAATCTCGAACACCTGCTTGGCGTCCGTCTCGTCGACCGCAGCACACGGGGCGTTGAGCCGACGGTGTATGCAGATGCGATCCTCAAGCGAAGCGCGACCGTCTTCGACGAGCTGAAACAGGGCGTCAGGGACATCCAATTCCTGGCTGACCCGAAATCAGGCGCAGTGGCGGTCGGCTACACCGACATGCTGGAAGCGATCGTTCCGACGATTGTCGAACGATTCAGCGAGCAATATCCGCGCGTCGTCTTGCGAGCGGAGCTTGTGCGCTCGCCCATCGTCGAGTCCCTGCCGGGACTTCGCGATCGAACCTTTGACCTCATCCTCGCAAGGCCGTCGCGCAGCGAGGATCAATCGATGGAAGACATTCAGGCGGATTTCCTGGTCGAAGACCCGATGTTTGTCGTCGCCGGCAGCCATGGCCCGTGGGCTCGGCGGCGAAAGCTCGACCTTGCGGACCTCGTCGATGCAGCCTGGATTCTGCCTCCGCCTGACGGATTGACCCACAGGTTCGTTGCCGAAGCGTATCGGAAACAGGGTCTCGATCCTCCCGCGGTCACGTTGCTGAGCAGCACGATCGACTTGCGGGTGAGTCTGCTGGCCAGCGGCCGCTTTGTCTCGGTCCTTCCAAGATCGGTCTATTTGCGGGACCGCGTACGATACGGCCTGAAAATGCTGCCGATCGCCATGCCGGCTCGATCATGGCCGCTGACGATCATGACGCTGAAGAATCGGACTCTGAGCCCGGTGATCGAGCGTTTCATCGCCAGCGCGCATCAGGTTGCGAAGGCAATTTCGGCTTGAGATTTTTTTCAGGTGCGTGGCCATGCCAGCCGATGGTTTCTCGTTTCCGGACGTCCGCTTGGGGTCTTGGCCGTGTAAAATGGGCGGGCATCCGAAACCCTTCACAAAAGCACCCTACGGTCGTTGCCCGATCCCATGTTGTGCGGTACCGCTTGGCATCCATTGTCAACGGGTGCGTCCGTGACCCGCGCCGCAAGACCGCTCATCCCCCGCCGAACGCTGTTCGACAATCCGACCTTCCTCGGGGCGAAAATCTCGCGCGATGGCGCCTGGATCTCGTGGCTGGCACCAGTGGACGGCGTCCTGAACGTGTGGCTGTCGCCAGCTGGCGACATCAAGTCCGGGATCCCGGTCACGCGCACCAAGGGACGTCCGATCGGCTGGCAGGATTGGTCCCCGGACGGGCGGTTCGTGATGTTTCTCAACGACGAGAACGGGGACGAGAACCACCACCTGTTCGTCGTCGATCCCGCAACACAAGCCATGCGGGACGTCACCCCATTCGCCGACGTCAAGGTGATGCCAGTCCTATGGTCCAACGACGCCCCCGGCGACGTGGCCGTGAAGATCAACGATCGCGACGCGCGATGGCCTGATCTCTATCGCATCGATCTGGCGAGCGGACGCCGCACGCTGGTCTGGGAGAACATGCAGCAGCTCGCCAGCATCGGCCTCGATTGGCACCTGCGCCCACGATACGCGCGCAGCAACGCGCCCGACGGCGGTTCGACCCTGTGGCGCATCGAGGGAACAACGCTGACGCGTTGGCGCGACGTGCCCTATGAAGACAACATGACAACGGGCGCCGTGCTCTTCAACCGGGCCAACGAACGCCTGCTGATGCTCTCGAGCATCGGGCGCGAGACGGCTGCCTACGCTTGGCACGATTGGGCCACCGGCCACGATAGCCTCGTCGCCGGGCATCCGACGTCGGATTGCGGGCATGCCGTCTTTCACCCGGACACGTTTGAAGTGGAAGCCGTGGCAATCGACGCGGCCCGTCAGCAATGGATCTACGTTGATCCCGGCGTGGCCGCCGATTTCGCGCTGCTGCAATCACGGCTCACGGGATTCGAGTTCTATGTCGAAAGCAAGACGGGGGATGATCGCCGCTGGATCGTGAATGCGCACAGGGCGGAACAGCCGACCACGTATTTCCTTTTCGATCGCGACCAGCAGTCCGTCACCGAGCTGTTCCGGGCTCGGCCGGCGCTCATCCCGTACCGCCTCGCGCCGATGCATGCGATACATTCGAAAGCGCGCGATGGTCTCGAGCTCGTCTCCTATCTGACGCTGCCTGCCGAAATTCGCCAAGATCGGCCGCCCGAGCCCTTGCCGATGGTGCTGCTCGTCCACGGCGGTCCTTGGGCGCGCGACATCTACGGCTATCATCCCTACCATCAATGGCTCGCCGACCGGGGCTATGCGGTGCTTTCGGTCAACTATCGCGGCTCGACAGGCTTCGGCAAGTCCTTTGTCGCGGCAAGCGAAAAGCAGCACGCGACCAAGATGCATGACGACTTGATCGACATGGTCGAATGGGCCATCGCCGAGGGCGTTGCGCTGCGCGACAAGGTCGCGATATTCGGCGTGTCATACGGCGGCTATGCCGCTTTCGTCGGCGCCACGTTCACGCCGGACGTGTTCTGTTGCAGCGTGCCGGTCGTCGGCATCACGAACCTGCAGACGCTGCTTGAAACAATGCCGCCGTATTGGGCGGGCATCGCCGAGTTCATGTTCCGCAGTTTCGGCGACCCCCGCACCCCCGAGGGACGGGCGCTGCTCGCCGAGCGTTCCCCGATCCACAAGGTCGATCGCATCAAGAAGCCGATGCTGATCTTTCATGGTGCCAACGACGTCCGATGCAAGATCGCGGAAAGCGATACGATCGTCGCGGCCATGACGGCGAAGCGCATCGCCGTCACGTATGTCGTCTATCCGGACGAGGGCCATGGCTTCGCCAAGCCGCCGAACCGGCTCTCGCATTGCGCGATAGCCGAGGCGTTCTTCGCGCGTCACCTCGGCGGCGCATGCGAACCGGTCGGCAACGACTTCGACGGATCCAGCCACGAGGTGCGTGCCGGCGCCGATATCCTGGCAGGCAGCGCGCCGACTGGCTGAGGCTTTCCGGCCATCGACTGAAAGCCATGCGGCGTGGTCCGTGGCTTCCTCATCCACGTTCTGCCCAGGGGCTTCCACCGCATCCGCCACTACGGCCTGCGCGCCAGCGCCCTCGGAGCCCGCGGCTCCCTCCGCCATGGGCCGGCATCCCATACCGTTCACATGACCAGAAACGGCGCCTTCCACAATCCCAACCGTTGATTTAGGCTTATCTCCAAGCTGCCAGCGGACCTGCCGAAGCTCCGTGAATTGAAAAGCAGCGACGATGCCGTCGGCGGGCAAGACATTGGAAGTCATTGAGACTTGGCCTGGCGTTCTCCTGCGCTCGCAGGAGACTCGCGAACGCCCTCACGATGAAGCTTCATGTCAAAATCACCATGGGAGAGGGAAGCATGACACGATTGAAGATCGCGGCGGTCGCGCTGGGGCTCCTGATCGGAGTCCTCGGAGTGGTGCCGGCGAACGCGTGGAAGCGCGGCGACGTCAACGTGCTGGCCACGCTGCCGGCGGCGACCGGCAGCGTCGAAGGGCTCACGGTCGGGCCCGACGGCAACATTTACGTTCCGACCTTCGGCTTCAACGCGGCCGGAGCGCTCAGCGGCAACGCCCTGCTGTTCGTGATCTCGCCCAGCGGCAAGATCATCAGGAAGGTGACCATCGCCAATTCGAGCCCGCACATGCTCGGGCTCAGGTTCAATCCGGCGACGCACGCCTTGTGGGTGCTGGACTTCGGCGCCGGCAACATCCTCAACGTCGACTCGGTCACCGGGACCTCCAGCATCCTGGCGAGCCCCGGCGCGGGTACCGGCCTCAATGCGCTCACGTTCGATGCGCAGGGAAACGGCTACGTGTCGGATTCCTTCAAGGGCGTCATCTATCAAGTGCCTCCGCACGGCGGCAGCTTCGCCATCTGGAAATCGGATCCGCTGCTCGGCCCGGGCACCGGCCTCACCCCGCCGTTCGGCGCCAACGGCGTCGAGTTCAGCCAGGACGGCAAGACGATGTTCGTCGCCAACACGGCGTTCCATCAAATCATCCAGATTGCGGTGAACTCCGACGGCTCGGCCGGCGCGGCATCGATCTTCATCACCGGCATCAACGCCCCGGACGGGATCGCGCTCGACCGCAATGGGAACATGTGGATCTGCTCCAACCAGGAGGACGAGATCGTCATCATCGACAAGACCGGCAAGGTGATCGCCAAGCTCGGCGATTTCCGCGGCCTCGACCAGGACGGCATCGTCGACGGATTCCTTTTCCCGGCGAGCCTGGACTTCAGCAAGGACGGCTCGACCCTCTACGTCTCCAACCTGACACTGTACCTGCCGTACGCCGGAGCCCAGAAAGCGATCGATTCGGCCTGGACGCTCGAGGTCGGCGCCTACACGGTGTCCTCGCTGCCGGCAAAAATTCCACCCATCTTCGACGGGCACTAGCCGCAGAGGCCAGCGTCGAAAACGACAAGGGCCGCCTTCGGGCGGCCCACTGTCGACAAGACCGCCAACAAAATTATCGAATGCGTGCTGGGTCCGCCGCATCGATCGTGGTGCCATAGCCGGCGGATACAGCCGCGGTGCCGCGCTTGATCGCCTTGGCGACGGCGATATCGGCGTTGCCGCCGGCGGTGTCGCCCTTCTTTCGTTGCGCCGCGCCGCGCGATTCAAGGTGCCAGAAGCGTTCGCCCGACCCGGAAGCCGATATAGCTGCTTCGGTTGTCGTCGAAGTACCCGGCCCGCGACGCGGAACGGAGCTGCCGCAGGTTGCTGTCGTAGGATCCGCCGCGCACGACACGAGATCTGCAATCGCCCTCGGTCCAGGCCGATCCGTCCGTGGGCGCATCGAGCTTGCCCTGCGCCGTGTCGACCTCGTAGCTCGCGTGATAGCAATCCTCGGTCCATTCCCAGACATTGCCCACCATGTCATGGAGCCCGAACTTGTTGGGTGGGAATGAGCCGACCTGCGCGGTCTGCTTGTTGTCCCACGGGCTGCCGCAACCGTTGCAGCTGGCGTTGTTCCTGCCGATGTCGTTTCCCCAGAAGTACTCCGTCGTCGTCCCGGCGCGCGCCGCATACTCGTATTCGGCTTCGGACAGGAGCCGATAGGTCTTGCCGGTCACCTGCGAGAGCCACGCCGCGTAGGCTTGCGCGTCGTCCCAGCTCACGTTGATCGCCGGCCGTTCTCCGCGCCCGCCCTCATCGGACGGCTTGTAGCCATTGCAGCCGCCAGCCGCGACGCAGGCGTCCCAGTCGGCGAATGTCAGCTCACGGCTCGATACGGCAAACGGCCTGGAGATGGTGACGGTGTGTTGCGGCAATTCGGTCGCCTCGGCTGGCGCGTCCGGCCGCGCTGATCCCATCGCGAACGTGCCGGCCGGCACCACCACCATTTCCGGACAGTCCCGTGCGCACTCCTTGAACGACCGACCCTGCTCGAGCGCTCGCTCCGTCGCCTGCGTCAATACATAGGGCCGAACCTGCGCCCGCGCATACGGCCACGTGATGGTCCAATAGCGCCATTGATCCGCGATGGGTCTCTGATTGATCCAGCCGACGAGGCCCAGAATGACGCCGACCAACAGCACAAAAATGGCTGCCTGGGCAAACCGCCATCGTCTCTTGGTCTTTGCCTCGGCAAGCCGGATGTCGGTATCGGCTCGGCGGCTTTCGGCAAGATAACGTTCGGTCCCCGCGGTTGGCGCCGGAGCGCCCGTCGGGCGCAGCGCAAGCCACGTTTCTGCCTGATCCAGCAGCGGCGGGCGCAGCAACAACGCGGCGGCGCATGCGTTTTCCATCCATTCGCGCGCCCGCTCCCCATACTCGGTATGCTTCCTGACCCAGCCGATATCGGTCTGCAATGCGTCGACGAGCTTGTCGGCGCTCGCATCGAACCGCGAGGGATCGTCGAAGAAAATGAAATTGAGCCGCCGCAGCGCTTCGGGCACGGCGCTGTCTTGCATGGGTCGGCACAGGATCGGCGCAAATCGCTTGTTCAGCGATGCGGCATGCGCAACCTCCATCAGCGCCACGTCCGACTTCACCGAATCGGGGGAGAGCACGAATACGATCGTATCCGATCGCGCAATCAACGCTTGGATACGGGTCCACCAATCCTCGAACGCATAAATTTCCTGGCGATCGATCAATACCTCGAAGCCGCGCCCGTTCAGCACCGATTCGAGCCGGTCCGCAAACGCCATATCCTTGCGCGAGTACGAGATAAAGACTCGCGTCTTGGTCTCAACGTTCCGGCCGCCGACCGTATTTTGCACGAGCAGATCACCTCAGCCGAATGTCGCCGATCCCAGTGTAGCCCGCGCTCCAATCTGTCCAAGTAAGCTCCGACAGATCGAGCAATGGGAGTGGTCTAACACACGCGAAATGCCATAGGTTCGACCCCACACCGCCACCAATGGCTCGGAGGCAGAATGGACGACCGATTGACGAATATCCTGGCGGCGGTCGTGCCCTCGCGGGACAGAGCCGAGCTGCGCATCGCCGACGGCAGCGATCCGGCCAAGATCGGGACCACGATCGATGGAGGCCCGAAGTTCCATGAGCTTTTTCTGGTGAACGGCGGCGAGCACGACATCGCACGCATGGCCATGCGCAGCGGAGGATTCGCCAGCGATGACGACGAGGTCGCGAAGCTCAACGAATCGATCGTCGAGTTCGGTGCCGTGACGGCAGGCGGCGCGCAGCGGCTCGCGACGCTCGATCCCGGCATCCTGGATTTCATGCTGTGGTACCGGCTCGATCTGCAATTCTCCGACGGCACGCGCATCGCGGCCTCGTTCGAGGTTCCCAAGACCTACGCGTTTCGCGCGGAGAATTACCGGTTCTGTCCGCCGCTCGACGAGAAAGCCTATGTGCTCGGCCTCAAGCCTGCGCCGCAATCACTCGCCCCCTCATAATACCGCGCCGGAGGAGCCAACTTTGCCTTATTTTGCGCGTTCTATGGACGCTGATCTGGGGACGCGGCGTGCGTGGGGTACG
>Ga0209006_10006047_pt1 | contig 10982 bp, 9 predicted proteins | sample JacPin_JW_Ref_O2_FD_188567 | JGI IMG/M metagenome (GOLD analysis project Ga0209006, IMG submission 188567) | Forest soil microbial communities from Algoma, Ontario, Canada - Jack Pine, Ontario site 1_JW_Ref_O2 (SPAdes) (version 2) | ecosystem: Environmental > Terrestrial > Soil > Boreal... | reverse complement strand
ATGCGAACTGCTGGAGAAGGCGATTGAAATCGACGCAGACTACTTTCTCGCACATCAGAGGCTTGGCGTTTTGCGTCAGCGCTCGGGCGATCTGATTCGGGCCGAATATCATTTCCGACGCAGCCTCGAAGCGAAGCCAACCCATTATGGATCCCACTTGTATCTAGCTAATTGTTTAGCTGTGCAGGGGAGAGAGGAAGAAGCAGAGCAGACATACCGATTTGTTACCAGCCTCCAGCCCGAGAACCCGGGCGGATTAAAATTCTTCGCCAATTTCCTCGAGTCGATCGGAAAGAAAGAAGACGCATTAGCGCTCCGGGCAAAGATCAAATCGCTCCTCGATCAATAGGGCCTGCCGTAGACACTATGCTCGCCCTGTACCGTTTTGGAACGTTGGGAGTTCAGATTCGACCTCCAATGTAATTACTCTGCCAATTCGCGAATAGACTCGAATCGGGCCCGTAGGGTAATGGCAACACGGCACCCTGCGACGGTCGCAGATATGGGTTCGAATCCCGTCGGGTCCACGCTCCATTCGGGGCGCGGGTTCTGTGGGGAGCGAAAGCAGGCATAGCTTCCTACAAAAGTAACTTGACTGAAATTCTGGGCGACCTATACTAAAACTGTTGCAGGGTGCTGTAATGCCCAGAATTAATAGGCTCCGAGAAATCGGGGTCTTTCGTTTTTTCGTATGCGTTTCGGAGCGCGCGTAATCACAACCATGCGCACATCAAGTGCCCCAAGCCGCCACGGACGCGCAGGCCGTCGCTGCGGTCGTGGAAGTAGCGGGCGTTGAGGTGTTGGCGGTCGAGAAACTCGGTGCGGCCGAAGCCCAGGCCTTTCAACTCCTCCTGCAACATTTCGGGATCGAAGAACAGATGGAACGGCTCGCCGTATTCGGCCACGCGCCGGGCGAGGGCGTCGGCGGCGATCCTTTGGCCGGGATTGAGAAGCTTGCGGTCGATGGCGAAGTCGAAGACCACGCCGCTACCCGCCGGCATTTTTGCTATAAAACTCAGCGTGGTCATGAACGCCGCGTGGGAGAGGTACGGCGTCACGCCCAGCCAGGAGAAGAAGGCGGGTTCGCTTTCCTGGAAGGCCGCCCCACGAAGTTCGTCGGCAAGAATTTGGCGTTCGAAGTCGACCGGAACGAAGGTTACGGTGGGCGGAATTGTGATTCCAGCAGCGTGCAACCGTTCACGCTTCCAGGCTTGCGTGGCCGGATGGTCCACCTCAAACACGGGCAGCCCGGCATGCGGATTACGACAAGCGAACGTGTCGAGCCCGGCGCCCAGTACTACGCATTGATTCACGCCGTTGGCAACAGCGTGCGCGATCTGATCTTCCGCGTATCGACTGCGCGCGGCCATGAAGGCGCGGAAAGCGCGGGAAAATCCGTGGCCCTCGCGCGGTGAGGAGCGCAGTGCCTCCGCCGCCTCGATCCCAATGATTCGCAAGGCCAATGGATCGTCGAGCACCTTGGGATCGTCGAGTAGTTGGTGCGCCGCGCGGCGGATCGCTACCCTCTGCGCGGTGCGGCTGAATTGACCTTCCTGCATCGGCGTCTCGAGGCCTATACCCCGACTGCGGGCGCCGCCTTGCATTCTTCGCACGGGCAGAGTTCCCGCAGCAACTTCCACGAGTAGATGCCGAGGTCGTGACCGTCGTTCCAGGAGAACTTGATGGCGTACTTGCCAATGCCCTCAGCGGAGACTGGGCGCGCCGTAGCTTTGAACATGGGAAGCACGCCCGGAGCGGCCGCAGTGGGATCCCCCGGCCTGCGTCCGGCCTTCTCGCGTTCGTCGTTGCACATGGCGCAGGGGCAGGCGTCGCGCAGATAGACAAAGCTGTAGTGGGACGCGTGCCCGTCGTTCCAATCGATATTCACACCCGAGCCGGTGCTGATATTCACTCTTACCGACTTGGGATCGGTGCCCGCAGACGGGGATTGGATCGGGGACTGCATGATTAAAGTATCGCACAGGGAAATCGAAGTGTATCCCGGACAACGGTGCCGGGAGACAGTCTCCGTTCTACCTCAGGGGCTGAAGCCCTTTGCTGGCAGAGCGCTTGCGGCGCGGCTTAAAGCCGCACCCTTTCAAAGCAACCCATAAATTTAATCCGCGAACTTAACGGACACTACACTACGAAGGCGACTTAAGCTCAGTTCCCGGCGAAATCGATGGAGCCGTCACGGGCACTGGCACGGCCGGCCCGGGCGTCTGCACCGGCATCGCCTGACGCGAATAGGCGGCGCGCTCGTCCCACTTGCCGAAGATCATTTTCCCGGCAGTAGTCTGCAGCACCGAGGTGACCGAGACGTCAATGGTCTTGCCGATCATTTTTCGGGCGTTATCCACCACCACCATGGTCCCATCATCGAGATAGGCCACGCCCTGGTTGTACTCCTTGCCTTCTTTCAGGATGAAGACACGCATGGTCTCGCCGGGCAGCACGATCGGCTTTAGCGAGTTCGCCAGTTCGTTGATGTTCAGTACCTGCACGCCCTGCAACTGCGCGACTTTGTTCAGATTGAAGTCGTTGGTGATGATCTTGCCTTCGTACAGCTTAGCCAGTTCAATCAACTTCAGGTCGACTTCGCGGACGGCAGGAAAATCATCTTCGACGATCTGGATGGTGAGTGTAGCGACCTTCTGCAGACGCTGCAGAATGTCAAGGCCGCGGCGTCCGCGATTGCGCTTGAGGGAGTCGGCGGAGTCGGCCACCAGCTGTAACTCGCGCAGCACGAACTGCGGGGTCACAATGATGCCGTCGAGGAATCCGGTCTCGGCAATGTCGGCGATGCGGCCGTCGATGATGACGCTGGTGTCGAGAATCTTGTAGCTTTTCTTGCCCTGTTTCTCGCCTCCAAAGACTCCGCCTAGCGCCGCCAGGTTGAGCAGGTCCCCCTTGGTCGCGCCCACGGCCAGGCCAACATAGGCCATCAACAGCATGACCAGGATCTGGAGGAAGCTCTGGGTCTGCCCCGCAGGCACACTGCTGCGAATCACCAGGGCGAAGAGGTAGGCGCCACAGATTCCGAGAAAGCTGCCGATGGCGGCTCCGATCAACCGTTTCAGGCTGATGGTGCGCAGCTTCCACTCGAATACGATGATTGCCGCTCCGATCACAGCGCCCACGCCCGCATCCATAACCGGCGTTCGGCCAAAGGGCGCGATGAGAAAGCAGGTAACCGCTACCACGACGACGAAAAGAAGGCGTACAAAAATGAGATCCACGGCAAACCTCCGCGGACGCAGCTTGCCCGTCTTTTGGGTGATGCATCCGTGCCGCTTCTCGCCGCCCCCGGCGGGTGTCGGCCCTTCGCATATGCGGGGCGCGCATGAATAAGGGGATAAGTGTGCGCCCCGTCCCGGCTTAGTCTGGGGCTCGGCCGGGAGGTCAAATATCTAACGCCAAGAGTATATACCCGTCGCTAAAGATGAGAGAAGAAACGTGGCGCTGCCGCCATGGGCAGGACTTTTCTTGATTTAGTCGCAGGCCCTGCGGATCTGAAGCACCCCGCGTTTTCTGCGTCGATCTACAGCTTTCTATCTACATCAACCGTGCCAGCCACAGCATCTGATTTGGGTCCATTAGTCAGCCAGGATTTTGGGGACGATTTTTCGGGACCAGTTTTCGAGAAGAGCCGCTTCGACCGACTTAATCTGAAAGGGAGGAAACACTATGAAGATGATTGGATGGGTCAGCACAGGATTTCTGTCACTCCTTCTGGTAGGTTCCACGGCAGTCGTGGCGCAAGACAAGCCGGACGAGGATAAACCGCCACGGCAGGAAGAGCCCAAGAAAGACGACGCCAAGCCCCCGAAGGACGAGGCGAAGCCTTCGAAGCAAGACGACGTCAAGCCTGAAAAGCGCGACGCTCAGGAATCGCGGGATCAGGAAAAAATGAATCAGAACCGCGAAGACAAGGATCGCGTAAACAACGAGCATCCGCAGCAAGGCATGGAGCATGCTCAGGCGGGTGGAAAGAGCACGCGCATTCCTGACGACAAGTTCCGCGCTAATTTCGGGCGCTCGCACACCATCGTCATTAACCGCCCCGTGATCGTCGAAGGGCAGCCGCGTTTTCAGTCCGGCGGCTTCTGGTTCATCATCTCCGACCCTTGGCCAGTGGGATGGGCCTACACAGATCAGGTCTATGTCGACTTCGTCGATGGCGAGTACTTCCTGTTCGACGTGCTACATCCGGGAGTTCGCATCGCACTGGTCGTGACGTTGTAACAATCGTCGCAGTAACGATCGTCGTAGCTATTGACGAACAGTCGTAGCTATTGACGAACGAATGATAATCCCCCACGAAGGCGGCTCGGTCGTGATCGGAATATTTCCGATTACGGTTTGAGCCGCTTTCGCTTTTGTCTTTTCGCTTTTATCACGCCGCCCCCGTTCTCATGCCCCTGCTAGACTTTTCCCATGAAAGCATTGATGATCACCAACCTGTCGGGGCCGGCGGGCCTCGCCGTCCAGGAGATCCCGGAGCCGGCAGCAGAGGCGGGACAGACGATCGTCCGCGTGGCCGCCGGAGGGTTGAACTTCGCCGACTTCATGACCGCGAAAGGCGGTTATCCCGGCACTCCGCCACCGCCCTTGATCGCAGGCCGGGAATTTTCTGGAGTCGAAGAGAAAACTGGCCGCCGCGTCATGGGCTATGCCCAGTGGGCCGCGTTCGCCGAGAAAACTGCTGCGCATTCCAACATTGTATGGCCGGTCCCCGACCATTGGACCGACGAACAAGCCGCCGCCTTTCCAGTGAATTACTTCACCGCCTTTCTAGCCTTCTGGCAGGCCGGCATGACCGATCCGCCGGGTGCTCCGTCCTTGTCGCGTCCTTCGCGACAGGGCGGGGATTTTGATTCTCCACCAGCGCAGAGAAAACGCACTCCCCGCGTTCTCATACATGCTGTAGCCGGAGGCGTAGGCACCGCCGCGGTCCAGATCGGCAACCTGCTCGGCGTGGACATGTACGGCACGTCATCTTCTGACGCAAAACTCGCCCGGGTAGAACGACTCGGCTTGCAACACGGCATCAACTACAAGCTGCACGACTATGAAGAAGTAGTGAAGGATCTCACCAACGGCGAAGGCGTCGATGCCGTCTTCGAGATGCTCGGAGGCGAACACACCGCCAAGAGCACGCGCTGCCTGCGCGACTTTGGCCGCGTCATTCAATACGGCACCGCCACCGGCAAGCCCCCACAACTCGACCTGCGGGCCATGTATGCCAAGTCCGCCAGCGTGCAAGGTCTCTGGCTGACCTACTTGTCGCAGAAGCCGGAGATTATGGGGCCAGCCTGGCAGCAACTCTCGGCCTGGATCGCAGACGGCAAGCTAACCCCGCAGATTGGCCACGTATTTGCCTTAGACCGCGCCGCCGAGGCTTACAAACTGCTGCAGGACGGACAGAACTACGGCAAAGTCGTGTTGAAAATTTCGAGTTGAGCGACTTCTGCAATCCAAATTTCATTCTGAGCGAAGAAATGCCCGCGAGAATCGCGGGCATTACGCAGTCGAAGACTCCCTACCTGCCACGACGCTCAGGGAGCGATAGAACAACTGTAAGGTTTACGGAATGCCGCCCGGGCGAGCGCTTACCTCATCGTCCGTGCGTGCCAAAGAACTCCCAGGTTGAGCTGATGGTCCAGGCGTCATAGGTGTGGCCATATCCCAACTCCCGGGCGAACTGAAGCTCGTTCAGGCCGTCCGCTGACTTGGAATCCAGGTGGAACACGTTCGGGGAAGGCTTTCCGGCGGTGCATAACGGCGTGGCGTTCGGAGGCAGCCGGTCGGCCGCAAACCAGTAATTCATGTCCACATCCACGCTGGGCACCGGAACCTTGGGGTCGTTCGGGACTGGCCAATATGCTCCACCGCAATACCCCAGGGTTGCGTCGGCGTCGCCGCGCAGCTCGAAAACTGACACTGGCCGCGATGGGTGCGGCAGTACAGGAGCGCTTCCCACGTAAATGCTTCCTGAAACCGGCGCGCAAGCCGCCACCACGTCCGCATTCTCAATGCACATTCTGTGCGTCATCATCCCGCCGGAGGAGAAGCCCATTACGAACACCCGCTCCGGATCAACCGCGTACCCTCCCGACGTCAGGGGCTTCTCCGTGGCCAGTATCAGGCTCCGCAAAAATCCGGAATCGTCCGGCACTGCTGGAAAGTACATAGCCGTACCGTAGGACTCCCACATAAAACGGCCCGTCGGCGAGCCCGGGATGAACGACCCGACGGGGCAAATCAGAAGAAACCCATTGGCGTCGGCCAGTCCATCCCACCCCATGGTCTTGGTGCAAACCCTGAGTGGAGGATCGGATTCGGCGTTCAATGCAGCGCCATGCAAGACCATGACCAGCGCGGGATTCTTTTGCAGGACCGGCGGCACATAAATGGAATAGATCCTGGTCAGGTTGTTCCAGGTCGTAGTGTAGGTGGTGAATTTCCCCTTCTGAGCCGTGGCTACACTACCCAACACGCAAAGTACTAAAGCAAGTCTCTTCACAGCTTCCTCCGTTGACGGTCCTAAGGATCGGTCGCTAGCGCTGGGGGATGGCTAATAAACACCTGTTTCGTGGCAAAGGGGTACGTCGGGGATTTGGCGAGGGACGATTAGTCTGGCTTTTCACGGCACCACCGGCAACCTGGGATTTTCACGAGAACCGGCAGTCTCCGATGACCCCTTCGCCGAACTCCAACCAACTACTACTATAGCGTTTTGGCGAGCATTTCAAACCAATCTTCTCCAGTGGCGCGGCTTCACCGCAATCCGGACCGAGCGATGACCCACGCGAGAAACTTATCCGTCAAGTCTACTTTCGTAGGTATTAACGGCTGTCAAGCCCACTTTCGTAGGTATTTTTCGTCTACTAAAGTAGACAATTTTTCCACAGCATAACTCCTTGAAAACATGGACCGCCCCAATAACCTACACAGTAACAATAACTTACAAGGCATGAGTTTGGAAATTTTGCACAGTGTTCCTACAGGAACATATCGCGGTCGACCTCGGATCTGGTTTGCCTACAACCGCGCCCAGTCTCGAACACCCAAGTCTCGCTCACCAGAAAGTTCGCAAGCGAGCACAATACAATCGCGATCGCATTGCTGAGCAGGTAATTCGTGTGGCCGAAGCCAACCATCACTTTCATCAGCGCGACGCTACCGAAAATGGAGACGGCGCCGGTGGTCAGGTTGAAGCGCAGGAGACGGTACAAGGAGCGCCGCCCCCACTCCCTCCGAGCTAATTTTGTTCGATCCAATTTTGTTCGGTCCTTTGTTCGATCCAGTCCTGTTCGATCTGCCTTCGTCCGATCTGCCCAAGTGAAGTGTTCATGCCAGATGAAGTTGTGTACCACTGCGGTCTCGACCGCAATCGCAGTTGCTGCGAGATAGTTGAGGTGCAGCACGCTCTTCATTAGAAGCAGCACCGCGAACTGCACCGCGATTCCCATCATTCCGACCAGGTTGAACTTGCACCAGCGCACTAGCGCTTTGGGGGGAACGTTTCCCTCGCAGACGGGGCCGCTTGTCATGTTTGTCTTTTCTATCTCGATCCCTGTCATCGTCATCGTCATCTTTGTCATTGCGCGATCCTTTCCTCGCAATACAGCCGGACAGTATTCTTCAGCGAGAAGACGATCACCACCAATCCCATGCCCGCCAGGCCGATCGTGCCGCCCACGTCGAACAGGCGATAGGACTCACCGAAAAGGTGCACCACTGGTTTCCAGAACAGGACCAGGTTGCCCACGGCCAGCAGTAGGCGCAATTCGGTCGGCCCGAAGCGCCAGAACGAGATGCGGAACTCCCCCAGCGCGTGTGTGGCGAGATAGGACTGCACCGACAGCATCAGGAAGGCGATGAGGAGCCCGCCGGCGATCCATGGATGAATGTATCCAGACAGAGCCAGGCCGCCCATCAGGGCGAGCGCTCCGAAGCTGTCGACCATGTGGTCGACATAGAATCCGTAACGCGGACGCTGGCATTGGCGCACCCGTGCCAGCGTGCCATCGAGCGAGTCGCCCAACCAGTTCAGAGCGAGGCACGCGATTATGGCGAGAAGTGCGTAACGGCTCCAGGAGGCGAGAGCATAGCCCGCGCCGGCGCCGATCTGCGCCACCAGACCCAGCGCGGTGAGGTGGTCCGGGCCGATGCACGCTGGCGTGTGCGCGGCTAGCCAGAGTAGGGCGCGCTTTTCCGCCGACGCGACCCAGCTCTCCTGTATCCGCTGCATGTCGGAAGACCGGCGCATGCGCCGCATCTCTTCATATGGCAACCCATCCCGCAGACCACCATGCAGACCATTGCGCAAAACGACCAGCACGTGCGGGTTTATTTGTTCGCAGAATTCGGTCATCGCATTCGCCTCCGCTTTTCGATTCATGATTCCTAAACTCAATCGGTACGAGCTTCACTTTCGCGCAGAGGTCGGCAGCGGGCAATGCACGTGGCGTCAACTGTGGCTCAAATGGGCATCAACCCTGAACTTGTTCCCCGGCAGCCACTTACGCCGCTATGTCATTTCTCGGGTAGACACTTGTAGGGGACGGATGAGGTGTGTTTTGATTTCCTTGCCGAAGCTCAGCATGTTCAATCTCAACACGTTCCATCCCAGCTGCTGTTTGCGACGCGGTCGATCTTCGAGAGGCCCTTCGTGAACTGGTACTTCCTCTTCTTCTTTTTTTCAGGATTCTGCAGCGTTCTTTACGAACTGGTATGGCTGCGGCTCTCGATGGCGCAATTCGGCGTGACCACAGCCATGGTGTCGATTGTTCTTTCCGTGTTCATGGCGGGCATGGGACTGGGATCATGGGCTAGCGGCAAGTGGCTGCGTGGACGGCCCCCAGACCGAAGCAGCTCGAATCAGCCTGATCCGACGCAGGTTCCTGCAAGCCGTTTCCCGGCACTGCGCGCTTACGCAGTCATCGAACTGCTGATCGGCATCTCGGCCGTCGTCGTACCGTACGAACTCTCCTGGGGACGGCGCATCCTGGAAAACCTCGGGCTCACTTCTTCTTTTGGCTACTACTGCGTCGCCGGCTTGTGGGTGGCGTGGACGCTGATTCCATGGTGTGCGCTGATGGGCGCGACCATTCCCGTGGCTATGCGCGCCATCGCGCAGACCTTGCCGAGCGAGGCCGCCCGTTCGTTCAGTTATCTCTACATGGCCAACGTTACAGGCGCAGTAGCGGGGACGCTTCTGCCGCTGCTTCTGATCGAACTGCTAGGTTTCCACGGGACGCTGATGGTGGGCACGTTATGCAACGCCTTGATTGCACTCGCGGCGTTGGCACTGTCTCGAACGCACAAGACTGCGCCGCGAGAGTCCGCCTCACTTGCGATTCATGCTGCGCTTCCAGAAGCGGACCCGACGACGATCGGCGGTTCGCTGATCCTGCTCCTGTTTTTGACGGGACTGACCAGCATGGGGATGGAAATCGTATGGGTGCGACAGTTCACTCCGTACCTGGGAACCGTGGTCTACGCCTTCGCGTCCATCCTCGCGATTTATCTCCTGGCAACGTTCGTGGGCTCCCGGATTTACCGCTGGTGGAGTTCGCAGGGCAGCAAGCTGGGCGGAACGTTAGAAAGTCCGGTGCTGTGGACGTTGCTCGCGCTCTCGGCGCTGTTTCCGCTGGTTACGTCGAGCCCAAGCTTCGCTCTGCCGAACATTCCCCGGCTGCTGCTGGGCATTGCGCCCTTCACCGGCTTGCTGGGATTTTTAACTCCCATGCTGGTGGATCGGCTCTCCGGTGGAGATCCAGGCAGGGCGGGCACCGCGTACGCGGTTAATGTTCTGGGATGCATCGTAGGACCTTTGCTGGCTGGGTTTGGACTGTTGCCGTACGTGAGCGAACGCTGGGCGCTCACGGCGCTGGCGCTGCCTTGGATGATCGTTGGATTGCGGCCGCTTCGCCCTGGGCCGGGAATGAGCCACGCCGCGCGGCTGGCGGCATGCGCGCTGCTGCCCCTGGCGGGTCTGCTGGTTTACATCGGCAAAGGGTATTCCGAAACCAATCCGCGATTGCAGGTACGGCGCGACTCTACCGCGACGGTAATTGCCACGGGAAGCGGGATGGACAAGCAGCTCCTGGTCAATGGATACGGCATGACCAGCCTGACTCCCATTACCAAAATGATGGCGCATCTCCCGTTGGCGTTCCTCGATCATCCACCGCACGACGCCCTCGATATTTGTTTCGGCATGGGAACCACGTTCCGCTCGCTGCTGAGCTGGAAGATCAATACCACTGCGGTTGAACTGGTGCCCAGCGTGCCTCAGCTGTTCTGGTACTTTCACAGCGACGGGCCTGAGGTGGTGAAGCTGCCGCAAGCGCACATCGTGATTGATGACGGGCGGCGCTATCTGGAGCGCACAACGCAGCAGTTCGACCTGATCACGATCGATCCACCGCCGCCGGTCAAGGCCGCAGGATCGAGCATGTTGTATTCGGAGGAGTTTTATGCGGCGGCGCGCAAGCGCTTGCGGCCGGGCGGCGTTCTGGCGCAGTGGCTGCCCGATGGCGATGCAGAAGACTTCGCCGCCGTAGCGCGCGCCTTGCACAACTCGTTTCCCTACGTCCGCGTCTTTCGCTGGGGAACGCGATGGGGATTTCATTTTCTGTGCAGTGAACAACCCCTACCTAACTTAACGGCGGAGCAGTTGCAGAGCCGTTTGCCGCCCGCCGCCGCCGCCGATCTCGCGGAGTGGGCCCCCGCGGGGCGTGGCAGCGAGGCCGTGTTCATCGCCTTTCAGAGCCTACTGCAGAGCGAGGTCCAAATTGAAACGGTGATCCTGCAGTCTCCGACAACTCCGGCCCTGAGCGACGACCGGCCGATCAACGAGTACTACGTACTGCGCAGACGCTGGCGCCGCGAAGTGAATAGATAGCTCTTCGCGAGTGAGATCGTAGGATTTTCTCGATCGGAACCCGAGTTTTTCTTTGCGATCTTTGCGG
>Ga0209006_10006046_pt1 | contig 10982 bp, 16 predicted proteins | sample JacPin_JW_Ref_O2_FD_188567 | JGI IMG/M metagenome (GOLD analysis project Ga0209006, IMG submission 188567) | Forest soil microbial communities from Algoma, Ontario, Canada - Jack Pine, Ontario site 1_JW_Ref_O2 (SPAdes) (version 2) | ecosystem: Environmental > Terrestrial > Soil > Boreal... | reverse complement strand
TGACTTGCGCGCGGCCCGGCGCCTGGATCAGTTGGTCAGGAACCAGAGGTCGTTTGGCGCTTTCATCCATCAGGTGCTGGTTGATAGTGATCGCCGGAGCGCAATGACATGCCGATGATTGACCCCCCCATTCGCTTGGCGAGCAATCCGCCGGAAGTGATCGATTCGACAGAGAGTGCTGCCAGCTTCATGGAGCGGCGCGACGGCGATGCTTTTGACGTGGAGGCGGCGGTGGTGATCCGGTTGTTGCGTGAGGCAAGCACACCACAGGCCGTTGTGGCAGCCAGCGAGGCCTTCCGCGATTGGGCCGATGGGCTAGGCTTCTTGAACGAGCCGACGCCGGATGACGAGCTTTGATGCCCGTCGACACTGCGCCTCAAGCAAGCGCGTCAGTGCCCGGGAAGACGCCCGACACGCACCGGCCAATGACTTGCGCCCTGGCCGGTTCAGCATAGGGGCTGAACGCTCCCTCGCAGCCGTCGGGTAAAGCTCGCGCCACGGCCGGAGGTGAGCTTGCACGTTGTCTACGCTGCTTGCCGACGGTTGTCGTCCGCGCCGACTGATCCACAGCAAATAGGATATTGCCGGCATGGTCGCGAATGACGATGTCTGATGGTCCCGTCAACTCGACAGCGACCGCAACACTGCCCGCCGCGACTTCGATATGCTTCAGCGAATCGGCCTTTCCCGCGCGTTCGACGGTCGTGGACGACGCAAGACTCTGATGGCTTGGCGAAGTGCTTGCCGATGTCGCCACACCGATGAGCAGAAGGGTCGCTGAACAGCAACCAGCCAGGACGGCGGCACGAGAAGCGAGCTGAATGCACATGAATTCCCCCTTTCCCAATCTTCCCGGATAATCCGCTCCAGGAGAAAAGGTTCCCCTTAATGATGTGGGCGAGGACGGTCTGATCCCGCCTCCGGGCCGTGGCCGCGTGGTATTCGCCACGTGACGGCAGTTCTTTGCGACGCTCCCTTCGAAGCCCACGCGTGCGTGAGTCGGGCGTAGCCTTGGCCGTGCGCGTCCAACCTCGATGGCGCCGGGAACCATACCGTTGCGCAGGTGTTAAATCGGCGGGAAACCACCTAAGGGAGCCAACAATGCCGATCATTTTATGGTTGATGGGTGTGCCACTTGTCGTCGTCGTGCTGCTCATGATCACGCATGTGATCTAGTTTGGCGAGGCGATTTCGCGCTTTCCCGCTACAGCATGATATGTCGCTATATTATGCTGTAGCGGAAATATTTCGACGTATTTGTTGTTTCGAGACCTTCTTCAATAATCCGCTTTGCTCGCCGTCAAATACTGGCGGCTAACTGATTGACTGCAACGCGTAGCGATCTTCATCGTCCATAAATCTCTTTTTTATCGCCCTCATGGTGGCACCTGATAGCATGCCGAACCATAGTCTTCGGGTTGCGGGAGCGGCTGGACCATTTCAATATGCTCATCCTTCGCGTGGGGCCTCGGGTTGCGGGGCGAGCGTCAGCGCGGCCGCACCGAGTATATCTCTCCATCAACCGGGTGAATTCCACCGATGATCGAGCTTTCGCCATTACCAGAGATGACAGTGAGTCGCGTAGATCGCAACGGCACCGGATAGAACCGTAATCACAATTCCCACCAGCCAGAAAAGAAAAACCTCAAATTTCCCGGGAAGCGACATCGCCCGCCGAGCGTTCAGTCGAGGGTTGCCCTCGTGGAAAAAAGGAAAAGTCCGGCAGCCGGCCAAATTCATGCATAGGAAATACACGCCTATTATCTCGAATCGCTCGGAGGCTGTTCTTGCGATTAACCCATGGCGCCGGCTGCACCGCTAGCAGCAGGAGGGGACGCGTCGGAGCCGAGGACGCCGGAATAACGCTGAGACCGATCGTTAGTTCGTTGCACCGTCGTCGGGTTGATGGCATTCGGGGCACGGCGCTTATCCTAGCCTTACAATGCAGGCGAGCTGTCACCGCAGAGGGCGAAGCCTAATTAAACCGCCTTTGCGCTGCTACCCCCACAGCTGCCGCGAGCGCCAAGGCCGCGGCGCCGAGGAGGATCTGATCGCGTTCTTTGACAGACGGCGAAAGTTCTACCATCCGGTCCATGGCAGCTCGTGCGCTGCCGGCGGCGACGGGAATCATCTTCTGACCGCGCCGCCGAATTGTCCCAATGGCGTGCTGGGAAGCTTCAAGGGCATCCCCGGCGGCCTCGGCGGTGCCTTCCATGAATTCGCTTGCGGCTGAACGGATCTGCTCCGTGCGCGCATGCAAATCTGCACCGGCAACTTCTGCCTTTGCTCTTGCTGTGTCGAGGAGTTCTGCAGTGCGCGCCGCGAGATCTGAGCCGGGCGCGGGGTTTTTGGGATCGGTCCGCCAAAGGCTTATCAGGCCGACGCCGACCAGCGCGGACGCGATCGGCGGCCGGTGCAAAAGGCGCCAGGCAAGCCCAGCGCCCAGGGCAAGCGCAGCGGCCGGGTTTGCTGCGGCTCTCGCCTTTACTTCGCCCCAGAGGTCGTGCATGCCGGCAGTGACCGACGCCCTCGCCCTCCCGACGAATTCGTCTTTCGTCTCGGAGACCTGGGCTAACAGATCGGCCTTGAAACCGGACATCGTCTCCGTCGATCGCATACGATCGAGATCGCGCGCCAGCCGCTCTCGCGTTTCCTGAAGGTCGCGCTCCAGTTGGTCCAGATCGGGCGAGGTCGTCATCACATCCGGGCTCCCGAGAGCGGTGACGCTTCCGGCTCGCGAGCGGCGGTTGCCGCAATCTTGTCGGCAAACGTCTGCGTGGCTTCCCGCGCCATGTCCTTGATGCCATCGGCGCTCAGGCCTCGGCGTTGAGCGGCGTCTTTGAGTTGTTCTCCAGTTGCCGATGCCGCGTCCTTGACTTGGGACAGCCCCGCCGCGACCGCATCCTTAGCGGCGTCACCGAGAGGCCGAAGCGCGTCTCGCTCCGCCTGCGTAGGCGGAAGCAAGGCCGCTATTGCTGCGCCTGCAGCGATGCCCAGCGCGGCAACGGCAAACGGCTGTTCCTTGACCATCCGGCCGAGTCCGCCTTGCGTAGAGGACCGGACTCGGGTGCCCATCCGTGCCGTTTCGTCGGCGACGCTGCGTCCCCAATCACTCGCCTGGTCCGACAGAGAGGCGACGTAACCCGTTGCCTGCTCGGATATCGTGCCGGCCTTGTCCGAGAGCGCCGTCGCATAATCTGAAGCTTTTTCAGAGACCGCGGTCGCGGTGTTTTTGACGCGGTCCTGCACATCGGTCGCAACATCGCGCGCCGCGGCGGTCGCGCGGTCCCGAATCGTATTCAGGCGACTCTCGTCGCTCCTACGGTCGTTCGGGTAATCGCCCGTCTCACGCGGCCCCGCACCGCCGGGGCGCAGAAGCAGCGCGCATCCGGCGGCGAGCACCAGAAACGCCTCCGGATTTTGTTTTATCTTGGTCACCAACCAGTGGTCTTCGGTGATCGGATCAATCCCCCTGAACTGGGTCATGTCAGGTGCTCCTTGGCCGCTCGGAAGTCGGCGCTCACATGGTTAAGCGTGCGCGATGGTGAAACGGACGCGCGGCTGCAGCCTGCGGCGTATGCGATGATCCCAACTGCGGCCGCCGCGCCGCCCACCGCAAGGCACGCCAGATGCACGGGCATGCCCTGTCTCACCAGGGCAAAGATCGCCGCCTCGGCGAGCGCCAGAAGGCCCACCAGCGCGAATATGGCCGCGATGACGATGCTTCCAACCTTCCAGACGACGGCATCGAGATTCGATGCCAATTCGGCCCGCGCAAACTGAAGCTCTTTCTGAACCAACTCGGAGACGTCCTGCAGGACGTCGCCAACGGCATGGCTCAAGGCCGAATGTCGAAGATCAGTCGGCATTGGTAGGACCCAAGCTGCTATGCGGCTCGAAGCCTGCGGGCGCATTTCGGCGTGGGACATTGGATTGGTGCCGGCGCCAATCGTCGGCTTCCGCGTATCGGTGATCAGGCGCTGCGCTTTGGCTCATGCCGGCGTTGAGAACTCGGTAAGCCACGAATCCTAACGCCGCAGCCGCACCGAACACGAGCGCTGGCTTGCGCCGGGCAAAATCGCGTGTGTCGGTGAGAACCTCGTCGGCGGTCTTGTAGCGAAATTGCTGCGATAGATCTTGAACCCTCTCGCCGGCGCTTCGCACGATCCCGCCGAGTGCCGGAGAGGTGCGATCGAGCTCGTCGGCCGCCGTCTTGATCACGCTGGCAACCCTCCCGGCAAGATCGGCGCCGGCGGCGACCTGTTGGTCCATATAGCCGTGAAATCGTTGCTGAGCGTCGGAAGCCAGCGACGACGCGGCTTCTTTGGCTTGATCGCCAACGCGCTGTGCAGTCTCCGTCAATGCAGCGCCTGCCTGGCGCGCCTTATCTGCCAACCCCTCTTTAATGTTCGTGCTGACCTCGGAGTTGGTGGGCCGTCCAATATCATTGGTATTGGGCATCGACTGACTGCTCATCAGAAATCTCCATCGCTTGCCTCGCCAACTTGTGGTGATCCTTATTGTTCCCGGAGGTGCCGCCTTTCTTCGCAACACGCAAAGCTGCGGCGAGAGGAAATGCGATCGACTTGTCGACGCGCCCGGAACCAGCGCGCGTTAGCCGAGTTCATTCCGCGGGGACGACGGCGGAATTTTGTGAAAAATCTCATCGACGCATACTCGAATGATGTGGTTCGGGCGCGTTTGGGAGCCGGGCGATCCGTCGCGCTACGGGCGACCAGGCGCGGCTGGCGCGTCATCAAAGATACCGCGTACGGCTTCATCGCCGACGAGGCATTAAGCCGGGGGGCGGCGATCGCCTTTTACACCGCGACGTCCCTTGCGCCAGTGTTACTCATCGTCGTTGCGATCGCTGGACTGGTGTTTGGACAAGACGCCGCTCAGAACGCGATTACCGGTCAACTCGGCGAATTGATGGGCGATCAGACCGCTCAGCTATTGCAGACAGCTGTTGCGAGTGCATCTAAGAAGTCATCGGGGGCTGTTGCCACTCTGATTGGAATTCTAACCCTGATCCTGACGGCGTCAGGCGTTTTCGGCGAGATGCAATCGGCATTGAATGCCATTTGGAAGGCCGAACCGTCGGGAACTGCGATTACGCGTCTCATCAGGGCAAGAGCAGTCAGCCTGGGGCTGGTTGCGGCTCTGGGCTTTCTGTTGCTCGTATCGCTTGTGGTCAGCACGTTTCTCACCGCGTTCGGTAGTCGACTCAATGCGGTCTTGCCATTCGGCAAACTGATCCTGTCGAGCCTCAATCTGGTTGTCTCGCTCGGGCTGATCACCGTACTGTTCGCTGCCATCTATAAGATCCTGCCCGACCGGCCGATGGCATGGAAAGACGTCACTCTTGGCGCCGTGATTACGACTCTGCTCTTCACTGCCGGAAAGTCGCTCATCGCTTTCTACATCGGCAGCAGCGCTACCGTTTCGAGCTACGGAGCTGCCGGCGCGCTCATCGCTCTGCTTTTGTGGGTATATTACTCCGCTCAGATCTTTCTTCTCGGCGCAGAATTTACGAAGGCTTACGCTCACCGCAGACGGTGGGACTGAAGCTGGACTGAAGCCTATAAATTTCCCGCGCCGTGCTCGTTCTCGCGCTGCAGGTCGCGAAGCTCCGAAGCGCGCTGCTTGATCTCTCTTTCATTCATCTCTGCCGAGGGCACCGCAATGAAGAACCGACCGGGCCGTGACAGCGCCGCCAGGAGCCTTCCGGTCAGGTGCGGCGTTGGGTCGTTCTCGATGTCGGTCATTTTAGAGCCGCGGCACAACAAAATCCCCGGCGACCTGCGCCGGGGACTGTCTAAAGAGACGGATGATCTGGCGCCTTGTTAGGTGGCCGGAATCCATGTGGCCTTTGCCTTGTCATAGGTATAACCGCGTGCCTGCTTCATGGCGTCTTTCGTGGTGTTCATGGTGAGATACCACTTGCCGTTCTTGTCGGTGGCATTTACGGCGTTGAATGGTACGGCGACGTCTTTTTCACCGGCGCCGAGAAAGCCGCCGACGGAAACGATGAACGCCGCGACTTTTCCGTCTCGGCCGACCAGAACGTCTCTGATCTCGCCGATCTTCGAATCGGACGGGTCATAGACATTCTGCTTGTAGTAGTTCGTCACCGTCGTGGTGCTCGTCGGGATCGCCGTCAGCGCCTCGGTGTGTGTCGGGCTCCTGCCCGCAGGCGTCTCTTGGCCGTACGCGACGCTCGATGCCGCCGCCACGCTTGCCATCAAGGCCAAAACTTTCCACGTGATTTAAACTCCGACGTTTGTGTGAATTTGCTGATATTAGGGAATATATGCGCGGCACTTTTGTTCCCGTAAAATCGATAGGCTACTCAGCAGCGGCGCTTTGGAGCGGTCCTTTCACCGGCGGTGTGCTTGTCGGGTAGGACGTCACCTGCCAAACCCAACGCAGCCGGGCCGGGCTCACGCCGGGGAAGGATTGATCGCTACCGCTGGCTTGCCGAAAGAACTGCCCCCCGCCAGCGCCGGCGGCGCCACCTGCCGCACTCGCTGACGGCACGAAGGTTGGGGTGAAGGCCAGTAAGTCCGACAAATAGCAATTTGATCGCGGCGCCCTCCGCGAGTTCTCTGCTGGTCTCAAGAGGAATGCCAGTGCCGGGAACTTCGTTCCCGCCGCGAACCAACCGGACTTGAGCTTGCCCGTCGTCCGCCGGCGTGTTGCGCCACAATTAGGCCGCCTGACCAGCTGGCACGGCCGCCGATCTTGTTGCCGTGTCGATCGCGGCCCGCAAGCACACGAGAACAGCGGCCTCTTCGGGCGTCAGTCCCTCGATTTCATACCGCAGCTCCGACTCCGCCTGGCCTTTCACGTCCAAGAGGAGTGATCCCTCGAGGTATGTATCGATCAAGGCAGGGTGGATGTAGCATCTGCGGCAGATGGTCGGCGTGTTGCCCAGCCGCACGGCGACTTTCTCGATCGCCGCGCGGATGTTCTTCTTCGCCATGGCGGCGCTGTCGAAAGTTGCGAACTCGCGCAGCGCCAGCGCCGCCAAGACTGTGCCAGCCCAGGTGCGGAAATCCTTCGCGGTGATGTCCGCGGCGCTAATCTCACGCAGGTAGGTATTGACGTCAGCCGAGGTGATATCCAGGCACTCGCCGGCATCGTTCACGTATTGGAGCAGCTCCTGTCCCGGAAGCTCCTGGCAGGCGCGCAACACCTTGGCCACGCGGCGATTTTGGATTGTGACCGACCACTGCTTGCCGCTCTTGCCCTTGAAGCGAAACCGCAGCTGTGCGCCGTCGATCGCAAGGTGCCGGTTCTTCAGCGTTGTCAGACCGTAGCTGTCGTTCTGCCGGACATAATCGTCGTTTCCGACCCGGATGAGCGTGGCCTCCAAGAGGTGCACGACCGTCGCCAAAACCTTCTCTCGCGGCAGACCGCGCAACGCCATGTGCTGTCGCACCTTCGCCCGTATGCCCGGGAGCGCATGGGCGAAGGCGATCATGTGCTCGTACTTGCTGCTGTCGCGGACATCGCGGAACGCTGGGTGATACCGATATTGCTTGCGCCCCTTCGCGTCGCGCCCTGCGGCTTGAACGTGACCGTTGGCGGATCGGCAAATCCACACGTCGGTCCAGGCGGGCGGGATCACGATGGCGCGTATCCGTCGCAATACTTGCGCGTCGGTCACCGTCGTGCCGTCCGGATTGAGGTAACGAAAGCCGCGGCCCGACTTGCGACGCTGAATTCCCGCCTGCTCGACCGTTACGTAGCGAAGCCCGACCGACTCCGCGGCGTCTTTCGGATCAACGATGACCACTTCCGGCGCGCGTGCCAGCACGACAGCAATCCCACACAAGAGGTCTCGACAAGGTTCACCAAGATGCGAGCTCTCAACGAGCTATGGCGAACAGAGTTCCAATTGGAAACGGTTCACTCTTGTGAAGCCGAGCGAGATAGGATGCGGCCGCCCTCCGGGAGCAGCGGACGTTTGCATTCTCCTCTTCGACTGCCTGTGCGCGCTCCTTCAGGTCTTCAGAAGTGTGCGGAAGACGTTCGCGGGCGTCGGTGGGAGGCAGGTCGAAAGGCGGAATGGTGCGTGAAGATTCGCAGCACCGTCTGTTAGCGTTCCGACGGCATGCGGCACGGTTGCGCCCCTCATTTCTTTTTAGCGGGGACTTTCTTTCCCTTCTGGCGGGCCTTGGAAAGGCCGATGGCAATGGCCTGCTTGCGACTCTTGCCCTTGCCGCCGCGGCCGCTTTTGGCAGTGCGGTCCATCTCGCTTTTGACTTCAGATCCCGCACTGCGGGAATATTTGAGGCGCGTCGCGATGGCTATATTCGTCCCATCAGCAACAAGATAAGCAGGATGATCAGGACAAGGCCGAGCCCGCCGGACGGATAGTATCCCCAGCCGGAGCTGTAGGGCCAAGTCGGAAGCGCTCCCACAAGCAGCAGGACGAGAATGATCAAGAGAATGGTGCCCACGCCTGGCTCCTATCGCGAGTTCGTTGAACAACGGCCAAAGAGGAACAAGGTTCCTCTGCGGGAAGAGGAACTTTGACGGAAGCTTCGCTTTTAAGGGTCGGGAAGAGATTGCAAAAACCCAGGAAGGCGCACGATGTCCGATTCAAAGCCCCAAAAATCCGAGCAAGGCATTACGCGCGAACGACTCGCCGAATTGCTCAATGAAGACCTTTCGCGCGAATATCAGGCGATTATCGCGTATGTCGTCTATTCGCAAGTGTTGAAGGGCGCCGCCTACATGAATATTGCGGATCAACTTGAAACCCATGCACACGACGAGCTGGAACACGCGCTGATTATTTCCAGGCAAATCGACTACCTCGGAAAAATGCCGTCGGTGACACCAAAGCCTGTGCGGACGTCTGACGACCCCAAGGAAATGCTTCGCTTCGACCTCGAAAACGAGAACGAGACCATTCGCCAGTATCGCGATCGTGTGCGGCAATGCGAAGCGCTGGGCGAATTCGCCATGGCGGAGCAGATCCGCCAGATCCTGACGAAGGAACAAGATCATCAAATTGATCTTGCCACGGCGCTCGGAGAGAACGTTCCTGATACCTCGGGTTAGGAACGCCGATGAGCCCGCTATTCGCCGCCCGCAGGTTGGCCAGGCGAAGAGGGCGCCGTGGTGGCTGCATCTCGTAGCTCGCGCTCGCCCCGCATTTCGCGCGGTTGTAAAGCGCCCAGCATCGCAGAATAGACCCGAAGCTTCGGAAAATGCTCGGAACCAGCGATCATTCGCAGAGTTGATCTGCGTTCCATCATTCAAACGGAGCAGACAATGGCCGGCAAGGATCTCCGTGAGCTCTTTCACGAGACTCTCAAAGACATCTACTTCGCGGAAAAGAAGATCCTGGGTGCGCTTCCGAAGATGGCAAAGGCGGCGCAATCGGAGCAACTGCGCGCGGCCTTCGAGAAACATCGGACCCAGACCGAAGAGCATGTCGCTCGTCTCGATCGCGTCTTCGAGGAGATCGATGCGTCGCCACGTGGCAAAACCTGCGAAGCGATTATGGGTATTATCGAGGAAGGCCAGGAGGTGATGAAAGAGTTCAAGGGCATGCCGGCGCTGGACGCCGGTCTCTTGGCAGCAGCGCAGGCGGTCGAGCACTACGAGATCGCTCGCTATGGGACGCTGAAGACTTGGGCGGCCGAGCTCGGCCTCAAGCAGTCCGTCAAGCTCCTCGATGCGACGCTGGGTGAGGAGAAAAAGACCGACGAAACGCTGACCAAGCTGGCGGAAGCGGGAGTCAATCAACACGCCCAGGCGGCCTGACGCGTTCACGGGATCAGTCGAAGGAGACACGGCCGCGCGGAAACATTCGCGCGGCCTTTAGCCGCAGGAAATCGCGTCGCCATGCAGAGCAGACATGGCTCGTACCACCTGTGTTCGACGATCGCCACGCCCTCCGTGCCCGCAGACGACCATTGTCGCTCACTCTCCCGGCATCTTACTTTTTCTTCAGCCGGCGATGATTGGCGCGGACACAGCGTTTAATTGGCGCCATCATATGCTTCGACGCCACTTTCAGGCTCCTTCCTTGCGCCAATGCGACCGCACCGGCGGTCTGCGCATCGGCGAGGGCCTCGACTTTCTCGGTCACTATTTTCGTGAACTCGGCATTGCCCTCGGCCCCTCCAGCCGCAATCTTGAGGAGACGCAGAGTCACGACGCTTTGGACCTCGAAGCCAAACTTCATTGCATCTAGCCATGGCTTCCAAAAGAGCATTCTCGATCCCTGCGTGAGCCCCAAGTGCTCAGCCCCCTATACCAAGACGTTGTCGGCGGAAAATCGAGTCCGGAAGGAAAAGCATTCCGGCGGTCGTGCCGAGGGAAAGGACACGTCGACAATCGAGGTCAAAGACCGCGAGGTGAAGCTAAAAGTCACCGGGCATTTCCGCGGGAGGATCACTTGCCGGATTCGGCGTCGGTTCGGTCACGGGTTGTGGAGGTTCGAATGTGGGGTCGCCAGCAGGATCATGCATCGGACTAGCAGGGGGATCACGTTCGGGAGGTGATATTGGATCGCGCAGCGGTTTCGTTGGAGTACCCAGGCCCGACGACATGACAATTTCCCTTCGTTGAAACTTGTCCGGCCCGCTCAGCGCTTCTGTGTGTCTGCACGGCGGGTCGGCCCTTCTGGACCGACCTGCTGTGTCACGCCATCAGATCAAAGCTTCTTGTTCAGGGCGTCGGTGGCTTTGTTGGCCGCGTCCTTTACAGCCGCCTTCGCATCTCCCGTCGCCTTCTGAACATCGCCCTTCAGCTCTTGGGCGGCACCTTCCGACTTCAGTTTGTCGGACCCGACCACGGTACCAATGCCCTGCTTCGCCTTACCCGCTACCTCGTTTGCTAGACCGCTCGCCTTGTCTGCCGTGCTACCCATCGAGAATGCTCCAAACGTTGCCAAACTAACCCCGGTCGCCAACGTCCGGAACGACCGGTTGTTCCACGCTCGATTGGACATCGGGGCG
>Ga0209006_10006043_pt1 | contig 10985 bp, 10 predicted proteins | sample JacPin_JW_Ref_O2_FD_188567 | JGI IMG/M metagenome (GOLD analysis project Ga0209006, IMG submission 188567) | Forest soil microbial communities from Algoma, Ontario, Canada - Jack Pine, Ontario site 1_JW_Ref_O2 (SPAdes) (version 2) | ecosystem: Environmental > Terrestrial > Soil > Boreal... | reverse complement strand
GCTGGCGCGCATGACGCGCATCACTGCGATGGGCGCGCTGGCCGCCTCCATCTCGCACGAAGTAAATCAACCGCTCGCCGCGGTGGTTACCAACGCCGACGCCTGCATGATGTGGCTCTCCAGCCACCCGCCGAACCTGGAGGAAGCGCGGGCCGCGGTGGAGTGCATCGCGCAACAAGGAACGCGCGCCAGCGACGTAGTGCGGCACATTCGCGCCATGTTTACCAAGGGCGCGCCCGAAAGAACCCCGGTGCAGCTGAACGATCTGATTCGCGAGGTGGGAACGCTGGTGGAAGGAGCGGCGCTGCGAAATCAGGTTCTGCTGGAAACTGAATTGGCCGCGGATCTCCCCGTCACCATGGGCGACCGGGTCCAATTACAACAGGTGATCGTGAATCTGATCTTGAATGGCATCGAAGCCATGAGCGATGTTGCCGGCCGGCCGCGCCGCCTGCTGATCCGGTCCCAGTTGCAAAGCTCGGGCGAAGTACTGGTCGCGGTTCGGGATTCGGGCGTCGGCATCCATCCGCAGGATGAGCGCCGCATCTTTGAGGCTTTTTTTACCACCAAGGCCGAAGGAATGGGCATGGGCTTGTCCATCAGCCATTCCATCGTTGAGTCGCACGGCGGCCGATTGTGGGCCTCCAGTAACAGCGACTATGGCGTCACGCTGCAATTCACGCTGCCCGTGGAATACGAGAGCGCAACATGAAAGAGGCCGAGTCGATCGTATTTGTGGTGGATGACGATGCCGCGGTGCGAGACTCGGTTCAGAGGCTCATCGCTTCGGTAGGGTTGCGGGTGGAGACCTTCGGATCCACGCGCGAGTTTCTGGACGGAAAGCGGCCGGAGGCGCCGTCCTGCCTGGTGCTGGATGTGCGGCTGCCGGGCGCCAGCGGGCTGGAATTGCAGCGCGAGCTGGCTGAGGCTAACATCCACATCCCGATCATTTTTATTACCGGCCACGCCGATGTCCCCATGTCCGTGCGCGCCATGAAAGCCGGCGCCGTTGAGTTTCTCACCAAACCGTTCCGCGGTCAAGAGCTCTTGGATGCGATCCAGGACGCGCTGGCGAAAGACCGCGTCGCGTGGAGCCAGCGCGCCGAGTTGGCGGGACTCCGCGCTCGGTACGACTCCTTGACTCCTCGTGAGAAGGAGGTGCTGAAACTGGTGGCCTCCGGATTACTGAATAAACAGATCGGCGCGGAGTTGGGAACCAGCGAGTTGACCGTCAAGACCCAGCGCGGACGAGTGATGGAAAAAATGGGAGCGGAATCGCTGGCGGATCTGGTCAAAATGTCGGAAAAATTAAATCCTTCGGGCCCAACACATAAGTAGTCGTCTCCTACTAATGTAGGATGGAATCCCTTCGGGCGACCCCTTATGATTAAGCCAGATGAAGATCGTTGAGCAGGGCACGGAGGAAACAGTAGCAGCGAGCGAGCTGAGCCAACGCATATCGATCGTGGATGACGATGCCTCCATCCGCGAAGCGCTCAAGAGCCTGATGCGATCTGTTCGATACGATGCGGAAGCGTTCGGGTCGGCGGAGGAGTTCCTGGCCTCCGAGCGCTTGCATGACACTGCGTGTCTCATCCTGGACGTCAATTTGCCTGGAATGAGCGGCTTTGAGCTGCAGAGCCAGTTGAACAGCGAACAACGCGCCATTCCAATCATCTTCATCACGGCCCATGCGGACGACGCTTCACGGCAGCGCGCGCTGAAGAGCGGAGCCATCGACTTCCTGGGCAAACCCGTGCGCTGTGAGCCTTTGTTCAGGGCTATTCAGTCCGCGCTCGAACTTTAGTCCGCGCGTAAACAAGAAATGCGTAACCATCTCCTACTAAAAGAGGATTTCAATATATCCCGAGTCATCCTACGATGTGTCAGAAGAGGTTATCGAGAGTGGAGCACACAATGATTATGAAGACGTTCCAACCCATCAGTATTGGTTTTTCAGACGTGCCGAGCTCGCCCGCGGGCGCTACCGGCACGCATGGAATCATCGGGAACAGCCGCGGCCTAAAATCCGTTCTGCAACAGGTGGAGCTGGTTGCGCCAACGGATTCCACGGTGCTCATCCAGGGTGAAACCGGAACCGGAAAAGAGTTGATCGCGCACGCCATCCATACGTCCAGCCCGCGGCGCAATGGTCCATTCATCACCTTAAACTGCGCCGCGATTCCCGCCGCGCTGCTGGAGAGCGAGCTCTTTGGCCACGAGCGCGGCGCCTTCACCGGCGCTGTGATGCAGCGCATTGGCCGCTTCGAAATGGCCAATGGGGGAACGCTTTTCCTGGATGAGATCGGCGATATGGCGCTGGATCTACAAGTAAAGCTGCTGCGAGTTTTGCAGGAGCAGGAGTTCGAACGCTTGGGCAGCGCGCGCACCACGCGCGTCAACGTGCGTGTGGTGGCGGCCACCAATCGCGATCTGTCGCAGATGATCGAGGCCAAGGAATTTCGCGCCGACCTTTACTATCGCCTGAGCGTCTTCCCGGTTTCTCTGCCTCCCTTGCGTGACCGGTCAGAAGACATTCCGGCTCTGGCGCGGCACTTCATGACCAGGTTCGCCGAGCGCATGCACAAAACCGTGGAGCACATTTCGGCGGAAACCATGGAGGCCATGCTGGCTTACGATTGGCCAGGCAATATACGGGAGTTGCAAAACTTCATGGAGCGCGGCGTGATCGTATCGGTTGGCTCCATGTTTCAGCCGCCCTTCATTCCGTCGCGGCGCCCGACTAGCGCCCACCTTGCCAGTGGCAGAAAAACTCTGGAAGACGCCATGCGGGAGCATATCCTGCAAGCGCTGGATCAAACCAAGTGGGTGCTGGGTGGACGGCACGGTACGGCGGCGTACCTGGGAGTGGCGCGAACTACTCTAATTGCGAAGATGCGGCGGCTGGGAATTGAGTCGTCACCGAACAGCCGTCAAGCGGCGTTTGGCGCGATGGCATGACGGCCACCAATCATGTGGTTACCGGCCGCGAAAATCCGGTCGATCCGCGAGAACCGCTCGGCGCGCTGAGCGAGTTCTACCGCGCGTTCAACTGCCGGGATCTGGCGTTGATGGAACGCAACTGGGTGACTTCGGATGACGCCACCATGGCCAGTCCCCTGGGCGGCATTCGACGTGGGTGGCTCGATATTCGCGAGGGCTATGAACGCCTGTTCCGCGCGGCCCAGGTCGATCTCGCGTTTCATGAGTATACGATTCAGCAGTTCGGCAAAACGTTCAGCGCTGTCGGCCGGGAGCAGGGATCGTTTCAAAGCGACAGCGTTGCGCTGGAGCTGAAGTTCCGCACCAGCCGGTTATTCCGATTCGCCGGCGGCCGGTGGCGTCAGCTGCATCATCACGGGTCGATTGACAACCCCGAGCTGCTTTTACGTTATCAAGCCGCCATACGATGAGGTCTTCGAGGTTATCCTAGGTATCGCAAGGAGAGAAATTTCTAATGCGATCAGACATTGTACCTGGAGCCGTATTTCCCGATTACGAACTGACCGATCAAGCCGGCCATCGACGGAAGCTTTCGGAGCTGCAAGGGCCCGATCCGATGATTCTGGTGCTGAGCCGCGGAGGCTTTTGCCCGAAAGATCGCCGGCAGGCGGAGAATCTGCTGCAGCTCCATCGCGAGATCGAAGTTGGTTATTGCCGGCTGGTCACAATCAGCACGGACAATTTGATCGAGACCAATGAATATCGCACCGGCATCGGAGCGAATTGGCCGTTTCTATCGGACGCCGGCCGCAAGGTGCAAAAAGATCTGGACATTGCCGAGTACACCGATCCAGGGCACAATCCGATGATCCCGCACACCATTGTGCTGGAGCCGGGACTGCTGGTTTTTAAAATCTACAATGGGTATTGGTTCTTCGGCCGGCCAACCAACGAAGAGCTGCGGCAGGATCTGCGAGTGGTGCTGAAGAAGTGCCGCCCAGATTGGGACATCACGGCTCCTGAATTGAAAGCCGCTTGGGAGCGGGGCGAAAAGGACCGCTTTTATCCCTACGGGAAAACCTACGCCGAAGTATTCCGCGAGCAAGCGTGAGCATGCGTCTTCGCCTCTGCGGCAGGCGCTTCTGAACCGCCATGCGTAAGCATGCGGATTCCCCCGTGAACCACCTGGCAGGCGCTTCTGAACCGCCATGCGTCAGCATGCGTTTTCGCTGAACGCGAGGCCCGTGCCCCGCGCCCTGCCAGTGGACGCGCGCTCGTTCGCATATTACGATGTAACTGCAAGGAATCGCGCCATTTTGCGTTCCAAGCTGGCGTAATTGGGCTTGCCCAATGAACAATCTCCTGACCAAGTCTGTCCCCAGAATCGTCGAACAAACATGAGCGTTTCAAGCGGCGGGCGAACAGGCGCATCCCCTTTCCCAGCAGGACCCACAGCGCCAGAATCCAGCTCAGGTTACGGGGCTGCACTGGCAGCCGCCTCCACGGTGTTCTTCATGTGGGGCTTTGTTACCGTCCTGAACGATATTCTCGCCCCCCATCTCAAGGCCATTTTCGCGCTGAACTACGCGCAAACAATGCTGATCCAATTTACGTTCTTTTCGGCCTACTTCCTGCTCTCCATGCCCGCCGCGAAGATCCTCTCGGTGATCGGATATCACCGCAGCATTGTTCTCGGATTGGCGGTTATGGCCGCCGGAGCCTTGCTCTTCGTTCCAGCCGCGAGCGCCCCATCGTACGGCCTGTTTCTGGCCGCGCTGTATGTACTGGCCTCCGGAATCACGCTGCTTCAGGTATCCGCGAATCCTTACGTCGCGGCTCTCGGGCCGCCGGAAAAATCGTCGAGCCGTCTGAACCTGGTACAGGCGCTCAACTCTCTGGGAACCACCGTCGGGCCATGGGTGGGCGGCTTCCTCATTCTTTCGGCCGGCGACCGGAGCGACGCCTCCACCGTGCGGCTGCCTTATTTGGGAATCGCTGTGCTCCTGGGCTTGCTGGCAATTGCAATCGCGCGCTTCCCCTTCCCCACCATCACTCAGATTGAAGACCCCAGCCACCACACCGAGGCCGTCGGTGACAGCGTGTGGCGCCATCGGAACCTGGTGTTCGGTGCCCTGGGAATTTTTGTATACGTCGGCGTGGAAGTTGCCATTGGCAGCTTTCTCGTTAATTATTTCATGCAGCCTGATATCGCCGGCCTCACGGCGCAGACCGCGGCTCGCTATGTATCGCTGTATTGGGGCGGCGCCATGGTGGGGCGCTTCCTGGGTGCGGCGCTGCTGCGTAAGATTCCCACGGGTCCCGCGGTTGGCGTGGCGGCGCTCGCGGCCAGCTTACTGGTGACCACTTCCATTTTCACCACCGGCAGCGTGGCCATGTGGAGCATCCTGGCCGTGGGTCTATTCAATTCCATTCTCTTTCCGAGCATCTTCACGCTGGGGATTGCCGGCTTGGGCAAGTTGACTGGCAAGGGATCCGGGATTATGGTCGCAGCCATCGTCGGCGGCGCCATCATTCCGCTGGCGCAGGGCGCTCTGGCCGACCATATCGGACTCCACGTTGCGTTCTTTCTGCCCGCCGTCTGCTATCTCTATATCGTGTTCTATGGTTTTGTCGGCTCCAAACCCCACGCCTAAAAGGATCGCCCATGCCTCTCGTCGGCGGATTCGCGCCTCACTACCATCGTCAACGTGGCGCGCTAGAAACCGCGCACACAAAATTCGCCGCGTCGTCCGTGCTGCCAGTGCCCGTCCACTGCGCTTCCTGTGGATAGGGGCACAACGGCCGCGTTCGGTCAACCGCTCCATTCGTCAAATGCGATGCAATCACTTTGGCCGGCGCGATACCTTGGTCGCTCCACTTGTCCAGGGTCTCGATCATATCGAAGTTCGTCGCTCCCGGTCCGCCCTGGCAATGCCACATCCCCGGCACCATGAATAGCCGGTAGAACGCCAGTGTGTTTTGTAATCCGTGTACATCGCCGCCCTGCGCCTTCATCACGCTCTCGTAATAGTTGATGCTGTTCAGCGGCGTAATGTCCGGATCGCTCCAGCCGTGATAGTGAATCAGCTTTCCGCCTCGCGCTTTGAACCCGCTGAGATCCGGATTCACGGCATTAAACAAAGCCGCAAGCTTCGCGTCCGTGTAGTCGATGTCGCTATCGAAACCGTCGGCCGCGGTGAACTTGAACGTCTTGAAGTCCCAATTCGGATCGTCGAAAACCATGAACTTGAAAAATGGAAGACTCAGCCTGGCGTGGCGTCCCTGGCCTGGCGCGTTCCCGGTAACATAGCTGGCCCAACCTCCTTGCCCGGCTTCCCCACCAGGAACCAGGCCGGGATAAATCACTTGCCCCTCTGGCGTCCTGAGACCGGACCAGATTTTGTGCACCGCAGCCACTTGCGCGCCCGTTAGGCACTCCGAAGTGTCCGAACCTTTGCACAGCAGCGTGTCTGGATTGAAATTGCAGCGGCGCGGATCGTTCAGCACTCCATCCTTGATCCCATCCATCGCATCGCATTGGTTATTCACGGCGTCCGCCAGAATATGGACCTTGTTGGCCGCAATGTAGCCGTCGCCCTCCATCGCCAGCGCAGTCCACAGATGGCCGCCGATATAGTGATGGGTCCAGTTGTTCGCTGGATCACCCGCGATGATGCCGTCAAAATCGGCCGGATAGCGCTGTGCTTCGATCATTGCTTCGTGGCCGCCCTGCGAGCATCCACTGAAATAGGAGTGAGCTGGCTGCGCTGTGTAAAATGCCTTGAGAATCGCTTTGTCGGCTTCCGCCATCAGGTGAGTGGCGCGGTCGGCAAAATTCACAATGCGTTCATAATTTCCCAGCGCCCATTCGCCATCCTCGGTGGATCTGCCTTGATGCCCGGTGTCCGTACTGCTGGTGGCGTAGCCTTGCTGCAAAGGCTTTACCATCGGCGCGTAGCTGATGGAGCCCGCCAGTCCGCCGTTTCCCACGGCGAGCAGTTTGCGATTCCACTGCTGCGGCATCCACAGCTCCATGCGGACTTCTTTGCCAACGGTCGCCACCACACGGCAGAATGCGGGTACATGAACTGTCGCCGGTACGGCCGGCGCCGGGCCCCCAGGCAAGCTGAAAGAACCGGCGGGAACAGACGCCGCTGAGATGATCGTGACGCCAGGTATCGGCAGGGATGCCAGGCGCTCACAGTTCTGCTGAGCCCAAACGGGACAGGCAGCGGAAAGTGCCGCGAATGCAAGAATTGTTCGGCGTGCGGTCATGTTCTGCCAAGAATATCAAAGCCACGCACTTGAATGAAATCGCGCTTACATTTCCATTCCATTAATCACAACCACAAGCACAAAAGTGTTGACTCCCGTGAATAATTTCAGCATGATCTTTCATACCAGCTTTTTAATGCCAGCCTCGCTCTGCTGGACTTTATTCACCGCGAGCGATTCAATTGCGCGCCACGCCCGAACTGAAGGAGCTCTCCCATCATGCGTATTCCGGCCGCGTTTTCCTGCCTGCTATTTGTCGCCCTGCCTGGCGGGGCGGCAATCAACGCCTCTAGCCTTGGCGCCAGCTACGACTCTACGCAGAGCAATGTCATCTTCAACGTCTATTCCTCGCGCGCCACTCGAATAGAGGTGGATCTCTACGTGTCGCCCATGGGTTCGCCGGAAGTGCTCCGCCTTCCACTCACTGCCAACAGCGGCACCAACATTTTTTCCGTTTCGATACCGGTTGCCACGCTGCAAATGGCAGGCATCACGGGACCCGTGTATTACGGTTATCGTGCCTGGGGGCCGAACTGGACTTTTTCGAGCACTTGGACCAAAGGTTCCAGCGTCGGATTTGTTTCGGACGTTGACGCGCAGGGCAACCGCTTCAACCCCAACAAGCTGCTCATAGACCCCTATGCCCACGAGATCAGCCAGGACCCGGTGAACGCGACATGGACCGACGGCACTGTGTATGCATCCGGCTCCCAATACCGCAATACCGATAGCGGCAACATGGCGCCGAAGAGCATCTTGTGGATGGCTGCCAGCCAGAGCATCGGCACCAAGCCCACGCGCGCGCAGAAAGACGACATTATCTACGAAGTGAACGTGCGCGGACTCACGAAAAGCGACGCCAGCGTACCCACCGCTGTACAGGGTACCTATGCGGGCGCCGCGCTCAAGGCGCCATATCTTGCCAGCCTCGGCGTAACCGCCGTGGAGTTTCTGCCCGTACAGGAAACACAGAACGACTCAAATGACAACATTCCGAATTCGACGTCCGGACAAAATTATTGGGGCTACTCGACGTTAAACTACTTCGCGCCCGATCGCCGCTACGCGTCGAACAAAGCGCCTGGTGGCCCCACCAGCGAGTTTCAGTCCATGGTGAAAGCTTTCCACGATCAAGGTATTAAGGTCTACATCGACGTGGTCTACAACCATACTGCCGAGGGCGGCCCGTGGAACGCCACCGATACCACCACGTATAGCATCTACTCCTGGCGCGGGCTCGACAATCCTACCTATTACGAGCTGACTTCGGACATGCAGTATTCCTACGACAACACCGGCGTCGGCGGCAATTACAACACGTACAACGTTATTGCGCAAAACCTCATCGTCGATTCGCTGGCTTACTGGCGAGACACCATGGGTGTGGACGGCTTTCGATTCGATCTTGCGCCGGTACTTGGCAATACCTGCACGGTGGGCTGCTTCAATTTCAGCAGCACCGATAGCAACACCGCGATCAGCCGCATCCTGCGCGAGTTGCCTCAGCGCCCCGCCAACGGCGGCAGTGGCATAGACCTTTATGCCGAGCCCTGGGCGCTCGGCGGCAATTCGTACCAGTTAGGCGGCTTTCCGGCGGGCTGGTCGGAATGGAACGGCAGCTATCGCGACTTGCTGCGCCAGGCACAGAACGATCTGGGCGTGACCTTGGTCACCACGGGTCAGTTGGCGACGCGCTTTGCAGGCTCGTCCGATCTGTTCGGCAGCCGCAGCCCGTGGAACTCGACGAATCTGATGGTGGTGCACGACGGTTTTACGCTCAAGGATCTGTATGGCTGCAACGGTACCAACAACAACCAGGCTTGGCCCTATGGGCCGTCGAATGGCGGCAGCCCCACCAACTATAGTTGGGACCAAGGCGGCGCCGCCACGGACCAGCGCGCGGCCGCACGCGTAGGATTCGCCTTCCTCATGTTGAGCGCCGGGACGCCGTTGATGACGGGCGGCGACGAGTACCTGCGCAGTCTGAACTGCAACAACAATGCCTACAACGTCGACTCGGTGGCCAATTGGCTGAACTACACCTGGAGCAGTGAGCAAATCAGCTTCAACGCTTTCGTACACGGCATGCTCGCCTTCCGCAAAGCCCACGTCGCCTTGCGTCCACTCAACTTCTACTCTGCCGCGCAATTGTCTTGGTGGACACCGGCCGGAACCACGCCGGACGCGGCTTACTTCAACAACGGCAGCAACCACGCCATCGCCTATCAATTCAACGGCAGCTTGCTAAGCGATACCTATTCGTCCATCTACGTCGCCTACAACGGTTGGAGCGGCAGTGTGAATTTCACGCTGCCATCGCCTGGAACTGGCCTGAACTGGTATCGCGTCACGGACACCTGCGGTTGGGCTGAAGGTCCGAACCAGGTGCGCTCTCCCGGCTCTGAGGACTCTATTGGCGGACAAGGTTTGGTGTATGGCCTCTGCGGCCGCGGGTTGCTGTTACTGATCGCAAAGTAGGGTAGCAATGCAGCTGACAACTCACACTGCCGCGAATACTGCTCCTTCCGCGATGAGATGAAGTAACATGAGTCGGAGGTTTTAGCTTTTTATGAAACGTTTAGCGTTAATCTCATCCGTTACTGTTTTTGCGTTCGCGCAGACCCCCACGCGACACGGCACATTCTCGTTCTCAGCCGCAACTGTAACCACTGATGGAGCCGTAAGGCATCTTTTCGGCGGCGTGGTCATCGAATCGGAAGGATTCAGACTCAAAGCAGACAACGTGGATTACAACGATGATACCGGAGAGCTGGTGACGCACGGAGACGCTCACATCACATTGAAGTAGAGCTGTGTTGCGTCCCGCTTACTCGACTATCGATTCAGCAAACTGGCCTCTGTGGCCGCAAGTTGCTGTTACTGATCGCGAAGTAAACAGGTCCTTACTTCCTCACAAAGACCGCTATGTACTGGCTCTTCGGCGTCAAATCGCGTTTGGAAATCAAACGGAATCCGTTTGCTTCCACTTCCATGATCAGGCCGTCCTGATCCAGCCGGATGTGCCGCAGCGCCTGATCCGGATCGCTGCCAGGCATCGCCCCCTGCCGCTTGTAATACTCCACGATCACCAGCTTCCCGTCCGACAACAAACTATCGTGAATATGTTCCAGCATCGCCTCCGGGTAATCGAAGTGATGATACACATCCAGCACCAGCACGCCCTCTAGCGTATCGGCCGGCAGCTTCGGATCGCGATCCGTACCCAGCACGAACTGCACGTTGCTCAACCGGCTGAGCTGCGCCTTGAACTTGGCTTTGTCCAGAAAATCGTTCTGGATATCCTCCGCCACCACCTTGCCGGTGTCGCCCACCGCGTGGCTCAGATACGGCAGCATGAAGCCCACTCCGGTGCCGACGTCGGCCACCGTCGCGCCGGGTTTCAGATCCATCGCGTCCACGATATCGCGCGGCTTCTGCCGCTCCTCGCGCGCCGGATCGCCGAGCCCTTTCGCGATATTCTCGCGCCCTTCGTGGGTCTGATAGTTTTCGTTGGCGTCGGTTGCCACCTGCGCGAACGCGCCGGCGCTTAGAACCAGACAGGCCAGAAATAAACTGGCGTTCCTTCTCATAATGATTTCTCCATGGGCATCGCAAATGGCGGTTCCACCAGAAATTCATGCGCGGACATCTCGGCCAGCGCCTCTCGTAGAGATTGCTCCGACGTTGGCTCCACGGTGATCACGAACGGCAGGTCGCGCCGGTTCTCGCTCGGCAGCTGCAACACCGCTTCCAGGCTGATCTGCTTA
>Ga0209006_10006042_pt1 | contig 10988 bp, 2 predicted proteins | sample JacPin_JW_Ref_O2_FD_188567 | JGI IMG/M metagenome (GOLD analysis project Ga0209006, IMG submission 188567) | Forest soil microbial communities from Algoma, Ontario, Canada - Jack Pine, Ontario site 1_JW_Ref_O2 (SPAdes) (version 2) | ecosystem: Environmental > Terrestrial > Soil > Boreal... | reverse complement strand
CTCTGGCTTTCCAGGGGTCCGGTTATCACAAATTCGGCGCGGCCCGCTGGAGGCAGGTAGATATCGGTCACTGACGGGTCGTTGCTGACTGGAACGGCATCTACTGAGATCAACTCCAACGGTTGGGGCGTATTGTCATACAAAACCTGCAAGTGCAGAAAAGCCTGCGTGGAAGCATTCAGCACGCGCCAAAACTGCTTCTCGCCCGGATCCGCGATAATCGAAGGCAAGGTTAGCAGAGGCTTTTGGACGACCGTCTGGAAATTGAGCGTTAGTTCATAAGGCCCCGGAAGCCATGAACCGGGATTCAGAAACTGTTGGCGCACTAGGAGCAGCTGCTCGGTCAGTCCAGCAACCTGCGGCTTCACGTTTTCGATGCCGCTGACGACGATTGCTCCCGAAGCGCCGCCGTTCACCTGGTTGGTCGTATATCCGTGGGGATGAGGATGATACCAATACAAGCCTGGAGGTTCATTGGCCGGAATTTGAACCTGATACTGGAACGGTGGATCGGTGGGCTGGATCAGCGTGTTGATCACGTCATCCTGATGGCAGACCGGAGGAATATTGAGACCGTGAAAATGCACGTTGGTGGAATCCGGGGTCACAGTGCCTCCCGTGCACGAAGTGTCCGGAGGAGACTTCGTAGAGGCTGACTTGGTCGTCGTCATGGTCCCCATGTGCATTGCGTGTTTCATGTGCGCTGCTTTGGCACCGGGAAGATCAAGATCGTTGGTCAAGGTCAGGTTCAGAGTGTCGCTTGGATTGAGACGAAGCGTGGGAGCCTCGACGATGCTGCCATCACCGGCAGTGTAGTTGTAACAATCGTGCGTGTATCCCTGGTCATCGACGCCGTTGTTCAAAGCCAGTGCAACGTTGAGCACTCCGCTCTGGCTGAAGAGATCCAGAGGATTGACAACGGTGCTTCCTGGATCCGGACGCGAAGGACAGTTCCCGATTTGCGCCGAAGCCCCGACTGAGGCAAGTGCAACGAGTTGTACTGCGATCGCCAACCTGAAAAACTTATGCATCCCAAGCTCCTTGGATAAGTGCGCTACTCTTCGTCTTGCTTGCACGCTTTGAATTCTTGCCCTCGAGACCGGCGTTAAAAGCGCCGTCGGCCCGTTGGTGCTTTCATTCCCTATCTACGGCCCCGAAGTGTAGGTGGAAGCAGTGTTCAACCACTGGCCTCCAACAAACGAGTACAAGGTCAGGTAGATGGTGGAGTTGTTTGCCGGCAGATTGTCGATGGTCTCCGTCAACACGTTGCCCAAATTTCCGGACGAATCGAGGTCGTGGCCACTGGGGGCAACGGCACTGACATCGACCCAGTAGGCCGTGGCGCTTGGGTCCGCGCTCCACTTGAATGTCGCGGAGGTTCCGCTCAGCATTGATCCCGGAACCGGCGTCTGCATGACTGCCAATCCACCGGTCGAGTTCGCTGCCGTATACGTATATGTATTCGCAGACCACGCACTTCCGATCAGCGAGTACAAGGTGACGTAGACTGTGCTGCCGTCGGTTGGCAATCCATTCACGGTCAACGTCGTCACATTGCCGAGGTTGCCCGACGAATAGTAGTTGTGGGAGCCCACCGTCGATCCCACGTCGATCCAATACGCTGACGCGCCAGATCCAGCTGTCCAGCCAAACGTGACTGTGCTACCTGTTAACGTCGACCCCGGAACTGGAGTTTGCATTGCCCCGGTTGAGGCGGCAAGACTGAATGCCGTGTAGCTATATTCGTTGTTCAGCCAGGTTCCGTTCTGCAGGGTGTAGAGAGTTACATAAACAGTGCTGCCGTCGGTCGGCAATCCGTTCACCGTCGTCATCAACACGTTGCCGAGATTTCCTGACGAGTAATATTGATGGCCACCCGCGGCCGACCCTACATCGATCCAGTACGCGGTTGCTCCGGCGCCGGCACTCCAGTCAAACGTCACGGTGCTGCCGGCTAGAGTAGAGTTCGGAACCGGCGACGTGATGACTCCCTTGGTTGAGCCGCCGCCGAATGCAGTGTAGCTGTAATCGGTCGATTGCCAGTTTCCGCTAAGCAAGTAATACCAACGCGCCCACACCGTGCTGCCATTTAACGGCAGTGAATTAACGGTAAGCGAGAGAGTGCTAGTGGGAAGGCTTCCTGACGAGTAATATTCGTGCCCGCCTTGTTCGGCACCTATGTCCAGCCAGTAGGCGGTCGCGCCTGGGTAGGCAAACCAAGAGAATGTTGCAACGTTGCTCGTGAAAGTGGAACCGTTCGCTGGGCTGTAAATCCCGGCCTGCTGCGTTTGCTCAACCGCAACCGATAACAAGTTCGGGCTGTTGGGCTCGGATACCGGTGATGAGGCGGCTTCGGTCAGCGTGCACGCCCCGCCACTGGAAGTCACATTCACGACGGAGATCGCAGACCCGAACTCCGGGATGTACAACACTGATCCTGTGCCCGTCGACAGTTGTGTTACTGGATTTCCCAGAAAGGTAAAGGAGTCGTCAAAACCGGCAAGCTGAGAGGAGACGCAGCCTCCCGAAACTGTTCCGTTAGTTCCATCAAAAAAGGCGGCAGTGACCTGGCCGGAAGAATTATTAGCGATGTAGAGAAGAGTGTTATCGGGGCTCAGGCGAACGTTGTTGGAATTGAATCCCGATACCGGCAGACTATAAAAGACAGTCTGTGTCAGATGGCCGGATGAAATGTCAGAAACTTCGACGGCCGCATCGCTCGAAGCATCGCCAAAGACAGCGTAATGACCGTCAGATGTAATGTCCACGCCGTCGGGATAATCGTTGTTGGCGAAGCCGGCGGCGAGTTGCACGTCGCCGTTGGAAACCGGCACGCCACCGGAGATATCAAACGATTCGATGGAGCCGTCTCCATAGGTGACAACCATCAGATTGCCGTAAATTGCCATTCCTTTGGTGACGCCGCCATTCAAGCCGCCTGGTGCTATGTCGCTGAGAAATTGGAGCGTGCATCCAGATTGCACCGCGAATGTTGCGATCGTGCCGGATGTGGAGAACGCGGCGTACAGATAATTGCTGTTCGTTACCATGCCGATGCCGTTATCGGCGCCGATATCGCCGGCGGAAGGGGAAAAGTTCCCCGTCACGGTTTGGGTCAACAGTTGCACGCCGGCGATTGTGTTGCTTACCCCAGCAGAAAAATAAGCGCACGGCGCCGTGTTGCTGTTCAGTATGACCACCCGGTTTGAGGCAAAAAAGCCTCCTCCGGTTCCGTGCCCGCCAAGGCTGAGAAGAGTTGGGCTACCCAACGTACCGTCCGACGCAATGGTGAAGAATGTTGCGCTGTTAACATGGGTTCCGGCAATGTCATCATTTGTGATCAGGTAGCCGGTTGTGCCTGCGGGGGTCGCTCCAAACGCGCCAGTGGCGAGGGTCAATGTCGCCAACGTCAGCCACGGCAACAGCAAAGCGAGCGGCGTCAATTTTTTCATCGTTGCTTCCCTTAGTCCTTCCCCGAATTCCCCACGGACTCACTTGCGTCCGCAATAAGTTCGGACCGCAGGCCTGAACTTTGAGCGGACAGTCTCGCAGATCCGGCTCCAGCCGCTCGTTTCCCACGTATTCATTAAAAAAATTCTGGCGCAGGGAGGGGGTGCTTTGGGAGGTTTGTTTAACCCGGAAGATCCGCTGTAGCTCCCACCGCGACTACTATACACCCGGCGACGGATCACACATCGAAAAACCGCGCTGATGATTTTTGGGCTTGACATTTGCACCCCAAAGCGACGACTATCGCCGCTAATGTCTCGCGGCATGCACTCCCTTCCGAACGCCGCGTCGGCAACCGGGCTTCAGTTCCCGTAGGAGGAACTGATTTTCTTTCCCGTCCTAAAGTTCACACTGAAAATTTGAAGAAGGATCACGGTGACCATGAAACTCTCCTCTGCATTCGCAGTTTCCCTTGCCTGCGTTCTCGTCGTCGGCTGTGTTGGTTTAGCCGACGGCCAAACTTGGACACCAATGGTAAACGCACCTCCGGTATCTTTCGGTGCGATGCTGTTGCTTACTGACGGACGCGTTCTAATACACGAGGAACCAAACTGTGGTGGTTCTGGCTGTGTCGGCAAAGATTACACTGCCTGGTACACGTTGACCCCGGATATCAACGGCAGTTACACCAACGGCACATGGACCCAGGTGGCCTCACTTCCCGGCGGCTATGCACCTCTGTATTTTTCATCGGCCGTACTAAAGGATGGAAAAGTCGCCACGCAGGGCGGCGAGTATCAATGCACGGGCGGGAGCTGTGTCGCAACCTGGCAGAGTCTGGGCGCATTTTACGATCCAGTTCAGAACACCTGGGTTCCCATAACCCCTCCCGTACCAAACTCTTTGGGAGCCATGGGAGATTCAGAATCAGTGGTACTGAATGACGGAACCTGGATGATAGGAATTTGCTGCGCGCAGTTTGTCGACTACAGTGCGCTTCCCGACTACGTTTACTTCAATGAAAACACGTTGAGCTACACCCCGATGTGGAACCTCAACGATGGACAAACGACTGAATTCGACGAAGCGGGCTTTAACCTTCTGCCCTACAATCCAGCGCAACCCAATGACTCACAAGTGCTGATGGTGAATGTGCCGCTCGGCGCTTACAACGCGACGCTGGCTACCTCGCAAGTCTACGACGAGGCGACCAACACGTGGGCGGCGCCCGTGAGCACGCAAGTGCAACTCTGGGATGCGGATTGCGGGAACGCGACTTCCGCCAGTTATGAGCTGGGGCCGGTGATGTTGCTCCCGAACGGACTTCTTTGGGGCACGGGCGCCAGCAGTTGCCAAGCCGGCCACACTGCATTGTATAACCCGGCCACCGGGACCTGGACCGCCACCCCGGATTTTCCGAACAAGGGCGCCGTAAATGACGCCGCCGGTGCTACCGAAATCAATGGCAATGCGATCGTCGCCACCAGCCCCTACACCAACGAAACTTCCACCCCCGTCACTTTTTACGAATTTAACGCCACCACGAATACGATCAACACCGTCCCCAATCCAGTGAACGCGTCGAAGGACGACTCGTTCGTTGGACATTTGCTGAAGCTGCCGACCGGCCAGATAATGTGGACGGATTTTACGACCACCGGTGTGGAGATTTTTACCAGCGCAGGCACCTACCAGCCCGCATGGCAGCCCACCATCACCAGCGCTCCTTCAAGTCTGACGATCGGGCAGACCTATCAGATTTCGGGAACGCAGTTCAACGGCGTCAGCAACGGCGCGGACTACGGCGATGACAACCAGGACAACACCAACTATCCCCTGGTGAGAATCGTCAATAACGGCACCGGCCACGTCTTCTATGCCCGGACTCACGATCACAGCACCATGGCCGTACAAACTGGCTCCCTGGCCGTTTCCACCAACTTCGACGTTCCTGTTATGGAAACCGGACCGTGCGAACTGTATGTTGTGGGCGACGGAATTCCATCGGCTCAATCGGATTGCAGCGTTTCGCAACCGGCAGGAATTTACAGCCCTGTGAACAACACCCCGCTGAGCAGCACGACCGTCACGTTCATGTGGGGCGGCAATGGTTCCTCGAACTATTGGCTTGACGTTGGAACCAGCCTGGGTGCGCACGATATTTATTCGTCGGGTTCTCTCCCGTCGACAACCTTGTCTTTGGCGCTGAGCGGACTTCCGAGCAGCGGTGTCCCGATTTACGTGCGCTGGTACTACATGACCGCCGGCAACTGGGTCTCCACTGACTATAGCTACACGTCATTTGGTGGCCCCAACAGTTTGGGCCAGCTCGCTTCTCCGTTCCCCGGAGCCACTCTGTCTTCGGCTGCTCCGACATTCATTTGGAGCAAGGGGTTTGGTGCCACGGCGTACTGGTTGAATCTCGGCAGCACCCCCGGCGGCTCCGATTATTTTTCATCGGGGAACCTGGGTAATGTCCTAACTGTCGCCTCGAAAAATCTGCCAACCAACGGGAGCGTGGTCTACGCGACGCTGTACACGATGGTGGGCACGAACTGGTACAGCAATTCCGCCACGTACACTGCCGTGAATGCGGCCAGTGGAAACGGGCCGGTCATGACTGCACCGACGCAAGGCAGCACGTTCACGAGCAGCACAGTGGCCTTCTCGTGGGGCAGGTTGAGCGGTGCGACTGGGTACTGGCTGGATGCGGGATCGACAGCCGGCGCGCACGATTACTTCTCCTCCGGAGCCATCTCGAGCAGTACCCGCAGCGCAACGGTGAAGACCATGCCCACCAACGGGACCACGGTCTACGTCACTCTTTACGGATTGGTAAGCGGCACGTATCTTGCGAGTCCGTACACCTACACGGCAGTTAACGCGGCGACGGCGGGCGGAATTCTGACGACGCCGACGCCGGGATCCACCTTAACCAGCGGATCGGTAACGTTCGACTGGTCAGCCGGCGTTGCTGCAACCGCGTACTGGATCGACATAGGTTCGACGACGGGAGCGCACGATATTTACTCGTCGGGAAACCTGGGCAACGTGCTGACGAAGACGGTGAACGGATTGCCGACCGACGGGAGCTTCATCTACGTGACGCTGTACTCCCTGATCGGCACTTCGTGGGTGGGCAACGCGTACACCTACACGGCGCTGAATGCCGCGAGTGGCGTGGCGCAAATCACTTCGCCAACTAACGGTGCGACGCTGAGCGGAAACTCGGTGACGTTTGTCTGGAGTTCGGACTCCAACGCAAGCGCCTACTGGGTTGACGTCAGTGCCGTCGGTCCTGGAGGAAACGATTTGGATTCTTCCGGAAACCTGGGCAATGTGTTGACGGAGACGATCTACAATCTGCCGGCAAACGGGAGCACCGTCTACGTGACGCTCTACTCTCTGGTTGGCGGGCAGTGGGTGAGCAGTCACTCCAGCTACACTTCCGGTCCGTAAACACAAACCAATAACAGCGGCGCATGCTACGCGCCGCTGTTTAGTCAAGCGGGGCGCGGATAAAATCCGCGCCCTTTATTTTTGGGGAACGTTCCCCGCGATTTTCCTGGCAGATGCAAAAATCCTGTGAGCGGCAGGGACCAAAGGCTCCGCCGGCATAGCTTTTTGGAAGAAAAACCTCGCTGCCTGCGATTTTTGATTGACGGATGCCTTGGACTCTTGTGTAATGCCCGACTAACGGTTGAAGTTGCGGAAAAAACAAATCCGTACATCCAGCGACCCTTTGGCTCTTGCAAGTGGCAGGACAACGCTGGATTGTTGCGTGGAAAGCATGCGTACGCCGCCGCGAATTCACACATGGATTCGATCCCAGGCGGTGACGGGGCGCGACCGCAGCGGCGGCGTTAACAATTTTCGATGCACCCGTTTTTCGATCCACCCGTTTTTCGTCCGACTCGTTCGATGCAAGTTACTCAGCGTTCGCTCAGGAGAAGATTTTGATGGAACAACATGAGGCGGTACTTCGTCCCAGGGCTCTTTGTCTGCTGGTTTCTCTCTTTACAGTTGCTTTGACTTTGCCTGCATTGGCGGCGTCGTCCGCCAAAGCCGCAAGCGCAACTGCGGCCATTCCCGTTCGCGTTACGCAGGGGGTCGATGAGACCCAACTGGTCACGCTCTCGCGCAACACGCGCCCAGAGGCGAATGCCACGAACGATCGCGGCGCGCTGCCCGAAGGCTACGGCGTGGAGCACATGCTTCTCTTGTTGCAACGTTCTCCTCAGCAGGAACAGGCGCTGGAAAAGTTCATTGATTCGCTCAATGACAGGAAATCGCCCAACTTTCACAAGTGGCTTACCCCCCAGGAATTTGGCGCGAAGTACGGAGTCGCGGAAGACGATATCAAGACCGTCACCAACTGGCTTGAGTCGAATGGGTTTCGCATCAACCAGGTTTATCCCAACCACATAGTGATCGACATTTCTGGTACCGCGGGCTCGGTCCGCCAAGGCTTTCACACGGAGCTACACAACATCGAGGTTAACGGTGAGACGCACATCTCTAACATGAGCGATCCGCAGATCCCCGCGGCGCTGGCGCCCGTGATTAAGGGAGTTTTCTCGCTCAACGACTTTAAGCCCGAGCCCATGTACAAATCGGCGAAAAACTACACCTTTGCAGGCTGCACGACTCTTCCAACTCAGTCCGGCACCAATTGCTACTCAATCACGCCGCAAGACAACCAGGCAATTTATGGTCTGAATCCACTCTACGCCGCCGGCATTTCGGGTCAGGGCCAGACTATCGCTCTGGTCGAAGACACAGACACCTACAGTGGCGCCGGTGACTGGAACACTTATCGCTCGACATTCGGCTTGTCCACAGCATTTCCCGCAGGAACTTACACTCAGGTGCATCCGGGCGGTTGTACCGATCCCGGAACCAACGGAGACGACGGAGAAGCAGCGATTGACGTGGAAGTAGCCAGCGCGATTGCGCCCAGCGCCGCCATCGAATTGATCTCCTGCCCGTCGGCGACCTTAACGTTCGGCGGCGTGCTTGCCTTGCAGAACCTGATTAACGGAAGTGCGCCGTATCCGGGCGTGGTCAGCTCCAGCTACGGCTTATGCGAAGCTCTCACTGGTGCTGGTGGCAACGCGGGCTTCTACAATACTTTTCAGCAGGCAGCCAGCCAAGGCATCTCGGTTTTCACCTCCTCCGGCGACGGAGGCCCATCCGGCTGCGGCGGGGATTTCGGGCAGGAATATGATCTAGCCACTCTCGGCATTACTGGATGGGGCGAAACTCCCTATAACGTGTCCGTTGGGGGAACCGATTTCGAGGATGTATACAACGCGAAGACTGGTCAAAACGGTGGAGCACCGATTAGCACCTATTGGAATTCGACGAACACGTCGGGTTTCGGCTCCGCCAAAAGCTACATCCCGGAGATGCCCTGGGATGATGCGTGCGCGAATGCGCTGATTTCTTTCGTTACCACGGGAAGCTTCACTCCTTACGGCGCCAGTCCGGCCACCTGCAATAACGCCTCATACGACACCACCGCTACCTACCTGAGTACTGGTGCTGGCGCCGGAGGTGCAAGCAATTGCGCGACTGGAGCTGCCGGCGCGACTCAGACCGGCCAACTCGATTCCATCCCAGAATGCCAGGGATATCCCAAACCTTCGTATCAAACGGGCTCGTCGCTGACTGGCGGACTGGCGGTTTATGGCCAGCCCAACGATGGCGTGCGTGATATTCCCGATGTTTCGATGTTCGCCGCCAACGGAGCATGGGGACACTTCGAAACAGTCTGCTGGTCTGACCCGACGCAAACCTCGGGTGGGGCGGCGTCCTGCTCGGGCGCACCCAGTACATGGTCAGGGTTTGGCGGAACGTCGGTTGCCTCTCCCACCATGGCGGCCATTCAGGCGCTGGTGAATCAAAAGACCGGTACGACATGGGGGAATCCCAATCCCATTTACTACCAGATCGGCCAAAACCAGTACGGGACGGCGGGCGGAACGTTCAACGGTGCCGGCTGCAATTCCAGTACCGGCAATACCGCCGGATGCGCCTTTAACGACGTAACCCAGGGCGACATCGATCTGGCATGCGAAGATAACGGTACGACATCAGAGTCGCATTGCTATAAGCCAACTGGTACCCATGGCGTCGACAGCACTGACAACGTAACCGCCGCTGCCGTCATCAATGGCGGCTCCGGGTATACAACAGCTCCCGCGTGTGCCATCGCGGGGCCGAGCAATAACAACCCCTACCTGTCGCCCACTGGAACAGTCCTTTGGGCTGGCGGCACGCAAGCGACCTGCACGGCCGCAGTTAACGCGGGATCGACGACAGCCGTGTGGACCGTAAAGATCGGCACGACTGGAACCAACTTAGCGGTTAACGCTGCAGGCTCTCCGGTGACAGTGGGTGGCACAACTTATACGTTCGTCACTACATTGACGGCAGCCAACCAAGTTCTGGTAGTGACTACGGGCAGCACCAGCACGCAAGAAACGGACGCCGCCAAGAATCTCGAGGCGGCGATCAACGCCAATTCCGCGCAGTGCGTCACGGCGCCTTGCTTCGGGACCGGGACGGTGGCAAATGCCAGCGCCACGGCGACCGAAACAACCAGTACGGTGACCATCACCGCGAAAACGGCGGGCTTCGCTGGAAACTTCAACGTGACCTGGGGCCCCAGTTTCGGTACCGAGGGAACGCAAATCATCACCATCACGAACACCACGCCAGGCCAGGGACCGAATTATGTCAGTGGCATCACCATAGGGACTGCGGGTTCCGGGTACCAGCCCGAGACTCCGATCACGTTAACCGGTGGCGGAGGAAGTGGCGCAGTCGCGGTGGCGAACACCAGCGCCGGTACCGCAGCGCAATCATACCAGCCGTCATACGGAGCAGCACCCGGCTGGGACATGGCAACCGGACTTGGTACCCCTAACGCGAATGCCTTGGTCTGCTCAACCGCATGGGGTTCTGGCTGCGTGACCGCGAGCTTTACGCTGACCGCAAACCCGACCAGCGGATCGGTCGTCCAAGGTTCCAACACAACCAGCACTATCACAGTGGTTCCGGCGGGCGGCTTCAATGGCAGCGTGACGCTGTCGGCGACCAACCTGCCCTCGGGCGTAACCGCTTCCTTCAGTCCAAACCCGACAACCACCACCAGCACGATGACGCTGACGGCTAACGGAGGCGCGACGGTTGGAGGACCGACCACGGTCGCGGTCAACGGCGTTTCCGGCAGCTTGAATGCTTCGACCAACTATGGCTTGACTGTGACAGCCGGCACGCCGGGAATTTACAGCCCGGCGAACGGTTCCACGCTGAGCGTGAGCGGCGCCGCAAACTTCCAGTGGGTGGGCGCGAGTGGTGCGACCGCTTACTGGCTGGATGTGGGCGCGGCCCAGGGCAGCAACAGCTACTACTCTTCGGGCAGCTTGTCGGCGAGTACGTTCTCGCAGAACGTGACATCTCTACCGACCAACGGGACTACAGTCTGGGCTCGCTGGTATTACTTCGTCAGCGGCTCGTGGCAGTTTATCGAC
>Ga0209006_10006040_pt1 | contig 10991 bp, 11 predicted proteins | sample JacPin_JW_Ref_O2_FD_188567 | JGI IMG/M metagenome (GOLD analysis project Ga0209006, IMG submission 188567) | Forest soil microbial communities from Algoma, Ontario, Canada - Jack Pine, Ontario site 1_JW_Ref_O2 (SPAdes) (version 2) | ecosystem: Environmental > Terrestrial > Soil > Boreal... | reverse complement strand
CCTCGGGGCCGGCTGCGATCTCGCTGTTTATAACCGCTCGTCAGCGAAGGCGGAGCCGCTGGTACGGCTGGGCGCCAAGCCCGTCGGCACCGCCGCGGAACTCGCCGCCAGGGACATCGTGTTCATCACGGTCGGGTCGTCGGACGACCTTATCTCCGCGGTGCTCGGGCGGGACGGGCTGATGTCCGGCGCTAACGGAGCCGCGCCGCGGGTGCTGGTCGATTGCTCCACGGTATCGACCGAGGCCTCCGCCCGGGTGCGGGCCGAGATCGCCGACCGGGGGAGCGCCTTGCTCGCCGCGCCTGTGATGGGGAACCCCAAGGTGGTGCGGGCGGGAAAGATGACCGCCGCGGTCTCCGGACCGCGGGACGCGTTCATCCTGGCCGAGCCGTACCTGACCATGCTCGGCCGCGGCGTGACCTACGTCGGCGAGGGCGAGGGAGCCAGGACCGTTAAGCTGTGCCACAACTTGTTCCTCGGCGTAGTGGCACAATCGCTGGCCGAGATAACGGTTTTGGCAGAAAAGAGCGGCATTAGCCGGCAGGCGTTCCTTGCCTGTCTTAACAAGAGTGTGATGGGTTCGCTGTTCACCGGATACAAGACGCCTGCATACGTGAACCTGGACTTCGAGCCAACGTTCACTGCCACGTTGCTGCGAAAGGACTTCGATCTTGGTCTCGCCGCAGCACGCGAGCACGAGGTGCCGATGCCGGTGGCCGCGGTCGTCCATCAGCTCATCCAGGGCCTGGTCGGACGTGGATACGGCGATGCCGACTTCGCTGCGCTCTTGCAGCAGCAAGCGGAGTCGGCGGGGCTGACACTCGTCAGCGAACACGCGGAAGTGCCCGACGGGCTCGACGTCACCGAGTAACGCAGACATCCACCCGAATGACGGAACATGGAGGAAGGAGGAACCAGGCGTGAGACCCACTCTTCCCTGGCTCTCCAAGCGTGCCTTCGCTCTGAGCGGGGCAGCAGTGCTGTCGGTGAGCGTTCTGGCGGCCTGCAGCAGCAGCGCTAGCAGCAGCAGTAGCAGCAGTAGTGCCAGCACGAGCACCAGTTCTAGCTCCAGCCCGAGTTCCAGCACGCCCATCACCATCGGCGCTTCACTATCGCTCACCGGAGACTTCTCCACGGACGGGCAGAACTTCCAGAAGGGCTACGAGCTGTGGGCTGCTGATGTGAACGCGCACGGCGGCCTTCTGGGCCACCAAGTAGTGCTCAAGATCCTCAACGACGCCAGCTCGCCCACTCAGGTGGTCACGAACTACCAGACCCTGTTCAATACGGATCACGTCACCCTGGCCTTCGGGCCGTTCTCATCGCTGCTGACGACCCCGGCGTCCTCCGTGGCCGCCCGGTACGGCTTTGCGTTCGTGGAGGGCGCTGGCGGCGCGCCGGCGGTCTTCAACAGCCCGGCGAACCAGGCCGATCACAACGTGTTCGACGTCAGCCTGCCGATCGCGGACGAGATGGTCCCGTTCGTCAACTACATCGCGTCACTGCCGGCCAGCCAGCGGCCGAAGACCGCCGCCTACCCGAGCGCCGACGACCCGTTCGCGACCCCACCCGTGGCGATCGCGCAGCAGATGCTGCAGAAGCTCGGGGTGAAGACCGTGTACTCCAAGATCTTCCCGGAGGAGGCGGCGGACTACAAGGCGCCCGCCGACCAGGTAGCCGCGTCCGGCGCGCAGGTCGTCGTGCTGGGGTCCACCGACGTGCCGACCGTGTCGGCCTTCATGCAGGCGTTTGAACAGCAGCATTACACGCCGAAGCTGTTCATCGCCGCGGCCGGTCCCGACCAGGGCTCCGCCTTCATCTCCGCGGTAGGCAAGGGCAACGCGGCCGGGATGCTGGTGCCTAACGGCTGGTACCCGGGCTATCCCAACTCGGCGAGCCAGGCCATGGTGCAGGCGTACGTGGCCAAGTACGGCGGCAACGCGTCGGGCGTAAGCGCTGACGTGGCGGAGGCCTACTCCGTCGGCCAGGTCATGGCCCAGGCGGTTACCGCGACCGGCGGCACGGACAACGCCAAGATCATCAGCTACCTGCACAGTGGCGTCACGCTCACCAGCGTGCAGGGTCCGGTGAAGTTCGACTCGCTCGGTGAGAACGGCGCGGCCGCGGCGTTCGTTTCCCAGTGGCAGGTCGGCGGCACCGCGTTCAACCAGGTCCTTCCGGTCGGCACGGCTGGATCGGTGGCGATCATCGCGACCAAGCCGGCCTGGACCAGCTGACCAAGAAGGAGGCTGAGTGGCGCGGGAGATCTATCAGGCGATCGCCGACGGGATCCTGGTCGGCGGTATATATGCCCTGATGGCGGTTGGCCTGACGCTGATCTTCGGCGTGCTCGACATCATCAACATCGCCCAGGGCGTCATGGTCATCCTGGGCGCCTATCTCAGTTACGAACTGGCGGCACGGCTGCACCTCGACCTGTTCCTCGGGTTGCTGGTCACCGTGCCCGCCATGTTCGTGATCGGCGTCGTCATCCAGTGGGCGTTCATCCGGCCGCTGCGCGGCCGGGAACGAACGTCGATGACGCTGCTGGTCAGCTACGCGGTCGCGCTGATCATCGAGGGGATCCTCTACGAGTTCTTCGGCGCCAACTCTCGCCAGCTGAGCGCGTCGTACGTCACCTCGAGCGTTCACGTGTTCGGCTTCTATATCTCGTACATCTACCTGTACGGCTTCGCGCTCGCGCTGGCGCTGGTCGCGGCCCTGTACACGCTGCTGTACCGGACCAAGTTCGGCCGCAGCGTGCGCGCGACGATGCAGGATCAGACGGCGGCGCGGCTGATCGGTATCAACATCAGCCGCGTCGCCGCCATCACCTACGGCATCGGCGTGGCCGTGACCGCCGCCGGGGGCATGGTGTTCGGAGCGACCAATGCCTTCAACCCCAACAGCGGCTACGACCTGATCTCCCGCCTGCTTGCGATCATCGTTCTCGGCGGCCTCGGCAGCATCGGCGGTGCCCTGGCCGCGTCGATCTTCATGATCACCCTCGAATCCGTCGTGGATATCTGGCAGCCGACCTGGGCAATCGTGGTTTTCTACGCCGCCCTGGTGCTCGTCCTGCTCATCCGGCCAGCCGGTTTCTTCGGTCGCAAGGCGGTGCGGGCGCAGTGAGCGAGGATCACATCGAAGGTCCCAGCGGCCTGGCGCGCCTGCGCGGGCTGACCGGCCTGCAGCTCGCCTTCGTGGTCGCGTTGCTCGCCGTCGCGGTGGCTTTCCCGGTGCTCTTCCCGAGCCCCGTGGACACGAACTACGGCGTGTACGCGCTGATCTTCGTCGCGGTCGCGTCGGCCTGGAACATCTTCTCCGGCCTGTCCGGCTATATCTCGCTCGGCCACGCCGTGTTCTTCGGCAGCGGTGCCTACACGCTCGGCATTGCCGCCCGGGACTGGCACGTCACCGGGACCGCGGTGTTCGCCCTGCTGCCGCTGGCCGCAGTCGCCGGAGCGCTGATCGCGGTGCCATTTGGCCTGATCGCGCTGCGGGTCAGGCGGCACACCTTCATCGTGATCACGATCGCGGTGTTTTTCATCTTCCAGCTGATGGCCTACAACCTCTCCTTCACCGGCGGCACCACGGGCCTGGACTCGCCGTTCCTGCCCTGGGGGGCACAGACCTACAACAACCCCTTCTACTACATCGCGCTGGCCTGCGCGGTGGGGACGATCGCAGTGGCCTGGCTGATCCGCCGCTCCCGGTTCGGCCTGCAGCTCCGCGCGATCAGGGACGACGAGGACCGGGCCCGCGGCCTCGGCGTGCACGCCATGCGGGTCAAGCTGACCGCGTTCGTCTTGTCCGGCGCGATCACCGGGCTGGTCGGCGCGGTCTGGTTCTTCTACCTCACCCAGGTCCAGCCGCCATCTGGCTTTGACCCGCTGTTCGACCTGTCCGTAGTGCTGATGGCGTTCCTCGGCGGTCTGGGCACCGTTTCCGGCCCGGTCCTGGGCGCGCTCATCATCGAACCGGGCCAGCTCTACCTCACCGCCAACACCAACGGCTACATCAGCGAGATCCTGCTCGGCGCGCTGTTCCTGGTAGCGGTGCTGCTCGTGCCGCGGGGCATCATCCCGACCGGCGGCGAGTACATCCGCCGTCTGACCACCAAGGGCCGCGCCGCCATCCCGGAACGGGGCCCCGCGAGCCAAAGGGCGCCGGCGCCGACTGGACCGAGGAGCGACGAAGGAGCGACGAGGGAAGGAGGCGCCTCAAAAGGCGCCCGGAGGCAAGCGGGGAAGATACTGTGAGCGTCCTGCTTCGTACCGAGGGCGTGCACAAGTCCTACGGCGGCGTCCGCGCCCTGGACACGTGCACGATCGAGGTCAACGAGGGTACGGTGACCGGGCTGATCGGCCCGAACGGATCCGGCAAGACGACCCTGTTCAACGTCATCACCGGCTATGCCAAGGCCGACGCGGGCGAGGTCTACCTGGCCGACCGGCGGATCACCAACATGGCTCCGGACAAGGTGTTCGCGCTGGGCATCGGCCGGACCTTCCAATTGACCAGGATCTTCCCCAGCCTGACGGTCATGGAGAACATGCTCGTCGCCTCGCAGCACCATCGGGCCGGAGCGCGCAAGCGGGCGATAGAGCAGCTCGAGTTCGTCGGCATCGAGGGCTATCACGCCTCGCTGGCCGGAACGCTCTCCTACGGGCAGCGCAAGCTGCTCGAGCTCGCCTACATACTCGTCGCGGACCCGGCCATCATCCTGCTCGACGAGCCGGCCGGCGGCGTCAACCTGTCGCTGGTCAATCACATCGCGGCCCGCATCCGCGAGCTGAACGCGGCCGGCAAGACCTTCCTCATCGTCGAGCACAACATGGAGTTCGTGATGGGGCTGTGTCACCAGGTCACCGTGCTCGACTCGGGCACCGTGGTGGCCGCCGGGCCGCCCGATATCGTCCGCACCGACCGCCGGGTGCTCGACGCCTACCTCGGCGAGGACCTCGAGGACAGCGACGAGGACCCGGACCCCGCGGAGGGCACATGACCGAACAAGCCATGGAACCGGGGACCAGCACCACGGGCCGTTCGGTACTGAAGATTGACGGCCTGGTGGCCGGGTACGGCGGCGGGGACGTGCTGCAGGGAGTGTCCCTGGAGGTGGCCCAGGGCGGGATTACCTGCGTCGTGGGTCCGAACGGCGCGGGCAAGTCCACGCTGATGTCGACGATCAGCGGGCTGCTGCGACCGCGGTCGGGGTCGATGGTGCTTGACGGCCATGATCTCGTCGGCCGGTCGACGCGGCAGGTCCTCCAGCTGGGTGTGGTGCAGGTGCCGCAGAACCACAGCCTGTTCCGCGACATGACGGTCCGCGAGAACGTCGAGCTCGGCGCCTACATCCTGTCCGACCGGGCGTTGACCGCGCGCAGGCTCGCGGCCGTCTTCGACGTGTTCCCGCAGATCGCCGGCTGGGCCGGGCAGAAGGCTGGCAGCCTGTCCGGCGGTCAGCAGCGGCTGGTCGAGTTCGCCCGCGCGCTGATGCTCGAGCCCCGGCTGCTGATGCTCGACGAGCCGTCGATGGGTCTGGCGCCGAAGATCCTGCGAACCGTGTTCGACGCGATCAGGCAGATGAACGCGGCGGGCACGACGATCCTGCTCGTGGAGCAGAACGCCCGCGCGGGGCTGCGGCTGTCCACCCACGGCGTGGTGATGGAGAACGGCCGCGTGCGGCTGTCCGGGACCGGGCGCGAAGTCCTGGAGAATCCCGAGATCGGCGCGCTCTACCTCGGCGGCGCGGTCAACCCCGGCTGACCCGCAGGCGCGGGCAGTCAAGCGCGGTGAGGTTCGTGCCGTGGCGGCTTGTTGTCCAGGCAGCAGCGGACGAAGTCCTGCACGAGGGGGTCGGTGTCGTTGGCGGATGGCCAGGCGACGCCGGCCTGGCTAGGGCTGACGCCGGTCACGGGCCGGTAGGTGATGCCGGGGCGGGCGTAGTAGCGGGCGGCGGATTCGGGGGCCAGGGCGATGCCGTAGCCGTTGGCGATCGCGGTCAGCCACGCGTCGGGCTGGTCGGTGACGTAGCCGATGCGGACCGGGTGGCCCTGGCGTTCACTGGTGGCCAGCCAGTAGTCGCGCCACCAGCCGGTTTCCTCGGGGGCGGCGACGAACGGCTCGTCCCACAGCTGGTCGAAGGGGATCTGCTCGCTGGCGGCGAGCCGGTGGCCGGCCGGGAGCGCGACCCAGCGGGGCTCGGTGAGCAGCACCTCGATCCGCACGTGGTCCTGGCCGGGGAACGGCAGCCTTAGCAGGGCCGCGTCGACATCGCCGCTGGCTAGCCCGGCGGTGGGGTCCGACCAGGCGGCCTGCTGCATGTCCACCCGCCAGCCCGGCCGGCGGCGAGCGAACGCCGCGATGATCTGCTGGGTGGCCTCGTTTGCGGCGCTGGACATGAATCCGACCCGCAGCACCTGGGCGGCGCGGCTGGCGGCGGCCTTGGTCTCCCGCAGCGCGTGGTCCCAGCCGGCCAGCAGGGCGGGGGTGCTGTCGGCCAGCGCCTGGCCTGCCGCGGTGAGGGCCATCCCGGCCCGGGAACGGGTGAACAGGCGCACGCCCAGCTGGCTCTCGAGCTGCCTGATCTGCTTGGTCAGCGCCGGCTGTGACACGAACAGCCGCTCCGCTGCCCGGGTCAGGTTTCCCTCGGCGGCGACGGCGGCGAAGTAGCGCAGCATCCGGGTGTCGACATCCATGCCATCAGGTTATGACCGCATGTATTGGACGCCGAGGCTGGCTGCCAGCAAGGATCGACCGGGAAACGCCCACGAAGGAGGTCTGATGAGGCCAGTAATCTTGCAGATGGGTGTCACGCTGGACGGATACGTCGCGGGGCGGGGCGGCGAAGGGGACTGGGGGCTCCCGGCCGAGCATCCGGAGGTGCGCGCGTGGAAGGTCGCATCCCTGGGTCAGGTCGGAACCCACATCATGGGGCGCGTCACCTACGAGCAGATGGCCGAGCACTGGCCGAACGCGACCGGCGAGTACGCGGCGTTCATGAACAGGCTGCCCAAGGTCGTCTTCTCTGCGACGCTGCCAGCCGCCGGATGGGCCGGCTCCCGGATTGCCCGCGGCGACCTCACCGAGGAGATAGCTGCCCTGAAGCGGGAATCCGGCGGCGAGATCATGGCCCACGGCGGCGCCGCGTTCGTTCAGGCGCTATCCAGGTTCGGCTTGATCGACGAGTACCGCCTGGTCATCCTCCCGGTCGCCCTGGGCAGCGGACTGCCGCTGTTCAAGGATCTGGCCAAGCCGCTCCGGGTGGACCTCGCCGAGGCCACGACTTTTCCTGACGGCACGGTTATCCACGTATACCGGCCGATCACAAGCACGGTCTAGTCCTCTCCGGAGAACCGCTCCCATGCTGCCTGCTTGGATACGCCGAGGGCTTCTCCTATCCGGGTCCAGCTGATGCCCCGGCCGCGCAGGACGTCGACGTAGTCGTGGACGGCGGCGTCGACCTGGGACACCACGGCCTGGACCTTGGCCAGGCCGGTGAGCATCTCGTCATCTGGTTGCTCGTTCCACGCGCGGAACTCAGGTGACGGCTTCTCGGCGATGATCAGGTTGCACAGGCCGACGCATTCGTCGCAGATGTAGACGCCCGGGCCGGCCACGAGCTTGGCCACGGCGTCCTTGTCCTTGTTGCAGAACGAGCAGCACAAGATGTCCAGCCGGGCTGCGCCGGGCACGGGGATTCGGGTATTCGCCATGCCGTCAAGGTAGCCCTGACGGGTGGATTCGTCAAGGATATCTTGACGTCTCCTTGATCGCGCTGGCTCAGATCGGACCACCGACCGCTATCCTCAGTCCCGAGAGGAGCAGAAGGTGGTGGACTGGAGCCTGTTCGGCTGTGCGCGCAAGGGGCACGTAACGTACGCGCCGGACGAACCCGCGCTGCGGGATCGGCTGATGGCGCCGACCGCTGGCGGGACGGCGTGGCGGTGCCTGCGCTGCGGCGCGTTCGTGACCGGCGCGCCGCACGGCACCGGCCCGGCCGCGGCGGCGCCGCTGGTCCGCCGGGGCCAGGAACTACGCGGCGAACTTATCCTGCGAGTGTTCGCGGTGGAACGGTTCCTCCGCTTCCTGTTCCTGGGCGCCGCCGCCTACGGGGTGTGGCGATTCAAGTACGACCGGGTCGGCATCCAGCGGGCGTTCAGCCATGACCTGCCCGCCATCCGCACCCTGTACACCGATCTCGGCTTCGACTTCAGCCACTCCAAGCTCCTGCCGTTCATCCAGCATTCGTTCACCTACACCTCGCGCTGGCTCACGCTGGCGGCCATCGCGCTGGCCGCTTACGCGCTCATCGAGCTTGCGGAGAGCATCGGGCTGTGGCTGGCCAGGCGGTGGGGCGAGTATCTGGCTATGGTGGCGACCTCGGTCTTCCTGCCGTTGGAGATCTGGGATCTGACTAGGGGACACATCACCTGGCTCAAGGTCGCGACCTTCGCGATCAACCTGCTGCTGGTCATCTACTTGGTGTGGACCAGGCGGCTGTTCGGCGTCCGTGGCGGCAAGGCGGCCTACGAGGCCAGGCTGCGCACCGAGTCCGTAATTGAGGTGGAGCAGGCAGCGGCGGCTCAGCTGACCGCCGATGCCCCTAGCTCCGCCCCGGCTCCGGCCAGCGCCAGCTCGAGCCCGCCTCACCCCGGTGAGTCGACCTGACGAAACTGCGTAAGCCACGCGGGACGTCTCGGAACACCACCCAGCGCATCACGCTGTACATGTACACGCCCTCGCACAGCCCCGACAGGATGCGGGCCAGCTGGTACTGCACCCCAATAGCGGTAAGGGCGTCGCCGACGCCGACCACGAAGGCCACGTAGTTGATCGCGATGGCCACCACATATCTGGCGGTCTGCGGGCCGAGGGCTTCACGGGAGCGGAAGTTGAAGGCGCGGTTCAGCACGAAGCTCAGCGCGAACGCGGTCAGGTACGACAGCGTCACCGCCGCCGGATACGGCCACTTCAGAACGCCGTGACAGAGCGACAGCAGCCCGAGGTCCACCGAGAAGGTGAACCCGTTGATGATCGCGAACCCGAGGAAGCTGGGCGCGACGATCCGCGATAGCCCGAAGGGCAGCCTTCGGGCGATGGCGGCCATCAGCGCGTGATAGCGCTCACCTCGCCGGGTCGCGGCAGCGGTGCGTGTGGGACGTGGTGTCGGCGATCTACGGGACGCGACCACGCGCGCAGGGTAGCAGTCACAGGTGTACAACTCGTGTCCGCCGAGGTGCTGCAAGCCCCCGGGTGGCCGAGGCTGGAAGCGGGGGAGGGCGCTACTTCTTGCGGGCCAGGGTGAGGCCGTCGCCGATAGGAACCATGACCAGGTCGACGCGGTCGTCGGCGGCAGCGTGGTCGTTGAAGTCCCGGACCGCGATCACGGCCGGATTGTCGTTGCCCGCGTCGATCACGCGGCCGTGCGAGAACGTGTTGTCGACCATGATCAGCCCGCCCGCGCGGATCCGCGGCACCACCTGCCGCCAGTAGCCGAGGTAGCCGCTCTTGTCGGCGTCGATGAAGGCCAGGTCGAAGAGCTCTTCCTCGGGCAGCGACAAGAGCGTGTCCATGGCCGGGCCGAGCCGCAACTCGATCCGGTCCTCCAGGCCAGCCTTCTCCCAGTACTTCTTGGCCACCCAGGTCCACTCCTCGCTGATGTCACAGCAGAGCAGCGTTCCGCCGGGAACCAGGCCGCGAGCGATGCAGATCGAGGAGTAACCGGTGAAGGTGCCGATCTCGAGCGCCGACGTGGCCCGGGCCAGCTGCGTGAGCAGGGTCATGAAGGTGCCCTGCTCGGGAGCGATCTGCAGGCCGGTCTCGGTCGGGAACAGGTCAGCGGTCTCATTGGCCAGTTCCCGCAGGACGGCGTCCGGCGGGCTGCTGTGCGCGGTGAGATACGCGTTGAGATGGAGGCTGATCTGCTCGGTGCGCCGCGTCATGGGATAACGGTATAGGCATGACCTCATGTCCGCGAGAGGGTCATGCCTATTGTCTAGTTTCTCGGTTGTTTTTATCTGATGCGAGCGGCCGGGCGCGGCAGACGGATCGCGGCGGCGGCGCCCGCGGCGGCGGCACGCGCGCCACGCGCGTGAGGCGCCGCCCGGGCACCGCGCCGGGACGGAAGTCCGGGTCCCGGATTTATGTTCCGGCTCCGAACTAAAGCCGCATGAAAAGCAAACGTTCATCTGCACGTGCATTTGAGAATAATTCGGGCCATATCGACATGGCTCTGTTTCCTGTAGTGTCCGCGCTCCGTCTGTTCGCGTTGACAGTCCCGGTGTGCCGTGCGGAATGATCAACCGCACCGCCTGGCTGGCGGGCTGACTTAAGTTGAAAAAAAAGGAACTATGTGTCTTTACCGGGCGCATAGTCGGGGGACTTGGGGCGCGGGCTGCCTGGAGTGACCTCGGGGTCATACGGAACGTATTCAAACGACTACACATTTACGTGGAAAGTGAGACGAATATTCCCAATGGGGTAGCGCACCATAGGTCGTTGCGGTCACTATTGCTCCGACGGTCAGTGCCGCCCGTATTTCCGTGTGGTGCCAGGCCGTCATCCTATTGACGGGGGAGCGCCTTCCCGCTCGCGGCGGGAGGCCATCAGGACGCCTGGCAGGCGCAAGGAGGGACGGCCGACCATGACCGCACGAAGGACACCGGACCGTGGGGGCGCCCCCGGTGATCCCGAGGAGCTCATGATTGCCCCTGAGGCGCTGCCGTATTCCGCGCCGTTTCCCGGCGCACCGTCGACTGCCTGTGACGGCGATTCCCGCTGCGGCCATCCGGCGTGCTTTCAGGTCCAGCTGGAGGCCACGCAGCCGCAGCAGGCCGACCGGCAGGCCCTCGCCTGTGCCTATCACGTCGCCGATGTCATCGAGGCGCTGCGCGGCTGGGCGCGCGAGCACGACCTGGCGGGCGGCCAGCTGACCATCCTGGCCATCGAGCCTGCCGCGGGCGGGCGCCAGCCGGGCGGAACGA
>Ga0209006_10006039_pt1 | contig 10991 bp, 10 predicted proteins | sample JacPin_JW_Ref_O2_FD_188567 | JGI IMG/M metagenome (GOLD analysis project Ga0209006, IMG submission 188567) | Forest soil microbial communities from Algoma, Ontario, Canada - Jack Pine, Ontario site 1_JW_Ref_O2 (SPAdes) (version 2) | ecosystem: Environmental > Terrestrial > Soil > Boreal... | reverse complement strand
CCGCCGAACCGGGCAGCATCGCGACCACATTGTTCGACTCAAAGTTCCTGACCTTACTCACCATGTGGGCTTTGAGTCTGGCACCCAGGTCGACGGGATGAAAGTCCCGTGACTGCGCATCTTTCATCATTTTTTCCAGATCCATGCCCGATGCTATCGCCAGCCGCTTGGCCACGTCCAAGTGGACCCAGGAAGCGACTTTGAGAGCCTGGCCTTCGAGCTTCAGAGCGGACCTTTCGCCGGAATTGGAATTACGTACGACCTCCCAGGGATAGCTGGCCATCTGGGTCTGGTGAATCAGAATCACTCCCACCGCGCCCTTGCGCACCGCCTCTTCATATTTGTAGGTCCAGCGGCCGTAGTAGGTTAGAGCCTTGCCTTTGAAAAATTTCGGATCATCGGACGGGGGCTCGTTGACCAGCATCAGCAGAACTTTGCCATGAAGGTCTATGCCTTTGTAGTCGTCCCAGTTGTATTCCTGAGCCTCGATGCCGTAGCCCACGTAGACGATGTCGGCATCGACATCGGATACCGGCTGCTGAGTCCGGTCATAGGCCACATATTCATCGAGCGGCTTCAGATTCAATGCCTCGCCTTGCTTCGGGATCAGAGAGAACTGGGTCTCGGGCAGGGTCGTGATGCCGACCAGTGGGACTTTCTGCATGTAGGTGCCGTGATCGCCAGCGGGTTTCAGGCCATATTCGGCGAACTGGGTGCCGATGTACTCGGCGGCGATGTCGCCGCCGCGTTGGCCGGTGCCGCGGCCCTCCAGCAGATCATGCGAGAGATAGCGAACGTGCCAGCGAATGTGCTCCGGTGTGATGGTCTCGAGGGCCGCAAATGCCGCGCCGGGCAATTTCACCGAGGGCGCCTTCGCACCGGCCCCGCCTTCGGCCCCGATGGGCAGGCTCAGGCCCAGCAGCAGACACGTCGAAATAACTCTGGGCATTCCCAGCATAAATACTTTCTCCGAACACAGCGATACACGCACAGGAAGCTGATTTTCGCGGAAGTCTGTGAAGATTGTAACGGAGGGGTCGGTCGCGGTTGAGCGAGAAGTCATGGAATCGGAGGCACGGGAGTGCAGCCACTCCCGGAACCATCGGGCCAGGTAGACGTCTCCGGACGCGCGTTTGGGGTCCGCGTTTACAGCTTTTCTGCGGGTGGTCTTGACCCTCGTTAGCCGCCGGACCGGCGGCTAATTTTTCGATCCTCAACCGGCGCGGAAGTCGCGAACATCTTCTCCAGGACTGAATATAGGGAGCGGCGCGGTCTTTGCGGCTTCGGAGATCTTCCGGCCAAGCTGCTCAAAGTCGGCTTTGACCCAGCCCACGCTGGAGATTTCGATCTCGCCATCCTGCGCGATCCAGAAGAGGGTGGGGACGTTGGTCAGACCGTATGCGTTCGAGACCGGGTAGGAGTCGGTGTCATCCAGCAAGGTGGGGAAGGTGACGCCGAATTCCTTGTTAAACGCGGCGGTTTCTTTGGCGCTGTTCTGGGAGACGCCGAAGAGAGATACCTTCTTATCGCCGTAGGCTTGGTGCAGGCGTTCGTGAAATGGGAAGGCGTACTGGCATGTCGGGCAGGACACTTTGAAGAAGGCCAGGATCACGGGGCGGCGGGACAGGGTTTCGGTCAGGGAAAAACTCTTCCCGGCCAGGGTCTTCAACTCAAAGTCTGGAGCTTTTGTGCCAACCGTCAATGCCGCCATTTTTTTGACCTCCACCATCTTTCCAGTTGCGATCCTCCAATCTTAAATGATCGGAACCGGCGGTTTATGCGTTGCTCGCAACACGGATTTTCGCAGGATCTTTCGCGCGAGTCCTGTCAGTGCGACGCGGGGCAGTTGATCCACGGGAAACCACTTTCCCTGCACCTGCTTGGGCGCAGGCCTGCGCCAGACGCGCACCGTGTAGTCCGTTACCGTGATCGAGTGTTTGAGGGTGAAGTCGGCGAGGTCTGTAGCGGGCGTTGCTTTTGATTGGCGCACCGCTTTCGGCGATGCGACATTGTGTGCCCGGCTGGACGGGGTTTTACAGCTTACTGATAGACTCGCGTCAGCCGCCTCAGAGGCTAAAGCCATAACAGAAGTGGGAGGGTTTATCGCAGCGCTGGAAGCGCTGCGCCACCCAAAAGCGGGTCGCCCAAAAGCGGGTGTTCCCGCATTCACTTTTCCCGTCGTTCTGATTTCAGAAAACTGTTTAGTCCCAGATGCTGTCCCCATTATTTCCGGCAACTCCCACATCCCGGCCATCAAGGATGCATCCGGTGGGCGCTGCACCAGAAATACTTTGCGGCCGCGGCCGGCGCCATTGCGCAGATCGAGCGCGTAGTGGATCTCGCGCTTTTTCTGCGGCGCGGCCTTTGCGGCGGCTGGAAATTCTCCGCGCGTGGCACATAGTTCCATTACTGGGCATGTGAGGCAGGAAGGCGTTCGCGGCGTGCAGACGGTCGCGCCTAACTCCATCATGGCCTGGTTGAAGTCTCCGGGGCGCTGGCGATCCAGTAATTCTTCTGCTGCCTGCCACAATTTCTCACCCGACAGCGGCTTGCCGGACAGGCGCCGCAAGACACGCTCCACATTTCCGTCCACCACCGCCTCCGGTTCGCCGAAGGCGATGCTGGCGATTGCGGCCGCGGTATAACGGCCTACGCCTGGTAGAGTCAGCAGTTCCGCCGCCATCGGCGGAAATTTACCACCGTGGTTGCGCACAACCAACTTCGCCGCCGCGTGCAGCATGCGGGCACGGCGGTAATAGCCCAGGCCGCTCCACGCCGCCAGTACGCTGGCCTCGCGCGCCGCGGCCAGCTTCTGAACCGTGGGAAAACGCCGCAGGAATTCGTGATAGTGCTCAATCACCGCCGCGACGCGGGTCTGCTGCAGCATGATCTCCGACAGCCACACGCAATAGGGATCGTGACTCTTGCGCCACGGCAGATCGCGCGCGTGGGCGTCATACCAGGGCAGCAGCCGCGCGCGAAACTCCCGGCTTACTGATTCGTCGAGTGAATCAGAGACGGACGCGGAGAGAGCCTGGAGTTCGCGGGATGACATCTCAGATTGATTATGTGGGCGCGGTCTGGCCAACGGCTCTCACTATGCCAATCCCAGTTCCACGAAGGGATTGCGCACCCGCACTGTACCGTACCAGCGCCCGTGCTCAAAATCCTCGGAGAGAATCTCGGGAAGTCCGTAGTACTCAGCGTAGGCCCAGAGGTGGGCGTCGTACCAGGCGAATCCGTACGCCGCCATGCCTAGCATCGCGGTGCGAAATATTGATTCATTGGGATAGAGAATCGGAAACTCGTTGAGAAAATCTTCTGCCTGACGCCATGCTTCGTCGCGGGGCAGGAGCGGATTCCCGCCCCCGCGTCTTCGGGTCACGACGTTTACGAACTCGACCAGGGCTTGATGCGGGATACGGATCTCCTGTTTCGCCGACCCCTTGCGCAAAAGATCGCGAGCGGCATCGCGCTTCAGCGGGGCGGCGAAGTCGTAGCAGTAGACCAGGATACTAGTATCAACGAGGGAAGCCACGAGGCAGTCCACGTTCATCGTTATAGATTTCCTCGCGAGTCCAACCCCGTTCTTCGCGAGTGACGCGCCTGCCTTGATTCTTTTTCAATTCCTCGGCCTGAAGTTTGTCGACCCGCTTCATGCCCGCGTCAAATAACGCCAGCCGTTCTTCCGTAGTCAATTCGTGACCAGCGTTCGCTTTGCGCTTCACCAATTCGATTCGAATGCTTTCGCCGGCGGGAATCCATTCCAATTCGTCGCCGGGCTTGATGCCGTATTGGTCGGCAATGGCCTTGGGAACGGTCAATTGAAGCTTGGATGTAACCTTAGCCATATCCTTACTGTAACAAGGATTATATCCTTGTTACAAATCTTCTTTCTTCAGTGGGTAGCCTGGATATCGCGTGCACCGCGCCAGCGTGCCGCATATTCCCAGCCATTGACCCCGCACCTCTAGCGCGAAATAATGATCGAGCCTGGCAATCCGCAGTCATGCGTGAATAAGTTCACGCCCATTCACCGCGAGGAGTACCATGACCGACTTCAACCGCAAGGTAGAGGACGCTTCGGCGCGCGTCAGCCAGACCATCGGCGAAGCGGCCGAGCGGCTGGAAAAAGAGATTCCGGAATTCATCAAGTATCTCAACGACGAAGTGGTTCCGGCGGTTCGCACGCACTCCACCAAAGCCTTGCGTGTGGCATCGTCCAAGCTGGCCGAATTTGCCGACTACATGGAGCAGCACCACCACCCGCCCAAATAGCTGCGCAACCGAACCGGCGAGTCTGCGTAAATCTGCGCCGGCAGGTCTTCGGCTTTCTCGTGATCCTGATTCTGTTGATCGCCGTCCTGCTCCTGACTTCATGCGGACATCCGAAAGAGGCGCGGGTGAATGTTCCCCCTCCGCCGCCCCCGCCGGTGACAGAACCAACCGAGCAACCCGAGCCCGGAGCGTCGGCTACTCTTCCGCACCCTCACGTTCCGCCTACTAAAGAAAAATCGTCGCCCGACGGGTCCGAGGAGAACTCTGATCTCGCCGAGCCCGTGATTCCTGCGGGAACGAAGGCCCTGTCCAGTGAGTCGGGGCTCGCCAGTTGGTACGGACCGCCATACCATAACCGGCGCGGATCGAATGGCGAGGTCTACAACATGCACGCTATGACGGCGGCGCATCGCACCTATCCTCTAGGTTCGATCGTGCGGGTGACCAACGTCAAAACCGGACACAGCGCGTTGGTGCGTATTACCGACCGCGGGCCATTTATTCCGGGACGGGTGCTTGATCTGTCTCTGGCGGCAGCGCGCAAGCTGGATGTGTGGCAGCCGGGAGTAGCGGAAGTAAGAGTTGAGTTGATGCAAACGCCGGTGGTTGCGGACTCGGCTGGGAAGTGGGCGGTACAGATTGGCGGATTCACGGACGAGAGCGCGGCCAATCTTCTGGCCGATCGCCTCACGCGCCGTTACCACACTGCCAAGGTGCTGCGCTTCGCCAGTCCGGCGGGAGACTGGTGGATCCGGGTGCGCGTGCTGGACGACGATCATGCCCGCGCCGAGAAACTGGCTGCAGAAACTACGACCAGCGAAGGGGCAGTCTTCCTGGTGAGGCTGGACTAAGATTCCGCCAGATCCGTTCCCGCTTCCGCTTCAGAAATTCTGAGCTGCGTAATTTGAGAAGTCCACCGGCGGGGCCACGTTCACTGCATTGCTGCAGCTTTCATCGGAGGTCAGGGGCCACTGCGTTAAGTAGAGCACTTTTTGGCCGGTACTCGTCGCCTGCTGACGAAGGGTCGCAGCCTCCGCCGCATCATTGTAGAAACCTTCCCCGATGATCCACGGAACCTGTTGATATCCCTGACTGCTCAGCGAACTGAAGGCGGTGGCAAAGCTGCTGCCGGTCTCATCGTAGATGTGAACGTCGAATACTTGCGGCGAGCCGTTGTTCCCGAATGCGCTTGGGCCGAATACCGTGCTGACCTGGCCGACGTGAGCGGAATCCGCGATGATAGAAAATCCCAGCGTGTCACTACTCCCGAACGCCGTTACGTAATCGTTCCACAACATTTGGTCATACTGCAGAAGTGAGTCGTACCCCGGCGGCGGGATGCCTTCGTTCAGCAGGTCGAGGTGGTAGGGGATACCCGAGGCTGCGATGATGGGCCGAAGATTCTGAATCAGGCTCCAGTTCTCCTGAAAGTAGTCGCTGCTGAAGGTGGTCCACTGCGTGGGGTCGTTGAGGCTCTGGGGATGAAAGCTGACCTCGATCTCGACAAATCCCGCGGCTTTGACGGCTGTAAGAAGATTGGCGAGGTTGGTTTGAAACTGCGGGGCGAGGTTGCCGCCGGTTGAATCCATGATGGTGCCGGAGTTAATGCCTCGAGCATGAAAGATCGGGATACGCAGGCGCCGCTGGCCATTGCTGTACATTTGCTGCAACTGAGTGTCGATTGTCGAAGCGGCAGTGTTGTAGTTGTAGACCACGCCATAAGGTTCGCGGTTGCAGGGCGAGGCCAGGTAATACCAACCGTAGTTCGAGCCGCCTAAAGCAGCTTGCGGCGGAGGGTTCGCCGTGGAAGAAGACCCGCCGCTGGAACAGCCAGCCCAGAAAAGGAGCGAAGCCAGCGCTGCGATAAGAAAGAAAATTTTCGGCTGCTCTACGTGAAGGGGTCTGCGCATAAGTGGGAAGCTACAGTCACATTTCATTTACCGGCATCCACTTGTGGAAATTGGCGAGATCGCGGCCACGCCCGCTGAGGTGCAGATTAGCACGGCCGGAGCCTCTTCGGTCGTCTGCGGCTAACTGCTGCGCAAGGCGTCCATGGGACTGATGCCGGACGCGCGCCGCGCTGGAATGTAGCCGGAGACGGCCGCGACCAACATGAGAACAAAGGCCATTCCGAGATAGGTCGGCACGTCCCAGGATGGAGTGGCGAAGAGCAGCGAAGAAATCAGATTGGCCACGGCCAGTGCAAGCAGCGTCCCCAACATCATGCCCACGCCCGCCAACCGCAGTGTGCCGGACACAACATCGAGCTGGACGCGACCGACACTGGCGCCGAGCGCCATACGAATGCCAATCGCTTGCGCTTGCCGCGTTACAGAGTAGGAAATCACACCGTAGATTCCGAGCGCGGCCAGCAGCAGTCCAAGGCTGGCGAATGCTCCGACCAGAAGCATAAAGAAACGGCGAGGTGAGACGGCGCGGTCAACGATGGTCTGGATGGGCCGAAACTCCGCGGCCGGTTGTTTGGGATTCAAGTCCCGCAAGGAGCGGAGAACGCTGGCGGCAACGGTGGCGGCCGGCACGGCGGTGCGGATGACCAGTTGCGCGCCGGACGGACCTTGCTGCATAGCCGGATAATAAATCTGCGCGCCCGTTCCTCCTTCCACGGTTTCTTCGTGGACATCGTCGACGACGCCAACGATGTGGTCTTCCTCGTTCCCGCGCATCAGGATTTTGCCGACGGCATCCTCTCCCGGCCAATAGAAGCGAGCGGCAGAGGCATTGATCAGGACGACTTTCTCGCTGTGCGGTCCGTCGGCCCAGGTGAAGTCCCGACCTCTCAACCGGATTCCCATGGCCCGGACGAATCCCGGTGTGACCACATAGACCAGCGGGGAGGGAAGTTCGGCGGGATCGAAGGCTTTTCCCTTGGGCACGGGAGAATCCCATTCGCGGTTTGGACCGAGCGGAAGGTAATCGGAGATACCCGCGGCTTCGACCCCGGGCAACGCGCTAACGCGGTCGATGATTTGCCGGAAAATTTCGCCGCGTTTGGCCTGGCTGGCTTCGCCGGTGGGCGCGGTGTCGTCATAGTCAACTTTGATGGAGGCGGCGCGGTCAGGTTGAAATCCCAGGTCAACGTCGAGCACTTTGACGAAACTGCGGAGCAACAGTCCTGCGCTCACCAGCAGCACGCAGGCCAGTGCGACCTCGAAGACGACGAGGACGGCGCGAACGCGTTCATGCTTGCGACCCTGCCCCGCTCCGGGGCCGGAGTCCTTTAACATCTCCTGCAGATTGCCTCCAGCGATTCGCAGTCCAGGAATCAGGCCAAAGATGGTGGCGGTAAATATGGCGACGAGAACGGTCCATCCCATGGCCTGGCCATCGATGCGCAGGTTGCCGAGGAGGGGCAAGGCCACCGACCCCTGATGCGCCAGCCATTGCAAAAGCGAACCAGCCAGTCCAAGTCCTAGGGCTGCGCCCGCACTGGAAAGCATGAGACTTTCCATCAGCAACTGGCGCACGATGCGATTGCGGCTGGCGCCGAGCGCGCCACGGATGGCGAACTCCTTGGCGCGGGCAATGGCGCGAGCCAGCAGAAGGTTCGATAGGTTCACGCCGGCGATCAGCAGAATCACGCCGACCGCGCCCCACAATGCAATCAGCGAGCGACTCAATTTTCCGGTGACGTAATCCTTTAACCGCACTGGAATGAGATCGCCCTTATAGCGGCCCAGCGTCTCGGGATTTTTCACATTGAAATAAATATTAGGCGCCACTCGGTTGGCGTCGTCGAGAGCCTGGGCGATGGTTACGCCCGGCTTGAGGCGGCCGATAAGGGTGACGATGTTGCCCCAATCACGTTCCAGATTTAAGTCGAGGGGGGTAAAGAGATCGACTTTCGCGCCGGGAGAAAACACAGCCCCAAAGTCGAAGGTGTCGGGTAGAACGCCTACGATAGTGATCGGGGTTCCATTCAACTCGACGGATTTGCCGACGATCGCCGGATCGGAGTTGAATTGACGGCGCCAATAGGCATAAGCCAGTAGAGCAACCGGGTGCACGCCGGGGCGAGTTTCTTCCGCGGTGAACAGGCGTCCCATAGCGGGATGCACGCCGAGCACCTGGAAGAAGTTTCCGATGATTTCAAAGCCGGTGGCTGGCTGAGGCTCGCCGCGGCCGGTCAGGCGAAGGTTGTCTGCACTGGTGAAGGCCATGTAGCCGGTGAGATCCTGGTAGACGCGGCTTTGGTCGCGAAGTTCTTCATAGGCATCGGCGGAATAAGTGGCGCAGGATAAACCGCAGGCGCTCGGCGGCGGGGCTATCCACACGAGTTGCCGCGAGTCGGGAAACGGCAACGGGCGCAGTAGCAGCGTATTGACCACGCTGAAGACGGCGATGTTGGCTCCGATGGCAAGGGCCAGGATGAGGATGGAGATAGCGGCGAAACCGGGATCACGGCGCAGCGTGCGGAAGGTATAGCGCGCGTCCTGAATCGAGTCATTCCAATAATCCTGAAGGCGTTTGCGGCGTTCCATTTTTTCTCCCATGCGAATCCCAATCTGCTGCACGGCCCGAACGTCTCCGAACTGGCGTTCGGCTTCCTCACGGGCGGTTTCAAGGGGCCATCCCTGGGCGACGAGATCGTCAATTTTGGCCTGCAGATGAAAACGCAGCTCATCCTTCACGTCGGCGGCAGGGTCGGCGCCGAAAAGGCGAGAGTAACGCCGCCAGATGGGAGTTGGTGTCATGCAACCTCCTCCTGTGCGGGGGGCTGCGTTGCCGCGAGCACCTTGGCCACGGCGGTTACATATGCTTCCCAGGTCTTCACTTCGTGACGTAATTGCCGGCGGCCCTCGGGAGTGAGCTTGTAGAACTTTGCTTTGCGGTTATTTTCAGAGAGGCCCCACTCGGCTTCGAGCAGGCCCTTGTTTTCCAGACGCCAGAGCGCGGGATAGAGTGTGCCCTCCTCGAGCAAGAGTGCCTGGTCACTCTGGCGGCGAATCAGGTTGGTGATGGCGTAGCCGTGAAGCGGTCCCCAGACGAGGGACTTGAGAATGAGAACGTCGAGCGTGCCGCGAAAGAATTCCAGTTTTGCCGGATCCATTGCTACTCCTTGCGGTCGTATCTCTGGCAAACCGTATCCCTTGCAATGCAAGGGAAGTCTCTAATGTACTCCCCTGTGAAGGCAAGGGGAAGCAGTCAGATGGTTGGACGTAGAGGTTGCGGTTTGGTTTATCGCAGCTTAAGCCGCATCTCGTTGCTGGCCTCGAATCCGAGACTTTCGTAGAGATGGCGGCCGTCTTCGCTGGCGTGCAGAGTGACGCGGGCGAAGCCTTCCTGCTTGCACCACGCGATCATGGTCTGCATCAGCAGGCGGGCGAGGCCGCGACGGCGATACGCGGGATCGGTATAGACGTTGAGGATAGTGGCACGGCGGCATTCCAGGTCGTAGGGATGAGCCGGCCAGGGGGACACGATGACTGCTCCTCCCGCGACTGCAAGGTCACGGTCAAAGGCGAGCCAGGATCGAAAAGAGCCCTCGGCAATGGCCTCTTTCAGATAATCGCCCGATAGCTTCGCCATGACGTCCAGAGCATTCGAGTCGTTGTAGTGCATGTCCTCGTACATGGCTCGACGCTGGCGCAGGATTTCAGGGATATCGGCGGGTGAGGCTACGCGGATCTGAATGTCGAGAATTTCGTTCGCGGATTTACCCGGCATGGAGGAAAGTCTAGCCGCCACGTGACGGGCGCGCTACCCCTTCAAACCGCCTGCCATCCCCATTCGACGGCTGTCATCCCATTCCACGGTGCGGGCACGGGCAGGAACCAAGGTCCCGCGCTTCGCTCGGGATGACAATTTGGTTGAGCTAAATGACAATTCGGTTGAAGCTGAATGACAATCGCTTCAAGCCGAACGGAGTCACGATACCGCTAACTGGAGCAACTATACTGCTGACTGAAGAAGTGGCGAACCGTTTTTACTGCTTGCCCGATTCCTCTTTGGCCAGCTTCACTTTGGCGGCGTCGAGTTTTTGCTGCACCTTGGCGAAAGCTTCGGTGTCCTGCTCGGCGGGGACGGTCTTATTCCACTCCTGGACGGAGCGCTCCCAGTGAGCGGCGGCAAGTTTCAGACGGCCGGTTTTCTGGTAGAGATCCCCGAGATGCTCCTGCACTGTGGCGTCGGAGCCCATGTGTATGGAGGCCTTGTTTAAATTCTCTTCCGCCAGATCGTACTTGCCCAGCTTGAAATAGGTCCAGCCCAGAGAATCGAGATAAGCGGCATTGTTTGGGTCGAAGGTAAGTGCCTGCTTGATGAAGTTCAGAGATTCGTCGAGCTTCACCCCACGGTCGGCGTTCATGTAACCGAGGTAGTTGAGCGTGGCCGCACTCTGCGGATCGGTGGGCGAAACGGCAGCCAGGACTTTGCGAAACTGGGTTTCCGCTTCGTCGAACATTTTTTGCCGCTGATACGCGTCGCCTAACAGGAACCAGACCTGGGCTTTGTCATCGGGCTTGCTGGAGAGAGCTTCGGCCTTAGCGAGAGCCTCTTCCGCTTCCTTCCACTGCTTAGCCCGCGTGTACATGATGCCGAGGCGAAGATAAACATCACGATCTTCCGGTCCGCCTTTGAGCATGGCGCGTACGTCGGCGACGGCATGGTCGGTTTCACCGGTATCGGCGAGTTGCGCGTCGAGCACCATGCGCAATTCGCGATCGTCAGGTAGCTTCTGAACGGCCTCTTTGGCG
>Ga0209006_10006038_pt1 | contig 10992 bp, 10 predicted proteins | sample JacPin_JW_Ref_O2_FD_188567 | JGI IMG/M metagenome (GOLD analysis project Ga0209006, IMG submission 188567) | Forest soil microbial communities from Algoma, Ontario, Canada - Jack Pine, Ontario site 1_JW_Ref_O2 (SPAdes) (version 2) | ecosystem: Environmental > Terrestrial > Soil > Boreal... | reverse complement strand
CCTCTGTGAAGCTGACTCGCCGTGAAGATGAAGTGCTGGGCGGAATCATGCGCAGCCTGGCTAACAAGGAGATCGCCGCGGATTTGAACCTTTCGGAGCGCACCGTAAAGTTTCATGTGTCTTCGCTTCTCGCGAAGTTCCGTGTGCGCGGGCGTCTGGAGTTGGTTCGCGAGGCTTCACGGCACTCTAATGCTCCAACGGCGGCGCCAGCAAACCGCGAAGCTCGCGGAGACTATGGGGAGTTGCCGAAAGGCTTCTCGTCAGGCTCTAACGTACTGCCGTTAGTGAAGCGCTGTATGGCTTAATGGGTGTCCCTGAAATGCAAAAGGCCTGCCCTTGGCTTGGGCAGGCCTTTTTGTTTTTCTGTTGTCTTATTTTTGGTTACTTCTTGGCTTGGGCGTAGAGTTCAGCAGACTTGTCCCAGTTCACGGTATTCCACCACGCTTTGATGTAGTCGGGGCGGCGATTCTGATACTTCAGATAATAAGCGTGCTCCCAAACGTCTAGCCCCAGCACGGCTTTTCCGCCGCCTGACAATTGGTAAGGGGTATCCTGATTAGGCGTAGAGTCGATGGCGAGTTTGCCGTCACGAACCAACAACCACACCCAGCCGGAGCCGAAACGGGCCACACCCGCGGCAGAAATCTTTTCCTGGAAGCCGGCAAATGAGCTGAAAGCTGAATTGATTGCCGTAGCCAGATCGCCCTTTGGCTCGCCGCCGCTACCTTTTTTCATCAGCGGCCAGAAAAGACTGTGATTCCAATGGCCGCCGCCATTATTGCGTACCGCGGTGCGGATATTTTCGGGAATGGCGTCCAGGTTCTTGAGCAGATCGTCGATGGATTTATTCTGAAGATCGGGGTGTCCCTCGAGGGCCTTGTTTAAATTGGTGACATACGTTCCGTGATGCTTGTCGTGATGGATTTCCATGGTTTTGGCATCGATGTGCGGTTCCAATGCGTCAAACGAATACGGCAACGGCGGTAAGGTAAAGGCCACGAATTTTTCCTCCAGCTCAGATTTGAAAGTGTGAAGCTATCCCGGGCTTAGCATCTCAATTTGCCGGCGAGCGCTGCAGTGGTAAGTCGACAAATATAATCGATGAATTATACCGCTTGTCTCCCTGCTTCCCATATCGCAAGCCATTCTACACAGGGCGAAAATTCATCGCACATTCATTTCAGGATTTGGTGTCGATCGGGTTTGCCTCATTTGCTTGGATGCGGGAGATAGCCCAATGGGCAGATTCGGAAATTACCGGGTCTGGCGATGCCGCCAGGCGGGTCAATACGCTCGAGATTCTTTTGAAGGCCGCCAAATCACCGTTGAAATTTGAATTTCCCAGGGCAACGCACACGTTGCGAATAAGCCCCTGCCACTTGGTTCTCCTGATCGGGCTACCGCGAAACATTTCGCTGAAGTCGCTCTGACTCAGCGAGGCAAGCCGTTCCAGGCGCGGCAAAAATAGCGTTTCTGGTGAAGCGTCATTTTTTCCGTTAAGACTAAATTCTTTTTCTTCTCTGGCAGCAGCCGGCGTTGGGTGAGCAAATGAACGCGGCTGAAATTCCTTCGCCTCGGTCACCGGAGCGTACCGATTCCATGGGCAAACATCCTGGCAAATGTCGCAGCCAAATATGTGTTGTCCCATAGGCTCGCGAAGCTGTTCAGGAATTGCGCCGCGCAGCTCAATGGTCAGGTACGAAATGCACTTGCGGGCATCCATAACGTAGGGATCGACCAGAGCGTCCGTCGGACAAGCGTCGATACATTTGCGGCAGGTACCGCAGCGGTCCGCCGGCGGATTATCAGACGTTGAATTTGATGGCAAATCGAGGGTGGTCAAAATTACTCCAAGAAAGAAAAATGAGCCGATACGCTCATTGAGCAGCAGAGTATTTTTGCCTAGCCATCCAAGCCCGGCATGCTTGGCCAGAACGCGTTCGTTAATGGGGCCGGTATCCGCGTAAATGCGGGCTTCAAACGGTTGTGAATGCTGGTCACGCAATCCGTCGAGCAGCATCTGCAACTTTTCGCGCAACACCTCGTGATAGTCATTTCCCCATGCATATCGCGAGATCCAGCCGCGGGGACCACCGGGCTCCGAGGCGTGATTAAGTTTTGCGGATGCTTGTTGGGTTCGGGCGTTCTCGGTGTTGTAGGTCAATGCGCAGACAATCGCGCTTTGAATGCCGGGCAACGCAGCCTGCGGGTCGCTGCGCCGCACATCGCTTAAATATTTCATCTCGCCTGCATAGCCGCGCGCGAGCCATTCCCGTTGCCTTGCCAGTTCAGGAAATTTCTCAGCGCGCACTACGCCGGTCATGGCGAAGCCCAGTTGGCTGGCTCGTTCGGAAATCCAGCTTGCCGCGGAGGTGTTTAGCATGAAATTGCTTTTCACAGGCTGATCCGCTGGGGATATGAACATGAATACAAAGAACGCTCGAATATTATATCGAGCTAAACGGATTTTTTGTCGAAGCTGCGCAGAGCCGCGACTTCGTCGGAGTGCACTTCGAACACGGTAAACAGTTTCGTGATCTGCAGCAGATCATGAACTTTCTTGGTTAAATGCAGCAGCTTTAATTCGCCGCCGCGATTCTTGACGGCGGTATAGGCGCTTACCAGTTCACCGATACCGGAGCTATCGATGTAATTGATGTCCCCCAGATTCACCAGAATCCAGAAACGCTGGTCTTCGAGAAGTTCTCGAATGGTGGACCGCAGCAAAGCGCTGCCTTCGCCGAGAGTTATGCGGCCGCTCAAATCCAAAACGGTCACCGGCCCAGCGTCCCTGTAAGTGGCCTGTAGTAGAGCCATGATGCCTTTCGACGTATGAAATCTTTACGCTTGGTGCGGCGTTGCGTTGTGGTCGCCCTTGTCGTTGTTATTCGTGCGGTGGCCATCCGGGCTTGGCAATTTCTTGGACATAATAATTTCCGCGCCGCCGGTGCGACCCGGCACCACGTTGAACTCGTCCATGAAGGAGCGCATTAAAAATATTCCGCGCCCGGAGGTGCTCAGAAGATTTTCTTCAGCCAGGGGATTCGGCACGTCACCAAGATTGAAGCCTTTGCCTTCGTCCAACACGTGGATGACCATTTTGTCAGAGGTTAAATCGACGGCCAGGTAGATTTTTTTCTCCGGGCGTTCCTGATTGCCGTAATGAAACGCGTTGATGACCCCTTCCCGCACCGACATTCCGATGCGGTAACAATCGTCCTCATCGAAGCCCGCAGCTTCGGCGACCCGCAAACACATCTCCTCGGCAAGATTCACGCTTTCTACCTGCGTGTCGAGCGTGACATCGAGGTGTTTCTGGTCAGCCATTTTTATCGGTTGCCACCCGCCATAGCAGTCTGGACGCGAACTTGAGTGCACTACTGGTAACACAGTGGCCGAAAAAGAGTCAATCGAGCACTGCAGTTATACCGTAATGTTTACAATTTTATCGGGTTTCATGGTATCAGTTCACCGCCGTTGGAAAGACTGACGAGAGTATACCTACTTGTGTAGTTTAGCTGACAGAGTCGCCTAGGCCCAATAGGAGCGATCCAGGGTACGGTACTGGATGGCCCAGCTCAAATGCTTTGGGGCAATGTTCTCGGTGGCTTCGAGGTCCGCTATGGTTCGCGCCACTTTTAAGATGCGGTCGTGGGCGCGGGCGGAGAGGCCGAGCCGGGTGATGGCATTTTTCAGTAATTTCTCGACCTTCGGCGGTAATACCGCAGTGCTTGCGGAGCATCTTCGGCAACGTCTGCGCATTTGAGTAGGTTTTCTGCTCACCACGATATCGTTGCAGCTGGCGGTTGCGCGCCGCAACAACCCGCGCTCGCACGGTTTCCGAGTCTTCCGCTAACGCAGGTGTTCCGGAGCTCCTTATATTTCACCGCGGGGACTTCGATGTGGGTATCGATGCGGTCGAGAAGCGGCCCGGAGATTTTGGATACGTAGCGTTGGATCATCGGCGGCATGCTCGGCCGGTCACTACCCCGAGTGTTGGTTCAAACGTGCAACGGTAGGGAGAGAAGCCGCCGGGGTCGCCATGCGAAGCATAAACTAGTTGGTTACGATACACTAGAGATATTAGGTGGGGCGGGGTCGCGATTGGCTCGCGGAGCCTTTACACCTATTGCGTCGCGACGTATATTGGCTCGCTATAGGTCACTTTGAACGCCAGCCTGCGAGGTCATGGGTATGACCGGTTTTGTCATTTTAGGAATTGTTGTTCTGATCGCTATTTTTGCGATTGGAATGTACAACGGACTCGTCCGGCTGAAGGTGCAGACCGACAACGCCTGGGCGGATATCGACGTGCAACTCAAACGGCGCTATGACTTGATTCCTAACCTGGTGGAAACCGTCAAGGGCTACGCGGCGCATGAAAAAGGGACGCTCGAAGCGGTTATCAATGCGCGTAATCGCGCCATGAGTGCGAGCGGCCCTGCCGACAAGGCGCAGGCGGAAGATATGCTCTCGGGCGCACTGAAGAATTTGTTTGCGCTCTCCGAAGCGTATCCGCAACTGCGCGCTGTCGAGAGTTTTACGAGTTTGCAGGCTTCCTTGACGCAGATCGAAGATGCGGTGCAAAACGCGCGGCGTTATTACAACGCCGTGGTGCGCGACCTTAACACCAAGATTCAGCAATTCCCGACTAACATTTTCGCCAGTATGCTGGGATTCAAGCCCCGCGAATTTTTTGAGATTTCGGCGCCTGCCGAGCGCGAAGCTCCCAAAGTCAGCTTCAACACGCCCGCTGCGTCAGCATGAGCGCGCAGCGGTCCCGAATCATGTTTATAGATTATTGCCGCGGCGTCCGTGATTCGCTCGCACGCGCAGCATTGCGCCATTTTACGTTCGCTGCGCTGCTGGGGCTCCTTGCGTTGTCGGCCGTGACCACCGCAAGCGCCAAGGAACTGCGCATTGAGATTTTTGACGCGCACGTCGACGTCGCCAGTAATGGCACCATCGATGTAACCGAAACGATCAGGGCGCGTTTCATCGGCGCCGGTTGGCACGGGCTGTATCGCTCTATTCCTGTGGAGTACGTCACGCCGCAGGGTTTGAACTACACGCTGTTCCTCGATGTGAAACAAGTGACCGATGGAAGCGGGCATAACCTGAAATTTGAGTCCAGCCGGGTGCGCCATTACCGCAAGCTGAAAATCTACATCCCTAACGCCGATAATTCGGTTCAAACGGTCTCCATCGAGTACACCGTCAGCGATGCGATTAAATTCTTTGAGGATCATGACGAACTTTATTGGAACGTGACTGGGGACGAGTGGGATGTTCCCATCCAATCCGCGCATGCGCAAATTATTCTGCCGCCGGGAGCCAGCAATATTCGAGCTACGGCGTTTACTGGGATATACGGTTCGCGCGCGAAGGACGCGGAAATTGATATCGCGGGGAATGGCGTCGAAGTGCGAACCAACGCGCCGCTTGCTTACCACGCCGGTTTGACGGTTGCGGTGGCTATCGATAAAGGTGCCATTCGCGAGCCGACCGCTGCGGATGAAATTGGGCGATTTTTGCGGAGTAACTGGCCGCTGTTTCTACCTGGGGGTGTTTTCTGCGTGATGTTTTATCTGTGGTGGACGCGCGGCCGGGATCCTCGGCTGCGACCGATCGCTGCACAATACGAGCCGCCTAATCAACTCACGCCAGGCGAAGCAGGGACGCTCGTGGATAATGCCGCCAATATGCGCGACATTACCGCTTCGATCGTGGATCTTGCGGTGCGCGGCTACCTGGTGATCGAAGAGGTGCAGAAAGACCGCATGCTGGGACTGATGCACGAGAAGGATTACAACTTCATCTTGCAAAAAGATCGTTCGCAGTGGGGCGCGTTGAAAGCCCATGAACAAGCGTTGCTGGACGGGTTCTTCACCGCGGGCACAGTAGGCGAAACGATTTCCATGGACAGTCTTCAGAACCGGTTTTATAAAACTTTGCCGGTTATGAGGAGCGGAATCTTCGATTCCCTTGTGTCGCAGGGCTTCTATAAGCGGCGGCCCGACAGTGTCCGCTCTACGTACATTGGTGCTGGGGTGGTTATAGGCGCTCTCATGATATGGGGTGGTGGTGCTCTGGGGCGCGCCATGGGCATCGCGCCTGTTCCATTCATCATTGGTGGAATTGTTTCCGCCATTGTGATCTGTGCTTTTGGCTGGTTTATGCCAGCGCACACGGAGCAAGGGACTCGTGCGCTGGAGGGTGTATTGGGCTTCGAGGATTTTCTGAATCATGTGGAAGCTGATCGCTTCAACCGCACCATAAAAACTCCGCAAATGTTTGAGAAATTTCTGCCCTTTGCGATGGCTTTCGGAGTGGAGAAAAATTGGAGCAAAGCTTTTGACGGAATCATGACGCAGCCGCCGGGTTGGTATCGCGGCGGGTCTGGGCCGATTTTTTATCCGGTGAATTTCACGAATAACTTGAATAGCATGTCTTCGCGCGCGAGCAATGTTATGGCTTCAGCGCCGCGCAGTTCGGGCGGTTCTGGTTTTGGCGGCGGGGGATCCTCTGGCGGTGGTTTCGGCGGGGGTGGCGGCGGCGGGTTTTAGGTCGATCGAAATTTAGAGCCGCACGCAATTGGATTAAGCCCGCGGAGAAGTTGTAGGAGGCTCGCCAGAAGCCACTGTAATGTCTCTGCGCTCCACGCCGTAAAGCCGCAAAACATCCTGCAGGGTCACAATTCCTTCGAGCTTGTGTACGTTAGCGCGATTCACTACCGGCAGCACATCAAGTTGATTGGCGCCCATGCGATCCAGCGCCATAGCCAGGGAATGGTCCATGTGCACGTGGGGGAATTCGTCCGTCGGGAGTATCGCACTTAATGGTTGCTGGGTTGCGCCTTCGGTGAGGGCTTTTTGCAGGCTGCTAAGGCTGACCATGGCAATCACACCGCGCTCATCGACCACCGGCCAGGCGTGCAACCGGCTGGAAGAAACTTTGTCTAAAGCTTCTTGAATGGTGGCGTGCGCATCCAAGACGTCTGTCGCCGCATGCATCGCCTGGTAAACCTGGCGCTGGGAATCCTGTATGCGCGATCCGGCAGTCGGCAAATGAATGCCATCCTGTTGGGCCAATACTTCGTAAATGGGTTCTCGTTGAAAGCGGGAAGAAATAAAAAAGCTGACCAGATTCGAAATCATCAGCGGGACGATCACCGCATAATCGCGGGTAATTTCAAAAATCATCAGTACGGAAGTCATCGGCGCTCGCACGATTCCCGCGAATGCCGTGCCCATGCCGACCAGTGCGTAGGCGCCGGGCGTCGCGACATAGCCGGGAGCGAGGTGGTGTGCCAAGGTTCCGACAATTCCGCCAAGCATGGCTCCGAGGAACAAACTTGGACCGAAAATTCCGCCGGCATTTCCGGAGGCATAACTGATGGTCACTGCCAATAGTTTTAGGACCAGCAGCAGCAACATTAATTTCAGCGCCATACCGCCGTTCAAGACGTCGCCAACATATTTATAGCCCACGCCAAGTGTCTGCGGCACAAAACACGCCATCACTCCGACGGTCAGGCCGCCGGCCACCGGTTGGAACCACACAGTTTTTTTCGGTCGCCTCAAGAACCACGCACGCATCGACAACAGCAGGCGGGTGAAGGCCGCGGAAATGAATCCACCCAGGACTCCGAGCAGCGCATAAATTCCCAGCTCGCCCGGATGCACGAGCTGGTATTGCGGCACTTGAAAAAGAGGAGCGTTGCCAAGCAGCAGCCGCAACATTCCCCAGGAAGTCGCAGAAGCCAGCACCACGGAACCCAATACCGGCGCGTGTAAATCGCCTACTACTTCTTCCAGCGCAAAAACCACTGCGGCAAGCGGGGTATTGAATGCGGCGGCGATCGCGGCCGCTGCACCCACTGGAATAAGCGCCTTCACTTTTTCCGGTTTCAATCCTAAATACCGGCCCAGCATGGAAGCGATGCCTGCACCCACCTGCACCGCAGGTCCTTCGCGACCCAGTGGAATTCCAGACGCGAGCGTTGCTGAAGTGCAAAAAAACTTGCCAAAAACAGTCGCGAAAGAAATGCGTCCTCCGCGAGCCCATAGCGCTGCCTTGGTTTGTGGAACGCCGCTGCCGCGGGCATCGGGAAAAAATCGATAGAGAAGATATCCCATAGTCAGCGAGCCGATGACTGGAACAAGAATTCTTCGCCACCTGGAGGCGTCCACGGGATATAAGCGCGCGCCGGACCGCTCGGTGATCAAGATGAAGGCCACAACAATCAAACCGACTAGCGCTCCGATCAAGAGCGTTAAAACCAGGAAGACCTGATCCTCGCGTTGGTCACGAAAGGCTCTCCATTGTCTGCCGGGCGCATGCCACCACGGCGTCGGGGCCGGGGCGGAAGCTGAGGGAGTTACATCGGTGGGGTTTGGAATAGTCACAGTGGCCATATTAGAAATATATTCAGCCTGCAGAAAGGAATTCTCAGGCGTTCCTTTTTCTTCTGCGCGTCAGAAACTTTTTGTTTTGTTTTCGCGGTGTGGTGCTGCTGCGTTGTAGTGCTGGTCGACGTTGTTCCGCGCTGACCTTGTGTAGCGGCAGGATTCTTTGTGAAGGATGTTGGTGTCGCACGAGCGCGGTGATGGCATTGGCCAGTGCCACACCGCTGGCTTTTAGTTCGCTGAGGCGCTCGCGAGCTACGCGGTCCAATAATTTTGAGCCTAGCGCTCGCAGCGACACGCGCACTTCTCGCTTGTCGCCTTCACTGCGGCTTCTGCGCACCAACCCATGGGTCTCCAGGCGGTCGATCAATTCCACGGCGCTGTGATGCTTGAGTGCCATGCGCTCGGCCAACGTGCTTATGGTGGCTACCGCACCCAGGGGCAATCCGCGAATGGCCAGGAGCATCAGGTATTGCTGCGGTTCGAGGTTTGAGCGCTGAGCGGCGGCATCACCTTCCTGAACGAAATGCCGTATGCGGTATCGGAGCTCAGCGAGGGCCCGATAGTCCGTATCTGAAACAGTCGTTTTCATGCCTATTTAAAGTATATCGTAATACGATATATAAACCAACATACTTGTGACCGCAGGTTACAGGGTGCAACTTCAGGGATTTACTTAATGGTGTGCCATTGGAGCCGGCTTAGTTCAGGAAGCACTCAGAGTGGCTTGCGAAAGGCTTTTTGGGTTTTGTAGTGTTCGTAGCCGCGACGTAAATAAAACTGATGAGCTCGTTCGCGGATTACATTGGAGCGCACCGACGTGCTTTTGCACCCCCGACTGCATGCCCACTGTTCCGCGGCGCGCAACAGCAGAGCGCCCGTCCCACGGCTTCGTTCGTTGTCGTCGACTACCAGGCCATTCACTTCTGCTCGCAGTTCGACTTCGACCAGCGGAGACACGCTGACGTGTAGCCAGCCAATAACCTTTTGCGCAGGCGATTCCGCGACCAGCACGGCGTGCTGCGATGGCGGCTTAATCTTGCGCAATCGCTGTGCAATCTCGGCAGGTTTTGCCGGATAACCCAATTGGCCGCAGAGCTCCGCGATTCGAGCGGCATCGCTGCTCTTTGCGCGTCGGATTTTGACGACTGCGTGCTTAATTGCAAGGTTGGTGCGTTTTTGTTCTGTCGGCACGGCGGGAATACCCGGATTCTTTAATTTATTTTCGGACGTGATTCTGCCTGATCAAAATGTTTTGTCGGAATCCAGCAAGATGGTTACCGGCCCCTCGTTGACTAATTCCACGGACATGGTGGCTTGAAAAATTCCCGTTTGCACCGGAACATTCAATTTCTTCAGGGCGGAGCAAAATTCTTCGTACAACAGTCTGGCGTGTTCAGGGCGCGCAGCAGATACAAAGCTAGGCCGCCTTTGCCCCCGTGCATCTCCGTAAAGTGTAAATTGGGAAATGACCACAGCGCTTCCTTTTACATTGAGAAGAGAACGGTTCATCTTGCCTGTATCGTCTTCAAAAATGCGCAAATTGGCAATCTTTTCCGCCATCGACGTGGCCGTTGCCACCGTATCTGCGGTGCCCACGCCCAGCAATACCACTAGTCCGGCTGCGATCTCAGCGACGACTCGTTCTTCAACCGTCACGCGGGCGCGGCTCACGCGTTGCAATACCGCTCGCATAAAATGTGGAATTCTCCTAGATCGTCTGAAAGCGTAGCGGCTGTGGACTACGGCTTCGGCGACTTTCGCGGTAATAATTCCGGCAACTCCGCTACGTTGTACGCAAATACCGCCAGCACCTGTGCACCTTCCGCCAAATCGTCCCAGCGCACGCGATCTACGGTGTCGGCTTGCGAGTGGTGCGTTTTGTCGTAGTCGGCAATTTCCTGCACACACCAAAAGCCCGGGACTCCCGCTTCATCGAATGGAACGTGATCGGTGCCGTCTTCTTTTCGCAGGGTAGGCTCGGCCAAACCTATTTCCTTGGCACGCGCCAGCGGATACACCACGCGATCAATGGTTTCTCGCGCGTCATAATTTCCCATGAGCCCGATGGTCAAGACTTTTCCAGTGCCGCTATCGTGCACCAAGACGGCCGAGATTTTCTTGAGTTCATCCTGATGCTTCGCGACGTAAGCCTTAGAACCGTTCAGGCCTTGTTCCTCGCCGGTAAATGATACGAAGCGAATGGTGCGTTTGGGTTTCACGCCCAATTTTGTAAGCGCGCGCGCCGCTTCGAGTACCGCAGTTGAGCCGGTTCCGTTATCCGTGGCGCCCGTTCCCAAGTCCCAGGAATCCAGGTGCGCGCCGATGATTACGACTTCATCGGGTTTTTCGCTGCCCGTGATTTCGGCAACGGTGTTATACACTTCCGCGGGTTTTCCACTGAAATCTCCTCCGATGTTTACTTCCGCTTGGATTGAGCCGGAATCCATCAGACGCCAGAGCAACATAAAATCTTCTCTCGCGATGTAGACGGTAGGAATCACGCCGGGCTGATAATTTTGCCCGCTGATGCTCATGTTCATCAGCCCAAACCATTTTTCAGAGCCGATCAATACCGCCGCAG
>Ga0209006_10006037_pt1 | contig 10994 bp, 8 predicted proteins | sample JacPin_JW_Ref_O2_FD_188567 | JGI IMG/M metagenome (GOLD analysis project Ga0209006, IMG submission 188567) | Forest soil microbial communities from Algoma, Ontario, Canada - Jack Pine, Ontario site 1_JW_Ref_O2 (SPAdes) (version 2) | ecosystem: Environmental > Terrestrial > Soil > Boreal... | reverse complement strand
GCATCCTTGCGGCTCCTCGGCTCGGTCGGCGAGCCGATCAATCCGGAGGCGTGGGAGTGGTATTACCGCGTTGTCGGCGACAGCCGTTGCCCGATCGTCGATACCTGGTGGCAGACTGAAACCGGCGGCATCCTCATCACGCCATTGCCGGGAGCGACGCCTCTCAAACCCGGCTCAGCGACACTGCCATTCTTCGGCGTGATCCCGCAGATCGTCGATGCCGACGGCAAGGTGCTCGAAGGCGCCGCCACCGGCAATCTTTGCATCGCCGATTCCTGGCCCGGCCAGATGCGCACCGTCTATGGCGACCATCAGCGCTTCGTCGATACCTATTTCAGCGCCTATCCGGGAAAGTATTTCACCGGCGACGGCTGCCGGCGCGACGCCGACGGCTATTACTGGATCACTGGCCGCGTCGACGACGTCATCAATGTCGCCGGCCATCGCATGGGCACCGCCGAAGTCGAATCGGCACTGGTGGCGCATCCGAAAGTCTCCGAAGCCGCCGTGGTCGGCTATCCGCACGACATCAAGGGCCAGGGCATCTACGCCTATGTCACGCTGATGGCGGGCGAGCAGCCGACCGAGGCGCTACGCAAGGAATTGGTGCAATGGGTGCGCACGGAGATCGGCCCAATCGCCTCGCCCGATCTCATCCAGTTTGCGCCCAATCTGCCGAAGACACGCTCGGGCAAGATCATGCGCCGCATCCTGCGCAAGATCGCCGAGGACGAATTCGGCAATCTCGGCGACACCTCGACGCTCGCCGATCCGGCCGTGGTCGACGACCTCGTTGCTCAGCGGCAGAATAAGAAGAGCGCCTAGACCGTTATCCGATCAAGTTGAATCGGATCACGGTCTAGATGTTGCGTTGGAGCATGATCTTTTCCGAAAACCGGCTTCCACTTTTCGGGATCATGCTCTAAGGCCGTTCCGCGTCATTGGTGCAACAAGGACACACCCTGCGAAAATTGGTGAAACTGACGCTCTGTTACACAGGCGTTACTGGGGAAACCCGTCCGTTCGGCTAAGATGCCCTCCGGCCGCCGGGTGACGGCGGCTGGACGGTCATTCTGGCGAGGGGCTGCATCTAATGCGACGGAAGATTCTGATTTCTGCCGCGCTGGCGGCGATCGTTTGCTCGTTTGCGTTCGCGCCACCTGCGGCGCAGGCGCGCGGCGAGACGGTGGCGGTGAAAGACAGCTTCATGCCGGGCACGATCGTCGTGCGCACCGGCGAGCGGCGGCTGTACTACTTCACCGGCTACGGGCAGGCCATTCGCTATCCGGTCGGTGTCGGCCGGGCCGGCAAACAATGGGCTGGAACGTCCTATATCGACGGCAAGTATATCCGCCCGGATTGGTCGCCGCCCGCCGCGGTCCGCCACGACAAACCGAACCTGCCGAAAGTGGTCAAGGGCGGCTCCCCGCGCAATCCGATGGGCGTTGCCGCTATGTCGCTTGCCGGCGGCGAATATGCGATTCATGGTACGAATCAGCCGGGTTCGATCGGCCATTTCGTCTCTTATGGCTGCATCCGCATGTACAACGAGGACATCAAGGATCTGTACGACCGCGTCAGCGTCGGCACGCGGGTTGTCGTGCAATGATCGGGGGTCGGGTGGGCGCGCACAGCGCCCAACGCCTGACATGGGGATCAGGATCGGGCATCAGGCCAGTCAAACGAGCCTGATGTCCGATTCCTGATGTTCGTTTCGACCGATCAGCTTTCTTCACCGATCGGCTTCTTCGCCGATCAGCGTGTTCCATCAGCACCAGCTTCCGCGGCGGCCGCCGTCATAGCTCCGCGCCCAGCCGCCTTTGAGAAGCGCGGCGGAAACGTCTGCCGTGTTGCGCGTCGCCACCAACGCGTCGATGCGGCCGCGGTATTTGTCCGGGCCGATTTGCCAGACCGTTACGCCCCCGGCCGACAGGATGGTTTGCAGCGCGGTCCGCGCGGCTTCCGCCTTCAGATACTCGCGGGCGCAGCGGGCGTGCAGCTCGGGGGCGTCGATGGCGCGCAGCCTCACCTTGGTGTCGACTTCAAACCCACGCCAGACGCGCACCCGCGCCTCGAATGTGTCGCCGTCAATGACACGAAGCACCTCGGCTGGATAGGCAAGCTGCGGATTGAACGCGGCAGCGCTGTGTCTGCCGGCTCCCTGCCAACCGCGATCCGCCAAAGCTGCGGCCGCAGGGTCCGGCGTCGATGGCGGTCGGATGAAGGCGCCGACGCCTAACCCCACCCCGAAGATCACGCCGATGATTGGGAGGAAGCCGCCGAGCGGTCGCCCGTGCCGCCGGTGGCCTAAGTCCGCGAAGGACGGATTGTGTGTCACGCGCGCGCCCATCCGCCCGTGCTGATTGTATTCGATGAAGGACTCGCTATAGGATTATAGTCGCAGACAGCGGCAACAAGTCAATATCGTCGTCGCCTTCGCCGGAAATCCTATCGGTCTCCCGGTCGCAAAAGCGGCATTCCGGGACCGCCGCGGCCAGCAATTTCCTTTGGCTGGTGGGGTGCTGCGCGCGTTCGGCATGCCGCGCTCGCTCAGTGTCGAAGCGGCGGCCGAGATTGGGGCGGTGGAGGAGCGGCTGACTGTTGGCACCTCTGCTCAGCCAGTGACGCGAGGTATTGCTGGCGCGATTTGAGCGCGTCCATTTCGGTTCCGGCGGCGCCTTTCGCATCCATCGCAAACCACACCGGCCAGACCACGACGCCGACGACGCCGGCCGCAACGTTTTGTGCAATTTTGGCATGGTTCTCTTCGGCGAGCTTTTCCGCTTGCACGTTATTCGCCTCGATCTCCGCCCGGATCATGGCGCAGTCGCTTTGCGCATCCTGCGGCTGGACGACCGCGACCGGATGAGGATCACGCCCGGCACAAGCGGCCAAAGCGAACCCGACAACCGCCGCTGGAAGTAGTCCGGCACGCGTGACGAACATTCCCCCAAATGCCCAGCCATCGCCAAGAACTCCACAAAAGTTCTTGAAATGTTCTACACCACCAACTCGTGCATGACAAGGCGATCGCAGCTTTTAGATTGCAGGAATGTATTCAGACCGGGAAGGCGGCAATATAGGTCAAAGCGCCCTAGAAATCGGACGTCAGCCCGTTGATCTCCCAGTCGCCGTAGCGGGTCGGCTCGGGGCCGTCGCGGCCGGCGATTTCCTTGGGCTGGTTCGCCGGATGCCCGTCGCGTTCGGCACGGCGCGCCGCAGCCTCGGCGAGCGCGCGTTCCGCCGCCGGGCTGAGCGGGCGCTTTTCGAGCGCGGCATCTCCGGCGTTTTTGGACGCCGTAGCCTCCGGCGGTTTTGAGTCGGTCGACATGCCTGTCACTTGGCGCAACTACCGCCCGGCCGCAAGACCGCGGGCGAGGCGAGAACGCTCGCTCATGGCGGTCGATCGTGCCAAGAAGGCGCCCAATGGCGGCCGCACCAAAGTCAAAGCCTCATTCGGGCCCGGACGCCGACGCAGCACCGGGCCTCGCAGTTCGGCGCATCGCCGCCGAAATCGTCGACGGTGTGCTGCGCCGGAACCGTTCGCTGGATGAGCAACTCGACGGCGCCGGCGCGAATGCCGGGCTTGCCGGCCTGTCCGATCGCGACCGCGCACTGACGCGGGCGCTGGTAGCCACCGTGGTGCGGCGGCTTGGCACGCTGCGCCACCTGATCGGCGTCTTTGTCGAGCGCGGCCTGCCGAAGGAGGCGCCGCGCACCGAGTCCGCGCTCTTGATCGGCGCGGCGCAGATTCTTTTCCTCGACGTGCCCGACCATGCCGCCGTCGATCTCGCCGTCCGTCTGGTGCAGGCGGATCGTTACGCCGCCCGCCATGCCGGCCTGGTCAACGCCGTGCTCCGCCGTGTGGCGCGCGAAGGCGCCGAGCGTCTGGCGGCGCTTGATACGGTTGCCCTCGACACGCCGGAATGGCTGATGGCGCGTTGGATCGCGACCTACGGCGAGAGCGTCGCCCGCGCTATCGCCACCGCCAATGGCTGCGAGCCGGCGCTCGATCTGACGGTGAAAAGCGATCCGGAGCTTTGGGCCACGCAACTCGGCGGGCAGGTCTTGCCGACCGGTTCGATACGCATGATCGCGCATGGCATCGTGACGGCGCTGCCGGGTTTTGCCGAAGGCGCATGGTGGGTTCAGGACGCGGCCGCGGCGTTGCCGGTGCGGCTTCTTGGCGATGTTGCCGGGCTTCGCGTCGCCGATCTTTGCGCGGCGCCGGGCGGCAAGGCCGCGCAACTCGCCGCCGCCGGTGCCCACGTCACCGCCGTCGACCGTTCGCCGGCGCGGCTCGCCCGGCTGGAGGAGAATCTCAAACGCTTGTCGCTGAGCGCCGAACTCGTTTGCGCCGATGTCGGCGAATGGACGGCGGAGCCGTTCGATGCTGTGCTCTTGGATGCGCCCTGCTCGTCGACCGGCACGATACGCCGCCATCCCGATGTGCCGTGGCTCAAGCAGCCCGCCGATATCGCCAAGCTCACCGCGTTGCAGCGCCGGCTGATCGAGCGCGCCGCGGCGTTGACGAAGCCGGGCGGAGCGATGGTCTACTGCACCTGTTCGCTCGAGCCGCAAGAGGGCGAGGAGATTGTCGCCGGCCTGCTGGCGCAGGAGCCGGGCATGTATCGGGCGCCGGTCAGCCCAGCCGAGGTCTTCGGCCACGACGAGTTCGTCAGCAAAGACGGCGACCTGCGGACGCTGCCCTATCACCTGGGCGATGCTGATTCGCGGCTCGCGGGACTCGACGGCTTTTACGCCGCGCGGCTCCTAAAGCATTAGCGTTTACCCTGAAAATGCCCGCCGTTGGCCGCCGCCGCACCCTTCCGATATGGTGACAACCGGCGGCGAGGTTGGGCGCACTCGTGCCGAAGGAGGGGCGAGCGCTTCGATGGCGCGCGTTTCAATCGCGAACCGGGCAAAACTGTCGGCGCAGCTGTCTTGGCTTCTGCTGCGCGGCGGGCTGCGGCAGTTCGCCGGCTGGATCAACGGCCATCCGGTGCTGCGCTGGCCGCTCGTTCCACGCAAAGCCGACCGCCTCCTGATTTCGCCGCAGGATCTGCGTACCGCCGACGCCACCCGCGCCAGCGAAATTTATTCCGGCCGCTTCGCCTTCGCCGGCAAAGTCGTGATCTGCGACGGCCGCTCCATTTTCGAGATGACGCCGCCTTCCGAGGAATGGGCGAAGGAAATGTTGGGCTTTAGCTGGTTGTGTCATCTGCGCGCGGCCGAATCCGGGATAGCGCGGGCCAATGCGCGCGCGCTGGTCGATGAATGGATGGCGCTGCAGGGCTCGTGGCACCCGATCGCGTGGCGCGCGGACGTACTGTCGCGGCGGATCATTTCGTGGCTCAGCCAGGCGCCGCTGGTCCTGCAAGATGCCGACGTGCGTTTCTACCGGCGCTTCATGCGCAGTCTGCTGCGGCAGGTTCGTTACCTGCGCCACACCGCGGGCGACGCCCGGCGCGGCGCGGCGCGCATGCAGGCTTGCATCGCGCTGTGCTACGCCGCGCTCTGCATTGCCGGTCAGAGCCGCCACATCAAAGCGATGACGATCTGGTTGAGCAGCGAGCTCGAGCGGCAGATCCTCCCCGACGGCGGACATATCAGCCGCGATCCCGGCGCGATCATCGACATATTGCTGGAGCTTTTGCCGCTGCGCCAGGCTTATTCGTCGCGCAACATTGCGCCGCCGCCGGCTTTGCTCAACGCCATCGAGCGCATGATGCCGATGCTGCGCTTCTTCCGGCATTCCGACGGCACGTTCGCGCATTTCAACGGCATGGGCACCACGCCGGCCGAATTGTTGCTCACGCTTCTGGCTTATGACGACAGCCGCGGGGCGCCGCTGTCGAATGCGCCGCATTCGGGTTATCAGCGCATCGAGACCGGCGGCGGCGCGCTGATCATGGATACCGGCCGCGCGCCGCCGGTCGAGACGAGCCTTGACGCCCACGCCGGCTGCCTGTCGTTCGAATTCTCATCGCCGAAGCAAAGCCTCATCGTCGTCAATTGCGGCATGCCGGCTAACGGCCGCGACGAATGGCGGCGGCTCGCCCGCGCCACCGCGGCACATTCGACCGCGACGCTCAATGGCGAATCGTCGGCCCACTTCGTCGAAGGCCAGACGTTCCGCCGGGTGCTCGGCGGATCGCCGATGGTCGGCGGCCCAAGCCACGTTTCGGTGTCGCGCGAGGCATTGTCAGATTCGATCACGTTGCGCGCCGGGCACGACGGCTATGCCGACCGCTACGGCATCCTGCACGAGCGCACGGTGACGCTCGCGGGCGACGGCGCGCGGCTCGACGGCGAGGATTTGTTCCTTGCCGCCGACGGCGGTCCGCAGATCCGCGGCAAGCAAGACCAATACGCCATACGCTTCCATCTGCACCCCTCGATCAAGGCGTCGCGGCTCACCGACGGCCGCGGTGTGCTGTTGATGATGCCGAACAAGGAAGTATGGACCTTCAGCGCCGGCGACAACCGCGTGCAGCTCGAAGACAGCGTCTATCTGGCCGGCAACGACGGTGCGCGCCGGGCGGTGCAGCTGGTCGTCAGCGGACAGGCGCGTTCGACACCGCGCGTGGTCTGGAGCTTTGCGCAAGCCAGTGCCGGAGCACTCGCCACCAGCGGCACCACGCGCCGCGTGCGCGAGAAAGAACCAAGGCTGCCGCTGTGATAAGCTAAATCTCCGCTTCCCCCCGTCGCTTGCGCGACGCGGTGGAGGATGAAAAAAAGACCCCATGACCGAGCAATTGCGCCGCGCATCGCGCGCCCTCATTTCCGTCTCCGACAAAACCGGCCTCGTCGCGTTCGCCCGCGCGCTGACCGATTACGGCATCGAGCTCATTTCGACCGGCGGCACGCGCAAAGACCTGAGCGAGGCCGGCCTGAACGTGATCGAAGTGTCCGACATCACCGGCTTTCCGGAAATGATGGATGGCCGCGTCAAGACGCTCCATCCCGCCGTCCATGGCGGCCTGCTCGCCATCCGCAGCAACGCCGCCCATGCCGAATCGATGCGCGCGCACCGCATCCGGCCGATCGATCTTCTCGTCGTCAATCTCTATCCGTTCGAGCAAACAGTGGCGCGCGGCGCGCCCTTCGACGATTGCATCGAGAATATCGACGTCGGCGGGCCGGCGATGATTCGCGCCGCGGCGAAGAACCACGGCGATGTCGCCGTCATTGTCGAGCCGACCGATTACGCCGCGTTGCTCGAGGAATTCGCCCGGCACGGCGGCATGACGACGCTAAAGCTGCGCCGGCGCCTGTCGGCCAAGGCTTTTGCCCGCACCGCCGCCTACGATGCGGCGATCGCCAATTGGTTCGCCGACGCGCTTGGCAACGATGCGCCGGATTTCCGTTCCGTCGGCGGCCGGCTGATCGAAGAATTGCGCTACGGCGAGAACCCGCATCAATCGGCGGCGTTCTACCGCACGCCCGATCGGCGCTTCGGCGTCGCCACCGCGCGGCAGGCGCAGGGCAAGCAGCTCTCCTACAACAATATCAACGACACCGATGCGGCATATGAATGCGTCGCCGAATTCGATCCGGCGCGGACCGCCGCCTGCGCCATCATCAAGCACGCCAATCCGTGCGGCGTCGCCGAGGGCGATAGCCTCGTCGCTGCCTATCGCAAAGCGCTACTGTGCGATCCGGTCTCGGCCTTCGGCGGCATCGTCGCACTCAACCGTACGCTCGACGCCGACGCCGCTCGCGCCATCACCGAGATTTTCACCGAGGTCATCATCGCGCCGGATGCGACCGAGGATGCCATCGCCATCGTCGGCGCGAAAAAGAATCTCCGGCTCCTGATTGCCGGCGGGCTGGCCGATCCGCGCGCTAAGGGCCTCACCGCCAAGACCGTCGCCGGCGGATTGCTGGTGCAATCGCGCGACAACGCGGTGGTCGACGATATGGACTTGAAGCCGGTGACCAAGCGGGCGCCGAGCAACGCCGAATTGCGCGACCTGCGCTTTGCCTTCCGCGTCGCCAAGCATGTGAAGTCGAATACGATCGTCTACGCGAAAGACTTAGCGACCGTCGGCATCGGCGCCGGGCAGATGAGCCGCATCGATTCCGCACGCATCGCCGCGCGCAAGGCGCAAGACGCCGCGGCGGCGGCCGGTCTCAAGGAGCCGGCGACCAAGGGATCGGTAGTCGCCTCCGACGCATTCTTTCCGTTCGCCGACGGATTGCTCGTCGCCATCGAGGCCGGCGCGACGGCGGTGATCCAGCCGGGCGGATCAGTGCGCGATGACGAAGTGATCAAGGCCGCCGACGACCACGGCATCGCCATGGTGTTCACCGGCACGCGGCATTTCCGGCATTAGCCTAGGGCGTGTAGCCATAAACGCGGGCCCCGCCAAACGGTGAAGAAGCCGCGAAATCTATGCACGCTGCTCGTGCAACAACGGACATTATGCGAATGCGGTTGTCCGTCGCTTTTTGACCGAAAGCCACATTGTCGAGAGTCAAAATGATGCTTGAAGCCCGTCAGCGCTCTGCTAAACAAACCATCTCCGGCTCGGTACGCCAATACGTGCATCGCCCAGCCGGCCCATGCGAAAAATGGCCAAGATCGGTCGCAACGAGCGCTGTCCTTGCGGCAGCGGTTTAAAATATAAGAAATGCCATGCCAGTCCCGGCGGGCCGCCCGCAGGACAGGCGGCTAGTGCCATGCCAAATCTCCAACATATCCTTGAGCAGATGCGCGCAAGCGAGCGCATCCGACAAGCACAGCAAGGACTTGGCCGTCCGATTGTCGCTTTCAAGTCCGGCGATCGTCAGATCGTCGCCGTCGGCAACAAGGTCTATTTCTCCGACAAGTGGAAAACGTTTCCCGACTTCCTCGCCGCCTACGCGACGCAGAAATTGGGGAGCGATTGGGGGAACGCCGAAATCGCCAAGCCGCTCGCCGAGCGACACCCGCTCATGCAGTGGTACGATGCCTACTGCAAATATCAGCAAGCAACGATCAAGACTCCCGGCGAAGTGTGCAATGCGAACGTCACGGGGATCGTCGCATGTTATCTCGGTTTGGCTTACAGCCTTTATCTGCTCGACCACAACGTCGAAATACAGGAGCGACTAATCGGTCGCCTCAAGGACCCGGCAAACTTTCAGGGCGCGTTCTACGAGCTATTCGTTGCAAACGTCCTCATCCGCGCCGGTTTCCAACTCACGTTGGAGGACGAAAGCGATGGCAAATCGAAGCATTGCGAGTTTGCCGCTGTGTCGCGCGAAACTGGCAAGAAATACTGGGTCGAAGCGAAAATGGGCTCCGCCGCTGGCGTCTTGGGAAAGACGCATCTGGACGGTGGCAGCGGCCGAAAAGTTCTCGGACGGCTGATCCCGAATCTCAATAACGCCCTTGGCAAACCCGCCACCGGCGAGCGGTTGATCTTCATTGATCTTAACGTCGAACCGAAGTTCGACCGCGACAACAAACCGGCTTGGGGCGATGCCGCCGTGAAGCGGATCGAGCGTTACGAAGCGATCGAGCTACCGAAGGGGGCTTCGGCGTATTTTTTCGTGACCAATATCGGTTTTCACCGCAATCTCGATGGCACGCCTGCCCCGGCAATGCTGCCATTCGGCCTTGGGATTCCTGACTTCAATCGGCCCGGATACATGAGGCTCTCTGAAATCTACCGGCAAAAACGCAAGCACATCGACGCCCATCACATCGGAGAATCCTTCCTGAATTACACCAAATTCCCGACGACTTTTGACGGAAGCTTGCCGTCCGAAGCGTTCGGCGCGGCGTCGTCGCGCGTGAAGATTGGGGACTCGTATCTCTTTCAGAACGTTGGCGGCGCGGATATGGTCGGCACCGTGACCTACGCCGCGGTTTGGGAGAGCGAAAAGAAGGCCGCCATTTCGGTCACATTCACGGATGGAACGTCGCGCATCCTCACGCAACCGATGACGGATGCCGAGTTCGGTGATTACAAAGCGCACCCCGATGTTATTTCGGGAAGATTCTGCCGGTCGGTAAAAGGGTTGAGAATCAATACGAGCTTTTCGAGTTTTTCATGGAAGCAAACAAGGGATTGCCTCGCGCGACGCTGTTGCAGCGCCTCGGCAGACCTGCAGATTTCGATCCGCAGGTCAGCGATCAGGATTTGCTTGCCGAATACTGCGAGGCGCTCGTCGCAGCCGCGCCCGATCCAGCAAAGAAATCAGCCTGACGTTGAACACCGTTCCGCCGCTCGCCCCCTCGCGCTAATGCCGCGAAAGCGGGAATCCAGAAAGCTTGCTCAATTTTCAGGGAAGGCTGGATCCCCGCTTTCGCGGGGACGAACGGATATAAACAGTCGCGCCCTCAAAAAACGTGGATGGCCGGCTCAAGCTCGGCCATGACGACGCGAGAGGAAGCGGAATCGCGAAATCACACCGCGCCGGTGATCCACTGTTCGAGCTTCTGCTTCGGCGCGGCGCCGACCTGGCGGGAGGCGAGTTGTCCGTCCTTGAACAGCATCAAGGTCGGGATCGACATGATGCCGAACTTGGCCGCCGTGCCGGGATTCTCGTCGACATTGAGCTTGACGATCTTCACCTTGCCGTTGAGCGACTTGGAAATCTCTTCCAGCGCCGGCGCGATCATGCGGCAGGGGCCGCACCACTCCGCCCAGAAATCAACAACCACTGGACCAGCGGCTTTGAGGACGTCCTGATCGAACGTCGCGTCGGTTGTTTTGTCGACCATGGATGCACCTCGTGTTCCGGTGGGAAAATCGGCAGGGAAAGAAACCTATGAATGGAGTCCCCCAGCGTCAAGGGAGCTTCACCGGGGCGTGACTTTACTGACAATTTCGGCCATCGCAGCCTCCATTGCCGCGCCGGGAACCTCGATCACGTTCGGGCCGTCGGTAAAGATGAGCGCCGCGCGAATCGTTTTTTCCGGGTAAATGCGGCCCAACACGGCGCGGTAGAGCGCGAGTTGGCCGACATAGGGCTTAGGCACTTCGGCAAGGCTCGTAGCC
>Ga0209006_10006036_pt1 | contig 10994 bp, 8 predicted proteins | sample JacPin_JW_Ref_O2_FD_188567 | JGI IMG/M metagenome (GOLD analysis project Ga0209006, IMG submission 188567) | Forest soil microbial communities from Algoma, Ontario, Canada - Jack Pine, Ontario site 1_JW_Ref_O2 (SPAdes) (version 2) | ecosystem: Environmental > Terrestrial > Soil > Boreal... | reverse complement strand
TGTCGCTTGGATCGAGCTGTTCGCGATAGGCCGCGTCAATATCGCCGTCCCAAAACTGCTCACCAAGACCGAGCCGTTGAGCAAGGCGTTGCTGGATCCGAACGGCGATTCGTCCAAATAAACAGCCACCGTCGAGCCGTCGCCGCCGGCATTCTGGCCGCGCAAGGTCAGGCGGGTGAGACCGCTGTCTCCACTCACCAACGACAGCCCCGGCACCAACGCCGCATAATCACTGAAACTTCGATCCTGCAATTTGTCGAGCGATCCACCGCCCAGAGCGGTGATGCTCATGGGCACGTCTTTGAGCTGCTCTTCTTTCTTTTCCGCGGTGACGACGATGGTCGTCAGCGCATCGCTGTCGGACGGCAGAGCGGCATCGAGCGCCGCGCTTGGCTGCGCCAGCAACGGACCGGCCACGCCGAGCGCGCTGAGAATCGCCAGTCTGAGTGTCGTATTCATGATTCTATCCCCTATCCTGTTCTGGCTATCGGTCCAGGTGCTGCCGAGCAGGCGGCGGAGTTTCACCCTGAACCTTAATGTCGCAACCAAGACAGGGTAATCCCCATCAGAGAATTGTCAACGATATTCTCTATATGGGATAGTTGGTATATCAGCTCTGCCGGTTGCCGGTGTGGCCGCCCACGAGATTGTCCAACGGCCGCCGGGGCTAACGCGGTGGGTTTCCCCGTGAATAGAGTTGCCACAGCCCGAAGGTCATGACAGGCAGCACGAACACGGCCAGGAACATGTACGCGAGGCCTCGGTAACCGCGCGCAATCAAGGTCACCAGTCCGAATCGCGCTGCCAGGAATATCGAGCCCAGCAACAGCGCGCCGGTGATCCAAAGGCGCGCCGACTTCGACAGGCTGGCGCCTTTGCGGGCCGCGTACGCTTCGGCGATGCGCTCGTTGAAGGCATGGACGCAGCCGGTGCCGCTTTCCAGAAGGGCCAGAAAAATCATCAGCTGGAACAGAAAATGAAACGCCGGAAAATTCAAGCGTTGCAACAGGAAATCCGATGGTAGCGCTTCGCTGCCGATTTGCGGATAGTAAGCGATCATGCAGATGAAAAAGAGCAGTGCCGGAATCATCGCGAACGGGCCCGCCAACGCGCCGGCAATGAGCGCGTTCTTGTTGCTCTTCAAATGCCGCAGCACCGGCAGAATGATCACCGCGCCGACCACATTGTAGCCGGCATAGGTGAATCCCCCCAATACCCATCCCTCGTGTGGTGCCGGCGCGGCAAAATTCGCGACTATTCGATCCCCAAAGGCGAAGAAAGACAGCACGACGAACACCGCGTACACAGCGTAAAGGAAAATCGACACCCACTTGAACAGACGCTCCACGGAAGCGGTGCCGTAGGCCGTGACGAAACTGATGCAGGCGATGAGGCAGCAGGTTCCGAACAGCGACGGCCAGCCCAATAGCGCCGTGCCGATGGCCCCCGCTGCTGCGCCGAATACAGCCAGAATCAATATGATGAAAAGCAGGTAGCAGATTTCAAAAATCACCCATAAGGGCCCGAGGAGATTTTTAAAGAAGGCCCGATAATTCCAGCTCGACGTTGCGTAAGCCAAGCTGAACGTCACCGCGCACACCACGCTCCAGATCACCATCGCCAACAGGATGGCCAGCAATCCACCGCGCGGTCCGCTCGGCAGGAAAAACTCGGCCAGTTCGCGCCCGGTTGCATACCCGCCGCCGATGACCACCGCCTTGAAAGCGAAACCCGGCAGCAGGTAGCGCTGAAACCAGGACGAGTCGCCTGAGCCGGCTGCGGGAATCGCGCTCACCTATTGCAGATGACGCATCAGGTATGCATCAGCCGCTTTGAACAGAGTCATCCATGACGAGTACCGGGTCAGGTCATGAATTTCGTTCGGCAGTATGATTTCTTCGTGATCGATGTGATGCAGACGCAGGTCCTCGATCAACTCCAAAGACTGCTGTAACGGCACATTTCTATCATCGTCAGCTTGGACCACCAGCACCGGGGAATGCCATTGATCGATGGTGGCGACGGGCGAGGAATCAAAACCGCGATGCGTAGCTTCACCTGGGTCGACCGGCACGCCGATCGATGCAAGAAAAGTGTCCCAATTGTAGACGCCCGCATAGTCCACGCCCGCGGCGATATCCTTCGATGCCCGCGCGAGGCCCAGCGCGGTCATGAGGCCACCATAACTCCCGCCCCAAATGCCGACTCTGCGGGCATCGACGTCTTTTCTTCCCTGCAGGTAGGTCACCGTGCCAAGCAGATCGTTCAATTCGCTGCCGCCGTCCGGACCGAAGTTACGTGCCTCGCGATAGTCCAGACCGTAACCGATTCCACCCCGGTAGTTGACCGAGATGACGATGAACCCTTCCGCGACAAAGTACTGATTGAGTGCGTACATCCAGTTGTAAGCGCTCATGGGATTGAAGCCGAGCAGCATTTGGCGCCGCGGGCCACCATGGAAAAACATGATTGCAGGATGCGGTTTGGCAGCGTCCTTGTCTCGCGGCAGAAACAGTTGAGCATGCGTGAGCTGTCCGTCTTTTGCCGCAAACGTCACGGCTTCGGGGGTCACCAGTTTTGAGGAAGGAAACGCTGCCGAACCTTCGGCTGCAAGCGGCTGCCACCGCGCGCCGGCGCTCAACACCACCGGTTGCAGCGGTTTGGTTGCATCGCTTTGCAGCGCGAAAACCGTCCCGTCGCCGCTGATCTGCGGGTAGTCCTCGATCGCGCGGTCCCTCGCAGCCGGGGTGGGTTGGCCGCCCTTGAAGTCCAACGTCCACACATGTATCCGATCGATGTCCTCGTTCGAGGAATAGACCAATCGACGCCGGTCGGCGCTTAGCTCCATGTGCACGACTTCAAACTGACCGGTGGTGATCGAATGTGGCGCGCCGCCGCGGGCAGAGATTGCATAGAGCTGCAGCCACCCGGTCTTTTCCCAAGGAAACACCAGTTCATCGTTGGCGTTCCAGAGCAAGTTTCTGGGCGACAACGTGGGTTGAAAGGCGCTGCCCGTGCCGCTATCGGCCGCCCAGATGCGCCTACCCTCGCCGCTCGCAACATCGGCAATCCAAATGGACCAAGGCTGGCCCGCACGATGCGATACGAATTCCGCGTTCTTCTCGGAAGCGACCCGAATGAACGCGACTTCTGTTCCGGCGGACGAGAATGTCGGAGAAGTATCGTGATCGAGACTGGGACTCATCCACGCGATGGTTTTCGTGGAAAACTCATAGACACCGACCAGCGAATGCTCCTTTCGCGCGCTTACAAAGGCCAGCCTTTTGCCATCCGGTGAAAAAGTCATGGAGGCAATACGGCCTTGATCGACAATCAATGGCGTGGCAGCGGCTGCATCGGGTGCGATCGACCAGATTTTTCCCTTATCGGCAAACACCATCCGGGTGCCGTCGGGTGAGAAACCCGGAGAATGGCCCGCCCCCACCTTGCGCGGCGTTCCGTTTGCGCTGGGGATCACCCACACCTCCCGCGGCGCCGGACCCTCTGCCGAATTGGTGACGTTGGCAGGAACATCGTCCTCGATTGAGCCGCCGCGCACGTAAGCCACCTGACTTTCATCCGGCGACAGCGCCAGATCGCCGATGTCGAAACCGTCATCGAGCGTATAGGCGGTAATCTGCCGTGCACGGGATCCTTGGGCCAGCCAGATATTGCGGCAACCTTTCGTATCGAATACCCACGCGACGGAATTTCCCTTGGTGGACGCGACCAAGCTCGACGGATAAGGAGCTTGCATGACCTCCTCGATCGTGAACGGCGCGCGATGCAGGGCCGCAAACGCCGGCTGAGTCAGCAGTGCCGGGATGAAAAGAGCGGCGCTCATAAAACGCATGGATGTGAACATTGCAGTTTCCTTGGCTACGGTTTGGGTTTCCCTACGGTTCGACACGGGTCATTTTGTTGTTCGACGCCATTGGTCGGCCGTTGCCCAAAGGGAGAAAACAGCGCCATAGTTAGCCTGACTAGAGAATTCATGTCAACGAAGGACAATTGTGGCGGCATTCAACCCGCCTTTCGCAATGACGAGGCGCGCGAGGTGTCGCCGCCGCGAACGGCACTGGGACGCCGATGACCTTGGCCGATTGCTCTTACGCTTCTTGCCAAGACATCATCGTGCTCATGGCTTCCGCAAAGTCTTCTTTGAAATCTTGTACCACCCTGCCGGCCGACCTCACGCCGTCGATCAGTCCAACTCCCTGGCCGACGAAATAGGTCACCAACTCACGAGCCTGAGCGTTGCCTTTCAACGCGGCGCTGTTGATTTGCTGAAAAACCGGTTCGACAAGGACACCCATCAGTGGCATGGGCAATGCCGCCGGGGCTCCTGGTGCTTCCCACGCGTCGTGCCAAGTGGAACGCAGTTGCCGGCTGAATTTGCCTGTCCGGTATTTGGAGCGAACCGTGTCACGTGAACTCGCGGCGACAAGTTTGTCGCGAAACACTTCATTGGTCTCAGAGTCCGTGGTCGCGAGCCACACGGAACCCGTCCATACGCCGGCGGCGCCCATTGCCATCATTCCCGCCATTTGCCGACCCGTCATGATGCCGCCGGCTGCAAGTACCGGAACATTGCGAATCTTCCCTATGGCGTCGATGACTTCCGGGATGAGTACCAACGTAGACACTTCGCCGCAGTGGCCGCCGGCCTCACTACCCTGCGCCACAATGATGTCGACACCCGCATTGACCTGGCGAATGGCATGCTCCTTCGCGCCCACCAACGCGGCGACAGGCACGCCGTGATGGCGTCCTCTCTCAAGCATCGACTTTGGCGCAATGCCGAGCGCATTGGCTATCAGCCGGATCGGATGCCTGAAGGCGACATCGAGCAGCGGCTCGCCATGGTAGGCGGTGGTTGCGCGACCCTGCGGTACCTCGACTTTCGGCTCGATGCCGCTATCGCGAAGCAGTTTTTCCACGAAGGCGCGATGCTCTGCCGGAACCATGGCTGCAATGGCATCGGCGCTCGTGCCGGGTTTTACCGCTTGATGCTCCGGGATCAGAATATCGATGCCGTAAGGCTTGCCATCCACGTGAGCGTCGATCCATTTCAACTCTTGTTCCAAGGACTCCGGTGTGAAGCGTGCGCCGCCCAATACGCCGAAGCCGCCTGCTCGGCTGACGGCAGCCACCACGTCGCGACAATGACTGAACGCGAACAGCGGAAAATCGGCCCCGACCAGCTTGGTGATTTCGAATCCCACCGCTGCGCTCCCATTGCCCTTCAAGGCTCTATGCGCGTTTAGCCTGATCTCGGATCGGCAGGCGACGAATTCGTTTGCCGGTCGCTGCGAATACCGCGTTGCAAAGCGCTGGTGCGACCGGCGGCACACCAGGCTCGCCGACGCCGCCCAGCGGCATGCTCCAATCGGATTGCGGGATCAAATGCACTCGGATTTCGCGCGGCGCCTCACTCATTCGCGTGACGCGATATTGGTGAAAGTTATCTTGTTGAGATCGGCCGTTTTTGAACGTGATCTCGCCAAACATTGCCAGACTGAGGCCCATGATGACGGCGCCTTCCAACTGCGAGCGAATTCTCTCGGGATTCACTTGCGGGCCGCAATCGAATGCCACATCGACTCGCGGCACCAAGATTCGTCCCTGATCATCGATGTCCACTTCGACCACCGCGGCGGTGTAGCTCAAAAAACTATAGTGAACGGCCAACCCTTGACCGCGGCCGCGAGCGAATGTTTTCCCCCACTTCGCTTCCTGCGTGACCGTCTCCACCACCTGCCGCAAGCGCCCGGTATCGACGGGATACCGCTGCGGTGATTCTCCATGATTCCAATCGTCGTGCAGACTTTTTGGGTCGATCTTGCGCGCGGGCCCAATGAGTTCCAGTAAATAATCGCGATGATCCTTGTTGGCATTCGCCGCCAATTCGGCAACAAACGACTGCACGGCAAAGGCGTGCGGTATATTCGATACGGAGCGGAACCAGCCGATGCGGCAATGAGCGCTGGCCTCCGGATTCTCGAGCCGAAGATTCGGAATGTCATAGGGCATGTTGATAAAACCCATGCCAAGCTCGGCCCCAACTTCGTGATTGGTGCTGGGTGCGAAGATGGTCGCGAGTGAAGGCGCGACGCTGCGATGCAGCCACGCACTGACTTTTCCGTCAGCGCCGACGCCGGCCCGCAGATATTCCGCCGAAACGGTGTGCAAGAAATCATGGTGCAGGTCATCTTCGCGGGTCCAGGTCACTTTGACCGGTCGCCCGTCCATCGCCTGCGATAGAATTGCCGCCTCGATGGCAAAGTCCGGCTTCGACTTGCGTCCGAAACCCCCGCCGAGCAACGTCACGTGGATCGTGACATTTTCCAGCGGAAAGCCAAGGTGCTTCGCGACATCCTCGCGCGTGACCTGCGGCGCCTGGGTAGGTGCCCAGACTTCGCATTTGCCGGCGATGATGCGGGCGGCGGCGCACGGCGGTTCCATGGTGGCATGTGCAATGTGCGGGATGTAATACTCGGCCTCGATTGTTCTGGCGGCAGCCTTGAAGGCCGTATCGACATTGCCTGACTCGCGTACAACCTTGCCCGGATTGCGCGCCGATTCCTGCAACGCGGCACGATACGCATCGGAATCGTAGCTGCCGTTGGCGCCATCGTCCCACTGTATTTTCAGCAGCTTTCGCGCTGCGATGGCCGCACCGGTGGAGTTGGCGATGACCGCGATACCCGCAAGCGGATGAAACGTAGCTTTGGCTACCGGCGCGGGCATCCTTAGGATTTTCTGTACGCCGGGTGCTGCCGCTGCTGCCTCGCCGTCGAACTCCCTGACGCTGCCACCCAATACGGGTGAGCGCGCAATGACGGCGAAGCACATGTCCTTGAACCAAGGATCACTGCCGTATTGCGCCTTGCCGGTCACGATATCGTGACCATCGATGATCGGAACGCCGCCCTTGCCGACGTAGCGAAACTCCCCCGAGGTTTTGAGGCGCAGCGCGCTTGGAGTAGGGACCGGCAGCTTCGCGGCACGTTTTGCGAGCGTCGCGTAGGAGAGTTTGCGGGCGGTTTTCTGGTGCTGCACTTCATGATTGAGCGCGCGAACTTCGCCGACCGGTACATTCCAGGACAACGCAGCCGCCTGTTCCAACATCATGCGCGCAGCGGCGCCGCAGCGACGCATGGGATCCAGGAAATGCCGCGTGCTGCGCGAACCATCGGTATCCTGATTACCGTATTTGTCCTCATCGGCCGGCGCCTGTTCCACCCTCACTTTGGCCCAGTCGGCTTCCAGTTCGTCGGCAACGATGAGCGGCATTCCGGTGCGAACGCCTTGGCCCATTTCCGAGCGGTGAACGACGATCGTCACCCAGCCGTCATCGCCAATGGTCAGAAACACCAAAGGATTGTCGACTGTGCCGTGCGGCATGCCCTCGGCTCCATACTTCGGGGCATCCGCCGCCTTGGCGATTTGCAAACCGTCCGCGACCAACAACAGCCCTCCCATTGCTTGCAAGCGCTGTAAAAACTCGCGACGAGTCACACCCTTCGGTACGAAAAATGTATCGGGAACGGCGCTCATTTCGTTTGCCCCACATGCGTGGCCGCCTGCTTGATCGCGGCGCGAATACGCGTGTAGGTTCCGCAGCGGCAAATATTGCCCGACATCGCCGCCTCGATATCGGCGTCGCTCGGTTGAGGTGTGACCTGAAGAAGTGCGGTCGCGGACATGATCTGTCCGGCCTGACAGTAGCCGCATTGCGGTACGTTGATTTCTTGCCAGGCGCCCTGCAACGCCGCGCCCACGGGTGTCGAGCCGACACCCTCAATTGTCGTGATTTTTTTACCGGCCGCTTGCGCAACCGGCAGTACGCACGAGCGCACTGCCTGGCCGTCGACCAATACCGTGCAGGCACCGCACAGCGCCATGCCACAGCCGAATTTAGTACCGGTCATGCCGAGCAAATCGCGCAGCACCCATAACAGCGGTAGATCCGCTTCGGCGGTCACCGTGACGCGCTGATCGTTGATCTGGAGTTCCATGCACTTCTCCTGTGATCATACGATTCTACATAATTGCGCGCCTCGGTACCTCTTCGGACGCTAGTTTCCGTTGGCGATCGAGCTCACGACCCGCGCCACGCCGGGGGCTTCAAGGGCAACCGACTTCGCGATCTCTGACTCGAATGGGGTATCGACCAGACCATACAGATACACCACATTATCGAGCGTCTGCACATCGATTGAAGTCCCCAATTCCGGATGTTGATCGAACAGCGCCTTCACATTGGCCGTCGTCTTCGCGTCGCCAGGACAACCGTTGAATCCACATTTCTCGAATGTCGCACATCCGGAAAGCACTGCGGCAATACTTAACCCGAGGGTCACTATAGATAAGGTTCGCGATTTACTCATTTGAATCTCCGTTATCCGGTCGAATACCAAGTTACTCGCCGGACCCCGATTTGCGCCATTGGATGGCACAGACACTCTTCATACTTTTTATAAATACCAGGCGGGCGGGACTATCTTTGCGCCGACCGACGCGATTGGCTTGGTCGCCGACTCACCCATTGACTATTGAATGTGGCTCCCGTTCTTGATACGTTTTACAAATACCTATGGAACTGCGCCACATACGCTATTTCCTCGCGGTTGCGGCCGAAAAGAACTTCACACGCGCCGCGGAGCGTGTCGGTATCGGCCAGCCGCCATTGAGCCTTCAGATTCGTGACCTCGAACGGGAGGTGGGTGCACGCTTATTCCACCGCATTCCGCAGGGCGCGGAGCTTACCGAGGCCGGGAAGGCCTTTCATGATCTGGTGCGCAACATTCCAGATCACGTGGAACGCGCTACGCAATCAGCGCGCCGCACCGCACGCGGTGAGTCAGGTGCACTCGCGGTTGGATATACCAACTCGTCTGCGCTCAACCCTGTTTTCGCGGCTGCGCTGCGCAATTATCGCCGCGCATACCCCGGCGTCGCGCTCAGTCTCAATGAAAGCCATACGGCGCAACTGATTGCCGACTTGCTGGATGGGCAACTGGATGTCGTATTTGTGCGCCCGGTAGATGCAGATGCCGAGCACGTGAAGATTCGATTGATCTCGGAAGAGCCGCTGATGGCGGTGTTGCCGAGCAAGCACGGCGCGGCGAAATTGACAAAGCTCAATTTGGCGGACCTGTGCGATGAGAGTTTTATCTTACATCGTCGAGAAGATACTCCAAGCCTGTTCGATACCGTGATTGCGGCCTGCCGAAAGGCCGGGTTTGAGCCGACTCTCGGACCGAGCGTTCCACAGTTGGTGACCATCGTGCAATTGGTAGCCGCAGAAGTCGGCGTTTCATTGGTGGCGGCTTCATTACAGGCTTTCCAGATCAAGGGGGTCGTCTTCAAAGAACTTCATGACGTGTCCCCCAAGACACGGTTGTCGCTGGCGTGGCGGCGTACCGATACGTCACCGTTCCTGAAAAACTTTCTTGCGTGCGCCTTCGGATAGGAAGCTTGGCGGCGATTGGGGGACTGATGCTCCTCCGCGCGCATTTGGCGATCAAGGGCGTACAGTGAGCGGCGCCGCGGGGCGCTGCCGAATTCCTCGCGGGAGACTGGTTCTGGCCGTGCACCCGAACCAGTCTCCCTGACGTGAAGATACAAAGAGACTTTGCCCTACTGCAGCAGGCAGGGTGTCCCGGCATCGGTGGTGAAGGTCCCATTGTTCGAAAACCAGCCGTTGATGCCGATCGATGGTCCGCCGAAGAACCAGGAGAAGAATGCCAACTCCTGCAGGTCGTAGGTGAATCCGTTGGGCTGCGTGACCGTCGGAACGACGGTGCCGGTCAGTGGATCGCCCACTTCGAGATTGCCTTGACACCCGGCCCCCACCTGGCCGGTGCCTCCCCAAGGCGGCACTAGGTTGATGGTGTAAGGATCGTTGGCCCACTCGCCGAGTTCATGCGCGATTACCGCGGTGTTCGCGAACGCAACCCCGAATAAGCCGGTGGTGTCGAAGTCGGCCACCGAGTAGGTCGCGGTCGGTGTGGGGAAGCCTGCGAGGCTGTGATAGCCGCCTACGCAGCAGTCGCCGAGACCGATCGACGGGCCTCCGAGCACGGTGTTGTAGAGAAAGAAGACCGGCAGGTTGGAAGCATTCACGCCCTGCTCCGCCAGTTCCGGCAACAAACTGGCATTCACCAATTGATCCCACCAGCTGAGGTCGATGAAGGTGAGCGTACCGCAAGTGTGTGGACCGAAAAAGGTTTTCGAATCGATCGCCACGCCCTCAATGGCAGGCACATCGATTTCGATCGCCTGCAATGTGTTCACCGGCCCGAACTTCAAGTGATAATTTTCTGCCACTCCCCGCAAGCCGAAGAAATTCGCGCGCATGAACGCATCGATATACTGCGTCTTGCCGACCGAAGTCCCGCCGAAACTGAAATTGGCGGGCTCGAAGATCGGCGACTGACGCAGCACCTTGGCTGGAACAGTGTTCGGCGAAGCCAAACACACATTGTCGTGCGCCGTCGGATCGACAGTGAAGTCGCCGGGTACGCTGGTAATCTTGCCCGTCTTCGGATTGATGGCGGTGGCAATGCTGTGAATGTGCAGGATCACCGGCACGATGAAGGCGGGCACCGACACGGAGTGCGGGTTCGTGAATGGGCTGCTTCCGATCATCGTACCCTTGTACCGGTGGCCGTCACGCGCCGCGCGCGCGTCGAAACTAAACAGCGGCAGGCCGCCGCCCCCACCGTCTGTCAGATCGCCGGCTGACAAGAGCTGAAAGCCCGCGCTTGGCACCGCTATCACCGCCGACCGTGCGGTGGTGACCGGTTTGCCCGCGGCCATGGCCTTGCGCGCCTCGAGAAAATTAATATAGGTGCCTGATAGTGCTTTTTTGCCGACGGGAGGACTTTCCGCGTGTACCAAACTCCAAGCCGCCAGAATCAGGACGGTGCCGACCAATGCAGACGCGAAACGGTAAGCCTTCATACGTATGTCCCTCTGCGTTGTAG
>Ga0209006_10006035_pt1 | contig 10995 bp, 13 predicted proteins | sample JacPin_JW_Ref_O2_FD_188567 | JGI IMG/M metagenome (GOLD analysis project Ga0209006, IMG submission 188567) | Forest soil microbial communities from Algoma, Ontario, Canada - Jack Pine, Ontario site 1_JW_Ref_O2 (SPAdes) (version 2) | ecosystem: Environmental > Terrestrial > Soil > Boreal... | reverse complement strand
CGGAGAAGGCGGATCGGGTGGTGCGCTGGCAATCGCCGTTGGTGACCGCGTATTCATGCTGGAAAACTCGGTTTATTCGGTCATCTCGCCGGAGGGTTGCGCGTCCATCATGTGGCGCGACCCAAGTAAAGCCGAGCTGGCTGCGGAGGCATTGAAGATCACCGCGCCCGATTTACTCGAGATGAAATTGATCGATGAGATTATTCCCGAACCTGATGGCGGCGCGCATACCGACCATCAGGCTGCTGCCAAACTGCTGGAACCGGTTTTGGCACGTTCGCTAGCCGAACTTTCTCAACTTCCCTCGGAACGGCTGATCGAGCAGCGTTATCAGAAGTTTCGGCAAATGGGCCAATTTTTCGCATAGCATCTCTTTCGAAGCAGCTTTGCCCAACTTGGTCTCGGACCGTAACTTCGCAACGTACTGCGTACTCTAACGAATAAGGAGCGCGATGATGAAAATCCCACAGATAGGACATCGGTCGTGACCGAGACCCGCGGCACGTACCGAACCTTCGGCGTCCTCTGGTTGCTTTATGCCATTCTCAGATTTGCAGGTGCCGCATTTATTTTAGTTTATAGCACCACGCTGACCCTGATGTGGGGAGCCATAATCACGCGCGTGCCGAATCCGTTCGCTTTGATGTCTTTCTTTCATGTTTTTCTAACGTTTGCTCTGGTGCTCAGCATCGTCGCCGGGATATTTGCGCTTCTTGCCGCCATCGCCCTGCTGGGAGGAACCGGTTCGAGCCGAACTCTGGCGCTCGTCGCAAGCTTCTTCGCCTTAATCAACGGGCCGCTGGGCATTGCGCTAGGCGCTTACACACTCGTGGTTTTCGTTCCTCGCGGATCGACGATCTCGTAAGCGTGTGCGCGGTTTTGAATCGAAGGCTCAGTCCGATGGAAGCATAGTAGACTTGCCATTGGAGCATTGAACACGCCCCGGTCCGTTTTCGTTGCTCTGCGCGTTACCGTGCTTTAGCTTCATTGAACGGCACGATTAACGCGTTGGGGAGCAGTCGAGTGGCGAATACCGGAACACCTCTCATGTCGGATGTCTTTCGACCGTACGAAAAACTGGTAGAGATTACGATCTTGGGAAAGACGTTCCTAGTGCCCGAGCGGAATTCGCTTTTGCGCGCTTTTCAATTCATCAGCCCAGAAACTATTCCGTACGGCCGCTTCTGTTGGAACCAGGACTGCCAATATTGCCGGGTCGATTGCCAGCTGTCTGACGACGATCAGGCTCGTCCCATTCTGAGTTGTAAATTCCTGGTTTCCGAGGGCATGAATATCTCCAACTTGGCACCGGAACTCGTTGGCTGCCTCCGGACGAAACTGGGGAAGACCGCACCGAGTTCGGAAGCACTCGCTGAACTCCCAGCAATACCGACCGCACCCCGCGACGAAGAAAGCCATTAGGACCCTTGCCGCCCGTATGGCTGTTTTGCATCCCCCTCTTAGAGCCGCTTTTCATTCAATGTAAGGGATGGTGCGTATCAGCTGCGTCCTGTTGTGTTCGTAATCACATTTGCACAAAGGTCACACGCGTGCCATTCTTTGTAATTCATTTTCGTCATGGAGAGGCTAAGTGCCAATTTGTGATGGCTGCGGAGCGCAGGCCGACGATGCACACATCCGCCGACGCATCGAACGACTGGAACTTGCCACCCGATTCCGTCCGATTCATATTCAAGTGCTTTTGATCGACGCCGCTCCGCCAGCGCGACCGGAGGACTATTTTTATTACGCCTCAAATAAGGAAGACCGCTCAACGGCTTCACGCAATTATTTCGATGAAATTGTAAAATGCTCCGGCCTGACTCTTAGTCCGGAAATGAGTGGAGACTCGGCGCTTGCCGAATTCCAGCATCGCGGATTTTATCTCGCCCATGTATGCGAATGCCCGGCAGAACGCACCGGTGAATCGGATGAGGCGTTGGAACGCCTGGGGACAGTTATGATCAGGCGCGTTGAAAAGTCGTACAAGCCAAAATACATAGTGTTGCTCTCAGCCTCTGTAGGGAAGTTGATTCCGCAGTTCGAGCGAAGTGGAATGCGCGACCGGTTAATACTGGATCACGGCAAACCATTTTTGTCATCGCTAGAACATTCTGCCACTAGCCGATCGGTCCCTTCCGTTTCTTTAAGCGATCAACTCAAAGCTGCGCTGCCTCGCCCGGCTTGATTTCATCCGATCGACCAGACCGCCCGAGATTTCTGCACCGCCCGAACTAGAAGACCATCTTCAACTGTCGCTGCTATAATTCGCCCGCATGTTATTAGTGTCGGCTCGCTCGCAGCGAAATTGAAGGAGATATCGTGGAAAGGTCACCTCACATGAGTTCGCAGGAATTCCGGGACGCAGGGAAGCGCCTGATTGATTGGCTCGCCGATTATTATGACGAAGTCGAACGATACCCAGTTCTCGCCCAGGTTGCGCCGGATCAAATTCGCACGTCGCTGCCACAGGAGCCTCCGCAATCTCAAACGGATTTCGCGCACATTCTTGATGCTGTCGGTTCCAAGATCATGCCGGGAATCACGCACTGGCAGTGCCCAAATTTCTTTGCCTATTTTCCCGCGAATTCGTCGGGGCCCGCAGTACTGGGAGATCTGCTTTCCTCCGGCTTGGGCGTGCAAGGAATGTTGTGGGCTACCAGCCCGGCATGCACCGAGGTCGAGATGCTGGTTCTTGATTGGCTGGTGAAAATGCTTGGACTGCCGCACGCGTTTCTCTCGACCGGAAAAGGTGGCGGCGTGATTCAAGATTCAGCTTCGAGTTCATCGCTCTGCGCGATTCTGGCTGCACGAGAGCGCGCCACGGGATTTCGCAGTAATGAATATGGCTGCCGCGAGGAATTGGTCGCCTACACATCCACGCAAGCGCACTCCTCAATCGAAAAAGACATTAAGGTGGCCGGAATAGGCAGCCGCAACCTGCGTTTAATTGAAGTGGATGCGAACTTCGCCATGCGTCCCGAGTCGCTCGAAACGGCAATCGAGCAAGATGAGCGGGCAGGCAAACTGCCGTTCATCGTGTGCGCCACCACGGGAACCACGTCTTCGCTGGCGTTCGATCCGCTGGAAGCAATCGGAGAGATTTGCAAAAAGCATAACCTCTGGCTGCATGTGGACGCGGCAATGGCTGGGACAGCCGCGCTTTGTCCGGAGTTTCGGCACATTCACCGGGGTTTGGAATTGGCAGACAGCTACTGCTTTGACGCTCACAAATGGATGTTCACGAATTTCGATTGCAGTTGTTTTTATGTAGCCGATCGCGAAATCCTCACACGAAGCCTGGACGTATTGCCGGAATACTTGCGCAATCAAGCCGCGGGACCCGCTGCGGTATTCGAATATCGCAACTGGCACGTCCCTTTGGGCCGAAGATTCCGAGCGCTGAAATTGTGGTTCGTCATACAGCATTACGGAGTAGAGGGATTGCAGTTTCTCGTGCGTCGCCACGTGAAAATCGCGCAAATGTTTTTGCAATGGGTGCGGAACGATTCTCGCTTCGAGTTGATGGCGCCGGCTCCACTGAATTTAATTTGTTTCCGTCTGAAGGCATCCGATGAGCTGAACGAGGAATTACTGCGGCGGCTAAATCGCAGTGGTAGGCTTTACGTGTCTCATACGCGGCTGAATGGGAAGTACACGGTTCGCTTTTGCGTGGCCCAAACCAATACGGAGCTTCCACATGTTCAACGCGCTTGGCACGCTATCTGTGACGAAGCGGATGCACTCCTGAACGCCGGACGAGCCTAAAGGAGATATTTCAGCGGCCTAAGACTTATCTAGCGATTTGCAGCATTGTGCTAGAATCCTGCCATTGCTCCGGTTTTATCGAGTGGTCGCTGGGCAGGGGAAGAAAAATGAAAGTCCGCTCTAAGTTCGTCGTGGGCTCGGCGATCATCGTGTTGACACTTGTTTCGCTGGCGTACGTTGGGTTCACGCAAAGTAAAACTTACTACCATACGATTTCGGAGCTTTCCGGGCTTAGCGGATCAACGCTGCATCAGAGAATGCGCGTCTCGGGGAACGTCCGAAACGGAAGTATTTCCCACGTGCCTGGCGGAGTGGATTTTGTTCTCACTGAGCAGGGCAAGGATTTGACGGTCAGTTACGTCGGACGCGATCCGCTACCGGACACATTCAAAGACGGGGCGCAGGCCCTGGTTGAGGGCAAGTTGCGTCCGGACAATCGCTTCGTTGCCGAGCAGGTTCAAGCGAAGTGCGCGTCGAAATACGAGGCTACGCCTCGGCAAGCAGCCGGCGCGCTGCAGCCTGGACAATCATCGAGTGCTCCGGTGGAGCGTTCTTCAGCGAATTAGTTCTGGCTCAATAGCGAGTCGATCGGCGGGAGATTTCATTGGACATCTTGGGATCGTTTGCGCTTCTGCTCGCCCTGCTGGCCGCGGTTTACGCGATAGTCGCTGGCATTGCCGGCATCGTTACTCGCAAGACTTTGCTCACCAAGAGCGCCCGCAACGCTGGGTTGGCGGTATTTGTTCTCGTCACCATCGCGGTCGGCTGCCTCGAATACTATTTCTTCACCGACAATTTCTCGATGGCATACGTAGCCGCGCATAGTAACCGCGCGCTCCCTTTTTATTACAAGTTTGCTGCGCTTTGGGCTGGGCAAGAGGGCTCCCTGCTTTTGTGGACCTGGCTGCTTTCGACCTACGCGTTTTTTGCTCTTCTGGTTAATCGCAACAAGCATCCGGAGTTGATGCCGTACGTGGGCGTCGTGCTCGCAGGCGTCCAGACGTTTTTTCTCACTCTGAATAATTTTGTTGCTACTCCCTTTGCAGTTTTAGCCGGCGCGGATCAATCGGGAGTGATGCGGCTTTCGGCGCTTTCAGACGGCCACGGTTTGAATCCCTTGTTGCAGTATCCGGAGATGGTGATACATCCGCCGATGCTCTATCTCGGCTACACCGGATTCACAGTTCCTTTTGCTTTTGCGCTGGCTGCGCTGCTCGGTAGATACCCGGGAGAAAAGTGGATTCACATCACACGCCGTTGGACCATGATCGCTTGGTGTTTCCAAAGTGTCGGGATTCTCCTGGGCGCGCACTGGGCCTACGCGGTGCTTGGTTGGGGAGGATATTGGGCATGGGATCCCGTTGAAAACGCTTCTCTGCTGCCGTGGATCACCGGGACGGCGTTTTTGCATTCCGTGATGATGCAGGAAAAACGCGGCATGATGAAGGTATGGAATGTTTGGCTTGTCTTCACCACCTTCATGCTTTGCATTCTCGGAACGCTGCTCACACGGTCAGGGATAGTCAGCTCGGTCCACGCATTTGCGCAGTCGTCGATAGGGGACTGGTTCGTCGGATTTCTAATTCTGGTCGTTGTCGTCTGTTTTGCGTCCTACTGGAAGAACCGCGACTACTTGCACAGCGACAATCAGCTTGACTCGCTTGTGTCTCGTGAATCGAGCTTCCTGTTTAATAATTTAATCTTACTGGCGGCCTGTTTTGCAGTTCTTTGGGGAACGCTTTTCCCCGTCCTTTCAGAATGGGTAGTCGGAAATAAAATCAGCGTGGGACCTCCGTTTTTCAATAAGGTGAATATTCCCATCGCTCTGTTTCTTCTCTTACTCACGGGCGTAGGGCCGCTTCTAGCCTGGCGCAAGACGTCATTTGACGCGCTGAAGCGAAACTTCGCGTGGCCGCTGCTTGGAGGAGTCGTAGCGGGAGTTATTGCACTCATTTTCGGATTCCGCGATATTTATTCGCTGATTTGCCTAATTCTCGGCGTCTTTGTGACCCTGACGATTCTTTCGGAATTTTACCGCGGTGCACGAGTGATCGCCGCGCGCGACGGTTCAAACCTGGTTTCTGCAGTCGGCGAGCTGACCATGCGCAACACGCGCCGTTACGGCGGCTATGTCGTGCACTTTGGAATGGTCCTAATTTTTATTGGCATCGCCGGCGTTCCGTTCAACAAAGACGTTCAGAAAGAAATGGCGATCGGGCAAACTCTGAACATCGGACCGTATTCGATCCTCTGCCAGAATTTCGACCGCGTCGCGAACGGAAACTACGATTCCGAGCGCGCCACCCTGGAAGTCTTCCGCAATGGCAAATCCGAAATGATGCTCTACCCTGAGCGCCGTTTCTTTCTTTCCAGCCAAGTGACGGAAACGATGGTTGCGGTACAAAGCTCTCCTCTGCGCGATCTTTACATCGTATATGCGGGGCGTAGCCCCGAAAATGGCGAACCGGTCATTCATGCATACCTCAATCCTCTAGTGAAATGGATTTGGTTCGGCGGGATTGTAGTCGTACTCGGCACGGGTTTGGCAATGTTACCGAATCGGCGCACGGCCTTGGTGTTGCGTCCTGTGGCTGAACAGGCGTGGGGAGATCGAGTACCTGCGACTGTCTCTCCGATAGGCGCGATTGCGCGCAGAGGTGACGCTAGTGATTAGGCGTCACACTGCGAAAGCTAGATGTTTGCGAGTGAGGCCGCGGCTTCTCGCGTTGGCCACATTTCTATTCGCGGTGCAGGGATCACTGCTGATTTCATATCCGCTGTACGCCCAGCAAACCGATCGCGGAAAAGAGCTTGGCCGGCGAGTGAAATGCATGTGCGGCGGCTGCGAGGATTCCGCGACAGGCTGCAACCACACCGGCGGCTCTTTCTCCGGTCCTTGCGACACAGCCAAGGGCATGCAGAAAGAAATCAACGAGCGTGTGACGCGGAATGAGTCCGACGATTTAACTCTGCAAGCGTTCGTTCAGGAATACGGTCCTACGGTTCTAATCGTGCCGCCCGCCAAGGGATTCAACCTTGCGGCATGGATCATGCCCGTTGTTGCGCCGCTCTTGGCATTGGTTCTTGTATGGTTTGTAGCGCGGCGTTGGCGGCATAAAGGGATGCTAGCCACCGCTTCGGGTCCGGAAGTCCCCAGTGAATTTCTATCTCGCGCTCGGCGCGAAGCGGGGAAAGAATACGATGAGTAACGTCGATATTGCCGTGGCCTGCGCCTTGCTCGCTGCAGCTACTGTCGTTTTCATATTCATGGTTCGGCCCGAGGAGTCCGATTCCGCACCGCATCGCACGAAACTCGATCAGTTGCTCGAACGCCGCGATGCGATTTACGAAAATCTGCGCGACTTGCGTTTCGAATATCGTGCCGGCAAATTTTCCGAATCGGATTACGACGAGACAAAGCAATCGTTGGAAGTGGAAGCCGCTCGCGTCCTTGCTGAGATGGATCAATTGACCGGAGGGATTCCCACGCCTGCGACTCGCCAGGCGGCAACATCAAAGGTCAGCCATTCATGAATCGTCTTTTTTTTAGAATTCGGACCACTCGCGTGTTCGCTGTTTTGCTAGTGCTCCTCGGCGTCTCTGTCATTCCGGCGCCAGTCGCGCTAGCCGGTTCGGTGAGTGGCACGGTAACGAACGGAACTACAGGTAAACCAGCGGCCGGCGCCGAGGTAATTCTGATTCAACTGCAAGGCGGAATGCAGCCGGTAGCGAACACCAAGGCAGACGCAAGCGGACACTATTCTTTTGAGAATGCAGGACTCGGTGCCGGTGCACCGATGCTCATTCGCGTGGTTTATCGGGGCGTGAACTACCACGAGCCGGTGCCACCGGGAAAAAGTACCGCCGACGTCCAGGTTTTTGAGCCCACGGATAGGCCGACCGCATTTGCCGTAACCAATCACGCGCTAATCGTGCAGCCGAACGGCGCCGACCTGATCGTGGGTGAAGAATATTCCATTGAGAATAAGACGCAGCCGCCTGTCGCGTTTTATCGCGCGGAAGGCTCTTTCAATTTCTCGATCCCTGATGGCGCCGAGTTCAGCCAAGCCTCTGCATGGGGATCGGCGGGAATGCCGGTGGCTCAGGGCACAATCGACAAAGGGAAAAATAAGATGGCAATCGCATTTCCGTTCCGCCCAGGCGAGAGCGGTGTGCGAATTTCTTACAAGATGCCGTATCCCGGCAATCGTATAACGCTGAAAAATGTTTCCTCCTACTCGACTGACCGGTTAATTATCGCGGCGCCGCCCTCGGTGCAGATATCCGGAGAGGGCATTACTCCCGCCGGGCAGGATCAAGGATTTAATGTTTACACCAGAGCCGCGGTGGCCGCAGACGCGCCCGTGGCGATAAATGTTTCCGGCACTGCGCCGCTCCCAGCCTCGAGCCCAGGAACGGGTGAGGGTCGATCCTCCGGCACCCCCGATAACTCCGGAGACGCTTCCGTGAATTCTCGCTTAGAAGCCTCCGGTGCCGAGGCTACTACCGTCGCGGCCACCACCGTTCCAGCCCGTCTGGATAGTTTGAAATGGATTCTGGTGGGAGGCTTCGCTTCAATTTTCGCGCTCGGCTTCGTATATTTGTGGCGGCGACCGCAGGTAATTACTCCGATGAATGGCAATTCACCAGCCCTCGCAGCTCCGCTGCCAACGAACGCGTCGGTGGCGCGTTCAGCACAAACGCCAGCTGCAAGTGAAGCAACGGCTCACGTCAACCGCGAAGTCCGAGGCAGCCTTGATGAATTAAAGGACAGCCTCTTCCGGCTGGAGCTGCGCCGTCAGGCCGGCACCATTACGGAGAGCGACTATGAGCGTGATCGGCAACACTTCGAGAAAGTGCTGCGCGATTTAGTCAGAGGCTAAGCGGAACACCTTGTCCGCGACTCATCACACTTCTGCTGTTGCCGCACCATCTCTGGGAATTACCTTTGCCGGCGTAGAAAAGCGATTTGGGTCGTTCGTTGCTTTGCGCGGCATCAGCTTGCAAATCCATCCGGGCGAATTTGTAGCGTTGCTAGGCCCAAACGGCGCAGGGAAGACTACTTTGTTGCGGATTGCCGGGTTGTTAGCGTCTCCCACGCGCGGCACGGTTCAATTTACCGATGGCGCGAAATCCTACGAAGCAGCGGGTCTGCTGAAGGCGAAAGAGCACCTCGGTATGGTGGGTCACAGCACATTGCTTTACGACGATTTGTCCGCTGCGGAAAATCTCACTCTCTTCGGCCAGCTCTACGGCCTCGATGATGTTACTGTCCGCGTCTCGAACGCTTTGAAATCCTGCGGCTTGGATTCGCGCGCGGGGAGCTTGGTTCGAACGTTTTCGCGAGGCATGCGGCAGCGGCTGGCGATTGCTCGGGCACTGTTGCACGGCCCTCGTATTCTGTTGCTCGATGAGCCTGCCGCAGGGCTTGATCGCCAGGGACTTGCATGGTTTGGGGGAACTCTTGAACGGCTCCGCAGCGACGGTTGCACCGTGCTGATGAGTACGCACGCGCGAAACGAATCGCTCGAATTGGCCACGCGCGCTGTGGTGCTGGCGGCTGGCACCGTCCAGGACGACAGCGGCCCGCAAGGTGACCCGCGTCCTTTGCTCGCCGCGTTACGAGCGGGTGCCTGAATGGGCACGTCCCGCACCACGGCGATCCTCTTAGCAAAAGAACTTCGCCTGGAGTTCCGCACGCGCGAATTATTGAGCGCAACAATCGTTTTTGCGCTGGTCGTTGTCGTGCTTTTTAGCTTTGCCTTCGATCCCACAGCCGCCGAATCACGGCGTTACGGTCCTGGGCTTCTCTGGATTTCGTTTTTGTTCGCTGGCTCGCTGATGCTGAATCCTTCCTTTGCCAGGGAACGCCTGAACGACACGATCGACGCCCTGCGCATGGCGCCGATATCCCCGTTCGCGATTTTGTCGGCGAAGATGCTCGCTAATTTCATCTTCATGTCGGTGGTGGAAGTCGTGCTCGTCCCTGTTTTTTCGGTGTTGTACAACGTATCTCTCGCCGGTGTCGCGGGCCGATTAATTCTGGTGCTGGCCCTTGGGACCATTGGCCTAACGGTCACAGGGACCGTATTCTCCGCGATTTCTTCGCATGCCCGCCTGCGGGAACTGCTTCTGCCGCTCCTGCTACTCCCGATTTTGACGCCTTTGCTAATTGCGGCAGTCGAGGCCACCGCCTCATTGCTCGTGGAAGATCCTGAGCTCGATCGAACGTGGGCCGCATTGTTAGCTGGATTTGATATCGTATTCCTGACCGCGTCATGGCTTCTGTGCGATTATTTAATTGAGGAATAGGCAGACGCATTCCATGAAAGCTCGTTACGCATCCACGGTCTTCGCCGCTGGCCTCATTTTCTTCGCGGGGTACGCGGCGCTCTTCATCGCTCCCGATGAAAAGACCATGCACGCCATCCAGCGCATTTTTTATTTTCACTTGCCGAGCTGGATCGCAATGTTCACGGCGCTGTCGGTTGTCTTCGTCGCGAACGTCGCGTATTTGGCCACGCGCAAGCCGAAGTGGGACGCCTTAGGCGTGTCGGGTACGGAAGCTGCCGTAGTCTGCTGCACGATTGGCTTGGCGACAGGCCCGCTGTGGGCCAAACCCGTCTGGGGAATTTGGTGGACTTGGGACGCGCGCCTGACCACCACCTTCATCCTGTGGCTTCTCTACATTTCATATCTGTTGTTACGCGGCCTGTTGGACGATCCGGAAAGGAAGGCGACGTTCTCGGCCGTTTTCGGAATTTTTGCCTTTTTGGATGCGCCACTTGTTTATGTTTCAAACCGCTTGTGGCGCACGCAGCACCCGCAACCCGTCATCGGGGGAGGCAGTGGCTCCGGACTCGATCCCGGGATGGGGAAGGTTCTCCTCCTTTGCGTGATCGCAGTATTGGGAGTGATGATCATAATTCTCCTCGACCGATACAGGCTCGAGAAGTTGCGCCAAGAGTTTGATGAAGTGAGGTTGGAGTATGAAACCCTGAATCTTGAGCCGGCATCTATTGGAAAGGAGAGGCCATGAAGAATTTCGAGAATCTGTTCGCGGCTTGGATGGTCGTGTGGACTGTTTTCTTTGTGTACGAAGTGTCTATCGCGCGCCGCTTGGCCCGTTTGAAGCAGGATATCGAAAGCTTGAAACAACAGATGCGTGAACGGTAGTATGCAAGGAGTGCGTTATGGACGGGCCGAAAAAAATCGCCATCATACTGT
>Ga0209006_10006034_pt1 | contig 10995 bp, 10 predicted proteins | sample JacPin_JW_Ref_O2_FD_188567 | JGI IMG/M metagenome (GOLD analysis project Ga0209006, IMG submission 188567) | Forest soil microbial communities from Algoma, Ontario, Canada - Jack Pine, Ontario site 1_JW_Ref_O2 (SPAdes) (version 2) | ecosystem: Environmental > Terrestrial > Soil > Boreal... | reverse complement strand
CGATGAGCGTTCCGTCCTTCGCCTTCGCAGAAAGCGCGTGCCTCAAGCCGAGCGCCCTGACCTTCTTGGGCAAATCAAAGGCATGGCTGTGCTGAACCGGGCCCATCGCTTTCGCGCCGCCAACGAACAGCGGGGCGGAACGCGCGCCGTGCCGGCACGTTTGTCACCCGTCAGCCGTTCCTATAACCTGACGAGAACCTGCGGAAGCGCCACGGACGACGCGGCAATCTCAATTCCGGCGGCAAATGGGAGGAAAATCATGCAAAGCGTGATGAGCGGAGCGCGTTCGTGGCTGTTCGGGTGCGCCGGCCTCGCGCTCGTACTTTCGCCCCTTGCCGCATCCGCGCAGACGGCCGAACCGATCAAGATCGGCGTCATCGGCGAAGAATCCTCGGTCGCGGGAGCTTCGCTGACCAGGGCGGCCGCCATGGCCGCCGACGAGATCAATGCCCATGGCGGCGTGAATGGCCGCCAGGTCCAGGTGATCACCTACGACAACCACTCTTCGGCCGCCGACGCTGTGCGCGCTTTCCAGCGTGCCGTCAGCCAGGACAAGGTCGCCGCCGTCATCGGCAGCTATATCAGCGAGGTGGTGTTGGCACTCGAACCGTGGTCGGCGCGGCTGCACATGCCGTTCATCACCCCCGGCGCCGCCAGCAATCTGATCTCCAAGGCCGTCCACGACGACTACGACCACTACAAATACACGTTCCACGGCTGGCTCACGTCCGCGTTCATTGCGCAGGCGATTTGCGATTACACCAAAGATGAATTTGTCGGCGCATTCCATATGAAAACCGCCGTGATCATGAGCGAGGATGCCGCCTGGACGACGCCGCTTGATGCGGCCTATCTCGAATGCCTGCCGAAATCAGGATTGAAGGTGCTCGATCACATTCGCTTCAATCCGGACACGGCCGATTTCACGCCGATCTTCCATCAGATCGAAGACGCGCATCCGGACGTGATCATCACCGGCATCAGCCATGTCGGCGTCCAGCCGACGGTGCAGTGGCATGACCAGCAAGTGCCGATCCCGATGATCGGGCAGAGCTCGCAGGCGACGACCAGTACATTCTGGAAAGACACCAATGGCGCCGCTGAAGGCGTGATTACCGATACGGCGGCCGCGCCGGACGTGGCGCTGACGCCGGCCACAATTCCGTTCGCCGAGGCCTACATCAAGAAGTTCGGGGTCACGCCGGCCTATGTCGGCTACTCGGCGTACGACATGGTCCACGTCATTGCCGAGGCGATCGAGCGCGCCGGCGGCTCGACCGACCCGGACAAACTGGTGACCGCACTGGAAGCGACCGATCACGTCGGCACCATGGGCCGCATCCAGTTCTACGGCCGCGATAATCAATTCACCCACGCGCTGAAATACGGCCCCGGTCTTGTCACCACCATCGCCATTCAATGGCGGAGCGGCAAACAGGTCTGCGTGTGGCCGACCGACAAGTGCAAGGGCAAGGTCAGCTTCCCGTCTTTCGTCAAAACGCCGAGCTAAGCTTCCCGGAAGCTCAGGTGGCCTGATCGGTTCGCCGACTCAGTGGTTGCGCCGGGCTGAATAATGTCGATCATTGAATTGTCTGTCGGGGCGGTTGGGCAACATCGATGCGAGCAGTCCAGATCCTTGTCGACGGATTTGCGATCAGCTCGTTGTACGGCCTCGCCGCGGTCGGCTTCACGCTGATCTTCGGCGTTTCCGGCGTGCTCAATCTCGCCCACGGCGGGATCATGGTGGTGGCCGCGATCGTCGGATGGGCGGCGGCCGGCGAGCTTGGGCTCGGCACCTATGCCGGCACGCTGATCGGCGTCGCCGCCGGACTGGCCGCCGCTTACGCGACGTATTTGATTGTCGTTCGGCCGATCCAGCGCTCGCGCGCCATCCGGCCGGAAGAGACCGAGATTTTCGTCCTGACCGGCACGCTGCTCTGGGGCATCATGATCCAGGTCGGCATGGCCTATCTGTTCAGCGACAATCCGATCACCATGCGGCCGCTGATTTCCGGCGTCGTCAACGTTTTCGGCGTGCGCACGCCGGCGAACGAAATCCTGATTGCGGTGCTTGCCTGGGCCGTCATCGGCCTGCTCTGGCTTCTGGTCAATCGCACACGCACCGGCAAGGCCTTGCTCGGCGCCTCGATGAATCCCCGCGCCGTGACGCTGCTCGGTTACGAACTGACGCAGCTTTATCTCGTCGCCTGGGGAATCTACGGAATCCTTGCCGGCATGGCCGGCGTGCTGCTCGCCTCGTTTCTCGGCGTCAGTACCACCAATGCCGGCCAACTCACCGCCAGCGCTTTCTCGATCGTCGTGCTCGGCGGTTTAGGCAGCGTTTCCGGATCGCTGATCGCCGCCTACGTTGTCGGTTATCTTGAAACCATGACGGCGTATTTGATCGCGCCGACGCTGCGGCCGATACCCTCGCTCATTCTTCTGGTGCTTGTCGTGTATGTGCGGCCGCAAGGCCTTCTGGGCCGGCGATAGGAGCGCGCCTTGGCCCTGCTTCGCTCGCGCATCGTGTGGATCGGAGCGGCCGTCGTTCTGATCGCCGCACTCTTGCCGTTCTGGCTGTCGGCCTATCTCCTCGGCATCCTGACCGCGGCGTACTATTTCGGCGTCTTCGCCATGGCGTGGGACTTGTTGTTCGGCTTTGCCGGCGAAGTCAATTTCGGTCCCACCTTTTTGATCGGGCTTGGCGCTTATACGGCCGCCATTCTCAACAGCACCTTCGGTTTGCCGATTCCGCTCTGCGTTATCGCCGCGGCTTTTGCCGCCGTCGCCGGCGGAATTTTGCTCGCGGTCCCGGCCTTGCGCCTGCGAGGCCCCTATTTCGGACTGGTCACCCTGGTCGCCGTGCTGCTGCTGCAGAATTTCGTCGTCATTTTCGCCAGCGTCACCGGCGGCGAAATCGGCATGACGGTGCCGGACGTGCTGTCGATCGACGCCAGCGTCAATTATTGGTACGCACTGGCTTTCCTGGTGGTTTGCGCCGTGCTGCTGTACGGCCTGTCGCGCTCGGCAGTCGGGCTGATCCTCCAAGCCAGCGGCCAGGACGCGGTCGGCGCCGCCGCACTCGGCTTCAACGTCACCAAGCACAAGGTCGCGGCATTCTGCGTCAGCGCGCTGTTTTCCGGCACTGCCGGCGCGATGCTGATATTCTATATGGGCACCGCATCGGTCGATACCGTTGTCGACGTCGCGATCGCCGTGCAGATCATCATCGCCGCCGTACTGGGCGGCCGCCGCACCATCCTCGGCGCGGCATTGGGCGCGGTGTTCCTGATCGTCGCCAACGAGTTTCTTCGCCCGCTCGGCCAGCTCAACACCTTCGTCGTCGCCGCCATCGCGCTCGGCGTGATCCTATTCTTTCCTGACGGCCTGCTTGGTTACGCGCTGCATCGCGGAGAACGCGAATGAGCGGCGCCGTGCGTTTGCAGGTGAGCGGCCTCGGTAAGCGTTTCGGCGGCGTCGTCGCCGTCAAGAATATGAATTTCGAGCTGCGCGCCGGCGAAATCACCGGCCTGATCGGCCCGAACGGCTCCGGCAAGTCGACCGTGATGTCGCTGATCATGGGCCTAGTGCGGCCCAATTCCGGCGCCGTCAAGCTCGACGGCGTCGACATTGCCGGCTGGCCGGCGCATCGGATCGCGCGCGCCGGCGTAAGTATCGTCTTCCAGCATTCGCGGCCGCTGCAACGGCAGACCGTCTTGGAAAACGTCAAGCTGGCGCTGCTGCCCGACTCGCTTTTGCAGCTGGCGACGGAGGCCACGGCGGCGCAACGGGCGCGCGCCATCGCCGAGCGCGTCGGGCTTGGCGGCGTTCTGCAGCGGCATCCATGGACGCTGCCGTTCGCCGATCTGCGCCGCATGGAATTGGCCAAAGCGGTGGCGCGCGATCCCAAGGTGGTGCTGATCGACGAGCCTTTTGCCGGGCTGACGACGACGGAAATCAGGGTATTTTCCGACCTCATCCGCACGCTGCGCGACGAGGGACGCGCGGTGCTGCTGGTCGACCACAGTGTCAAGAGCGTCGCAGCGCTCGCCGACCGGGTCATCGCCATGTATCTCGGCGAGCACATTGCCGAGGGCAGCGCCGACGAGGTGATGCAGAACGAAACCGTGCGCCGGGTTTATATCGGCGGCGCCATCGAAGCGGTCGAACGCAAGGGCGTCGCCGCCGAAGCGGCCGCTACGCTTCTCGATGTCGATGCCGTGGAGGTCTTTTACGGCAAGGCCAATGCGCTCGACCGCGTCGCGTTGCGGGTCCAGCAGGACGAGTTTGTCTCGATCGTCGGTCTCAACGGCGCCGGCAAGACCACCTTGTTCAACGCGATTTCCGGGCTGGTGCCTTATCGCGGCGCGATCCGTTTCGCCGGGCGCGATTTGAAGAGCCTCACCGCGGCCGCCATCGCCCGTGCTGGGGTCGTGCATTGTCCGGAAACGCGCGAATTGTTCGGCTACATGAGCGTTCGCGAGAATCTCGATCTCGGCGGCGGCCACTTGAGCAAAGCCGAACGTGAGCGCCAGCTTGCCTGGGTCTTCGACCTGTTTCCGATCCTTGAGCAACGCCAGACGCAGGCGGCGCGCACGCTGTCCGGCGGCGAGCAGCAAATGCTCACGCTCGGACGCGCATTGATGATGCAGCCGAAGCTGCTCATTCTCGATGAGCCGACGCTGGGGCTCGCTCCCGTCATTCTCGGCCAGCTTTCCAAGGCGATCGAACGGTTGCGGCAAGAGCGCTCGCTCACGCTGCTGCTCGCCGAGCAGAACGTGACGTTCGCCCTGCCCCATTCCGACCGCGTCTATGTGCTCGACCACGGCCGTATTACATGGCACGGCGATCCGGTGCGCTTCGCGCAGGAAATGAGCACGGGGTATCTCTAAGCCGTCGTCACGCCAGCAAGCGGCGGATGGCGGAGGCCCATCCCGCCAGTTTTCGTTCGCGCATGGCGGCGTCCATTTGCGGCGTAAAACGCCGCTCGGACTGCCAGAGACTTGCAAAGCGGTCGGGCTCGGGAAAAAAGCCGGCCCGCAAGCCGGCGAGATAGGCGGCGCCGAGTGCCGTCGTTTCCTTGATGCGCGGCCGGTCGACGACGACGCCGATCAAGTCGGCGAGGCGTTGCATGGTCCAATCGGACGCCGCCATGCCGCCGTCGACGCGTAAAATCTTGCCCGCGCCGTCGGCGTCCTGCCAATCGGCATTCATGGCGCTCAAAAGGTCCACGGTCTGGAAACACACGCTCTCGAGCGCGGCCTGCGCCAATTCCCGGGGCCCGGTCGCCCGTGTCAGACCGAACAGTGCCCCACGCGCCTCGGGCCGCCAATAAGGCGCGCCCAGGCCGACAAAAGCCGGCACAAGAAATACGTCTTGCGTCGGGTCGGCCGCCGCCGCCAGTGCGCCGGTATCTGCGGCACTTTGCACGACGCCGAGGCCGTCGCGCAGCCACTGCACGGCTGCGCCGGCGATGAAGATCGAGCCCTCCAGCGCATAGGAGCGCACACCATCGAGCTGGTAGGCGATGGTCGTCAGCAGCCTGTTGTTCGACGCAACCGGCGTCCGGCCGGTATTCAACAAAGCAAAACAGCCGGTGCCGTAAGTGGATTTGATCATGCCCGGCGCGAAGCAGGCTTGTCCGATCAGCGCCGCCTGCTGGTCGCCGGCAATGCCGTAAATGGGAATCGCGGCGCCGAACAATTCGGGATCGGTAACGCCGAAGGCTGCCGAGGAATCGAGAACTTGCGGCAGCACGGATGTCGGGATGCCGAGCAGCGCCAACAGTTCGTCGTCCCAGCGGCCGTTATGAATGTTGAACAGCAGGGTCCGCGACGCATTCGTTGCGTCGGTAGCGTGAACCCTGCCGTCGGTGAGACGCCACAGCAAATACGTGTCGACCGTTCCGAAGGCGAGCTCGCCGCGCGCGGCAAGCGCCGCGATGCCGGCATCTTTTTGCAAGAGCCAGGCGAGCTTGGTGCCGGAGAAGTAGGGATCGAGCAAAAGACCGGTCTTGGCCGCAAACAGCGGCTCGCGGCCCGCCTCGCGCAGGCGGGCGCAAACATCCGCCGTCCGCCGATCCTGCCAGACGATGGCGCGGTGAACGGGGCGCCCGGTGCCGCGGTGCCATAGCAGCGTGGTCTCCCGCTGGTTGGCGATGCCGATGGCGACAATGTCGCGGGCATCGGCCCCGGCCTTGCGCATGGCGCTCCGGCAGGTTTCCAGTGTCGTCGTCCACAGGTCCTCCGGCTCGTGCTCCACCTGCCCGTCAGCCGGAAAATGCTGCGCAAACTCCTGCTGGGCAAAGGACGCGATCGAAGTGTCCGCATGGAAGAGGATAGCACGCGTCGAGGTTGTGCCCTGGTCGATCGCTAAGACGTACGATGCCACCCCCGCCTCCCCTCCGGCGGCTCGCTCGCGATGTTGGAAGATCGCGGGAGCAAACGGTTAATGGCCGAGAAACCGCCGGCGCGACCCCTATCTTCGCCGATTGGAGTAACAATTTCCTAGCAATTTCAGCATAGAAGCGCACCATCAGAGCGAGTGCGCCATGTTCACAAACGTCCGCGAAACGTTAGCCGTCTTGTTCGTGCGGCTGCAAGCGCTGACCTCGGGCTTCCGGGCAAATGCACGCGGCAATGTCGCGGTCATCACCGCGCTCTCGGCCATCCCGATAATCAGCGCCGTTGGTTGCGTCGTCGATTATTCGATGGCCACGATGATCAAGACCAAGCTGCAGGCAGCAGCCGACGCGGCGACGCTTGCAGCGGTCTCCAGCAATTCGCCGGTCGTTGCAACCGCCAAGGCGATGACAACCAACGGAACCGTTACCGGCGGCCAAACCTACACGCAAAACTTTTTCGATTCGAACTTGAGCGGCGCTCCGGCGAGTACGGGCTACACGAGCGCCAGCCGATCGGCCAGCGTTTCCAAGACCGGCTCGAAAATCACCGCGAGCATCTCATTTTCCGCTCAGGTTCCCACATTCTTTTTGGGAATTCTCGGCTACCCCAACGTTTCGCTCGCCGGGCAGTCGACATCGAGCTATACGCTGCCGAACTACATTGACTTTTATCTGATGCTCGACGTTTCCGGCTCCATGGGCATGCCGTCCACAACCGCGGAGCAGGTGAGGCTGCAGTCCGTCAATCCTGACAACCTAAATGGGTCCAATGGCTATCCAACCGATTGGTCGATGGTTCGAATCCGGCCCGGGGAGCCAAATAAAATCAAATAATTAGTCGCATAAACAAATTCCGAAAAAGTACCAAAAATCGCCTTCGGACAACGTATCGGACAACATTTTAGCCGAAATGACACGAGCGATCCAAAAAGCAGAGGAACGCGCCGTCCTCGACCTCGTCTTCGCGGGTCTCGGCGTGCTGCCGGATCGTGAGCCGGACCTCAGCGGCGAAACGCCAGATGCCATAGTAACGATTGGCGGGCGGCGGATCGGGATCGAGATCACGGCGTATGATTCGGGAGAAATGATCGAGGGCAAACACGGGCGGCGACAGGTCGAAAGCGAATGGGACAAGATCAAGCTGGCCTCTGAAGCGTTTCGCGCCATAGAGCCAGACTTGAAGGACGTCAATGCCATTCTTTTCTTCAGTGGGTCGGTCCCGCCTTTTCTTCAGTGGGTCGGTCCCGCCGCAGCGGCAGCACACCGATTTCATGAATGAGATAGCGGCCTTCATCCGCGTCCATCGACACAAACTGACTACCCAAGATACTGACTACGATCCGCGCCACTTTTCGACGCCGTTGCTGAGCGCGCATCTTCAAGCACTTTATCTTCGAACTTGCCCCTATGCGGAATGGAAGACGAATCCCGATGCTGGATTTGTGGCAACTGCTACGACCTCTTTGATTCCTGATATTTGTCGCCCGCAAATCGGCAAAGATATCACGCCTGTTACCTGGCTCAGGGTACTCCGAGCGACGCACCATAATTGGAGCGTACAGTTTGGTACGAAAAATGGTGGGAGGCCGAGAAGTCTGACCTACCTGCCGGCACTTGTTTTGGTCGGGCGAATTGTCCAGGGTCCAAAAATATGGTCAATTGTTTACATCGACATTGCCGATTGCCGTATTGCGTTGAAATCAATCCGTTCTGGGGGAGGATCGAATGCGCGTATCGTTTGCGCTTATTGCGCTTGTTGGAACCATCTCCTTGGCAGGATGCTCCCCTGGGACTCAAAAGGGTGAGCAAGGGCCCCCCGGCCCACAAGGCGCTAAGGGCGAACAAGGACCACCGGGACCTCAAGGTGCAAAGGGCGAAGGTGCTCCGGGGCCGCAAGGACCTCAAGGAGCAAACGGCGAGCAAGGTGCGCCGGGACCACAGGGAGCTAAAGGCGAACAAGGGCCTCCCGGGCCTCAAGGGCAACAAGGACCGCCAGGCGCAAAGGGCGAGCCAGGCACTCAGGGCCCTCAAGGGCAGCGAGGCGAAAAAGGCGAGCAAGGAGCTCCGGGCCCCGCTGGGCAAGCGGGTGCTTCAGGCTCCGCCGGGTCAGCGGCCCTTCACATGCTTCGGCAAGATACCTGTGACGCCAACAGCGGTTGCAAACTCGAATGCAGTCCGGGCGAAAAGTTTGCTTCTGTGACATGCCTCGGCGGAACAGTAGCCATCTCTAAAAATGGCGATACTGAAACCGCTTCGTGCAGCAATAGCCCTGGACCAGCAATGGCAATCTGTATGCGGCCCTAAAGACGACACCGGAGAATGACCCAATTTCTAAGTGGTCTTTCGTGAACCCTTCCAGGCAGTGCACTTAGCCCTCCCACTGCAGGGATTGTGGAGTGGCGATCGACGGTCGCTGCGGTTGCCTCGGTGGTAACGCAATGACCTATGCTGGCGCGCGGTGGACCGGCTCGGGCGTGCTGGTGCTGAAGAGCTGTTCCAACTCACGCTCGCGTGTCTGCACGTGCAACGCCTTCCGGTATCAAGATTTCAGATGGCCGCTCGTTCCCGCCGGTGGTAGTAGGCCCGCGCCTGTAAGTGGCCGCGGCGTCTTGAGCGGCCTTCAGGCAGGCGTTCACGGTATCCCGCAACGAGTTCACGTACTCGTCCGCGTTTAGGGCAGCCCTTACTTTCTGATCCGACATGACAGGATGATCTGCAGGCCACAAAGCGACAAGGAGCCGCGCGTCGCCTACCCGCTGCCGCAATCGCTTAAGCAGAAAGCGCAGGGGCGACGTGTGCCGGCTCATGTCGAGACAGCAAACGCAGACCATTGGGACCTCTCCCCTCTTAAACCCGCCGATTGAGTTACGCGACACCGCGTCATGTGGAACGACTTCCGCGCCAAGGCCATGCTTCTCCAAGAGTTGCCCTAGGATCATAGCCGTAGCGTCGTCCAGTGGACCGCGCCCGGCGATGCATTGGATCGGCTTAGCGTCACGCCATTTGGGGGGCAGTTCCAAGCCCTCGGGCGCCGCCCCAGTGGGGGCCGGATGGATGGGCAAATCTTGTGTGGCGCTTTTGTCGATGGAGCCTTTGGCCAGGGATGCGGTTTTTGGGTCCGCGTCGTCATAATCGGCCAATTCCGTGACGAGGGTCGTCACTGCTTCCTTGATGCGCTCCACTTGCGGGCGGGTGAGGACTCCGCGCGCAAGATCGCGGCCGGCCAACTCCAATCCCTTCAACGCGACTTCATCGTAGTACGACGAGAGCGACATCTCCCTGAGCAATTCTTCCGCGTGCTCCTGCACCTCGTCTGGATCGCCGGCGAGCACCCGCTGGTAGAAGTTCTCGACCCTGGTGAGGGCCGGCCGGTCTCCAAAAAGAACATTCAGAAATTCAAGTTGCTCCACGTGTCGTCCTAGCACGACCAGGCAGAGCGTGAGCGGGGTCGAAAGGATTAAGCCGACCGGCCCCCATAGCCAACCCCAAAAGATCGCCGAGATGACCACCGAAAAGGGCGACAGTCCGGTACTGCGTCCGTACAGCATCGGCTCGACCAATTGCCCGATGATGGGTTCGGTCAGGAGAAACAGCGCCGCCACCCAAAGCGTCAAGGACCACCCTGGATCGACAGCGGCCGCGAGAAGGATCGGAACGCCCGCAGCCACGTAGCTACCAATGTATGGGACGAAGCGCATTAGGGCGGCGATAATGCCCCACAGCAACGCACTCGGGAGGCCTATGAAATAGAGGCCCGTCGCAATGATCACGCCAAAGGTGGCGTTGATACCTAATTGGATGAGAAAGAAACGGCTCAGCCGCCGGGCGGCGTCGTCCATTGCTAGGGTGGTGCGGTGTAGATCGCGAGAGCCGAATAGTCTGATGACCCGGTCCCGTAGGTCATCCTGCTGCATCAGGACGAAGATAGCGACAATAAAGATGATCGCTGCGGCGGCCAGGGGATGTAGCACCGGGGTCAAGATTCTCGTGGCTAACGCGACAGGATCGGGGGCGGTTGACGCACTTCCACGGCCGGGGGCGGTTGTTCCGGTCGCGCGGCTTGTTCGCCCGCCGGCGATGCAGGTGAAGGAGATATCTGACCTGCTTGGCCAAGCGTTCCGCGGAAGCGGCTCGCGAACTCCGCAACGCGTCCGAGAGTAGCGCTACGTAGGACATCGACCTTCTTCTCGATCGTGGTCTGATATAGCGGCAGATCTCCGGCGACTTCAATGATCTGGCTACCGAGCAGAGCTCCCACTCCGCCAATAATCGCGAGCGCGAGTCCCACAGAGAATACCACTGCGACGGCGCGCGGGATCCGGAGCCGCCGCAATGTCCCCACCAGCGGTGACAGTACGAAGCTCAGTAACACCGCCACGGTGATGGGGAGCAGGATGTCCTTGCCGAAATAGAGCGCGGCGACAACCGTAACTCCCACCCCGAGGCCCGTCAGGGTTTGATAATTTGGGGACGCCGGCGGATCGACGTGAGGAGGGGAAGGTGGATTAGCAGCTATTCCGGCCACGGCTCGGTCCGCTTAGGGGTCCGCGGATGGCCCCTCGTTTGCAACGCCCGAGAACCCCAAACGGTCC
>Ga0209006_10006033_pt1 | contig 10996 bp, 8 predicted proteins | sample JacPin_JW_Ref_O2_FD_188567 | JGI IMG/M metagenome (GOLD analysis project Ga0209006, IMG submission 188567) | Forest soil microbial communities from Algoma, Ontario, Canada - Jack Pine, Ontario site 1_JW_Ref_O2 (SPAdes) (version 2) | ecosystem: Environmental > Terrestrial > Soil > Boreal... | reverse complement strand
GGTCGAGCTTTCCATCTCGATCATAGTCCACGAATGAACAACCCGATCCCCAAGAAAACTTTTCCGACGCTACAGACAACCTTGCCTGCTCGGTGACATCGGTAAACGTTCCATCACCGTTGTTTCTATACAACTTGTTCTCGCCATAATAGGTGCAGAAGATATCCTCGTTCCCATCGTTGTTGTAGTCACCTACGCACACCGAGTTTGCCCATCCGACATGTTCGAGGCCAGCTTTTTTCGTCACATCGGTAAATGTTCCATCGCGATTGTTCTTGTATAAGCGGTTCGTTGTTCCTGCCGGCGCGCCGGTTAATCTGGTTCCGGTCAGCAAGAAGATATCCATCCAGCCGTCATTGTCGTAATCGAGAAAAGCGCAGCCCGCTCCGCTCGTTTCCGGTAGATACTTTTCGGGCGATTTGCCCGCCGTATGGACCCACTTAATACCGCTATTGGACGGTGGGATCTCTTCGAAGGCAGCGGCTGGAGCGGCGTTGGAAACGCCATAGAGCCCAATGTCACTGAGGATATTTCTTAGCCGGAGACTGCCCGCAAAACCACAAGAAAGGCGCATAAATCTGCGGCGGGAAAAATCATAGAGGGCCTTATTCACGCAGGGCCTTGTTCACTAAATTTTTTTACCAGTGCGGAACGCTGTTGAATGGCGATAATATCACGCAGACTATTTGACCCATGCTGTGTCTTCGTGGAACGTCGGCGGCTCTCCTCAGATGCGCGGCGGTTGCACTGTCACTGTCATCTCTGCTAGGTGCGAAACCTAGTTCTGCGCAAGTAATCGAGAGCCAAAACTTCGACAATGTGGCCAAGGCAGCAACTGCGGCGCTGCAGGCCGGTGATACCAGCGAGGCCATTCGCGATTACCGGCGGGCGGTAGAAATCCGCGGCGATTGGGAAGAAGGCTGGTGGTACCTTGGGACCTTGCAATATGACGCAGACCGATTCGTTGAGGCAATTCCGCCTCTGGCAAAAGTCGTGGAACTTGACCCCGCCAACGGACCGGCTTGGAATTTTCTCGGCCTGTGCGAGTTCGGGATTCGCGACTACGAAAAGTCTCTGAAGCATCTGCAGAAAGGGCAGGAGGTTGGAACCGGCGACGATCCCGAGATTACCCGCGTCGCCAGATATCACATTGCACTACTGCTGGATCGAAATGGTGAATTTGAGAAGGCATCCGCCATGCTGGCCTCTGCCTTTCTCAATCAATCGCCAGCGCAGGTCAAAGTGGTACTGGGATTGCTATTGCTGCGAGTGCCTCTCTTGCCCCAGGAGGTCGATCCCTCTCAGGATGCCTTGGTCCAGGCGGCCGGCGAAACTGGGTCACTCTTTGCCCTTGGCGATCCTTCCCGCACGATCGATTCATTTCGAGCATTATTGGCAAGGTACCCCAACGTTCCTTATCTGCATTATTCGTTCGGCAAAGCTCTGTCTTCTGCCGGACAAGTTAAAGAAGCACTCCTCCAACAGCAGGAGGAACTGAAAATTTCTACCACCAGCGAACTTCCCTACATCGAAATCAGTTCGCTCGAACTTCGTCTGCGCCATCCACAGAGCGCTCTTCGTGCGGCGGAGATAGCCGTGCGACTGTCGCCCAACTCCCGCGCTGCGCATCAAGCGCTCGAGAAGAGTCTCATGGCGTCTGGCCAGAAAGAGAAGGCGCTCGCCGAATTGCCATCCCAGTCTCTCGCGACTGAGGCGCCAACACGGGAGGCCCGCATTGTCCGAATGTACGCCAACAATTCCGACGCTGCGACCCCGCTCCAGCCAATGTCGTCACCGACGCCTCCGCCCTTGTCGAACGAACTCTCTCCGCAGGCAATTGAATCTCTGGCTGCTGGAAATAGCGACGAAGCCATTCGGCTGTACCAACGTGCAGTGCAGTTGCATCCGGATTGGGATGAGGGCGGTTGGAATCTTGCGATGCTGCTCTATACGGCGGAACGTTATCCAGAAGCGATCGCGGCGCTCAAGGAGTGCGTAAGGCGCAAGCCGAACAACGGTACTGCGTGGGCGGTTCTCGGTCTTTCCGAATTCGAGATCAAAGATTATAGAAATGCTCTGATACACCTTCAGCGGGGCCAAGAACTAGGTATGGGTGGCAGCAAGGGCTCGGTGCAACTTGCAAAGTATCGCTTGGGCATTCTGCTGAACCATGAGGCGGAGTTCGGTCCAGCGGCAGAATTGTTGGCGCCGGAAGCTGGGCCTGGACCACTCGCAGAGAATATCCAGTTCGCCCTAGGCATGGCCCTGCTGCGTATGTCCGCATTCCCGGACGAAGTGGACGCCTCGAAGCGCGGCTTGGTTCTTTCGGCGGGCGAAATTGCCGGCCTTCTGCAAGACAGCAAATACGACGAAGTATTTCCAAAGTTCCAGGCGCTGTTGCAAAAATATCCGATGGTGCCCTTCCTACACTATGCCTATGGGACGGCACTCGCCGCTCTTTCGGAATACGACGACGCAAAATCTCAATTCCGCCAGGAAATGTTGATTTCCCCGAAGAGCGAATTGCCCTATCTAGGAATAGCATCGATTGCGTTGAAAATGCAGCGGCCCGGCGATGCTCTGCCGGCGGCACAGCGCGCGGTGGAATTCAAGCCCGATTCCGCCGAGGCACATTACCTCTTAGGAAGAAGTTGCCTGGAACTTGGCCGGCAAGACGAGGCGTTACGAGAACTGGAAACTGCTGGCAAGATGGCGCCAGAAAGTCCCGAAGTGCACTTCAATCTTGCGAAGGCCTACGCTAAGGCAAATTTCTCGGAGAAAGCCGAGCAAGAACGGGTAACGTTTGCGCGCCTTAACGCGCTAGCAGAACTTCAACGCGCCCAGCACGGGATTCAATCCTACTCTGGTTCCCAAGATAAAACCGATTTCTCTATCCCGCGTACACAATCAACTACTGCGCGCGCGCCGGAAACACAGTAGCTCACGCCACGCCGCAACTTGACGGCTCATCAGTTCGGTTTGGTTGGGGCTGCGTTTCTTTCATCCTTTGCCATCAACGCCGTCGTCGGCACGGTGACTGAACCGAGGGACCCGGACGCGGCGTCGCGCAGCACGACGCGAATCTCCGTCGCTTCAGGCGCAAGAGTCACATGCCGGTCCAACACCATCGCGACCTTCGACAGATATTCATACTGCTTGTTTTCGAGGTTCAGCTCGAGGTGTTGCTCTTCTGCGGCGACACTTTTGCCGGAGACGTCGCGCTGCAGAAAGAACAAATCGACGGCTCCTTTCCTGCGGTCGCTCGAACTATGCAACAGAAGTTGCTTGGGGTCGATCCCAATGTGAAACTCGACCGTTCGCGAATCCGCCCCGCCTGTTTTTCCGGTGATGATCATACTCAGATTGGTCGCGTCGAGAGGGCTGTCAGCCGCTTGATGCAGGTCTTGCGCAATCACTTCTTTCGGATCGGTGCGGTCTGGCGCGGCGTAATAGCCGGAGCGGTAACGCAAGCGCAGTCCTTCTTTCGCTTGAGCTTGAATTTTGATCTTCCGGAATTTGCCGTCCCACACTCCATGGTCGGGATAAAAGGCAATGTTATAGGCGTATCGACCGTCATCGAACGCGCGCCGAATGGCGCTGCGAATGTCGTTATTCCCGAAAAACGCCAGGCCGCCGGTGCGATCCGCCAGCAACTTTGCCGAATCGCGTGTATCCTGCTCGGCATTCAGAACCGAGGTGTCGCGCACCTGGTTCGTCAGGCGCGGTCCGCGCGAGGAAACATCCATCGTCGGATCCAGCACCACGCCTTTCGCGTCAATCGCATACATAGCAATATTCGAGCGGTTCAGGCTGTCGGCAACTTCCGTGAGAAGCTCGTCAAACTTAGCCGCTGTACGATCCGACCCGGTCAGTCGGTTCGCTGTGCTGGCATCGCCCACGCCTGAAACTCCGCCATAGGTGGCTCTACCGATATTCGCCATCCCCATCTGAATCGGCAATCCTCCCGATATCCAAACCAGGTTCTTGCGTCCGGGAATGCCGGAGATATGACTTGCGATCGCGTCCATCGCGGCTACGGTAATGCCCACGCGGTTCTGCGTGTATTGATCGGCGATGATTCCATTCGCGTTATTCAAGGAGTTCTGCAGCATTGCCCATTGCGGGTCCGCCCCCAGACTCACCAGATCGATCTCCGGCGTAGTTGAAGCGTCAAACGCGGCCAGCTCCTTCGGAGTGAAGCGCTCTGCGGCGGCCACCAGATCGGAGGAATTCCGGGTAAATTCGTGCAGCACGATCAACTGACTTGTCAGCCCGTAAACTGCAACGTGATCCTGCGGCTTGAGTGTTTCCAGAAAATGAATGACCTCCTTGCGCACGAAGCTCTGATCCTGCGGCGCGGTATTAAGTGCGTCAAACAGCACAACGGTGACCGCCCCGGGAGGATCCTGTCCTTTCAAATCGTAACGATTCGTGAACGCATTTGCAGGCAGCAGGCTCGACCGCGACTTAGCTTGTTCCTCAGGCTGGGCCTGAGGTGGCGCAGGAGCGCTGAAAACCGCAATGTGCTGCGGCTTCCCTTCGTCCAGCAAAATAAAGTCTTCCTGCTTCAATCCCGTAACCGGTTTGCCCGTCTTGTCCTCCACCACCACGCTCACCTGCACCAGTCGAACCGAGGAGCGAATAACAGTATCTGCATTGGAGGCCGGCAGGTTGGGTTTCGGCGCTTCAGGGAGAGATTGCTGCGCTGCACTTAAAGACAGGGAAAGAGTCAGCAAAAACGGAAGGTAGAGAGCTGCGGAATGCGTTCCCATCCTGGCCTCCGAGGTAAGCCTGATCACACGCACTTCTTTGAGCATGCACTCAAACGCTGCGCCCCGCCGTTCTTTTGCTCTGATGAACAAAGCCGTTTCAGACTGCGGCTCGCGCCGCAGACGGATTCGGCGATTCCTCGGGGTCAATCCTTACGTTACAACCGGCAATCTGCTTTTTGACGATTTAACCTTTGGAGAGATCTTTAATCTTCCTAGCCAATTTTTCGATCTCTTGGGCTTTCTTGACCATAATCACCGGAAGCGTGACATTCATGTCAGATTTTCCGGCCTGCTGCTTGAGATCGGCTGCTAGGTCATAAAGCCTCTCAATGTCGATTCTAATTTCCTGTTGTTTTCTGGGATCGACTTCCTGGTGATCCTGCCCAGGCTTGCTGTCCGGACCGTTCAGCCCCGGAGGAAAACTCTGATTCGGAGCATTCGGCGAGGGTATTGGTTGCGGGTGCATTTGCGCGGATGCGGGTAAGGCAGAAGCCAGAAGTGGCGTGCTGGCAAGAACTCCTGCAGCTCTGGCAAATATAGTGAGCGCCTGGCGTCGTGAGTGCTGCATGGCTCCTCCGTAATTCCTGGATGCGCGTTCGGGCAAGACGGCATCCCAACCTAATCCTTATACGCCGCGTGCCAGTAAGTTGCCATTCCCAGAGGACATAGCGATTTCTTCCGCCTGGATCAGTCCACAGGATTGCGTATACTTCCAGTAAGTTTGGGACCCACGAGGGAGTTGTGCTTGAAGCCGAGAGATGTCCTATCAGAGGCGTATTCCCGATGGGTTTAGCCCGCCGCTTCGCCCTGCTTTTCCTCTTTTGCTCGCTGGTTTCAAGCTCTCTGTTTGGCCAACTATCGACTTTGGATCACCTGGCCGATCCTGGTTTCTGGCCCACGCAACCCGGCACCTCCCGCACTGAGTACCTGGGTTCCGACGCCTGTTCTTTGTGCCACGCCGCGAAAGTTATTTCACAAAAGAAAACCCCGATGGCACAGAACTCGATGCACCCCGCTGATTCGGACATTCTTCATTCCCACCCTGACATGAAATTCGCAGTCGGGCCTTATCACTACGAAATTAAAACCGACGCGAAGCAAAGCATTTACACCGTGGACGATGGGACGCATACGCTGACCGCAACTCTTCTCTGGGCATTTGGTGTCGGTGATAAGGGTCAGTCCTACCTGTTCAAGAAGGATGACGGACAATTCTACGAAGCGCGAGTGACCTATTTCGAATCTCTGGGTACGATTGACTTCACTCCGGCCCGCGCTTTGACTTCCCCCAAGGACCTGCAGGAGGCAATGTATCGTCCTGTGGACATGACTGAGATCTCCCGCTGCTTCGGATGTCATACGACTGCGGCGAACATTGGCGATCGGTTTGACGAAAACAATCTGATGCTGGGCGTGACCTGCGAAGCTTGTCATGGAAGTGGAGCCAGGCACGTGGCTTCAGCCCACGCTTCTTCACTCGCGGGAATGGCTGACCAATCACCCGGCGCCATTTTCAATCCGGCCCGGCTCAATCCGGCGGACTCCGTCGACTTCTGCGGCGCATGCCATAACACTTGGTGGGATGTGAAACTTTCCGGAGTCAAAGGCGTTTCTACAACCCGGTCCCAACCTTATCGTCTGGAACAAAGCAAATGCTGGACGAAGGGCGACGCTCGGCTGACCTGCATTCGATGCCATGATCCGCACAAGCCGCTGCAGACGGATGACTCCGCTTACGACACCGTCTGTTCCAGTTGTCACGTCGCAACCGATGAGAAAAAGACCCCTAGCCATCCCGGCGACCCTTGCCCGAAGAGCACTAAGAATTGCGTTTCCTGCCATATGGAAAAAGTGTATGTCCCGGAAATGCATCACACGTTCACAGATCATCGCATTCGAGTCGTCCACGCAAATGAGCCTTTTCCGGAGTGATCATAGTTTTGGCGGACAGAATTATTGTCGATTCGCGTTTCCCGCTGAGTGGTCCGCGGGAAGTGGAGAGTGTTGTTGAAGTACATCAAGCTATGGAGCCGATCGCTGTCGCATGATATTCGCTGGCTGTCCAGCCAAAGACGATATCGAGCGTGCTTTTCCGCGAAATCCAGGATGATGTGTTTTGCGAATGTATGTTCGTTATCCTTCATTCGCGTCCATTCACGTTTGCAGAAAGATTCGTGATACTTCTAGTTCCTGGTATCGCTCGCGGTCCCAGCAGCCGACTGTCGCTCGAGATTTGGGCTTTTACATCAGACTTTCAGAGAGCTATATGCTTATGTTTTCTAACCTGGGCGCATCTCGAACGAAACACTTCGGAGCCCCCCGGCGTAGCAATTCGCCGCCAACGGCGTAGGGGACAAATATGCCCGGGCACGATGACAAGACTCCAGTCTATAAAAGAATGCAGAACGAGATCCGCAATCGGATCGCATCCGCTCGTCTTAAGCCTGGAGATGCCGTTGCGTCAGAGCGTGGACTCGCCAAGACACACAAGGTGAGCCTAATGACGGCTCGCCATGCTCTGGTCGGCCTGGAACGCGAAGGTGTGGTTGAACGCCGGCGCGGAGCAGGCACGTTTGTCGCTACGCCAAAGATTCACTTCAATAAACTCATGAGCTATACCGAGCAGATGTCGAGCCGTGGTCTGGCTCCCCGGTCGCGCGTTTTACTTGCTAAGGTGATTGAGGACGAACCGGAAGTCGCGACTCGGATCGGGCTGCCTCCGGGCAGCCGGTTGCTGAAAATCCAGCGCCTCCGACTAACTGGTGAAGAGCCTTGCGCGCTGGAGACCTGTTACCTGCCGGCGGCTGAGTTTCATGATCTCGGGTCCGCCTCTCTCGCAAGGAAATCCTTGTTTGCGATTCTCCAGCATGACTATGGGATTGAATTAGCGTGCGCAGACGAGGAAATCACTGCCATAGCAGCGGATGCCGACACTGCCGAACTGCTCAGCCTGACGCGTGGTGCTCCGGTTTTACGCATTCGACAGGTTATCTATTCGACCACCGGAAAAGCTACGATCTACGGTGTTGGTTTATACAGCTCCGAGCGGCATACGCTGTTTGTCCGGCGCTTCCGCTAACACTTTGGGGACGAAGGTGGAGAGCGCACCAAGATTCCTCCCACAACGAAAAGAGAATACGTTTTTTAACCATTGAGGACGAGGCGGAAGAGCAACAATATCTCACGTGGTATGCAGTTGTTTTTACTTGATGATTGAGAGGTTCGCTTTGTAATGATCGAGTGACCACCCGGACACCCGCTACTCCGAATTGCAGTCTATGCAAGGGGGTAATTCCAACCAATTGCAATGGTACCGCCATGCCAACACGCGTTGGAAGTTCTATGTCAAATTGTTGATAGTTGCCACTAAGGTTCGTACCGAGACGAGCTTTATTCAAACAGGCGTCTCCGCCAGCCTTAACAATGCCGCATTTGAACCGGATCGTGACGTGTAATCACCAAGATCTTCGCTTCTGGCACGCGGGCCATAGTTGCCAGTTCGGGCGAGCACGTCAAAAGCCTTTCGCTGCTTGCCTACTCGTAGGGAATGATAAGGACGTTATCATTGGCTCTAGATCTCAGATGTGAAGGTCCCGTCGGCTTTACGGGCATACTTGCGATCAGACTTGCCCAAAACCCCCTCCGCACCAGCCCGTGCAAGCGATTTGAATCAATAAGTCCACGCCTATAGGGTCTAAGGTGCCCAAAACGGACATTTTCGGGCACGTCGGATAGCGCTCTCTCTAGCCGTTCGCGGACTGCTTATCCTTGCTCCAGAGAAAGGACGGACTCGTACGGCCACAGAAGTCAAGTTCGCATTCGTAAAGCCTTGGGTTTGTGATCGTTTAACATTCGCCTGATTGCTACCTCGAAACCGGACTGCTTCTGCCCCTCCAGAGAAAAGCCGGGACACTGGCCACTTCGCTGCCGGGCAGTCCGTTCTCTCCAGTCCGGTTTGTCGACGAGATAGCGCGACAGACGGACATCTTTTACATGTTTCGGAATTTCTCTGCAGTCCAGACTGCGGGGCGCAGAGCAAGACATTCGAACTCTCGGTACAGGTCGTTTGGCTGCAAGTGGGTAACGTTTCCGCCGGCTAGAAGGATCCGTCAGGTCAGAATATTCTCCGGACTGCCTGCTAGCCAGCCACTCCGTGCGACCGGATGGGCTTCTGACCAACCGCAACAGGCGAAACATACGCGAAATGTTTGGTGAATGTGGCATCTTCGTGGATCGTCCGAGATCGAAAAGACGATACGGCGGTGACTGGCTGCCTAGCGCAAAGTCACGAATCAAACCTTTCTCCCCTTCGACAAAGCTTCCTCAATGAAAAGATGTCGGTTGTACTGAAATTTCAGACATTCCTAAGCGTCGGCCTGAAAGATGCCGGCGACAAATCCATCTCTCCCATCAAGTAGACGCTCCTGATCGAGCACCGGCATTCTCTTTTCGTGTTGCGCAACTGGGCAGCTTCGATGAAGACCGAACGCGAGAGGTTGGAACGCGAAGGGGATTACTCGATGCCGAGATCTTCCTGGTGCTCCAAGAGGTCGGCTGGATCAGCGTAGACGCGGAAGGCGCCGGAACCTGACAATTCATCTTCGCTATAGCCGCCAGCCAGAATCCCCACAGCGAGCGCTCTTCGCCGACCGGCGGCCAGCATATCCCACACGCTGTCACCCACCACGATACAGTGCTCGATCGGAAGTCGTAGACTTTGTGCGGCCGCAAGAAAGACGTCAGGAGAAGGCTTCGCTTTAGCGACATCATCGCCGGTCACGACTACGGCTTTTTCTGGAACATCCAGATGTCGAAGCAACCTTCTGGTCGCCATCCGTCCTCCGGTTGTCGCGATCGCCCAGGGAATACGGATGCGAGTTAAATGCCGAAGGAGTTCTTTTGCTCCCGGCAGCGGTCTAATATCGGTCGAAAGGCGCTTGAACTCTGCGTCATGCCGTTCTTCTAACTTTGTCAGCGCGGTCGTCGAAGGTCGATGTCCGCGAAGCAGCTGTTTCAGCATGGAACGTCCGCTCATTCCGATCCGTCGATGAATGTTCCAGGAAGCTACTGAGATTCCCGAATGATGGATTGCGATCGACCATGCCAAAACGTGTTGGTAGACACTGTCGACTAGCGTGCCGTCTAGGTCGAACAGAATGCCGGGATCGGTGGATTGTCTAGTCATACGTTCGCTGATAAGTGTAATGACGCGTGCAAATGCGTAGTAGCAGTTTCGAGCTTTTTGATGCAGGTAAGGCGTTATTTAGTTCTCGTAAAAATGTAGCCGCCGGGATGGGACCTGAGCAAATAGAACAGCAAAACAAACGGGGCTAGGAACATTATGGCCAGGATCAGACACACACAAATAACGAAAACCCAATCGTGCCAGGTGTGGCGCCGCTGCTGTTGTTGGTCGCGAGCCAGCAAATTGTAGTTACGACGGTTGGCCTTCCAGGCGATGTGCGCTATGTCGCCGACTACTGGAATTGCGCCCAGGGTATCTTCGATGGCTAGATTAAGAACCATACGCATCAAAGTGACGCGGGCAATGCCGCGCTTCCAGGCGGAAAAAACGATAAAGATGGAGGCCAACGCGGCAAGCGCATCGCCAATGCCAGGGATCCACCCGATCATGGCGTCCAGACCGAAGCGAATACGCGTTCCGGGGATGACGAAGCGATCGTCAAGCCAAGTCGCAACCACATTGAGGTCTTCGTTGGCCGCGAGAGGGGCTTCGGCAGGCGGCGCAGCTTCGATATACCGCGAGAGTGGGGGAAGAATTTCTCCGCGAATGTATGACTTGGGCATGGGAATTGGTTAGATTATCGCGGCGAGCGGCGGGTTGTAGCCATAGACACGGGCGCCTGGATACCGCCCTGCAATATCCGATTTAAGTGGACCGGATAGTTGGAAACGTCCCCGCGAAGTCAAGTCGAGCCACACTTGTGATCGCTAAAGCTTCGCTTTGGGCCGTATCTAGAATCGGACTGATCAGCGACGCTCCAGAGAAAAGGCCGGTGTCGTGTGCTTCGTTGGCCGAGTAGTCTGCTATCTGCAGTCCAACTTATCCCAGTACAGACTGCATGGCGGAGAGTGAGGGATTCGAACCCCCGATACCTTTTCAGGTATGCCGGTTTTCAAGACCGGTGCCATCAACCACTCGGCCAACTCTCCGCAAGAGGCGTGACGAGGGAAGGCCCTCGCTACGAGTAGTTTACAACACC
>Ga0209006_10006032_pt1 | contig 10999 bp, 14 predicted proteins | sample JacPin_JW_Ref_O2_FD_188567 | JGI IMG/M metagenome (GOLD analysis project Ga0209006, IMG submission 188567) | Forest soil microbial communities from Algoma, Ontario, Canada - Jack Pine, Ontario site 1_JW_Ref_O2 (SPAdes) (version 2) | ecosystem: Environmental > Terrestrial > Soil > Boreal... | reverse complement strand
AACGACGCACGAGGTGCTGGACGCCTTCGGCAAACACGACGATCCGATGCTGAGGATCGCTATCGAACTGGAGAAGATCGCGCTGAGCGACCGCTACTTCATCGAGCGCAAGCTCTATCCGAACGTCGACTTCTAGTCGGGCATCACGATGAAGGCTTTGGGCTTCCCTACAGACATGTTCACGGTGCTCTTTGCCGTCTCGCGAACCGTCGGCTGGATCGCCCAGTGGGCGGAAATGATCTCGGATCCATCTCAGAAGATCAGCCGTCCGCGCCAAGTCTACACCGGCGCACCGATGCGGGACTTCGTGCCGCTCGAGAACCGAAATTAGGTTATCCAACTCTCTAAGATTCGAAAAGATGACATCGGGCCCGGCCAGGACCGGCCAGCAAGGGGAGAAGCCGCTTATGTAGGTGCTTTGGCGCTCACGAGTCATGGCAACCACCGCGACGGTCGTCGTCGGCCGATTTTCGCCGAAACAGCAGAGCGCGCCGCAGACGCGGCCTAGGTGCGATCGCACGGCGTGGTCGACGCATCAGAGGAAACTCGACAAATGGCTGATAAGAGTTCGATTGAGTGGTGCGACGCGACCTGGAATCCGGTCACGGGCTGCACCAAGATCGTCTTGGGATGCGACAATTGCTATGCCGCCCGGTTCGCGGAGCGATTTCGTGGCGTGCCTGGCCACCCGTTCGAGCCGGGATTCGATCTCACGCTCCGCCCCGAGCGGCTGAAGCAGCCGCTCGGTTGGCGACAGTCGCGCATGATATTCGTCAATTCGATGAGCGATCTCTTTCACAAGGGCGTCCCGGACGAATACATCGATCGCGTCTTCGAAACCATGGAGGCCGCCGGTTGGCATCGCTTCCAGGTCCTCACCAAACGCAGCTCGCTGATGCGGGATTACCTTCGGCGCCGTTATGCAACGCGAACGCCGCCCGCGCACATCTGGATGGGCGTCTCGATCGAGGATCAGAAATCCAAGGTCCGGATCGGGCACCTGCAGACCGCACCGGCGGGCGTCCGATTCTTGTCGATTGAACCCCTGCTCGGCCCGATGGGCAGACTCGACCTCACTGGCATCCATTGGGTTCTCCTGGGCGGCGAAAGCGGACCCCGCGCGCGTCCTATGGACGCCGGTTGGGTGCGCGAGGTTCGCGATCAGTGTATCGAGAATTCGGTTGCCTTTAACTTCAAGCGTTGGGGCGGATTGCGGCCGAAGGCCAACGGCCGGCTTCTCGACGGCCGCGAGTGGAACGAGTTTCCGGACAGACCAGCGGCGTCGGCATCTGCTAAGGCTGCGTGATGGGTCAGCCCTGCCGCCCTCAGGCCTTGTTGGGATTGCAGGCGAACTCAATGCGAATGCCACCAGGCTCCGACATCATGAAGTGCGTTTTAGGTCCCTGCCCGAGCAATTCTGGAGCGAACTCGATCCTGACGCCTGGCCACGCTGCGACGCGATCGAACAAGGCTTGGAGATCGTCCATATTCGGCACCTTAATCGCGATGTGGTGAAGACCGAGGTTGCTTTTGCGGTCGAACCGCGCACATTCGTCCGGATTCTGCACCTGCCATAGCGTCAACACTACATACCCATCCGTCACGAACGCCGCCGGATAGTTCGGATTTCCGCCTACGACAGCCCAACCGAGACAATCGCAAAAGAACCTTTTGGTCGTCTCGAGATCGAGGACCGTGAGGCCGACGTGATCGATGCCGCCCGTTAGCTTTTCAGCCACTACCGCCATAGTCCACTCTCTCCGTTCGAGATTTAATGCCGGCATCATTTAGGACAGCCCGCCAGCAGAATGAATAGTCACGTGGCGAAATGGACTGTTTCGGAAAGGCGAACGGACTGCGGGTCCTAGCAATCCGGCACCATACGATCAGCGGAAACGCGGACCCATACGAAGCGTAGTGACCGTGAGGTCGATGAATGTCCGGGCCTTCGCGCACGGAGAACTTCCTCCCGTCCGGACGACTTGGATCGGGATTGGATCAGTCTCGTGCTCCATAAACAGCGCCTTGAACTTCCCGGCCTAAACGGTCCATGCTCACCCTCTGGATTCAGAATCCATTGTTACATTTATCGCAATGAAGCGTTGCCACAAATAAGGATTAACGTCTCAGGGAACAATGAGTACGTGTGCTGTGCGGGCATTCGAACAGGAGGCGTGGCATGAGCGATCGGCGCCTGATGCGTAAGTTGGACACGTGGCATGCCGGCGAAAAGGCGATCCAGGAGAAGGCCGGCGTTGCCGGCCGCATGGAGATTACCGGGCAACGGATCGTTCGCGACTACATGCCGGACCAGCATCGCGAGTTCTTCGAGCACCTGCCGTTCATCGTTGTGGGAAGCGTTGACCGCAACGAGGACGCATGGGCAACTCTGGTAGCGGGCAAGCCGGGCTTCATTTCTTCGCCGACCGAACGTACCCTCGAGATCGACGCCATCCCCGATCCGAGCGATCCAGCCAGCGAAGGCTTGCGTGAAGGCTGTTCCGTCGGCTTACTGGGAATCGAGATGCACACCCGCCGGCGTAACCGAGTGAACGGCATTCTCCAACCCTCGTTCGGCCGCACTCTCGGCTTTGATGTCGACCAAAGCTTTGGCAACTGCCCGAAATACATCCAGCTGCGTGACTTCCGGTTCGTGCGCGATCCCACCGAGCACTTCATGGGCGCGGTCGAGGAGATCGCCGAACTCGATGCCGAGGCGCGCGCGCTGATAGCCGGCGCCGACGCGTTCTTCGTGGCCACCTACGCCGACCGCGACAACCGCCGTCAAGTCGACGTCTCGAGCCGCGGGGGCAAGGCAGGCTTCGTCCGCGTCGACGCAGACGGCATCCTCACCATCCCAGACTTCGCTGGCAACTTGTTCTTCGCCACGCTCGGCAACATCCTGGTGAACGGCAGGGCCGGCTTGGCTTTCGTCGACTTTGAAACCGGTGACCTTCTCCAGATGACCGGAGACGCGAAGGTAATCCTCGATTCTCCAGAGATCGCCACGTTTGAAGGCGCCGAGCGGTTGTGGAGCTTCCGCGCACGCCAGGTCATTCGACGACGGAGCGCACTATCGCTGCACTGGTCCTTCCGCGCGGACGGCTCGTCCCCGAGTTCCCTGAGGACGGGAGCATGGACGCGTGCGTAAGCGTGAAATCGCGTGCTCAGGCGGAATCGGACTGCTTTCGGGGACTACGCTTGCGCGGTCCGCCGACTTCTTCTTCTTGGGTACCGTGGCCGGGACGGAACGACCGTAGCGTCACCGAATACCTAAGGACATCCATCGGGGCGATGCTGTGTTGCCAGACGTTACGTACCTTCCCGTGCAGCAGATACGCCGACCGAGGCTCGACGTGCGCGGTCATGCGCTCCCAATCGTCTCCATCCCGCTTCCGAAGGCGCAGCGCACAAGGCGCCAGGAATGAAATCCCGACGATATCTTCGTACGTCGGACGATCCCGATGCCAACCGATGCCGGCGCCGGCCGCATACTCCGTGACCATGATCTGCTCAAAGCCGGCCGCCGGTGTGCCGCTGATCTCCCCCGCGATCTCCATGAGAGGCTTCAGATACTCCGGGATGCTGGCGTCGTCGCGTGCTTCCTGGCCAGCGAAAGGGTACCGATGCCCGAACGTATAGATGCGACGGTTTCCCTTATAGCCGTGAAACAAAAACGGCTTCAGGTCGAGCTTCGCGAACCGCGCCACGAGATCCCTCTCCTGTGCGGGCGAAATGACGTCAGGCATGTAGCGAAAACCCGCGGGCAACTCTGGCTTTCCGAACAGATCACCTACTGCGAGATCGGTCCTGCCGGCCGACTTTTTGGCTGGAACACGTCCCACCCCTCGATCCGCCTCCTATTTCGCTGCCGCGAGCACTTCGGGCTTCGCGGGTTCCTCATTGGGCGAACTCGCGTCCTTGCTTTGAGCGCTCGAACTCACGACGGGCGTTCGGACGAGAGTCCATACCAGGGCGGCGGAAACTAATGCGATGACTGTACCTGCCGCAAAGGTAGCGCCGAACCCGAGAGCCACACTGCCGTCTACTGCGTGCTCGAGAACGGTCCGGACGTCGCTGACAAACGCGGACAGGGCTCCATGCGCGTCTCCGCCGACGACGCGTAGATTCAGGTCATGCCAATCCACGTTCTGGCTCAGAACGGCTCCGGAGCCCAACTGCCGGAGCTGGCTTTCGGCGACCGCTGCGAGGACGCCGCCCAGCCCAGCCAGCCCGAAAGTGATGCCGATGAAGCGCGTGGTGCCAGCCATACCCGAGGCCATCCCCGCCCGCTCAGGAGGTATCGAACTGACCTGCGCCTTCGTCGTCTCGCTGTTGAGGACGCCGACCGCGATGCCGATGATGGCCATGCCGCCCGCCACCGACCAGTATCCGAAACCGCCAAACGCCATCGCGGCGACGATCGCGTCACCCAAGCCGATCGCAAGCAATCCGAAGGTCAGCATCGTGCGACTTGAGTACCGCGCAGACAATCTTCCTCCGATCGTCGGACCCGCCAACATCGGCAGCGCGAATGCGATCATCGAGACACCCGCGCCAGCCGGCGATTGACCGAACGCGTCCTGTAGATAGATCGGAAGCAGCGTCATCATGACCTGCCCGGCCGCAGCATAACCGATCATCGCCGTCACCGCTCCGACGACCGTCGGATTTTTGAAAATTGCGAGATCTATCATCGGCCGCGGGTGCAGCGTCTCAGCGAAGGCAAAGGCTCCGAGTAAGATCGCACCAAAGACAAGCTTCAAGGCTGTCGATTGGCTTCCCCAACCGACTCGATTGGCCTCGATCAAAGCCCATACGATGCAGAAGAATCCAACGCCGAATAGGAGGATTCCCGGAATGTCGAGACTGACTGCCTTCGGATCACGAGACTCATCCACCGATGCGACCACCGTGGCTATCAAGAACGCGCCGACCGGCAGGTTGATGTAAAACGCCCATCGCCATCCGAGATATGACGTCAAGAAACCGCCGAGCAGCGGCCCCAAGGACGGCGCGATGCCCATCACGGTCGCCCAGATCGCGTAGACGCGAGCTCTGTGTTTCGCATCGAAGCCGTGCGCGATCACTGACAGTGAAGAGCTCAGTTGAAGCGCGCCTCCGACGGCCTGCAGCGCCCGCGCCAGATTGAGCACCAGGAGATTAGGTGCCAAACCGCAGAGCAAGGACGCGAACGTGAAGATCAACAAACCGAGCAGCAGCATCTTCTTGCGACCCAGGCGATCCGCCAAGGCACCGGCAGGCATCAAGAGAGAAGCAAACGGCAAGATGTAGGCACTGACCACCCACTCTACGTCGACGAATTCGCCATGCAGGTCCCGCGCGATGGCAGGCAAGGCGACGGCGACGATATTCGTATCCAGCATGATCATGAACGGCGCGCCGGCGCAGCACAGTAGCATCGCCAGCTTGCGTGCCGTCAGCCAGTTTTCCGGGTTTTGTCCTGACGGCGCGCCAACAGCGCCAGCGCATGTGGTGGCCACGATGCACCTCCCGATTCGCATTCAAGTCAATAATTATCTATCAGTAGATAGATCGCCGGGCGGAGAGTCAACCCTCGCCTCCACGAAAAAATACGATCGCTCGTCTTCCGAAGCGTCGGACCATATCGTCGCGACCGCATGCACTTGCGTGAAAATGTGCTAATAGGCCGAAACTTGCTCGGACTTCGCTCCAACGAAGACTGGCGATGAGTTTCCCAGACTGTGGCGTTCACGTGTTCGGGAGCTGACTACTTCCCGGCCAGCTTGGTTTTCAACCGATCTATCAGTTCGAATTGTGCCGCAAGAATCTTCGTCTTTGCGGCTTCCGAGTCGAACCACGCGGCGCGATCGACTTCCGGGAAGGACTGGACTCGGCCGCTCTTCGGCGGCCATTCGGTTTCGAACGTGTTGCTCACCAGACGTGACGTGTCGAATTCCGCCTCTCCGCAGAACGCGATCACACGCTTGCCGGCCCGCTGCAACACCTCGCCGAGGGACTCCAAGGGTCCAATCGTCGCCACCGGTCCAAGCTCCTCCGCAAACTCCCGGCGGGCCGCCTGCTCCGGATCCTCCGAGGCGTCGATCTCGCCCTTCGGGATCGACCAGGTGCCGTTGTCCTTGTTGCGCCAAAACGAGCCGCCCGGATGGACGAGGAGCACTTCAAGGAAATCGCCCTTGCGTCGGTAGGCCAGAATGCCGGCGCTCAGCTTGGATTTTGCGGATTTTCTGAAGCCACTTGGCACTAGAGTAACGTTAGCTGGTCGCCGGGTGCCAGCGGCACTTTGAAGAGGTCAGTCCTCAATGGCCCAATCCTGCGTTCTAAACCATAGCGCCGGCGCGCCTTCCGGAACCGGTCGATTAGGATATCCGCGACCGGTCCCTCGCCCACCATACGGAAGCCGAAACGGGCATCGTTCTCGCGGCCGCCGCGCACCTGCCGGATCAGCGACATGACGCGTTCCGCTCGATCCGGACGTTCGGACGCAAGCCACTGCTTAAAGAGGTCCCGCAGTTCGTGCGAGAGGTGCAACATCGAATAGTGCGCGTACTGCGCGCCCGCACCCGCCGCGCTCTCGACGATCCGCTCGATCTCGTGACATGTGAGACCCGGCACGATCGGCGCCACGCTGACAATGACCGGGATACCTGACTGGCTGAGCTCGCGGATCGCATCGAGGCGGCGCTGCGGGGTGGGCGCGCGCGGCTCCATTGCTCGGGCCAGCGTCCGATCGAGCGTGGTGATCGAGATCACGACGACCGCAAGCCTCTTCGCGGCCATTGGCCCCAATATATCGATGTCTCGCGTGACCAAGTGGTTCTTAGTCGTGATGCCGAGCGGATGCTGGAACTCCTGCAGAACCTTCAGGATCTCGCGCGTAATCTGCAACCGCTTCTCGATGGGTTGGTAACAATCTGTATTCGCACCCAATTGCATTCGCTGCGGGACATAACCCGATCTAGACAGCTCTTTCCGCAGCAACACTGCGGCCTCAGGCTTGAAGAAGAGTTTGGTCTCAAAATCCAACCCCGGAGACAGACCGAGATAGGCGTGCGTCGGCCGCGCAAAGCAGTAGATGCATCCGTGTTCGCATCCGCGGAAGGGGTTCACCGAGCGATCGAAGCCAATATCCGGGCTCTCGTTTCTGGAAATGATAACCTTTGCGGTCTCGGCGGTCACGGTCGTTTCGACGCGCTCTCGCCGATCGTCTTTGAGATCAGACCAACCATCGTCGAAGTTTTCCAGCCTTTGCCGCTCGAATCGGCCAGATGCGTTGGAACAAGACGAGCGACCACGCGCAACTACATCCCCACCACGCTGGGCACCGACCGTATCACGTCTGCCGCCTCGATCTGCCATGCTGAATCCGACGCTCGCGTCGCTGCAACCGCTGTCTCGCAGCGCGCGGTTAGGAAGCGCATCCTTCCGGTTTGTATACCCGCTTCGTTGATACCGGAAATTTGGCCAGCTTGTCCGCAGGCCGGATCGGGCGCGACTGGAAAGCTCCGCCGCAATTCGGACAATGCTCGCCAAGCTTCGTCGTCGAACACTCGGTGCAGAACGTACACTCGAAGCTGCAGATCAGCGCGTCGCTCGCGTCGGGCGGCAGATCCTTGTTGCAGCATTCGCAGTTCGGCCGAATTTCAAGCATAGCGAGTTCTCTCCTGCTTTTCTGATGGAAGACCAGGACGGCAACGTCCGCATCGCGAGACGGATTTTCATCCCGCAAGCGATACGGCCGAATCGGCCGCCTCGTGAGAAACATGGCTTCGCACCAGATCGGTGGTCGCCCGATCGAACGCCTCGAGATCGCCAAGCGCTGCGGAGACCACCATGGCACCAGTTATTGTCGCCAAGAGCTCAGCAGCCTCGTTCTCGGACAGGCCTCTGCCGGTCAGCTTGTCGAGGCACATCCTGAAGAACCCCTGTACCTCGATCGCCACCTCCTCCGGCAGATCCAGCGCCCCTGCCCCGAGCACGGTGATCGGGCACATGCGGTTCGCCGAGTGCACGGTTTTGCGGAACGAGCTTGATAGCACGTCGTAAGGGTCCGCTCCAGACGCCAGCTCTTCGTCAACCGTCGCGCCGAGACGGTCCGTATATCGACGTACCACCGCCGCCGCGAGTTTCTCCTTTGTCGGGAAGTGGTAATGCACGCTCGAACTCTTCACCCCGACGTCTTCAGCGATTTCGCGGAAGCTGAAGCCGTTGAAGCCGCCGCTACGCATACGTCGCTCAGCCGCATCCATAATCGCATTCGCAACATCGTTCATGACATCGCTCCTATCTATCTTTTGGTAGATAGATACGCCCAGTACGGAGTGAATGCAATGACTTTCTCTACCTCTCGATAGATATACCAGAATCGGCGAAGGTTCCGAGAAACCCCGCACCGGCAGGGACTGCTCCCTCCTCTACCCCTTGAATGCCCCCAACCTGTTCCTAAGGGGCGGGCGCGAACTCGGCGGGCTCGACTTCCCAATACCCCTGGCTCGCATCCATTTTCACACCTTTTTACGAGGGTTTCAGGCGCGGCGCTGGTACGTTCTGGGCACATCGGGACACCTTGAACCGTTCAACTAACCTTCCTGACCGCATGGTAGTCGCCATCACCGCACCTCCCCTCGAAAGAAAGGCCACAAATTGTTTTTTTACCTACCAATAGATGCGTGTTGACTCCCAGTCTGGCGAGACGTACTTACTATCTATCGATAGATAGATAGATAGATAACTTAGGAGATAGCAATGGACCAGAGCGCCAAGGCGAAAAAGTTCGCGAAACTCCACGTGAAAGGATCACCGCTCATCCTCTACAATGCGTGGGATGCCGGTAGCGCGAAGGCTATCGTCCAGGCTGGTGCCAAGGCTATTGCGACGAGCAGTTGGGCCGTCGCGGACGCGCAGGGCTATGAGGACGGCGAAAAGATACCAAAGACGCTGGTTGAAGAAATTACAGCCGGAATCGTGGAAGCTGTGCCGGTCCCCGTGACCGTCGACTTCGAAGGCGGCTATAGCGATGACGACGGCGAGTTGGCCAAGAACGTCGCCAAACTGCTTCACGTTGGTGTTATCGGCATCAACTTCGAAGACCGCGTCGTCCAGGGCACAGGTCTCTATAAGACAGATCGGCAGGCCAAGCGCATCGCCGCCGTTCGGAAGGCGGCGCAGAGTAAGGGCGTGGACTTCTTCATTAACGCGCGTACCGATCTCTTCCTTGGCAGCAAGGGAGATCCCGCGAAGTATGTCGACGAAGCCATTGAACGAGCGAAGGCCTATGCGGACGCCGGAGCGTCCGGATTCTTCATTCCTGGGCTGCTGAAGGAGCCGCTTATCGGGCACATCGTGGAGAACGTCAGTCTGCCCGTCAACGTGATGTACATGGAGGGAGCGCCATCCAACGCCCACTTGGCCAAGCTCGGGGTTGCCCGCGTCAGCTACGGGGCCGAGCCGTACGCGCGCGCGATGGAAGCGGTCTCGAAGGACGCGACGAAGATCCTTTCATAGGAGGCAGTTTGCCGATCTGCGATTGCCTCCGGACCTTAGTGTACCTGGTTGCGCGTCGCGTTCCGGTCCGGAGGTGCTTGGTGTGGTCAGCTAGGAGGTTCGCCATGACGTCGGCAGTCGCTACGCAGCAGAAATCGACTCGGCCACGAGGCCGCCCGAGGAACTTCGATTCTGCCGCGACGCTAAATACAATCCGCACCTGCTTCGCCAGGAAGGGATTTTCGGGCACCTCGATAGAGGGTTTGTCCGAAGCCACGGGGCTAGGCACGCCCAGCCTCTATAACGCTTTTGGCGACAAGCGGCAGATGTTCCTAAAGTCGCTCGATCTCGAGTACGAAGAAATAGTGTCAAGGCTGCGAAGCGTGAAGACGGAAGGGCCTCTGGCCGATCGATTGGGAGCCTACCTCGAGGCGGCGACGATCGGGTATCACAGGTACAACCTGACCCCAGGCATCGCGTTCGGGGCTGCGCTGGCGGATGTTTATGCTGACCCCGAAATCGCGCGGCGCCTACGGAAATTTTCGATGGAACTCGATCGCGTTGCCGCCGACGTGCTGGGCCCAAAGGCTTCAGCTTCGTCGGTAGCATTGCTTTCTACGCTGGCGGCTGGGTTTTGCTTGCGGTTGCGGTCCTCCACGCCACCACTCGCGGGCATGGAGCTCGCGGCTTCTTCGCTTCTCGCATTGACTACGATGGCGGAAGCTACGGCCGACAGCAGCCAGACACCGGCCGAGGCCACTGCATGAAACCCCTCAAGGGAAAATACGCCCTAGGAAGCGGCGCGTCGTGGACTTCGGGCGGTCGCCTTTCGAGTGTTGACGCTTGTACGCGGGAGGCTTCGTTTGGTGGCCGCCGAGGCCTTAAGTCGCTCGGTGGTCGCGCGGTCATACAAGGCCTTATCATCGATAGCGTTCGCGACGACCAGAGCGCCAGTGATGGTCGCCAAGAATTCCGCCGCCTCCTTCTGGGAGAGCCCCTCCTTGACAAGTTTCTCGAGGCACATCCGGAAAAACCGCTCGACCTCCGTCGCCACTTCGGTCGGCAGATCGCCGGCAGCGGCCCCCATCACCGTCGCAGGGCACATCCGGACATCAGAATGCAAGGTGCCGCGGAAAGCCTTCGTCCATACCTTGATCGGATCCGGGTCCGATTCGAGCTGCTTGTCGATAAGCTCGGAGACGAAGTCGGTGTACCGATGGATGACCGCAGCTGCGAGCCCTTCCTTGGTTGGAAAGTAGTAATGGACGCTGGAGCTCTTGACGCCTACGTCAGCCGCGACCTCCCGGAAGCTGAAACCACTGAAACCGCCGGCCCGAATCCGCCGTTCGGCCGAATCGATGATGGCATTCAAGACGTCGCTCATGGAGGGTTCCTATTTTCTACCTCTCGGAAGATAGGGCCTGAACGTCCTTTTCACAACGCCGTTCACCTGCCGACCGGTGGGCACCCTTAAGAAGCGGTTCCTGGCCGGTAATTTCCGAGAGAAAACAGC
>Ga0209006_10006030_pt1 | contig 11000 bp, 13 predicted proteins | sample JacPin_JW_Ref_O2_FD_188567 | JGI IMG/M metagenome (GOLD analysis project Ga0209006, IMG submission 188567) | Forest soil microbial communities from Algoma, Ontario, Canada - Jack Pine, Ontario site 1_JW_Ref_O2 (SPAdes) (version 2) | ecosystem: Environmental > Terrestrial > Soil > Boreal... | reverse complement strand
GAGCCATAAATAGCCATAGCTGTTGATATGGCTCGGTCTGGCTAATAACCGGTCCGGCTCCATCGGCTAACCAAAATTTAGCCAAGCCATGGCAACACTACTCCTACCAGCAGTGCTTTGTGGCACTTGCTCCAGTTCAACCATCCCTGCTCCCTGGCCCAAATATCAGTATTGTAACTATCCCTGCCCCTCCTGTGCTATTGCAGCCACTCCCTCACCACTTGCTATACTGCCAGATGACCCAGCTGATCCCTTCCCACATCAAGATAGGGCCGCTTGGCCAGATCGTCAGAGGCTCGTCTGCTGCTGGGGGGTTCGAAGAAAAAGCTAAAGAGGAAGGATGTTGGTGATGGGGAGACCAGGGCACAAGTTGTATGCACACCTGCCACTGGAAAACCTCAAGTGAAAAAGAAGGTCTCTGGTAATGGGATAGATGGAAAGAAGAAGGTGAAGATGGCCAAACCACTGCCTCTGGTCATTCTAGCAAGTGCATGAATGTGGGGGTGTAACATGTTATACCTATTGTCTTTGTTGTAACATTTTTGTTGTCATTGATCTCAAGGATTCAATATTCAATATTCATTTGTAGCATTATAGACTGTCAAATCTGGTTGAGTAAAGTACAGTACCCTAACTGCAATTAATATTGTGCTATTACATGAATACATTAAGTGCACAACTGTTACAGCAGTCTTGCATATGATTGACACACATCAGTCCTAAGATCAAACTGTCTCTTGGTAATCCCCTTTCCACACCCCCAAACCCTTCAGTAAGTTCCCAACCTCATTTTAGACACCTCCTTATGTATTGCTAATTATAATTATTTGTAGAATGTACAGCACCTAGGAGTATGATGAATATACCACTATTCTTGCAACATATATGTCTCCATGGTCCATGGCATAAAGAGCAGCATTGTGTTTTCGCCTGTTGGGGTCCCCTGAATCGCAAATAGAGTACGGGAGAGTGTCAAGGATGAGAATGTTAATGTTCAATCCAGATGTGATAGCATGGTGTAGACCCAATGACCCAAGATCATATGACCATGCATCTGAGCTGATGATCTACCTGGAAGTCACAGTGAAATGGGAATGCAAGGTAAGGATATGCTCAACTGCCAATGGCAATAGTTTGGATAACTCAACTGTTGCCATGATCTCCTCCCCAATCGACACACTTTCCACAGCATCATCCCTGACCAGTATCCATCAGCTGAGAAGTGAATGTATCTCTGGGGCAAGGCTCCCCCACTCAAGCAGCTCTTGGATGAGGCTGACGAGATCAGCTCATTGCTCCAATTGCCCTCGCATATGGCCAAGGGCATACCCCAGCATGGTGGCAACCTGACCTTGATCTGGTATGAGTGATAGTGAGTTTGTGATATGCAGCCTGTCACCAAAGAGATGAGAGAGGATCTTGGTGTATTAATTCTCATGTCAGGGAACATAGGGGGTCTTGGGGGGAGAGTTGATTTTGGGTGTTACACTGAGGCACAGGAAGGTGGAAGACAGTACATACGAGGCTTGTTCTATGAGGTTCAAGATGTTAGTGGGAGTGACCTGGCTAGAATCCCCAAGAAGGCCATTGTGGATGACTGGACATATTTCTGAATCACAAAGTTGCATGGTGCTGACAATTTCAAGGTAGAGGGGGGTCCACTTCATGGTCCATCGGGCTACCTGTTTGAGGATAATTACGCACTTGGTTGAAGTCAGAATGGCACCCAAAAAGATGCAGGGAGAGGGGAAAATAAAAATACAGACATGAACTTTACTCCAACTATATCAATGGAGAATATCCCCTGTCCAAGGATGAAGATCACAGTGTGAGGTTTGACAGAACCATGAACACTAAGTGTGTGTAGGGGATGTTGAACAAGTGAGGTGGTCACCAACACCACAGACTCGTAAACATGAAAAAGTTGGGGCCAATTGTCCATACTTTGAGTTCCTCCATTCTCCGCTGGGAGGTACTGCTGCAACTGGTTGTCAGTAACCTCATCGAGTATTTCTTCATAACAATTTTGATAAAACACATGCATTACAGCTTTCTTTTCCACCCAAGCCAGCTTGGATGCCAAGATGGCATTATCATGACTTTGCTGGACAGTGGTCAAGAGAAGGAAGAATGGGATGGCAGAACAGAGAAGAAGCATATCAGAGAGGTTGAAATTTACTGCAAAGTGTAGGACAACAGGGAGTCATGAAAGTTCTGCAATATGTGGGACCAGTTGTATTAGGACTTGCAAGTTGGACAAACTCGTAAAAGAAATGAGTGCTGTATGGTTATTTCTGAGGATGGAACTAGCTGGATCCACACCAGCAGACAAGGAAATAATGGTTGGTTTACATTCGGTGGTGTTGGACAAGGGACCAAATTGTTCATCATGAAATTTGTGGAAATACAGGTTTCAAGTCAATGAGGACATCTGAAGAAAGGTATGCAATGCGAGCTACTACCAAGACTGAAGTTGCAGTGGTCATTGAGAAGGATGGGTTCAGGAAAAGGAATGACGGAATTCATGATTTTCATGGTAAATATCTGTCATGTCACCATAAACATGATCTTGTCCTAGTTGTGAATCAGGATCAGTCAATCAATGTATTTGGCCTCTGATGCACCCTTTAGACAAACATAGGTTGTAGGAGGATGGCTCATTGCCATGATTGGATCCAGGTATTGTTCGGTGAAGACACATTTGGCTTGTCCCTGCACTTTGAGCCTTGCTTGACCAAAACCAAGTTGATCTTCCAAATCATTGAATAGTTTCATCTCAAGCCATCACATTTTGTGAAGATGGCAATCACTGGAACTAAAATCAAATTATAAAGATGAGCTTGTGAGTGACATGCATAGTGCAGCTGGTTCTCCTCACCTGGTCCAGTGCTCCAGTTGAAGAAATTGACCTCTGCATTTGAAATCAGCCTCGCACTGTCAGTTGGGATGCAGTCCCTGGAAACAATACCATTTAATATTGGTGAGCAGGTAGCAGATGTTGGTGATACCATATTGCATGCACTGTGCTTGCTCATTTCTGCTCAACAGATCGTTTAACAATGGAAGTCTTTGATTTTCTGGAAGAGCTGGCTTAAATCCACAGGAATTGCAAAAAACAAAACTATGATTCATGTAAAAGTGATAAGTGATTGCATTTCAAATGTCGTGGACCCCACGCTTGATAATCCATGAAATCAATCATGCAATGTGGTGCAATGTTTGCCAACTCACCATTCTCATGGGATCTATACCAGCCTCACTGGGATCAATCTGATAGCATGATTAGCACTTCACAAAGGCTAGGATTGGATGCACAACCAGCATCAAACCATACCTTGCATCATATTAGTTATGGAGAATTGGATTCTCATTTGTTTTGCACATATTCTTCAAGGACAGTTGTCTTTCCAGCATTGGCTTGACCTAAAATGAGTATCCTGATTTGAGGAAATGTCTTCCAAGTATCAACACCGTCAGAAGGACTTGGCAAGGCCAAAGGCAGACATGATGGCAATTACAATAGGGTGAATGACTGCAAAGTTTATGTAAGCAGTGATTTATTGAAGAAATACATGGCATCATCACTGTCAACACTGTGCACAGGCTTGCAGCAGGCCTACGATGAGCCTGTCAGCTCTGAAGAAATGTCTGATGACCAGGATGGCAAGGTCAAATTTAACATAGCCGAATCTTGGAATAACTTGACAAAAGCAACATCTAAATCAGTCCTAGATGCCGTGAGCAAGGGTGTATCCAACAACATGTATATGGCATATATATAGTGAAGGCACCTCTCCACACAGCCACAGAACAAGTTAACTAAACCAGCTCACCTGTTCTAGTTGGATCAAGTTATTTGATACCTGGCTCATCCAGCACAAGCACCTTCAAGCTGGCAAATCCATCTTTGGCCCATCCATATTGGAGAAAGTCCCAGAATGGATCGCAATGTGGATACTTGACAGGTACATAGACTCCTACAGGTGATCATATGAAATTTACCTAGTCCACAGATGTGATGAGATTGCCCTTGATGGCTCAAAAAAAATCATATGCAACATCAGGGTTTGTATAGTTGTGTGATGCAGATGAGGGCAGTGATGATGTATGGATTTGGTCAACTCCCTTGATGTGGAATAACTCCCTGGTATGTCACGGAGAATGGTCAGTGGTAAGGGAACCTATCAATCTCACTGCAAATATCATGATACATAGTCTCATTGAGAAGGAGAAAGGTTGCTGTCCTCTCAACCAATGACCATGGATCAGCCCATAGTGAAATAGGTCCAAATATATTGTATTTGTGTCCTATCATGAGACAGAGGGATTCACTAACCTCTGTCACCTGATCGAACCAGCTATTCCTCCTATATGCACACTATGTGTTCTACTGGATGCAGCAACATAATGGAACCTTTTCCCTGGGTTTCCTACAGTGAAAGAGGTCCAAATATATTGTGTTTGTGTCCTATGATGAGACAGAGGCATTCACTAACCTCTTTCACCTAATCAAACTCACTGTTCATCCTATATGTGCACTATGTGATCAGTCAGAAAGCAGAATGGATCAAGGTATGTATTAGCCAATATCGATCAAGATCAGAACCACTAAACACTGAGTACTATACAGAACCCACCAATCCAATTCATTCCCCCATCACGATAGACCCAATTTATTTGGATCTTCTAGCAACATGTCCAATACCTCCAAATCTGATGAAGTTGATTATTGCTTCAAATTCAATGAGAGTAATATTGATGGAGATGAATGTGCTACACTAGATAAGATGTATGATGAACTTGAGGATATCCTAGGTCCTCAAAATGAGGAAGAAATCATTAATATTCATGCACACAACTAATTTTCATTTGTATTAAGTAAATATCAATAATTCAATCTACTCCAAGATAATGAGATTCTAACTGAAGACAATTGAGACAATATACATGCTTTTAAGCTGAAAATATTGAGTAACATGTCACTCTGCACATTCAACCATATGCAACATATCTACCAACATTGGCTTCACATTGACTCTGGATGGGTGATTCTCCATTAGTGATGCCACAGCTCAGTCCGGCTCGGCTACAGTCTGGCTAGTAACAGTCCTAGCCAATTATGGCTCAGTAGGCAGACCAAGCCATCCAGGAACCGCTCAGTCCAGCTATCGAGCCATCATTAGCCATTCTTAGCCATGGTTCAACACCCAAAAAAGGAAATAATATAGTGAAGGCTCATAGCAGCGAAACGGCTGCACCCTGCCCTTGCACGCTAACACAGTTGAATATCCCACACCCTATAGAACCTCGCAAACACATACAGCCATGTCAATTGACATAGGCGTGATGTTTGCGAGGTTTCAAGGAGGCACGTGGAAACTCATTTTGTGCATGCAAGAAGTCATTTAAATGGAAATACAGATTGATTGCACAGCTATCTACTTATTTAGTATTATCTAGTAGCATCCAAATAAAAGAATTGATGTCCTCTGGGATCTGCTGCAAGTGCATATCATGATTCTCCAACTCCTTGAGCTCATCATTCCACTCCATGCCTGCAGTAAAATTCAGTGCCTGTCCATTCCAGACAGAATACTTGAGGACTTGTAATGCTTCCATCAGTTCGGGCGAAATTCGATTTCTTCGAGCCATCATGGTCTCTTTTCTGGATGAAAAGACTCTTTCGCAGGGGACAGCCGATGCTTGAATGGGTAGAACATCCATCGCAAGCACAAACACAGTTGGAAACCGGTGATCAATATCCTTGTTGCAAAGATCAGCTTTGCATAGAAATATTTTGATGGAAACTTACCCCCCAAATACTAAGGCTGCTACAGTTTTCTTCTTGAACGTCTCTTAAATAGTTGTCGACTTCCATTTCTAGGGTTCGCCTTGTGGTCATCTCTTGGGTATGCTTGAGTCCGAGGATGTCTCGGGCATCAATGCATTGGCTGCATGGCTGTGGGGCGGGTGTTGGGGCAGGCTGACTCTGATGCCTGTTTTTGTCGAAGTAGCGGCGTAGCTATCCAATAATATTGAGATTCTTGATGAGAGAATGAAGAACAATGACTTACAGCATTGATAAACGTCCACTTTGCCCAGTCTAACCAATCTGGCCGGTGATCTTGATACCAGCTTAGGTGTTAATGTGATTGCAGGAAATATATGCAGCATATACTGCAGATTGATGGTTGCATCTACAGTCAGTTATAGTTTTCTGCTTGAGTTTCTCCTGTCCTGCAGTTGTTTGCAACTTTTTATAGGTACCTGCAATGGAGCAAAAGCAAGTCTTTGCACATAATTCAATTATCTTTGCTGAGAACGAATCATCCAGAATTTGAGGTTTTCCAGCACCTGAATTGGGCTCATGGTGGCACTACATAGATGGTCAACCTGGTTTGCTGTAGGAAAAGGTAAGCAATCCTTTTCGTCATCATATGTACAGTCAACCAGTTCATGAATGAACATAGGATTGACCCCTCTGTCGATGGGGATGCTCCAGTCAGGCCTCCACACACAAATGCCATCTTCAATAGTATGGTACACATCTCCATTTTCTATGGGTGGCTGCAAGGCCCTGATGTGTTCTCATTCACTTTTTGCAAGATCGATGTTACACATATTCCAAACCATGACATAGACAATTTCCTTGAAATATTGTGTAAGTAGTTGTTCATTCTTTCACCACTCACTTACTTTCACTTCTTTATGCTGATAAGAAACACTTTTTGATGTAGATTTCACTGCAGCAAGTTGCATGGCTAATTTTTCTTCCAGTTCCTGCACAAGCTCTTCTAATTGTTCTATTCTTGTTTGCAGGTCCCAGCTTATGGTGTCAATACTTCCTTGAAGGGTTTCGTTGGCCACACCAAGCTTGTCAAAACATGTGCTGACCTCATTTTGGAATAACTGGAGGCTGAGGCTTTGTCTGCGGATTATTTGATTTGATGCCAATGGTGACTGGTAAGTGGGCCCCATCCTACTGCTGAAAACATCTGCTGGATACTGATCACTTTGTATGCTCTCCTGTAATAGGATTAGGTATGCACAATCGATAAAATGGACACATACATTGCTGGGTGTGGAGTTCAGCATCCCCACAAAGCTCTTGTTGGGCCCTATATAGGGTGAGTAGTTTTGATATACATGATGGGTGCTATGCTGATAGCTATGGTGTTGAGGAGTCTGCAGTGGAGGCTCTTGGCCAAAAAACTGCAGGACAAATTAGTTTTATGGTACACTGCAATTCCTTGACTTTGGGATTTACTCACATTTCCATTATTAGGTTGTAGTGGCATTTGTCGATCATTCATCCCACTGCCAGGTATGCCATGGATACCCTCAAGTAATGGCAATGGCAGAACACGATGGGGCTGTCAGGGATCACTCTGGCATCTGCCATGAGGCACATAGGAGGATATTTTTCCCTGCAGGGCAGAGGGGCATGTAGAAACAGCAAGGCAGAGGAGGGGTACAGTTCCCGGTGCCAGCAGCACCTGCCTGATTTTATTAAAAGCTGGATGTAATTAGATACTGAATTAATTCAATATATTGACATCTAGAGAAAGGATCACAACTATATTAGAAGTCTGGATACAAATGGTAATTGTATTCTAATTGTAGCTATTGGAGAAGCTCCCTATCTAGTAATAGAGATAGCATATACTTTGATCAGGATAGGATCTGTACAGAGTGTCACTCCATAATCTCTTCAGGCCTTGATCATACCCTTCCTCCGAATCAGGCTATGTCTAATTTATATTCATATTCCGACCCTCTCTGCATCAAGCTAGATTCTTATTTCCCCAGTGACTGAATCCTCAGTGTTCAGTGATTTTATCACTGGAAATCATGGACTTTACTTTTCACAGTGCTAGTCTACATTTTTTTCTGTACAATTAAGAGAGTCATCGATGTTAAATTTTTTTTAATGTGTGACTGTCACACAGGCTGGAGCTGCAGGCAATGGCGAGACATGTGATTTGGAGGAAGCTGAGCCTGATACTGAATTGTTGCTTTCAAGTGGAACACGATCCATCATGCCCTCCCTCAAAGCAATTCTGAAGAAGATGCTGCATGGTGCATTCTCATCCTCCACACCAAAGGCACTGATTCATCCCCAACCACTTTCGCAGAACCCACAAGCCCTTGCTGACCTCTCTGATCAGGATAACTGCCCACCTACCCATGACAGGTGTATTACCAGAGTCCTTGGTTCATCCTCAACCGCTTTTGCAGAATCCTATCCCCTTGCAGCCTCTTGCCAACCTCTCCAATCAGGAGGATCACCTACCTATCATGGCTCTTTCAACAGGTGTATACACAATCATGAATGTCAAGAATCACAACTGGGCTGTCCCTGTAAATGGCAACAATAGAAGCGATGTGATTTCGAGGAACAGCGCTCATAAGGATGTGGGGGAAAAGGTCACTTCAGCAAATTTTCATGAATAACAGTTGTAGCTAAATCATGTCTGGTGTAGTGGCATATCGAACATTGTCATAAACATGCTAGCTACAACTCTACTGACACAGCAGATGACAAGGCATATGTGCTTAGTATCAGGATTGGCCTGCTTATGGAATGGCATATCAAACTTATCGAAACCTATTATGTGTGCATTGAACTGCAATATATCCTTGACTGTCTCTAATGATGGATCACCAGGATATCCACTCTGGACTGTACCCGATGCTGGAGTCTTTGGAATGAGCATCCCCACACTCCTGTAAATCTCTTCCTGTGATATGCCTCATCTGGATCAAAGGCTAAATAGAATTTGTTCTACAGATTGCGCTTGATATATACAAGAACAATGACTGCCAACATTGGCAAATTGTGCCAGAAGGCAGGCAGCATGAGATATTTTTCTTTTTGACATGATGGGTATATTGCTGAAAGAAAACATGGTTCCACTTTACATTGTGCATTAGCCAACAAGAAGTCTCTTAGTTGCACAGGTCTGAGAAATTGCCCTCCCCCAACACCAGTCTTTACCGGAAGACAAGTCATACTCTCTCAAATGCGTGCATCCTTCTTTAGTGATGTTGGAAGCTGTCATGTCTTCATCTTACACAGACTTGATGGTACTCGGAAGAGCCAAATTGCATTCAAATTCATTGAAGAATGTCAGGTTGCCAGTCATTGTGCCACTTATGTTTGACAAATTCAGATCCTTGCAACTGATACTTTTCATTCTGCTTAAAGGTTTTCGGAAGTGTTTTTCATTGATGCCAGCACAGTTGAAACAATTACTGCAGACCTCAGAAGTATTACTGTAACCAAAGGAATAGGGAACTCTGAGAACAATGTCCTCAATTGGCTATCCAGACAATGCAAAGAATGGTTGCTCCTGTTTAATAATGCAGATGATACAATGCTCAAACTTCGAGACTACTTTCCATACTGCTCTCATGGCAATATCCTCATCATGAGCTGCAACTATGAAATTCACCAACATGCTGCAGGTCAACAATCCCATTGCAAGGTTTCTGGTATGTTAGACACCAATGCAAGATGTCTTCTGCTCTGCGTCATGGGTCTAGGTGGTGAGGAGCAGGCCCATGAGACCAAGACCGAACAGCTGGCCTTGGCCATCATAAAGGTATATACTATTCCATGTCTCTGTGATGACATCATTAACAACTATTAAGCAGGAACTTTGCACTTGCTATCGTCCAAGCTGGTGCATACATCTTCAAGTCTGAGTGTGGCCTTGGCCACTATCTTGAGATGTATCAGGAACACCATGGTGTGCTTCTGGAGGAATACAAAATGCAAGTGCAGAAGATTAATGACTATGAGTGGACAGGTTACATGACATGGTTAATGAGTTTCAAGCAGCTGAGTCTACAGGCAGCCACATTTTTTAAAATTTGCACATTTCTCCACCATGATGGCATTTCCAAAGCTATTTTTCAGAATGCTGCCTCCAACCTTGTGAATTACATACCCTCTCTTCCTGCAATGAACAAAGAGTTGGTTCCTCTCAGTGCAGCAAAAAACTTTATGAACTGGTTTCGGATGACAGAGGGTCCCTGGGACACACAGAAGTTCCTGGATGTCATCATCAAAATTCACTCATACTCATCGACTTCAATCCCAAAAATTGTGTATATTCCATCCATCCACTGATGCATGCTTGGACCCTCATCATTATCGCTGATGGCACATTGACCTGTACATGTACCCAGTACATCCTCAGTATGTCATATAGCCTGGGATTCAACACCAAGGATTATAGATTCAGGTGGACACTTTTGCCTCATGTTAATGCAGCACTCCAAGGTGGCATAAATGTAGTTGCTGCCAGGTTGGAGCATGCCTTACAATTTGCTGATGTTGTGGATGGTGGTCAGTGGTCAGTGGAAAGAGGCAGAGAAATTGCATGTTCTGGTGATGGAGACAAGGAAGTGGGTCATCGGTGAAGAGCATCCCAATACCCTGACAAGTATGGGTAGTCTAGCATTGACATACCAGAACCAGGGCAGGTAGAAGGAAGCTGAGGTGCAGGAGGTTTCGGTAATGGAGATGAGGAAGTGGGTCCTTGGCGAGGAGCATCCCAACACCCTGACAGGTATGGGTAATATGTCGGAAATTTCCTTTCCTGGTTGCAACCAGCACCCTTCTCAACCAGGTTGATGACCGGTTGTCAGCCAGTTGTTGGCTGGTTACAATCTACACTACAACCAAAGTAGACGGTTGTCACATGTTGCAACCAAATGACGAAGTTGCAACCAAATGCAACTCGTTCATGAAGTTGCCATCTAATCGCAACTAAGTTGCAACCAAAGGCCCATCCATGGCCTCACAAGTCGGTTGCAAATCGTGTGCAAATCATGGGAAGGACTAAAATGGCTCGAGTATAGACCATGGCTGGTATGTCCCAGTCCCAAGTACACCCCCTTCCCTTCCTGCTTCCCCTCGCAAGTAGCTCCCTCTAGTCTCTCATAATCAGGTAATTGCATAGCATTAGGCATAGGAGTAGTACATAGAAACC
>Ga0209006_10006029_pt1 | contig 11000 bp, 9 predicted proteins | sample JacPin_JW_Ref_O2_FD_188567 | JGI IMG/M metagenome (GOLD analysis project Ga0209006, IMG submission 188567) | Forest soil microbial communities from Algoma, Ontario, Canada - Jack Pine, Ontario site 1_JW_Ref_O2 (SPAdes) (version 2) | ecosystem: Environmental > Terrestrial > Soil > Boreal... | reverse complement strand
TGGGAGGCGTGGCTCGCCCCGGAACCGGCCGGCGGCCCGTTCGCGCTCACCGTCCATGGCAGCTCCGAACTCACCCGTTCTGACCTGTTGTTGGGCGACGTGTGGTTTGCCTCCGGGCAATCGAATATGGAAATGCCGCTTTCCGGATTTCCCCCCGACGCTCATGTCACGAATGCGGAACAAGAGATAGCCCAGGCCGACCTGCCCCAGGTCCGGCTGCTGCGCATGGAGCACCAATCCTCCGCGTCTCCTCTGGGGAGTATTTCTGCGGTATGGCAAACGTGTACCCCCGCAACGGCAAAGGATTTCTCTGCCGTCGCCTACTTTTTCGCTCGGGCAATCCATGAGCGCGAACATGTTCCCATCGGAGTCATCGATTCCTCCTGGGGAGGCACACCGATCGATTCCTGGATCAGTCTCGATGCCCTCTCGGCCGACGCCTCGCTCATGCCCGCCTTCGCCGCACGTGCTGGTTTCGCCGACAAGCAGTTGCACCTGGAGTTGATTGAAGGCGCAGAGAAACGTGCCGAGGAAGCAGCGTCCGCCCACCATCTGCCCGCGCCGTCGCACCCGTGGCATCCGGACCCGTCTTCCTGGATCCCGGCAGGCCTGTACAACGGGATGGTTGCCCCGTTCACGCCTTATTCCATCAAAGGCTTCCTTTGGTACCAGGGAGAGACCGACAGCGCGCCCGATCGCGTGAACCTTTATGCCAAGCTGCTGCCTACGCTCATCGGCGACTGGCGACGGCAGTGGGGACAAGGGGATCTTCCTTTTTTGTTCGTGCAGATCTCGAGCTTCGATTCACCACCCGAGAACTGGGGCCTCATTCGCGATAGTCAACGCCGGACCCTGCATGTGGCCAATACGGGCATGGCGGTGACTCTCGATATTGGCCAGCGTGACAACGTGCACCCGCCGGACAAGCAGACAGTAGGCGCCCGGCTGGCGCTCGCCGGACGAGCAGTTGCCTATGGCGAAACCGGCCTGGAGTTCAGTGGGCCACTCTACCGCCAGACCACGCGGCGGGAGGGGGGCCTTGAAATCTGGTTCGATCATGCGGAAGGCTTGCACGGCAAGGGGAACGAGCTCAGCGGCTTTGAGGTAGCCGGAGCAGATGGCCGCTTCTTCCCAGCCAGCGCCAAAGTGCAGGGGACATCGGTCTTAGTCTCTTCCAGCGAGGTGGCGGAGCCGGTACAGGTCCGTTATGCCTGGCAGAACTTCACGGACGCCAACCTCTACAATGGCGCATCGTTGCCTGCATCCACGTTTGTGGCGCAGGTTCCTTAGGGCTTGAGGCGTGGACGAAAGTTGAGTAGGTGGCCAGTGGTTTCGCTTTTGAGACCGGGGCCACCCATCTGTCCGGTGGTCGAAGTGGGTTCTAGCGCCTGGGTCCTGCGCCGCTGGGTGCTGACTGCACGGATGTATGTGCTGCCGCCCCGGCTGAACCCATAGAGCTCGGCGCATTGTTAGAGTAGCCCCGGTTGCTGGGTGAATAGCCGCCTGGGCCTGCAGACGGGGACGCTGCACTTGCTCCGCCCTGTGCCGCTGCGCCCCTCTGGCCTCCATAGTAGATCGGCGTGGTGGCCATCCCGTGTTGGTTCGTCTGATTGGCAAAACCATTCAACTTGCCGAAGCTGCCCCGCGGAACCCCTAATCCGGCTGAATCGTTGCGGAAGACAAACGTGTCGTGCGCGCCAAGAGTGGACGCCGGCACTGCCTTCAAGTTGACCGGAACCAAGCTCGATTGCATTGCGGTCGGGGCATGAACGGGAGGACGTGGCCTCAGGGTTCCCGAACCGCCGGTGGTTCCCGGGCGGAGAGTGTTGTTCACGAAGGAATTATTCGCCAGGCCGAGCCAAGCCCCGCCAGGCTGCCAACCCCAACCCACTCCCTGGCAATAGTTCCAGCTCCCATAGTGATACGGCGTCCAACCCCACGGGTATGGAGACACCCAGGAATAGCCAGCGCTCGGATAATATGCCCACGCGCCGCTACCGAACGGGTCCCAACTTGCGCTGGTAAAATACGGCCGCCACATCGAGCCGCACCCGGAAGCGTTGATAAAGCTCCCGTAGTAATTCATGTCGTTAATACCGTAGGCGTAGGGCGAGTTCCCAAACGAGGTCGCGTTGGCATAGCTCTTGTGATATTGCACGGCTTCGTGATCCCAGGAATCCAGAGGCTGCTCGGCCACACTCTTGGCGATCGTCGGCTGGTTTTGCCCAGCGAGATTAAACGTCGCGGTCTTATTCTTGCCCACCGTCGTGCTTCCGGATGGATCCTCGACGGCAACATCACCGTGCATCACCGCCAGGTTTGCTTCCGCCGGTGTCATTTGTAGACGGATGTGGCTGTCCGGCGGAAGATTGACCGTCTGCTGGCCAAACTTCACGCTGAATTCGTTGCCCTTGGTATTCAGCAGGTTTACGTACACCGTGCCCTGTAGCAAATTGACACCAGATCCCTTAGCACCCGAGGGCAGCAGTTCCAGACGGGGAAACTCCACCAGGGAGTTCTGTGCCACTCGTATGGTGCTGTTGTCTTCGAATTCCACTTCGGCGACACCATCGCCGGTTTTGAGCCTGGCGCCCTCCGTGACCGGTAGATTGGGCATTGCCGCTTCAAACCCTTTGCCGGTTAGGCGGTCTAGCTGAACCTCTCCTTTGACCTCGCTGAGGCGGACAATCCTGACCTTCGAATGGGAGGACACTGGGGGCTCTGCACTGGTGGCTGCGGCATCGTTGCCATCAGCGGCGGGAGCGGGAGCTACGGGCTCCTGTGCTCCGGACGATAGTCCAACGAACATCCAGACCGTGAGAGCGGTTGCGCTGACGAGAGAAGTGAATTTCATGTCCGCCTCCTTTTCAAATGCCGGCAGGGGACTTTTCTTGCGTCTTGATTATTGGGAGAGGGGGAGCTTCCCACCTGGTTTCCTGCCTGCCAGGGTAACGGATCGGATGTTAGCACTTTTCTGTTAAGGCTGGCCAGAATCCTGTTTGACGCCACTAAATCAGTACTTCCCGTTCCCGCACTAACGAGGGGAGAGCGCGATGTCCATCTGGTAGAAGCGGAAGAAATTCTCTTCCCCGGGCGCATCGCAGGCTACCTGCCGGTAGCGGTCGAGGACATCAACCGCGAAGGCCGGACGCTCCCCTTCCGACAGGTGCTGGGTCCACTCCACGAACGTGACGCCGCCAAAGGCCAGGAAGGCGGAGCGCGATTGAAAGTCCCACGACTTGGCAGCGACGCGCGAGGCGACCACCTGAAAGCCATTCCGTTCGGCCAAGGCCCCATATTGCTCCAGGGTCAAGTGGAGGTACGGGTCGCGAAAACTGGTGAAGTAGCCAGCCCACCGAGAGGAAAGACGGGTCTCTTCGAGGACATCTTCGAGACTCTTCCGTTCGCCCTTAGGCACCAGGCGCAACTGCGCCATACCGTCCCGCTTCAGGGCACTGCGTATGGACTTGAGTGCCAGGTCCTGTTGCGGAACCCAGTGCAAGGCATTGAAAGAAACGACGAGATCGAACTCGTCCTGGTAGGGCAATTGCCGCGCGTCTGCGACGGCGAATTGAAGATTCGGATAAAACGCTTCGTGATTTGCCCCAAAGGCAATCATGTCCGCGGAAGCATCGACGCCAACTACCGAGCCGTGAGGAAGGCGCGCCGCAATCTCAGCGGTCGTCTTGCCGTTTCCACAGCCGATGTCGAGAACCCGTTCCGTACCCTTGAGTTCAAGCAGCGCCAGGACTTCGCTGGCCATAGCCGCCTGCAGGGCAGAGATCCGCGCGTACTCAGAAGCATTCCATTCGGTCATCCTCGCATTCTTACCATGCAGGAAGACAAACGCAACGGTTGAGCTAGACGCAGATGGAGGAGGCGTCTGAGGACAGCACGAGCCACTCAGGATCGCTGGCGATATGTTTCAAACGGACCACTTCTTCACCCACCAGCAGGTCGAAGTCACCCAAATCGATGTGCTGGCCGGCTTCGGCAGCGATGGAGTGAACGACGGCTTTTTGTCTCCTGAAGGAGCCGTTAGAATCCGTCGTTTCTACAAATTGCTGGCTGATTTTGTAGCTGACATAAATGGCAGGTCCACGCTTGCCGGTTGGTACCAATCTTCCTTTTCCGTATCCAAGGCCCATAGTTTCTCAATCTCTCTTCGCTGAATAGATCTATCAAGCTATAGACGATTTTTCGGGCCTGCATCATTCCCCGAAAGGGGAATCGGGAGCCCCAAGGGTCTGTCTTCCGTTGTTTAGCGCCCTAAAACTTATCGAAGAGGGGCCAGACGGGCTCTTGCGACGCTTGCTGTGTAGCTGGGTGGGGGACCGGTATCTGGTCCGCTTGAGCAATGCGGGCGTCGGCTGCGGCCAGCTTTTCCTGGAGCCGGAGCCTCATTTGCTGGGTCCTGGCGGCGGGAGCCAGCGCAGGCACAAAGTCACCAGGACGGTTGGAGCGGCCAGACGGAGGTGTCGACGGCGAGAAAGGATTCAATCCTGCCTTCGCCAGAATGACAGAGAAGGCCATCAGGGTGTAAACCTGCGCGATGACCGCCGACCAGGCAATGCCAACCGCGCCCAACCGGGGCGCCAGCAGGAATGCAATCCCAATCCCAACCAGACCGGCGGTGAGATTTACGAAGTTAAATTGGTGGTCCAACTGGTTGGGTAACAGTAACTGAAAAATAATAACGGTACAGACTGCGATCAAAGGAATCCACAGAGCAAAGACCCGCAATACCGGGACAGAATGCTGGAAGGCAGGGCCGAGCACGTAATGGACCAGCAGCGGAGCCCCAATGAAGATAGCCAAGCCGAAGGCCAGGCCCAACCCTCCCAGAAAGAGCAGGCTCAGCCGGACGGTGCGCATGGCGCGCCCCGGGTTGTTATGCACCTGTTGGGTCAGCTTTGGGTAGAGTGCCTGGTTCACTGGCCACATGCCTTGCTGAAACACCCGTGTGATTCGCTCGGCGCCTGCGTACTCACCCAGCACAGCCACGGGAGCAACCGACCCCAGCACCAACCGGTTGACCGAACCGGAAAGACTTTGTACCGCCCGAAACACAAACATCGAGCTGCCCAATCGGAGGGCGCTCCACACCGAAGTGGGTGTAGGCCAACGGAAGCCCACTTCGCGATACGCCAGCACTACCGTGACCCCGTGGGCAACGACACAGCCGACGCATTGCGCTGCCATCACCTTCCAGCCATCGTCGGGTTTGTGGACCAGCACGAAGATACTCAGGGTGGCAAGAACCTTGCCTCCTATTTCCAGAGCACTGGCCAGCCGCATCCGCTCCAACCCCTGGAAATACCACAACATATTGATGCCCTGGCAAACGCCCCAGATGGTGCTGGCCCAAAACAACGCCATCGAAGGAGCAATGTGGTGGGTGAATCGGCGAGAGAAGATGGCGGCGGCGATGCATGCAATCGCCAGCACGGATTTGGCACCCAAGACTCCAGAGATAAGCTCGGAGAGCCGCTGCGGGTTGTCGCGCTCCCGCGAGGTCTCCCGGGATGCGGAAATGTCAAAACCGTACTCCACCACGCTGGCGATCATGTCGCCAATGGCTTGGGCAAACACCACCACGCCCCAGCCGGAAGGGCCCAACACATGGGCAAGATAGGGGAAGGTGAGGAGAGGCAGCGCATACGTGCACGCCTGCACCCCGTAGAGGGCGACGACGTTGTGGATGAAGCCGCGGCTAGGTAGTTTTCTCATCGGCCCGCGGGGCCTTCGCCGATGATATTTCCGGGGTGGCTTCGCCGCAATATTTGAAACAATCTTTGCGCCATTGCTGGCATGTAGGGCCCTTGTCTCCGCGGCAAAGTTACATAGTAAGGTTAGATGCCTTGGACGCAGGATGTTATCCCCATTATGGGGAATGACAAGTCCAGTGACATTAAACTTTGTTCAGAAACGAGACAGTGCCACCCGCTGGAGAGCAGGCGGCACTTAGGGGTGGTGGTTAAGCGGCAAATATGTTACTGCGTTGCTCCCGTGCCCATGAATTTGTCGACATTGCTTTTATCGACCAGGGACACACCGGTATCGACAAAGGCCGGGATTGGCGACGTTGCATCCGATCCGAAATCTCGAGTGAGGGGCTTGAGCGGGTAGTGGTGCAGATCATCCAGAGCCTTGAGGCCGAGTAGAGCCATGGTGTACGGCTTCTGTGAAATGGTGGCATCGATGGTGCCGTCTTTGACCAACGTGAGCGTTGCCTGGTCAACGTCCATGGCCATGATGATGGTACCTTGCGGCTTGATGCGCTTAAAGGCTTCCGCTACATCTTTACCGGCCGAAGCCTCGAGGCATATTAGTGCATTGATCTTCGAAGCTCCCGTCCGTGCCATGTATTCCGTCGCCTTGTCCATGGCCGTGCCGGATTCTCCTTTCATGTCGAATACCTCGACAATCTTGATCCCGGGATAATTGGCGAAGGCATCCTTGTATCCCTTGAGCCGCTCCTCCAGGTTTGGCTGGCCGGGCATGGTGAGGAAGACTACGTTTCCTTTGCCACTCAAAGACGCAGCGACCCGTTGGCCGCCCAACCGTCCCGCTTCGAGGTTGTTGGTGCCGATGAAATAGAGCCGCTGGCTGTCCGGAGCATCGGAGTCTATGGTGATGACGGGAATTCCGGCGGCAATCGCTTTACTGATCTCCGGCCCCATCAGCTTCGGATCCGCGACGGATACGAGGATTCCGGCGGGCTTTCTGGCCACTGCGGCGCGAAATTCATCGACTTCAATCGCTGGAGTGAAGGTGTCAGGACCCCGCATTTCTTCCGTGACGCCGTACTCCGCGGCAGCATGGGTGAATCCTGCGTGTGCGGACTGCCAGTACGGCAGACCAATATTGGTGGCGATGAGAAAGTACTGCTCAGATTTGGCGTGACGCTCGCATCCTCCAACAAGGAGCGGAAGAGCCGTGGCCAGTACCACCAGGAGAATACGCTTTTCCAGCATTTTCATAATCACCTCCAACGAACAAGAGGGCCGAATTCTACTCCTAAAACTTGAAACCTGGAAAGGGTCTTCCCAAGAGCACCCATTTTAATATGAAGAGCGAGGGCGTCTTATGAAGGTAGTGGTAACCGGAAGCTCCGGGCATTTGGGCGAGGCGCTGGTTCGAACGCTCAAGGATCTTGGCTGCCAGGTGGCCGGTCTCGACATTCTGGAATCGCCCTTTACTACGCGTGTTGGCTCAATTTCTGATCGCTCCTGGGTGCGTCGTTGCCTGCAGGACGTGCAGCAGGTTTTCCATGCCGCGACCCTGCACAAGCCGCATGTCGCTACCCATGCCGGCAGGACTTCCTCGACACAAACCTGACCGGCACGCTCAATCTGCTGGAGGAAGCGTCGGCAACCGGGGTTGAGTCGTTTATCTATACCAGTACGACCAGCGTCTTTGGCCGGGTGCTTGTACCCCCTCCCGGAGCACCCGCCGGCTGGATTACGGAAGAGGTCACCCCGGTGCCCAGGAACATCTATGGTGTGACGAAGGCGGCAGCCGAAGATCTGTGCGAGCTGTTCCATCACAACCAGGGCCTGCGCTGCATGGTGCTGAGAACGTCGCGGTTCTTTCCCGAGGACGATGACAACCGGAAGGTGCGGGAAGCGTATACAGACGCGAATGCGAAGACCAATGAGTACCTCTACCGGCGGGTTGACCTCGAAGACGTGGTGAGCGCTCATCTGTTGGCCGCCGAGCATGCCGCCAGGATCGGTTTTCGCAAATGCATCATCAGTGCGACCACACCGTTTTACCGGGAGGATGTCGCGGGTCTGCGCGATGATGCGCCACGTGTGGTCGACGAGCGCGTTCCAGGCTACCGGGCTGAATATAAGCGGAGGGGTTGGAAGATGCTTCCCAGCATCGATCGCGTCTACGTGAATGAGCGCGCGCGGAACGAACTCGGCTGGCGGCCGAAGTATGACTTCCGATCCATCGTCGATCGATTGCAAGCGGGCGATGATATGCGAAGTCCACTGGCCCGGCTGGTGGGCTCGAAGGGTTATCACGCCCAGGTTTTCTGTGAGGGGCCTTATCCTGTGGAATAACGCGGGAGGCTTGAGAAACCGCGGGTGAGGGTGGCGGGGTAGAGCTAAGGGATAAAAACGATCCTGCGTTCATCGCCTTTGCGGGTCCAGGCTTGTTCGACGTTGGCCAGCGGCACTGGATCGATGTCAATCGCAAATTGGAACTTTTCGGTGGCTGCGAACATGGCACGCAAGGACTGCAGAATCTGCTGCGAAGAGAGGCTGCCCAGGCCGCTGCCGAGCAGCTCAACCCCCGAACTACGCAGGGAGCCGCCCGACAAGTTGATCGCATCACCGCTGATGGATCCGATCTGCACAAAACGGATTCGAGGCTCCCCATCGGGCGCTCCATGGCCGACGGCGGCTTTCAGCATCAGTTCCGCTGAGGGTCCCCACAGGTAGTCCAAAACAACCTGCACCTGGGCAAGTGCCGCTTTAAAACTACGCAGTAATTTCTCCTCCGGCTGGTCAAGAGCGATGGTTTCATCCGCTCCGAGGCTGGCCAAATGCTCCAGCGTCCGTGGATTCCGACCGGTGGCGATGACCCTCGATGCCCCCAGATACTTCGCCACTTGAATCGCCTGTTTCCCGGCGGTCCCGGTGGCCCCATTAATCAGGACCGCTTCGCCGGGCTGGAGCTTCGCCCTGGATTGCATCGCGGCCCAGGTCGCGAGCGCGGGATTTCCTAGTGCGGCGGCTACGGCATCGTCAAGATTCGCGGGCAGTGGAATAGTCCGAGCCTTGGAGACCACGGTGTACTGGGCCATAGAGCCGAAGGGTGCGCGGGGAGCGATGAAGTAGCATCGAGTGCCATCCCGGGCCACTCCTACACCGTCGTTTCCAGGAATAAAGGGTGGCTTGCCGCTGCTGTAGTGCGATCCATTCGCCTGACCTCGCACCAGGTTGCTTAGCGCGGCGCTTTTGACCTGGAGTAAAACTTCGCCATCGTTGGCTACCGGAGCGGCGGTTTCGCGATAACGAGGTGCAGAGGCGAAGTCTTCTACCATCGCAGCGTGCATGTTGACCCTCCCTGCACTCATTGGAAAATTATAGGGTCTACGCGCGGACGATGGTCGCCTTCGGAGGCACTTTCGGCGAAGAGGCTGGGGATTTAAAACAGTTCTATGAGCACTTCGCGAATGATGCCTGGAGGATGGGTCGACCGGAAGAATATACCGCGCGGCCCCAACGGGCGCGGATTATGCCGATGGTGCTCGCTCGAGGTGCCTCCCCGACGCTTCACCTTCTGCTCTGACTATTGTGTGCACGAGTGGAAGCTCCGTTCACAGCCAGGATATTTGCGCGACCAGATACTGAAGCGCGACCGGGGAGTGTGCGTTCACTGCGGTTTGGACACCATCAGGGAACACCGCAAGCTCAAACGCGCGCGGGGCGCAGCTCGCCTGGCGCTTATGCGGCAGTGGGGATTTTCGACAAGAATGCGCAAGAGTCTTTGGGATGCAGATCACATTTTGCCGGTAACGGAAGGCGGCGGGGAGTGCGACCTGGACAACATCCGTACCCTCTGCCTGCGCTGCCATCGCGTGGTAACTGCTCAGCTGCGGGAGCGGATTCGACGCGCGAAAGTAGCCGCGATGTTCGCCGCTGAAGCAGCTGACACCAGGTTAAGGCGATAGCCGAAGGCTGTCTGGCGCAGGTTGCGCGGCTATCAGACTTGTTGCACCTCAGCCAGAACTCTCCTAACGGTAGACGCGACCCGGTCAAGCATTCCACTGGCGTCGTTCACCAGCTTAAGGCTGTCCGCGGATAATCCTGGGTAAGTGCTCAAAAGGTGGAGAGTGAATGTCATGGCAGCTAACGGATTATTCAACTCGTGTGCCAGGTGATTGATCAGCACATACCTGGCTTCCCAGGCCCTGACCTTCTCTTCCGCTGCATGTAATTTGCGATGTTCGGTCATCTCGACGACATACGATGACCAGCGAAATGGTTCCGCGCTGAGGCGCACTGCGCCAATGAGAAACGGAACGGAGGAACCGCCGGGCAAAACGAACTCCTTCTCAAAGGGGACACAGGTCCCGAATTCCAGCAGTTGGGCCATTGCGGTGTCATCGAGCTGATGGAATTTTTCCGGCGTCATTGCGCGCCAGTCGATTTCTCCCGCCATCAGCTTTTCGCGAGTGTGCCCGATCATGCGCAGGAATGCATCGTTGGCGTCAATCACGCGGTTCTCGTCGGCGATGGAGACTCCAAGATACGGCGATTGGTACAAGAGGGAGAAAGAGGATTGCAGAGAGCGGGGAATTTGCGCCTGGTAAACGCGAATCGAGATTTCGGCATCCGCCTGGAGGGTTTCTCCAATTTCGATGATGTCTCCTACCAAAGTGCTCAGATCGAGGCCAAACAGGTTCTCGTGAATGATCGACGTAAGCACGCGCTGCAGTACACGAGCTTCGAACACGATTTGCGGGATGGTGTAACCCTGCTGGTAGCGCAATTTGCCGTGCATGCGCGCGGCGTCTGTAGCCACATCGCTTAGCTCTTCCTGTGGCCCTTCGAGGCGCCTGATCAGCTCCTCGATCATGTCGGGGATGTGATCGCTTCTTTCGTCTTCAGTCAGGGGAAGCGCCGCTAGTTCCGGATCGGCCAATACCTGGTGGAGCCATCGTTTGCAAATGACATCGGAGACCTCGTGCAGCAGGTGGGCAACCTTGCGGGTTGGGAGCGATTTGTCAGGAGGCCTTCTACCACTGCGCAGAGCTTCTATGGCATTCACGAGGCGATCGATGTGCAGGGGTTTGGAAAAATAATCGTCTACCTGGCTGCGCACGGCCTGAATGGCTGTCTCAAGATCAGGGTAGCCAGTCAAGATGAAGGTGCATGCTTCTGGCTGTACACGCCGCATGGCGCTGACAACGGTGAAACCATCACCGGGTTCGCCAATGTTCAAGTCTGACAGCAAGACATCGAATTTTCTGGAGGAGATCA
>Ga0209006_10006028_pt1 | contig 11003 bp, 3 predicted proteins | sample JacPin_JW_Ref_O2_FD_188567 | JGI IMG/M metagenome (GOLD analysis project Ga0209006, IMG submission 188567) | Forest soil microbial communities from Algoma, Ontario, Canada - Jack Pine, Ontario site 1_JW_Ref_O2 (SPAdes) (version 2) | ecosystem: Environmental > Terrestrial > Soil > Boreal... | reverse complement strand
ATGAAGCGGATGTGTCTGTTGTCCGCCAGCCATATTTCCCGGTGAGAGTTCCTCTGGCCAATCGGGAACTAAACGGCGGAATGAAAGTCACTGTGTCGGTGCAGGGACATCGAGGGCCGGAATATTCGTTGGGCTACAACGCAGGCAAGCAGCGAATCGAGGGGCTGTTGCCGAATGGAAATTATCTTGTGGAAGCGGCGACGTTAGGCCAGAACTCGGCCAACGGGGCGGTGAATCTTGCGGTGGCCGGAGCGCCGGCGGAAAGCTCCGGCTTGGAATTAATGCGAAACAGCTCGGTCCATTTCCGGGTCGCAGAAGAATTCAGCGACGCCAGCAAGAGCAGCTCAGGTTCCTGGAGCGACGGAACGCATAATTTTCCCACTCATGGTCCACGGGCTTATCTGCAAGTTCGCGCCGAACCGGCGGATGATTTTGCGCCGCAAGGCGCATCCCTTCGCCCTCCTACCGGACCGAACGACGACTCTTTGGTCATCGACGATCTGACGCCGGGACGCTATTGGCTGCGGCTTACTTCGTCCCGAGGATATGTTGCAGCGGCAACCATGGGAGGCGTCGATTTGCTGCATCAGCCGTTCTCTGTTGTCCCTGGTCCCAGCACGCCAATCGAGATTACGATGCGCGATGACAACGCGGAGATCGACGGAACCGTGACGGACGCCTCGACGGGCACAACACCTTCTCCGGGAGCGTCGCCTCTGCACGCGTATGTGTACTGCGTTCCTCTATCCGACAGTGCGGGACAATTTCAGCAGCTTGGGGTAAATGGCGAAGGAAATTTCAGTTCGCAAGCGATGACGCCGGGGACTTACCGCGTGATGGCTTTCAAAATTCCTCAGCCAAATCTTCCCTACCGCGACGCCGAGGCCATGCGCGCTTACGATTCCATAGGGCAAGTTGTTCGTTTGGGTGCGGGTCAAAAAACGAGTGTGCAGTTGCAGATCAGTTCGGGCAACGAGTGAATATGGCAGCTTGCGCAAATTCGAAACGCTCGTTTTTGCTGATGACATCTCTCTGTGTTTGCGGAATGCTGGCCTCAGCCGCGCAGACTGCGAGTGTTCCCCAGACGAACGCTGCCAACGGCTACCGTATCGCTGGAACTGTAGTGAGCAAAACCGATCGGCGTCCTCTGTTCCACGCTAGAATTTCATTGAATGACGTCAAGGACGTGCAGAAGACTCAGTCCATGGTTACGGCCGAGGACGGAAAGTTTGAATTCAATGGGTTGCCCGCAGGAAAATATTCTTTGAACGGCGGCAAACGAGGATTCATCTCCGCCGCATACGATCAGCACGGCCGGTTTTCTACCGCCATCGTGACCGGAGCCAGCCTGGATACGGAAACATTGACGCTTAGGCTTACGCCTTCAGCGGTGATCACGGGCAAAGTACTGGATGAAATTGGCGAACCGGTTCGCCACGCCACCGTGACTTTGTATTACGACGATCACAGCGCCGGCGTGGACCAGATCCGCCAGTTGCGCAGTTCTCCAACCGACGACCTTGGGACGTATGAGCTTACACCACTCGGACCTGGCACTTACTTTTTGTCGGCGAGCGCAAAACCGTGGTATGCGGTACATCCGAACTCGGAGGAGCGGGGGCAGCGCGCCGAGGCCACGGTGGTCGATCGATCTCTGGATGTCGCATATCCGATGACCTATTACGCGGACGTGGCGGACTCCGACAGCGCGACGCCGATTCTAGTTCAAGGCGGCGAACGTGTGGATGCTGATATTCATTTGAATCCCGTCCCGGCTCTGCATCTTCTTTTTCGCGTGCCCAGCGACGGACGAAATGGAGCCGAGTTTCCGCAACTACAGCAAACGGCGTTTGACGGCACTACGTCTGTACAAACTACCGGGGGACACATGGTTTCGCCGGGCCTCTTTGAGATTACGGGCATTCCCGCCGGCCGCTATAACGTGCGCATGGGCGGGCAAGGGTCAGGCATTCAAATGAACGGAGTCGATCTCAACAAAGATGGAGAACAACTTGACACTTCTCGAGCCGAGGCGTTGAGCAGCGTGAAGGTTTCTGTGCGGATAGCGGGCGAGGCTGCGCTGCCCACCCAACTCACCGTCGCTTTGCGCTCGGGACATCGGGACGCTGTCGCTTTTCAGCAGGTCAATGCCAAGGGAGAAGTGGAACTCCAACAGGTCCCCGCAGGCAAGTATGAGGTAGTAATAGGAGGAACCGCGATGCCCTATTCAATCTCGCGCATTGCCTCATCGGGAGGTGACGTCTCCGGTCACACACTGAGTGTCGCGCCCGGCACTTCACCTTCGATTTCGCTTACGCTCGCCGGTGGCAGCGTTGACGTGCAAGGAACAGTGAAGTCTGAGGGCAAACCCTGCGCCGGAGCGATGGTGGTTCTGGTTCCGAAAAACCCGGAGATCGATCACGACCTCTTCCGGCGGGATCAAAGCGATCTGGATGGAACGTTCCTGCTGCGAGGAGTAATTCCCGGTTCCTACACTGTGCTGGCAATCCAAAACGGATGGGACCTCGACTGGTCACAGCCCGCCTTAATGACCGCTTACCTGAAGCGCGGGCAGGCGATTGAGGTCAGCGGTGGACGGCCCGTGAATCTCACAGACGCAATCGAAGTGCAATCCAAGTAGGAATTAAAGATGCTTGTGTGAAAGTTCCCCCTCAAGAATCAATTCGGCAGCAGCGCTCCAGGCGGGGCGATGCGGATCCAGTGATCGGTGAAACTGGTGTGCAAAGCGGGATTCCTGAATTTTGGCATGTGGCAGGTGACGCATAGCTTGACCCCAACGGGGCATGCCGTCGCCTGATTAGCGTTATCCTTCTTTGCGCCGGCCGCGACGTGACACTGCAGGCAATTCGCGTCATACGATGCCGGATCCAACGATAAAGGCTTATGCGGGTCATGGCATGCAACGCACGTGATCCGCGCGTCTGCTTTCTTCCAGCAGCGGCTATTCTCCAAGCGATAGGGAGTGAATCGTACGTTCAGCGTTCCGATTCTTGTTGGGCCGTCGGAAACCACATCCTGGAACGTGCGATGACAAGCTCCACAAAAGTCAACGGATTCAATCGGAGACAAACGCGCCGGATCCCCGATTGATGCTGTGATCAGTTGCTCATCCGTGCCAGATTTTGCCGCGGCTACATGTTCGGCGCCCGGTCCGTGACAAGCCTCACAGGTCACGCCCAGAAACATAGCTCCCGGATCGAAGTGATTCTTCGTGGTTGACGCCGTTGTGTGGCAACCGAAGCAGCGGCGTGTTTCGTCCATGGTTATGCGCCGTCCCGCGCCTTCTTCAAGACTTGGTGGCGTGGTGCGGGGATGTCCGGGAGTTATGTCGAGCGCTTGCGTCGTGGTGTAAAAGGTGAGATGACTTTCGTAGAAGTGACTATTGGCTTCATAAACATAAGTCTGCCCGATATGGCCGACACCAAAAGCCCAAAGCAGGTTGGCCGAGAGCGAAGACGCTCCTTTGCTGATTTTGAGAACGTTCTTTCCCGTAAGCTTGCTGATCTGGTAGCTGTACGGGCCAATCTGAAAAGTTAGAGTACCGTGCTGAAGGCTTTCCGCATCGGCAGCGCGAGTCGCTGCGTTGGCCATAGCTGAGTTCTGAATCACTGCGACCTGGGCAGCGTGGCATTTGGCACACTCAGCCGCACCCACGTATTCTTCCCTTCCCCTGTTCCCTTTTGTCGGCCACCATCCAGATGCCTTGAGCCGCGTTGCCGTGAGCATGGAACCATTGCTCGATCCGGCGCTCTGAGCGTGCAAACTAACGGAATTAAGAACGCAGCCGTAGAGAACCAGCAGCCATAGAAAACCCTGCGCCTTGAATGGAGATGGCACGGTAGTCCTCAGAACTTATTCAGCGAACTTCCGTACACGTAAGTTGGGAACGTGGCGGGCACGGCCCCAAGCAGAGGCAGCGAACTGTGCGCGTTCGTGATGGTCAGGTTCGTGTTGCTGGGACTGAACTGCGTAGGCGGCGATTGTCCGGTAGCGAAGAAATAGTCGCTTGGCGGGTCGGTTGTCAGACCCGAACCCGTGAACGGAGGCTGATATGTCGCGGTACCATTTGGATTCAACTCCTCATTCATTGCCACAGGTACGCCGCTGCCGCCGCTCTGCCAGGATGGCGACGTCTGACTGCTGAAATAAAGAAGAGTCGTGGGGCTGGTCCGGCAAGCATTGCCCGCAGCGAGCCCTTGGGTAGTCAGGATTTGGAATGCTCGCTTGTCCGCCGCGAACTGTCCGTCTGTTCTCCAATAGGAATTTCCCTGGAAGTTCTGGTATGTGTTGTAGGCTTGGCCGCAGGAGTCAGTACAGCCTCCGATGGCCGAGAAAGACGGACTGCTCGTGCTCATCCGATCGAAATAAAACATGTTGTTGGTGACGTCCACCTGTTTTATCGGACTGGTGGGGCAGCCGCTCGGCCACGGCAGGGTCTGAACGAACATGCCCAAATTTGCGAACGCGAAAATATTATTGCTGAAAATGTTCTGCGTTTCTGTCGATGATGCCAACCCTTCTGCGATATGGACCGCGTGCCCGGAGAGGTTATATACGATATTGTTCATGACCTGAACACCCGCCGATTGTCCGTCAAGGTAAATGCCTTCGCCACCGTAGGCGGATCCTGCTACCGTAACTCCGGCTGTGGACGGGTTGTCGATGATAAACGAGTCGGTAACGTTATTGACGATGTTGTTGCTTACGGAATCTCCCGTGCCACTCGAAGTGCCACTGCCGATGTTGTAAAAAATCGCTCCACCATCAGAAGTGATGCCCTGGATGATGTTAGAAGTCAAATTGTAGCTGCTGCTGATATTGTTTCCGCTAACGCTCACTCCACCCGTAGTAGGCCCGCAACCATCCTTACAGATGGAAATGCCCGCATGGTAGCCGTCGGTAATGGTGTTGTACACATACGTGTTGTTGTTCCCATTTGCCTCGGCGATTCCCTCGCCGTCGGGGAAAACGCGCGAGTAGCCTTGAATCAGGTTATTTGTAGCCATAATGCCCTGCACGACCTTCGCGCTTGTGTCGGTGCTGCTTACAGTGTGGCCGACGCGGATGCCGCTGTCGCCAATGTCATAGAAAGTCGAGTTTTCGATCACCACGCAAGATGGAGAACTGTTTCCCGAACATGCCGGAGTTGCAGCCGTGGCAGCCGCAAGAATACCGGACGCCGAAGTGTGTCTTACTGTCACGGCATTAAATGTCACGAACTGGCAGTTTTCGCAGTCGATGGCTTGAGGAAGAGACATCTCTCCATTCACGTCGTTGTTGAAGCCGACGCTGTTCGGATAGAAGTTGTCTACCTCGAAGGTGATGCCTTGGAATGTCACATAGTTCAAATTACTGGCTGAGATCAAGCTGCCGCCAATGTAATCGGTCGCCGGTGATCCCGGAATCGAGCCTCCCAGTTGCGGGATGACAATGTTATCCGTGCTTGGGTTTTCGTTTTGGTTGGCGATGTAGTTCAGTACCCACGGAGTTGTATGGCGATCCAAAAACCAAATGCCGGTCAGTCCATACTGCGAAGACGATGGCGTCAACGCGTCGTTAAAGGCATCAAGAGTATTTTCGATCACGTAGCGATGCCCGATGGTCGGGCCCAGATAGTTGTAGTTCGCATCTTTGGCGGCGTTGGTCCCGCCTCCCTTCGTCGTTCCAAGCAGGAAGATAACGTTGTCGGTCGTGTCGACACAGCCAACCCTCATGATGTCGACGGTCCAGGCATCGATTAAGGTCAGTTCAACATCTCCCGCCGGATATGAGTTGGTATTTGCAGTACATGGACTCTTCGCATTTCCGCTGTAGCTGCCATTCAGGTTCTGCCAAACCTGAATGGGATCGCCACCGCTGGTAGGGGTGTAGTAGAAGCGATCGAGACACTTCGATACTGTATTGCCATTCACGATGCCCGAGGCAGACGGACAATTGCCTCCTCCCAGAGGATCCGTCGGTGCAATCGTATTTGCGACTCGCAGAAATGTCCCCAGATTGCAAGACGCCAGCGTGGGACTTTGCTGTCCTGCCGGGGTCGAGGGCGTTGCGACGCATTGTCCGTTCTTCATGAAATATCCGATGCTCGGATACTGCGAAGTACCATTGTCGTGGATGCGCGCCCGCAAACGGCGCTGGCCGTTGTAAAAAAGATATTCAAAGGGCTGGAGCGCGACATTGTTGGAAAGTGTCGCAGGCAGCGCCGCTTGATATACATTTCCGCTGTTTGTCCATTGAAGGTGCAGACCTAGTCCGGAGGTTGCATCTGCGTTTGCAGGCACTCCTCCACTAATGACAGGAGTCTCGCCGGGATAGTTCTGCCAGATAACTTGCGCGCTGGAAGAGACGCCGGAATCCGCAGATGTAAAGTTTAACGTTCCCAGAGTTGAATTCGCAGTCGTAGAAGTCAGCGCCGGATAGTAAGTCCCGTTGCGGACGATCACAGTCGCAGGTTTGGCAGCATGCTGGACCGCATACTGTGCCCGCGACAGCGAAGCAAAAGGCCCATCTGAATTGCCGGAGTTGGGAGCAGGCAGATCTCCGTTCCAGGCATCGTTTCCGTTCGGCGCGACAAAGAATGTACTGCCCGGGTAGGTGACGAGAGTGTTGTAAGTGTAGGCATTGCTGACCCACTGCCCATTCACCATCGAATACAGAGTTACATAGACGGTGCCGCCATTGGTTGGCAAACCACTTACGGTCGTGCTCAATACATTGCCCAAATTACCCGATGAATAATAGTCGTGGCCCCCCGCCGTTGATCCCACATCGATCCAGTACGCCGCCGCCCCCGAGCCCGCAGTCCACGTGAACGTCACACTGCTGGCAGTTAATGTCGATCCCGGAGTCGGCGTGGTCAACCCCCCGGCCGTTCCCATTCCGCTGGTAAACGACGTATAGGTGTACCCGCCGCTGAGCCACTGCCCACTGATCAGCGAATACAGAGTCACATAAATCATGCTTCCATTGGTTGGTAATCCGCTTACGGTCGTGCTCAATACGTTGCCGAGGTTCCCCGACGAATAGTAATCGTGCGCTCCCGCCGTCGATCCCACATCCACCCAGTAAGCGCTCGCGCCCATCCCCGCCGTCCAACCGAAATTCACCGTTCCGCTGGTTAACGTCGATCCGGGAGCCGGTGTGGTCAAGATTCCACCACTTGCCAGCCCGCTCGACGCTGTGTAGGTATAAGCGTTGTTGAGCCATGCACCACTTATCAGAGAATAGAGCGTAACGTAAACTGCACTGCCATCCGTCGGCAAGCCATTCACGGTGGTCGTCAGTACATTCCCTAGATTCCCTGAAGAAAAATACTGGTGCCCGCCTGTAGTTGACCCCACATCCACCCAGTAGGCACTTGCGCCAGCGCCTGCCGTCCATCCAAACGTCACGCTGCTGCCAGTGAGAGTTGATCCCGGAGGCGGAGTGGTCATCACCGCTCCCGTTGATGTCGAACCGTTAAAGGCAGTGTAGATATATCCGTTGCTCAGCCATGCCCCGCTCACGAGCGAGTACAGCGTCACATAAACTGTGCTGCCATTGGTGGGCAGACCGTTTACCGTGGTAGTCAGGACATTGCCCAAGTTGCCGGATGAAAAGTAATCGTGCCCACCTGCTGACGACCCCACATCAATCCAGTACGCTGTAGCACCCGAGCCCGCCGACCAGCCGAATGCGACACTGCTTCCGGTTAGCGTTGATCCCGGAGCCGGGGTGGTCAACGTTCCCGTCGTCGTCGACGCGTTGAATGCCGTATAGGTATATTCATTGTTCAGCCAGACTCCGCTCACTAGCGAATAGAGCGTCACATAGACCGTGCTTCCATCGGTCGGCATGCCGCTCACCGTAGTGGTCAGCACATTTCCCAAATTCCCGGACGAAAAATAATCGTGGCCACCCGCTGACGATCCCACATCAACCCAGTACGCGGACGCGCTCGTTCCTGCCGTCCAGATGAACGTCGCACTGCTTCCGCTCAGAGTGGAATTCGGAACCGGTGACGTAATCACTCCTTTGCTTGAGCTTCCACCTGACGCAATAAATGTGTATTCGTTGTTCACCCACTGACCGGCAATGAACGAATAGAGCGTCACGTAAATGGCGCTGCCGTCGGTGGGGAGAGAGCTCACCGTCGCCGAGAGCGTAGTAGTGGGCAGGCTTCCAGAACTGTAGTACTGATGGCCGCCCACCGTTGACCCCACATCGATCCAATAAGCCGTGGCACCGCGAGATGTATTCCATTGGAACGTCACTGTGCTGCCGCTCAAAGTGGAATTAGGAACCGGGCTGGTGATGACCGCGCCGGCGTACGGCGTCATATTCATCAATATCGATAAATCGCCACTGCCAAAGTTTGCCAATACCAGGTCCAGCCTGCCGTCGCCGTTGAAATCCCCCGCCGCCACCGACACGGGTTCCGAGCCGGCTCCGTAACTTACTGGAGCCTGGAACGTGCCATCTCCGTTACCCAGGATCACGCTCGTGCCGCTGCCCGCTTCGTTGGCTACCGCTAAATCAGGTTTGCCGTCGCCGTTGAAATCTCCCACCGTCACCGAACGCGCATCCGATCCTGCGGCGTAATTGATCGCTGCCTGGAACGTGCCATCGCCATTGCCCAGCAGCACGCTTACGTTGCCCGAGTTCGCCAGCGCCAGATCAAGCTTGCCATCGCCGTTGAAATCTCCCACAGCCACCGAATAGGAGATCGCTCCTACTCCATAGCTAACCACAGGCTGGAAAGTGCCGTCGCCATTGCCGAGGAGGATACTTACCCCGCCGCCTCCGTTCGCGACGGCGATGTCGATCTTGCCGTCTCCGTTGAAATCTCCGACTGCCACAGAACAGGGACGCGATCCAGCGCTGTAGTTAATTGCGGCTTGGAACGTGCCATCGCCATTATTCAGCAGCACGCTCACTCCTCCACCGGCGTCTGCCACTGCCAAGTCGGGCTTGCCATCCCCGTTGAAGTCTGCGACTGCGACCGATAAGGGTTCTACTCCCGCGCCGTAGTTCACCGCCGTCAGGAACGTGCCGTCTCCGACACCCAGCAGAACGCTCACATTGTTGGCGCTGTAATTGGCCGCCACCAAATCAAATTTGCCGTCGCCATTGAAGTCACCCACCCCCACAGAGATGGGGAATTTATCCGTGCTGTAAATCACCGCAGCCCCGAACGTTCCGTCACCATTTCCTAAGAGCACGCCCACGTCATTACCGTTCGAATCTGCCGCCACCAGATCGGGCTTGCCGTCGCTGTTGAAGTCTGCCACCGCCACGGATTGGAGAACCGCTCCTGCGGCATACTTCGGGGCCACCGGAAAGGTGCCATCGCCTTTGCCCAGCAACACCGCGATGTTGTTACTTTCAAAATTTGCCACTGCCAGGTCAGGTTTGCTGTCGCCGTTGAAGTCTGCTACCGCTAACGAAATAGGTTCGGTACTTTCGCTATAGTTCACTGCTCCCTGGAATGTTCCGTCTCCATTTCCTAATAAGACGCTGACCGTGTTGTCGCCCCCATTCGCTACCGCCAGGTCGAGCTTGCTGTCACCATTAAAGTCCCCTATGACAATGGGGAGCGGATCCGAGCCCACGTCGTAGTTCACCGCTACGCTAAACGTACCGTCACCATTGCCTAGGAACACGCTCACAGAGCCGTGCGGGCAGTTGCTGTTGGAGCAAGCATTCGCTACTGCTAAATCAAGTTTGCCGTCGCCGTTGAAATCGCCCGCGACGATGGATTGCGGATTGAACCCGTTTCCATAATTCACGGCCAACCGGAAGGTGCCATCGCCATTGCCTAGCAGAACACTGATGTTGTCGCTGTTGAAGTTTGTCACCGCCAAGTCGAGCTTGCTGTCACCGTTGAAGTCACCCACTACGATCGCGTAGGGTCCGGATCCCGTGGCGTAGTTTGCCGCAGGCTGAAACGTGCCGTCACCGTTGCCCAGCAGCACACTGATGTCGTTGTCGGAGTTGTTCGTTACCGCAAGATCGACTTTGCCGTCGCCGTTGAAGTCGCCCACAACGACCGCGCAGGGATTTGATCCCGTGCCGTAGTTCAACGCAGGCTGAAAAGTGCCGTCGCCGTTGCCCAACAGCACACTCACGTCATTGTCCACGCGGTTGGCGATCGCGAGATCGGCCTTGCCGTCGCCGTTGAAGTCGCCGACAGCGACTGATTGTGGACTCGTGCCGGCGGCATAATTCACGGCTGTCTGAAAGGTGCCGTCGCCATTGCCCAACAACACGCTCACGTCGCCGTCCTGATAGTTCGTGACCACCAGGTCGATCTTGCCGTCGCCGTTAAGGTCCGCCGCAGCAATCGAAAAAGGCTCCAGGCCCGTTCCAAAAGTTCGCGCCGCAACAAATGACACGGGTGGAAGAGTTTGCGCGAATGCCATATTCAGGCAAACGATCAGTAGACCGAAGACGAGGCTGATCGTGCGTGTGCGCATATCTCTTGCTCTTGAAATTTCCTTTCTTGGCGAAACGGAACAAACGTAGCCCAACAAATGGCCCATAACCCTGGTGAAGAACGTGCCGGAAGTCACACGTCAGCCGATCGATTTTGACCCTGTTAATTCGCCCGCGCAGCTGGCGGAGAGCTGCGTCCGAAATCTTAAATCGAGGGGAATAAGGATTACACCGGAACCGCGCCAACAGGTCAAGAAGAATTGAAAGAATGAAGAAAAATTAGCCCCCCATAGCGTAGAGACTTTCCTCTCTGCCTATCACACCTTTAACTCCACAGGACTTGCTCCCGTCGACTTGAAGCGACAAACAAAAAAAGGGGGCACAGATTTTGGTCCGTGCCCCCGTGATAGCCAGCGCGTCGCGCCAGCCGCCGATTAGCTTCTCTCTTACGGTCCCGGTTTACGGTCCCGAGGTGTAGGTGTATTGGTTGTTCAACCACTGTCCTCCAACCAGCGAGTACAGGGTCACAAAGATTGTGCTGCCATCCGCCGGCAAGCTCGAGACCGTCG
>Ga0209006_10006027_pt1 | contig 11004 bp, 8 predicted proteins | sample JacPin_JW_Ref_O2_FD_188567 | JGI IMG/M metagenome (GOLD analysis project Ga0209006, IMG submission 188567) | Forest soil microbial communities from Algoma, Ontario, Canada - Jack Pine, Ontario site 1_JW_Ref_O2 (SPAdes) (version 2) | ecosystem: Environmental > Terrestrial > Soil > Boreal... | reverse complement strand
TGGACGGCGACGTCGCGCCGGTGCATGCCATTTGCGACCTCGCCGATCGCTATAACGCCATGACGTACATCGACGAGGTGCACGCCGTCGGCATGTACGGCCCGCGCGGCGGCGGCATCAGCGATCGCGACAATGCCGCGGCCCGCATCGACGTCATCGAAGGCACGCTCGCCAAGGCGTTCGGCTGCCTCGGCGGCTATATCGCCGGCACCCGTGCGCTGATCGATGCGGTGCGCTCCTATGCGCCCGGATTCATTTTCACCACCGCGCTGCCGCCGGCAGTGTGCGCCGCCGCCACCGCCGCGATCCGCCATCTGAAAACCTCGCAGTGGGAGCGCGACCGCCACCAGGACCGGGCCGCCCGCACCAAGGCCGTGCTTGCCGCCGCATCGCTGCCCGTGATGACGAGCCCGACCCATATCGTTCCGCTCTTCGTCGGCGATCCGGAGCGCTGCAAGGAGGCGAGCGACCTCCTTCTTGCCGAGCACGGCATCTACATCCAGCCGATCAACTACCCGACCGTGCCCAAGGGGCTCGAGCGGCTGCGCATCACCCCAAGCCCCTATCACGACGATAACCTGATCGATGCGCTCGCCGAAGCCTTGGTGGACGTCTGGCAGCGGCTGCGTCTGCCATTCAACGAACGCGTGCTCGCGGCCGAATAAGCTGTCGGCGTCTCTGCGTGCTGGCCTTCGTCGTCATTCCGGATCTTGAAAGGCGCCCCGTCCCCACTTCGTCATCGCGAGGAGCATAGCGACGAAGCTATCCAGGCCTCGCCGCACACTGGATTGCTTCGCTTCGCTCGCAATGACGAGGGTGCGAAACTGCCGCGCTCAATCGCGTTTTTCCCTTCGCGCGATCCACCGCGCCCCAAAAGCGATGGCAAACGAGGTGACGACAAAACGCGCCACGTGATGCGCCGCCACGAAGACCGGGTCGAGATGCAGCGCCAGCGCCAGCACCATCATCGTGTCTTGCGCTCCCGGTGCAAATGCCACCGCGATGTTGGCGAACGGAAAGGGAAAGAAATAAGCCACGATCAGCACGAAGAAGGTCGCCACCGAAAGCGACACCGCGAACGAACCGAACGCCGCGCCGAGATAGCTCGCGAGCAGGCGAAACGTCTGATTGGCGAAGCGCGAGCCGACCATGGCGCCGAGCACCAGCACTGAAGCACTGCCGATCCACCAGGGCGGCACCGCCCGTACGACGTCAAAACCGTGCAGCAATCCCGACCCGACCATGGCGCCGAACAAAAGGCCGGCGGGAAATCGCAAGCGCCAAAAGATCACCGCGGTCGTCGCCGACACCGCGACGAGCAGCGCCAGCTCGGAAAGCGACGAGCCGCCGGGCGGTCCGCGCGTGACCGGAAGCGCCGGGGCCACCAGCCCGAAGGCCGCAAGGCCGGCGGGGATTCCGGTGGTGAGCAGCAACACCCGCATGGTCTGCACGATGGCTATCGGCGGCAGGTTGGCGCCGAGTGCGGTCGAAAGCGCGATGACTTGCGCCATCGAGCCGGGGCTTGCTCCCAGCAATGCGGAAAGCCGGTCCCAGCCATGCACGATGCGCAGATAGCTTGCGGTCGTCAGCATCATGCAGATCGCGCCCACCATGACCAACGCGATGCTCACGGGCCAAGCCGCAAAACCTTTCACTGTCTGCGGGGTCACCACGGCGCCGAGCAGAATCCCGATCAGCACATAGCCGACCCATGCGAGTGGCACCGGCACGCCGACCGGACGCCCGAGCAGCGCTGCCGTGGCTACCGCCAGCACCGAGCCGGAAATGAGGCCGGCGGGAAAGCCGAGCAGCGTGAACGCAGCGCCACCGGCAAGCGCGATGATCAGGGTCTCGGCTGTCTGCGCGATTGCGCGTGTGAGGGATGCGGCCGGCGGCATTGCGCCCGCTCAATGCCCGCTGGCGGCCGCTTCGTCAAATAACGGCCCCGTGGACGGCGGCTGCGGCCGATATCAGGTTCCGGTGCGCTTTATCTGGATCGGGCGCGCCGCCAGGCCGGCGCGCAGCACGATGCGCATGAGGTCGGCGGCATTTTTCGCCGCGAGCTTGTCCATGATGCGCGCGCGATGTACTTCGACGGTGCGCTGTGAGATGCCGAGAGCACGTCCGGCTTCTTTGTTTGAAGCACCGTTGGCAATGCGTTCCAGCACTTCGCGCTCGCGTGCGGTCAAAAGCTCCTGGCCGGGAAATCCGAGCGTCAGAAGACCCTCATCATGATGCTCCAGCCGCCAGGCGTCGATGACGCCGCGAATGCGGATCGCCACCGCCGCCGGATCGAACGGCTTTTCGATGAAATCTTGTGCGCCGTTGCGCATCGCTTCGACTGCAGTGGGAATGTCGTGGCGCCGCGAAGTCATCAGCACCGGTGCCGGGTAGTGCGGGGCGTCTAGCCTCTTTAATACGTCGAGGCCCGAGCTGCCGGGCAGATAGGTATCGATAACGACGCAATCGGGCGCGCGCAGGCGCGCCACGTTGAGGAAGGATTCGCCCTCGACAAAATTGACGACGTTGAAACCTTCGCTGTTCAGCGCCATCGCCAGCGCCGTGTCGACCAGAGGATCGTCGTCGACGATGAAGATTTCGCTCATCACTGCGCCATTGAGTCGCGTGCATCCAAGGTCAAGCGAATCGCATGTCAAAATAACACCGCGCCGTCATTCGTTGAGGTAATCGCGGGCGGTGTGAAAAAAAGTAGTGTCGCTTGTACGACCAAAAAGACAAGTGGAGCACCGAGGTGCCGATACGCAGGGCTGTCATTTCGGGGCGCGAGGGCCTTGAGCCGCGAGCCCGGAATTTCTCACCGCAGGCGGCGCAATTTGCGCTCCGCCCTGTGGGCGGAATCGGACCGGCGCCGCGGCGATTTCCAGACGCGGCGATGCTCGAAGCAAGCCGTGTCCGACGATTTTTGCGCGGTGCAAAAAGTCAGAAAAAGCGACGTTTACGCCGATGAAAGATACCTGCACGCCGATGAAAGATACTGCCCAAAGCCCGCGCGTTTGAGTAAACTGATAGCTGAGACTTGCGGTACGGCGTCTGGACTGCGGCCTACGGGTCCGGAGCGCTTTGGTGCCGCTCCAAGCCGTTCGCGGAAACGCCATGTTGCAGGGTTGGTTCATTGTCGTTGTCGCGCTCGCCTATATCGGATTTTTGTTTCTGGTAGCGAGTTACGGCGATCGCAGCCGCGAGCAGGTTCGCGGCAGCCGCGTCCGGCTTTTCATTTATCCGCTGTCGCTCGCCGTCTATTGTACCTCGTGGACGTTCTTCGGCTCGGTGGGCGTCGCGGCGCGCACCGGGCTCGATTTCCTCGCGATCTATATCGGACCGGTGTTGATGATCGGGCTTGCTTACCCGCTCATCATCCGCATCGTGCGGCTGGCCAAGGGCCAGAACATCACCTCGATCGCCGACTTCATCGCCGCGCGTTACGGCAAGAGCCAGGCAGTGGCCGCGACCGTGGCGTTGATCGCCATCGTCGGCACCATCCCCTACATCGCGCTGCAGCTCAAGGCGGTGTCCGCGTCGGTCGGCACCATCATCGCCGACGTCGCGGCGAACAGCGGCACGGCACAGCCGCTCCTGGGCGACATTGCGCTGTTTGTCGCCTTGCTGATGGCGGCCTTCGCGGTGCTGTTCGGCACCCGCCACGTCGACGCCACCGAGCATCAGGACGGTCTGATGCTCGCGGTCGCGGCCGAATCGATCATCAAGCTCGTCGCCTTCCTGGCTGTCGGTGTCTTCGTGACCTTCGTCATGTTTCCCGGGCCGGTGGCGCTATTCTCGCGCGCACTCGCGGAGCCGCGGACCGCGGCGGTGCTCACCGGCCTGCCGGCGGCCACCTCGTTCTTCGCCACCACGGTGTTGTCGCTGTTCGCGATCGTGCTCCTGCCCCGGCAGTTTCATGTCGCCGTGGTCGAGAACAGGAGCGAGTCCGAAATCCGCCGCGCCGCGCTGTTGTTTCCCGCTTATCTGGTGCTGATCAATTTGTTCGTGATGCCGATCGCCATGGCCGGGCTGTTGAGCTTTCCGCGCGGGCTGACCGACGGCGACATGTTCGTGCTGGCGCTGCCGCTGCGTGCGCACTCCGACTTGTTCACACTCATCGCCTTTGTCGGCGGCCTGTCGGCGGCGACCGCGATGGTGATCGTCGAATCGGTCGCGCTCGCGATCATGGTGTCGAACGACATCGTCATGCCGCTCATCCTCAACCGCCGCGCGGTCGCGAGCGGCGGGCCACAAGACGCCGGCGCCCAGCTCTTGCTGGTGCGGCGTCTTTCCATCTTCGCGATCCTGTTTCTGGCCTATGTCTACTATCGCTCCGCCGGCCCGGCGCAGCTTGCCGCCATCGGGCTGCTGTCGTTCGCTGCCATCGCCCAATTGATGCCGGTCTTCTTCGGCGGATTGGTCTGGCGCCGCGGCACGGCGCTCGGCGCCATTGCCGGCATGAGCGCCGGCATTCTGGTGTGGGCCTACACGCTGCTCCTCCCGAGCATTTCCGACACCGGCATGATCGGCGAGCACATCGTGAGCGAAGGCCCCTTCGGCATCGCCTGGCTGCGTCCGCAGGCGCTGTTCGGCCTTGATCTGCCGCCGCTCGTTCACGGCGTGGTGCTCAGCCTGATCGCCAATATCGCGTTGTTTGTCGGCTGCTCGCTGGCGCGGCGGCCGAGCGCGATCGAGCGCGTGCAGGCCGATCTGTTCGTGCCGACTTCGCTCGCGCCGATGGCCCCGAGCTTCCGGCTGCGGCGCGCCTCGGTGACGGTCGAGGAACTGATCGCCACCGTCGCCCGCTATCTCGGCGAGGAGCACACGCGCGAGTCCTTCGCCGGCTTCGCCGCGTCCAAGCGCATCAGTCTCGATCCGCAGGCCGAGGCCGACTTTCAGCTCCTGCAGCATGGCGAATATCTGTTGGCGTCGGCGATCGGCGCCGCGTCGTCGCGGCTGGTGCTCTCGCTGCTCTTGCGCAAGCGCAACGTCTCCACCAAGGCGGCGCTCAAGCTGCTCGACGACGCCAACGCCGCCATCCACTACAACCGCGAGCTTTTGCAGACCGCGCTCGACCACGTGCGCCAAGGCATTGCGGTGTTTGACAAGGAGTTGGCGCTGGTCTGCTGGAATCGGCAATTCGGCGAATTGTTCGACCTGCCGCACGCGCTGACCCGCGTCGGCACGCCGCTCGAGGGCATCCTGCGCCACATCGCCCAAAATGGCGGCCACGACGGTCGCGGCGCCAACGCGGACGGCAAGGATTTCGAGGCCCGTATCGCCGAGCGGGTGCGCCAATATCGTTCCGAGGCCGAGCCATTCCTGGAGCGCTTCGCCGATCGCGGTCTGGTGATCGAAGTGCGCGCCGACCGTATGCCGGGCGGCGGGCTCGTCACCACGTTCACCGACATTACGCCGAGCGTGAAGGCCGCCGAGGCCCTGGAGCGCGCCAATGCCACGCTCGAGCGCCGCGTGCGCGAGCGCACCGGCGAGCTGACCCGGCTCAACAGCGAGCTTGAGCGCGCCAAGGCAGAAGCCGACGACGCCAATGTGTCGAAGACCCGCTTCATCGCCGCCGCCAGCCACGACATTTTGCAGCCGCTCAATGCCGCACGGCTCTATGTCACCAGCCTGGCCGAACGTCAGCGCGCGGGTCATAATTCCGATCTGGTGCGCAACATCGACGCTTCGCTCGAGGCCGTGGAAGAGATTTTCGCCGCGCTATTGGAGATGTCGCGGCTCGATACCGGCGCCATGCAGCCGGAAATGACCGACTTCCGCATCGACGAATTGCTGGCGCGTCTCGCCGTCGAATTCGCACCGCTGGCGCACGCCAAGGGACTGACGCTCACCTTCATGCCATGCGCCCTCGCGGTGCGCTCCGACCGGCGGCTGTTGCGGCGGCTCCTGCAAAATCTCGTTTCCAACGCCATCAAATATACGCCCGCGGGCACCGTGCTGGTCGGCTGCCGCCGGCGGGGATCGCGGCTGCGCATCGACGTCTACGACACCGGCATCGGCATCCCGCACGCCAAGCGGCGCGCCGTGTTCAAGGAGTTTCACCGGCTCGATCAAGGCGCGCGCGTTGCCCGCGGCGTCGGGCTCGGGCTCTCCATCGTCGAGCGCATCGGGCGCGTGCTGGAAGCCGAAGTGACGCTGAAATCGGCCTTCGGCCGCGGTTCGCGCTTTTCGGTCGAGGTGCCGCAAGCGGCCGCCGGCGCTCCCGTGACCGCGCCGGCGCGGTCGTTGCGCAAATCCGCCGCCGGCCAACTTATCGGCACGGTCGTTGTCTGCATCGACAACGAGCCTGCGATCCTTGACGGCATGCAGACACTGCTCGGCGGCTGGGGTTGCCGCGTCGTGACCGCCGAGAACCTCGCGCAGGCGCAGGCCGCGATCGAGAGCGGTAGCGTCGAGCCGGACGGGCTCCTGGTCGACTACCACCTCGACGGCGCCAACGGCGTCGGCGCCATCAGCGAATTGCGCCGCCGCCATGGGCGCGATCTGCCGGCGATCCTGGTCACGGCCGACCGCTCCGCGCACGTGCGCGAAGAAGCGCGCGCCGCCGGCATCCACATTCTCAACAAGCCGGTGAAACCCGCATCGCTGCGCGCGCTGATCACGCAGTGGCGCGTGCAGCGTGTAGCGGCGGAGTAGGTCTTTCCTTCACCGCGAGGTGAAACGAAAGAACCGACGAGATGGGACGGGTGCAGCCACTTGCTGATGCAAGCTCGCTGCCGCCGCTGTTTGTTGGGTGCCCACGAAGCCCGCGTAGCGGCCCGGCCGATCTTCTGCTAAAATCGCGCCGAGGGTGAGGCTCGATGCTCAAGCAACGGAGGTCCCACCATGAAAGTCAAAGATGTGATGCACAAGGGAGTCGATTGGGTCAGTCCCGACACCCCTGTGACCGAGCTCGCAAGGCTCATGTGCGAGCACGACATCGGCGCCATTCCGATTGGCGAGAATGATCGTCTGATCGGCATGGTGACCGACCGCGACATCGTCTGCAAAGGATTGGCGCAAGACACGTTCGACGCGCGCCGCGCCATCGCCCGCGATGTGATGACTGCGGAGATCCATTGTTGCGGCGAGGACGAAGACCTTGTCAAGGCGATGCGTCACATGGAGGAGCTGAAAGTTCGCCGGCTGCCGGTGATCAACAAGAACAAACGCATGATCGGCATGCTCAGCCTTGGCGATGTCGGCCAAGCAGCGCCTCACGAGCTTTTGTCGCAGTGCTTGAGGAGTGTTTCGGCGCATCATCTCTGAAAAACCACAGTGCGGAGAGCCCGGCGAGCGTGTTCGCCGGGCGCTTCGCGCCCTGATCTCCCGGCGCGGCCGTATATGGCAGCGAAACAATCGCGCATCGATAGAGGGCTATCGATGCGCAGCAAATGAGCAGCCAGCGGGATTGTCCTCGCCGGCTGAAGGTCGTTATATACATTTGTTAATCACGTGAAAATCGTTCGGGCAGACCCCCGTAACTCGAACGACGGGGGCTGAAAATGAAATGTCGCTCCAGCTAACCGTCGCGCGTGTTCACCTGCGGAAGGCTGCCGGCCTCGATCTTGCCGGCGGCGATCACCGCCTGGGTGCGGCTCTCGACCCCGAGCTTTTGCAAAATGGCGGAGACGTGGGCCTTGACGGTGGCTTCCGATACGCCGAGCTCGTAGGCGATCTGTTTGTTAAGAAGCCCTGCCGAGAGCATCATCAGCACGCGCACCTGCTGCGGCGTCAGCGTGGCCAGCTTGGCGATCGTGGCCGTGGTCTCGGCGTCGGAGGGCCGCGTGAGATCGACATCGGGCGGCGTGAAGATTTCGCCTTGCAGCACGCGCGCGACCGCAGCGCGCAGCGCCTCGATTCCGAGCGTCTTCGGAATAAAGCCGGAGGCGCCGAACTCCATGCAGCGGCGGATCACGGCAGGGTCGTCGTTGGCCGAGACCACGACGATCGGCAGGCTCGGATATTGCGCGCGCAGATACATCAAGCCGGAAAAGCCGCGCACGCCCGGCATGGAGAGATCGAGCAGGACAAGATCGATGTCGCTGCTAGCCCGTTCGAGAACGTCGCTGACCTCCTCGAAGCTGCCGGCCTCCGCTACCGCGGCGCCGCTGAAAAGTCCGCGCACTGCCTCGCGCAGCGCGCCGCGAAACAGCGGATGATCGTCGGCGATCAACAAATGGTGGGCGGGCGCGTCGTTCAAAGCAGAAAGCCTAGGCCAATCGTAATTGCCTTATCCTAGAGCATGATCCGGAAAAGTGGATACCGGTTTTCCGAAAAGATCATGCTCCACCAGAGATCTAGAGCGCCGATGTCGATTTCAACTTCAAATGATCGCGCTCTAGTGCCGATCGCGAGGCCCGGTCCATCGGCGTTTCCCGGACACGAGGCGGCTGCAACGGCGCATCGTGATCCGGGATCGTCCCAAGTTCGGCGTATGTGGCGGTCCCGGGTCTGCAGCGCACCACTTCGTGCTGCGCCGCGCCCGGGAAATGTTGCGGGCATCTAACGCTCCGCCACCCGGCCCAAAAACTGCAGCACCACTTCGCGCTGATGCGGCCGGGCCCGGTGCTCGGCCACATAGACGCCCTGCCAGGTGCCAAGCGCCATCGTCCCGTCGATCACCGGAATGTGCAGCGAGACGCCGTTGAGCATGGATTTGACATGCCCCGGCATGTCGTCCGGCCCTTCGGCATCATGCACCCATCCGGCGTCGGCCGGTGCCAGCCGATTGAGCGCGGTCACGAGGTCGATCTGCACATCCGGATCGGCGTTCTCCTGAATGACCAGCGATGCCGAGGTGTGGCGGATGAAAAGAAACAGCGCGCCGTCGCGTGCGCCGATGCGCTCGAGAAAGCGCGCCGCTTCACGCGTGATGTCGACAAAGCCTTCGCCGCTGGTGGCGACGTTCAAACGCGCGGTCGCGACGGTTTCGACGCGCGTCGTTTGAGTGTCCGTCAGTTCGGGGCGCACAAGGTCGGTCCTTCGTTCAACGCGGATTCTTTTTTCGCTCGTTCCCGCGCAAGCGGGAATCCAGGGGCGGTGCAACAAGGCTGGGTGCCCGCCCGCGTGGGCACGAGCGGAATATAAGCAGCGGTTTTGGCTCGCGGCCGATTTCGTCTCAGCCCTTGTTGTTCAGCACTTGCTTCTGCGCGCGAGCAATCGCCTCGACAAAGCGGTGCCATAGCTGCCCCGCATAGGCCATCATGCGGTCGATTTCGGAATCGTCCGGGAGATGGATGGTGATGTCGTTGTCGTGGGCGCCGGAGGCTTCCGGAGAGGCGGTGCCGGGCAGGGTGAGACCATGGGCCAGCATTTCTTTCTTCAAGGCCGCGTTCTCGGTCCGCAAGCGTGCGATCTCGCCTTCCAGCACCGTGCGATCGTCCGGAGCCGTCTGGCAGGCCCAGCCGACGACCCGCTGGCTGCACACTGAAACCTCACCGGTCTGTGCGTCGAGCCGCAAGTATCCGTCCGCGACTTTGCTGAAGCTGTAGCGCCCGTGCTCGCTGTCAGGCATTCCTTCGTCGGCCAAGGCCGGCTCAACGAACATTATGCCAACGAGCATCAAGCCAACGGCTCCCATCGCCAGGGCCTTCTTGGCCGCGTTCGGTTTGATCATCGTTACCATCGGTCCTCTCCATGCTGGCCGGGAGGCCGGCGCTGCCCGCTTTGACCGGCGCCGCAGGGGGCTTGGCGGCTGCTCCGCTCGCGGGAATCGCATCATTTGCGCATCATTGTAATGATATCGGCTCCGCGACGCACAATCTTGCTGAGCTGGGTGTTGCACAAATGAAAGATCTATTGTTGTTTCAACGTGTTAATACCAAACACGGTTCCTTGACTTGGTGAAACCCAATCAGTATGGTCCGCGCGGCTTCTGGGGGCGGTTCCGTCTCGATTGTCGTAAGCCGCGAGTGTCCGGCAGATGAATGACGGCACGCGCGAAAACGGCGACCGCGACAAGGCGCACACCGACGAAGCCGCCCTCTCCGCGAGACTCCAGCGTCTCGGCGAAGGTTTAGGTTCCGCACGCGGGCGTGCGGTTCCGCCTTCCGAAAGTCCTGGTGGAGATCGGGCGACGACTGCATCGGGCTACGCCAGGGGCTTCCGGCTCTCGAGCGAACTCGTTGGAGGCGTGCTGGTCGGTGCCGGCATTGGCTGGCTCATCGACCGGTTGCTCGGTATCTCGCCCTGGGGGTTCATTGTATTTCTTTTGCTCGGCTTCGTCGCGGGCGTGCTCAATGTGATGCGCTCCGCCGGAGTCGTTTCCGGCCCCACAGTGGATGCCGGTCGGCCTCCGAACTCCGCCCCGCCGGTGGGGCAGAGTAAAGAGGACGATGACGACGAAGATTGACGCCAGCGCCCTGTGCGCCGAAATGACGATGGAACCATGACGGTCGATCCGATCCACCAATTCAAGATCAACAATCTGGCGCCGCTCTTTCATGTCGGACGGCACGAGATCGCCTTCACCAATTCGGCGCTCTACATGCTGATCATCGTGCTGCTGGTTTCGGCGCTGCTGATCGGCGGTACGGCGTCGCGGGCGCTGGTGCCCGGGCGGCTGCAGTCGATCGCCGAAATGAGTTACGAGTTCGTCGCCAATACGGTGCGCAGCTCGGCCGGCACCGAAGGGATGAAGTTCTTCCCGTTCGTGTTCACGCTGTTCATGTTCGTCTTGTTCGCCAACATGATCGGGCTCATTCCGTTCTCGTTCACGGTCACGAGCCAGCTCATCATCACCGCGACCTTGGCGCTGCTCGTGTTCTTCATCGTCGTGATCTACGGCTTCTGGCGCAACGGCTTTAAGTTCCTCAAGCTGTTCGTCCCCAGCGGGGTGCCGATCTACATTCTGCCGGCGATCGTGGTGATCGAGGTGCTGTCGTTCGTATCGCGGCCGATCTCCCACAGCGTCCGTCTGTTCGCCAACATGCTGGCCGGCCACATCACCCTGCAGGTGTTCGCCGGCTTCATCATCATGCTCGCGGGCTTCGGCATTGCCGG
>Ga0209006_10006026_pt1 | contig 11005 bp, 10 predicted proteins | sample JacPin_JW_Ref_O2_FD_188567 | JGI IMG/M metagenome (GOLD analysis project Ga0209006, IMG submission 188567) | Forest soil microbial communities from Algoma, Ontario, Canada - Jack Pine, Ontario site 1_JW_Ref_O2 (SPAdes) (version 2) | ecosystem: Environmental > Terrestrial > Soil > Boreal... | reverse complement strand
CTGGGACGAATCCAAGAACCGGTACGTCGGCGCCGTGAGCCTGGGATTCAGTCCTGCTGGGACGCGTATCCGCAAGAAGGTCACCGGACGGACCAAGACCGAGGTCCGGGACAAGCTGCGCGAGCTCCATCAGCAGGTGGAGAACGGGCTGCGGCCGCGACGGCGGTACACGGTGGGTAATGCCCTCGACGACTGGCTGTCCGTCGGCCTGAATGGGCTGTCGGCGCGAACGGTGAGCTTGTACCGGGACACGATCGCGAAGGCGCTTCGTGAGGAGCTAGGGGCTGTCCGGCTGCCGGAGTTGACCGCCGGGGACGTGCAGGGAGCGCTGGGGGCGCTGGCGTCGCGGTTGTCGACGCGGACGGTGCAGATCGCGCACAACGTGCTGGTGCGGGCGATCCGGCAGGCCGAGCGGGATGACCTGGTAGGCCGCAACGTCGCGGCGCTGGTCAAGCCGCCGAAGGGGCAGCTCGGCGGGCGGCCGTCCAAGTCGCTGACCTTCGAGCAGGCGGTTTCCTTGATGGCCGAGGCCCGGGGGACGCGGCTGGAGGCGTACGTCACCTTGTCGCTGTTGACGGGCCTGCGGACCGAGGAGGTCCGGGCGCTGCGGTGGGATCACGTGGTGGCCTGGGTGGGGGGTCAGTGGGAGCCAGTGAGCGAGGCCGGGTTTGATCATGAACAGCTCGCGGTGTTCGTATGGCGGGCCGATCGGGCCGGGGGTGATACGAAGACACCGTCGTCGCGGCGGACGCTGGCGCTGCCGCGGCGGTGCGTTGAGGCGCTACGGGAACATCGGGTGCGACAGGCGGAGGACCGGCTCGCGGCGGGGCCGTTGTGGCAGGACCATAGGCTGGTGTTCGCCTCGACTGTGGGGACGCCGATGGATGATCACAATGTGCGGCGGCAATTCCGCGTGGTCACTGAAGCCGCTGGGCTGGGGATCTCGTGGGTGCCGAGGGAGCTTCGGCACACGTTCGTGTCGCTGCTGTCGGCTCATGGTGTGCCGGTGGAGGCGATTGCGCTGCTGGCCGGACACAACCAGACGGCCACGACCGAGCTGGTCTACCGGCATCAGATCGTGCCCGCGCTGACCCGGGGTGCTGAGGTCATGGACGAGATCTTCGGCTGACGAGGATGGTCAAGACACGGGCGCTGCGGGACGAGCCGCCGCCGGGGCCGGATCAGCTGGTGTTCCGGGGAATCCTCGGTGACACCGGGCTTGACCCGGCCGACTTGCGGCAGGCGGCCGTGCTCAACCATGAGCTTTACGGCTTTTACGGCGTCTCGGTGTGGGTCGCCAACATCGCCTTTCCGCGGGAGCTCCTGGAGTCCACCAAGCTGGTCAAGTTCGAGCGCTACGCCGAGTTCACCGTGACTGGCCTTACCGGGTGCGGGCTCCAGCTGCGGGCCACCGGGCAGCGCCCGCATTACGATGTGGTGTACGAAGGTAATGACCTGGAGAGCCTGGTCGCGCGGCTGGCCGCCGCGCCCCACCGGATCGCGGACAATCCCAGCGTGGACCGGGAGGAGCACTGAGATGATCTACATCGATCTTCCGGCCGACCTGAACCTGGAAGATGACGAGGGCCGTAACATCGCTCGGCTGGCCGATGCGGTCAGCCCGGACGCCGTCATCCCGGGTGCGGTGCTGGTGGCTGGGACCTCGCGTGCCTGGTCGTGGGCTGTTGTCAACAGTGTGGACGGCGGGTTCGTCTACTTCCGCCAGATCAGTGCCCGGGACGCTGCCCGGCGCGGACCTCTGGTCAAGCCGCTTCCGCAGTCAGCCTGACCGCAGGCCGGGGAACCTGGCTACGGCTCACTTCCCGCCCTGATGCTAGGGAAGTAACCGTATCCCGGGACCTGGTGGATGATGCCCATGTCCGCGAGCTCCCGCAGCGTTCGGCGGGGTCGGCCCCGAGCGCGTGCGCGGCTGGCGCGCGGTCCATGCGCGGCGCGCCGCTCGCGCCGGCTTGCGCGATCATTCTCTCTTCCATGGTCAGCTGCGCGCGGTGGCGTACCGCACGCCGCCGTGCCGCCGGTAGACGCTGCGCCCGTCGGCGCGCAGCAAGCTGGCCGGGATCTGCACCGGCTCTGGCGCCTCCAGGCAGATGACGGGCTCGAACTCCGACCGCAGCGCCCGGTCCGCGAGATCCTCGAGCAGGGCAGCGGCTACGGCCGGGTCCAGGCCGGAGCGGGGCAGTACCCGGCCCAGGTACTTGATGACGTCGGCGCGGGTCCAGATGCTCTTTTCCTGCTGGGCCAGCGCGACGGCCTTCTGCGCCGCGCGTGCCATCTCTGCGTGGGGCAGCGGGCCGGGTGCGTCCGGGCCCGGCGTGCGCGTACCCGCGTGGCCCCCGCCGTGCCATACCGACGGCGCGACCGAGGCCAGGCTCACGCCGAGAGCCCGCGCGAGCTTGTCGGCCCACCGTGCGTGGACCTGCGCGACATCCAGCGTGCCGTGCTTGGCTTTGCGCGTCTTGAAGTTGGATGCCTGCGCGAGATGCGCCAGCTCACGCTGGGACGGCGCGCGGCCGTGCTGCTCCTCGAACCGCGCGGCGCGGGCACGCAGGTCCGCGGTGATGGACTCGCGGCGAGTAGAGAACGCGCGCATCATCTCGCCGCTGATGCCCTTGATCTCGAAGCCGTGGCCGTCATCGCGTGCGACCCATTCCAGGCCGAACCGGCGGGTGAGGGCTTCTTCCAGGTGCTGGGAGACGATCGCGGCGACCGCGGCGATGTGCTCGTTGTAGCCCAGCGAGTCTGGCGCGCGCCATTTGCCGTCGGTAGTGGTCATGGCCACGTGGGCGATCTGGGAGTGGACGTGCAGTTGCATGTCGCCGTCGCGGGAGATGTGCTGCAGCCAGTGCGCGACCGCCAGGTCGGCTTCGCGCCACTGGCCGGTCTCCCGGCCGTGGACCCGCGTGTTGTGCGATCCGGTCCTCGTATAGCCCGCCTCGCGCTGGAAGTACTCGAAGCCGGTCCAGACTGCCTGCCAGACCATGTCGTCGACCTCGCTGACCAGGGCGGACCAGTAGCGGTCGCCTTCGTTGTCGCTGGCCTGGCGGGCCAGTCTGGCGTTCTCGCCGAGGGAGGCGTGGAAGATCGAGATCGACTTGGACAGTGAGATCGTGAGGTCGAAAAACAGCGGGCTGAGGCGGGCCTGGCGGGCGGCCTCGATCCGCAGCTCGCGTCGGCGTTCGGCCGTGGCATGCGGCTCGTCGACCAGCAGGCGGGCATAGATGTCTTGGGCCTTTCGGCCGCCGCCAGGAGGCTTTCCCAGGGATGTACCGTCTGGGGCTTTGCGCTGGCCGAACAGCAGGTCATACGGGCCGCGTTCGACGAGCTGACCGTGCTCGAAGCCGAGAGCTTTCGCACCGGGGCCCCCACCAGCGACCCGGCGGCTCTCCGCCGCTCTCGCTGGCCTGGATGTAATACCCGGCCGCGTCCTTGGCCGGGCCGCGGTCGACCTGCTTCCAGACGTAATCCAGGTGGTAGCCCTTGCTCAGGGTCGCGACGGCCGCCACCGGCTAGTCCACCGCCAGGCGGGCGGAGCTCACCACGATCGTCAGGTGGTGCATGGGTGTGACGCTTGATCTGACCATGCATTAAAGGGTGGCAAAACCGGCGATCAAGATCAGAAACGAAGGCAGGCGCCGGGACCCAGTTTGGTTTGAGCTTGTCGCCAGGTCCTGGACCGATGATGCCTGACCGTAGCGGCCACGGTCCGGGGAACGCGGCGCGATGCGGCGGTTCCCCTCTTCTTCTAGCTCTGCAGGAACGCAAGCAGGTCGGCGTTGAATCTGTCCGCGTGGGTGTCCATCAGTCCGTGCGGCGCGCCGGGGTAGTAGATCTCCTGCGCGCCGTTGATGAGCTGCGCCGACTTGACCGCGGCGTCCTTGACCGGGACGATCTGGTCGTCTTCGCCGTGCAGGACCAGGGTGGGCACATCGAACTTCTTCAGATCCTCCGTGAAGTCCGTCTCCGAGAAGGCCTTGATGCTCGCGTAGGCGTTCCGCAGGCCGGACTGCATGCTCCAGAGCCAGAACTGGTCCAGCACGCCCTGCGATACCTGGGAGCCGGGCCGGTTGGCGCCATAAAACGGCTTGGCCAGGTCCTTGTAGAACTGGGAGCGGTCCTTGACCAGGCCCGCGCGCAAGCCGTCGAAGACGTCGATCGGCAGCCCTTCGGGGTTGGCCGCTGATTGCAGCATGATCGGCGGCACCGCCGAGATCAGGGCCGCTTTGGCCACCCGCCCCGTCCCGTGCCGGCCGATGTAGCGGGCGACCTCCCCGCCGCCGGTGGAATGGCCCACTAGGGTGGCATCGGTCAGGTCCAGCGCCTCGATCACCGCCGCGAGGTCATCGGCGTAGCCGTCCATGTCGTTTCCGGTTGAGGTCTGGCTGGACCGGCCGTGGCCGCGCCGGTCGTGGCCGACCACGCGGAAGCCGTTTTGGGCCAGGAAGTGCATCTGGCCATCCCACGCATCGGCGCTCAGCGGCCAGCCGTGCGAGAACGTCACGGCCGGCCCGCTGCCCCAGTCCTTGTAGTAGATCTCAGTGCCGTCCCTGGTGATGATCGTGCTCATCTGCTGGTTCCTTTCGGCGAACGGGTCAGGTTACGAGGCGGCCGGGCGGTCGACGAATTCGGCCAGCGGCTGCCCAATTTCGACGATGTAGGTGGAGAGCATCTGGCCGGTATCCGGTCCGACGTCCAGGGCGTTGTGCGGGGTGCGGGGCGGGATCAGGAAGGGGTGGCCAGCAGGCAGGATGAGGGTGGGCTGGTCCTTGATCATCATGTGGACCGTCCCGGCCAGGATGTACCCGACTTCCTCACCGGGGTGGATGTGCCAGCCTGACTCCACCCCGCATGGGATCTCGGTGAGCACCTGGACGATCTCCCGCCCGGGTATCGAAGATGGCTTGTGCTGGAGTTCGGTGCGCTTGAGCCTGCTGGTCAGCGCGTCGGCCGGCGGCTGCGGCCCGTCCGGAGGTGTCGGCGCCACGATTCAGGCCGACGCGCTGGTCGGAGCGACGCTGCCCAGGAAGGCCAGGAGCTCGCGGTTGACTTCCTTGGCGTGGCTGAGGCACATGACGTGCGGGCCGCCCTCGATCTCGGCGTACTGTGCGGCCGGCAGCGCGGCGTGCATCCGGCGCCCCTGGCCCTCCAGGGACAGGATCCGGTCGGCCGTCCCGTGCAGGATCAGCGCTGGGATGTCGATCCGCTTGATGTCCTCATGGAAGTCGTCCAGCCAGGTGAGCACGCAGGCCCAGGTGGCCCACGGCGACGCGCCGGCGCCGGCGTTCCAGCTGTTGCGCACGGTCTCCTCGCTGACCCGCTTGCCGAGGTAGTCGTCGAGGTTGAGGAAGTCTGCCAGCAGTCCGGTGAGCCACGCGGGGCGGTCGTCGATGATCGCCTGCCGGATCGTGTCGATCGTGGCCTGGTCGACGCCGTTGGGGTTTTCGCCGGACTTGGTGAACGACGGCGCGAGGCTCTCGATGAAGACGCAGCTCTTGAGGCGGCCGGTGCCGTATTTCCCGATATAGCGGGCCACTTCCCCGGTGCCGAGCGAGAAGCCGATCAAGGTGACGTCCTCCAGGTCGAGTTCGGTCAGCAGGGTGCTGAGATCGGCGGCGAGGGTGTCGAAGTCGTAGCCGGTGGTGGGCCGACTGGATTGCCCGAAGCCGCGGCGGTCGAAGGCCACCACCCGGTAGCCGGCCGCGAGCAGCGCGTGCGTCTGCGGTTCCCAGGACCGGCTATCGAGCGGCCAGCCGCTCAGCAGCGCGACCACCGGGCCGCGGCCCAGGTCCTCGTAGTACAGGTTGATGTCGGTGGTGTTCTCCCGGCCGACGGTGATGAACGCCATGCGCATGCCCTTCCGTAGTGAAGCTGGCGCCCTCAGCGGACCACGGCGCGGCCGGTTACCGAATCAGGGAAAGACCCCAGTCATGACGTGTCCGCCGGGGCGTGCACGCCCGCCGTCAACGTTTGAGGGCGGCGGCGAGCTGCCGGCGGGAGGTGATGCTGAGTTTCCGGAACACCTTGCTGAGGTGGTACTCGACGGTCGACGTGGTCACGAACAGGCGGGTGGCGATCTCCGCGTTGGTCACGCCGGCCGCGGCCAGCCGGGCGATCTGCGTCTCCTGCGGAGTCAGGTCCGGGCCGGCCAGCTCCGCGGGCTCGGGGAGGTGACCACCCACGGCCAGCAGCTCCGCCCGGCTGCGGCGCGCAAACGCGGCCGCCCCCATGGCGTCGAACATGCGGTAGGCCGTGCGCAGCTGTGTGCTGGCGTCCCGGCGGCGTTTCTGGCGGCGCAGCCACTCGCCGTACAGCAGATGGGTTCGGGCGAGTTCCGTGCGGACCGAGGTCCGCTCCACGTGCGCGATGGCCTCGGCATAGAACGCCTCGGCAGCGGAGTCGGGGGCCAGCAGCGCGCGTGACCGGGCCAGCATGCCCAGTGCCCATGGTGTGCCGCTGGCCAGGGCCCGGTCAGCAAGGCGGCCGAGCGCGGCGCCGGCAGCGCGGTGATCGCCAGCGCGCGTGCCCGCCTCGACGATGTCGGGCAGCACGCGGTTGCCGAATCCCGGCGGGTCGCTGTCGTAGATGCGCAGACCCCAGCCCAGCGCTTCGGCGTAGCGGCCCAGGCTCAGCTCCAGTACGGTCAGCCCGATCAGGGCGAAGAACCCCAGCACCGGAGCTCCGCGTTCGTCGCCCCACTGCTCGGTGGTCGCGGCCAGGGCGCGGCTTTCCGCCTCCTGCCCCTGCCAGGCCCGCAGATCCAGCAGCACCCCGGTTGAGGCCGGCGCCGGTATGCCGATCAGGATGGAGATCTCGGCCGCCTCGAAGTAACGCGCTTCGGCCTCGGCCAGCCGCCCGGCCCACAGTTCGCTGGTGCACAGGCCGGCCAGGATGACCCGCAGTGCGCCCAGCGCCCCGTGCCGGCGGTTAATGGCCTCAGCGCGCCGGAACATGGCCTGGCGTCCCTGGTCGTCCCACAGGTCGTCGGCGGCGAACTGCGCGAGGATGGTGCCTGGTATCCCGGCGGGCGTGGGCTGGTCGGTGGTGCTGAACGCCTCGACCGCCGCGCAGAGCAGCGGCACCGCGTCCGGGTATCCGACCGCGATACGAGTGGCGAAGCCGTCTAGCAGCAGGTCGGCCGGTGTCGGGTCCAGGCTCGGGTCCCGGGGCGCCCGCAGCACGGCGCGGGCCACTTCCAGCGGAGTCGTGCCGACGGTGTGCTGGCGGGCGACCAGAGCGGCCTGCAGGGCCTCGAAGAGAATGGCGCGGATCAGGGGTGTGTCGGCAGGATCAACGGCGGCGGCCGTGTCCAGCAGGAGGCGGGGCGCGTCCTTGTGCCGGGAGAAGAAGACGGCGATCGAGGCCCGCAGGCGCTGCGCCGCGACCTGCAGTCCTGCTTCCGCCAGCCGGGGCGCGGCCAGGTCCAGCATGGCCTCGGCCAGGGCACCGTCCCCCGCGACGAGATAGGCCTCGGCCGCGGCCAGGAGCCGTGCGGCCCGGCCCTGCGGATCCGGGGTCAGGTCGGCCGCCCGGGCCAGGAAGGTGGCCTGGGCTACGTAGCCGCCGCGCCGTTCGGCGCGCGCGGCCGAGCGTTCGAGGTCAGCCGCCACATCCTCGTCGGGCACCACGCTGGCCGCGGCGCGGTGCCACGCGGCCTCGTCCGGGTGGCCGTCCTGCCCGGCGATGCTGGCCAGGGCCTCGTGCGCCTGGCGACGCTCGCCCGGCGGTGCCCCCTCGTAGATCGCGGAACGGATGAGCGGGTGCCGGAACGCCACTCGCGGGGCCACCGACACGATGTCCTGAGCCACGGCGGGATCGGCGGCGTCCGGCTCCAGCCCCAGCAGCGCGGCCGCCCGCCAGAGCGCGGCAGGGTCATCGCCCGAGGCTGCTGAGGCGAGCAGCAGCCAAGTGCCGGTGGCGGGCGGGAGCATCTTCGCCTGGCCCAGGAAGTGCCCTTGAAGGCGGCGGCCGACCGGCAGCCGTTCCGGCAGCGGCGAGCGGCCCGCCAGCTGGTCGGGTGTGAGGTGCGCAGCCAGTTCCCGCAGCGCGAGCGGGTTACCGCCAGTCTCGCGGATGATCCGGGCGGCTACCCGGGCGTTGAGCGGCCCCGAGACCGTGGCCGCGAGCAAGGCCCGGGCCGCCGCCGGCTCTAGGCCGCTGACCTGGCGGGTGGGTAGCCCAGCGAGCGCTGCCAGCCCGGGCGAGGCCTCGCGCGCGCAGAAGAGCAGGCCCGTCCTGTCCGCGTGCAGGCGCCGCACAACGAAACCAAGCACCTCAACTGACTCGCGGTCCAGCCAGTGCGCATCATCGACCAGCCAGATCAGCGGCTGCTCGGCGGCAATCTCGGCGAGCAGCGTCAGCACGCTCATGCTGACCAGGAAGCGGTCCGCCGGCGGCCCGGCCGCCCGGCCGAACGCCGAATCCAGTGCCTCCCGCTGCGGGGCAGGCAGCTGGCCGACCCGGTCCAGGAACGGCACTAGCATCCGGTGCAGCGCGGCGAAGCCGAGCCGCAGCTCCGACTCCAGGCCGGCAATTCTGACCATCCGCACGCCATCAACAGCCTGCGCCGCGTACTCCAGCAGACGGGTCTTGCCGATGCCCGGCTCACCGAGGATCACCAGCGACCGGCTCAGGCCCTGGCGGATCGCTTCCACCAGCTCATCCAGCGCCCGGCAATCCTCGCTGCGGCCTATCAGTACGTGCGGGGCGGCCTGTGTCTCGACCGGCTCCCGGCGCGTAAAGACCCTGGACCACTCATTGCTGTCGCCGCGCGCCGGGTCATGACTCAGCACGGGCGGGACGAAATGGATGACACACTCACAGGACTCGCCTCAAGAGCCACCATCCGGCCATCTCATAGTCAAGCCGCACTTTACCCTGACCGGCACCGATACCCAACAGTCCGGCTGTCCCATCAGGGACGGACGCACGACCTGAGGTCCCGAGCTTCCTACGACTGGGGCCGGATGACCACCTAGCGCTCCTGGTCCGCATGGGCCCGCCTGAAAGGCGGATTGTGACGGTCAAGTGGTCGCGGTACGCGAGAAACAGCGATATCGAGTCCCGGGAAGTTCGTAATTGATATTATTTTCGTCCATTCGAACGACATAAATGCTAGGTGCATCAGGGGAGCCACGCGGGGAGCCACCGCTGACAGCTTCCAGGCGACATTGGGCCACCCCCAGCCACTATCCGTGCAGTTAAACGCCATATAGAGCGACGCCAGGACACCTCCAGACACCCACCGGAGGTGCCTTCTAAGCAGCGGGTCGCGGGTTCGAATCCTGCCGGGCGCGCTGAGCTGCGGTTTTGCCTGCGTGCCGCCGCTTGGGTGGGTGGGCTGTCTAATACGCAGCCGGCTGCCGACGTAGACCGTGGCAGAACCGGGATCGAAGCAACGGACGGATGGGTGACGAACCGGGTGACCCCGGGGAAGATCATTCTGGGTGAACTGGGTGATATCGAGTCTGGGGTCCGCCAGCTAATCCGGAGCAGGCCCTTGGAGGTCGCGGAAGTGGAACTGCCGTCCGGGCAAGTGCTCCGGGTACCGACGCCAGACGAGACGCCGCGGATCAAGGGTTACCTGATCGTCCGGCGTAACCAGGTACGGGACTATCTCGATGTGGCGGCTCTTTCTGACCGGTGCGGGATAGCTCACGCCGCGGATGCGCTCCGGCACATTGATGCCTACTATTCCGATCAGCGTGGTCCCGAATCGGAAGGTGTGGCGACCCAGCTCGCCCGGCAACTGGCCGACCCTAAGCCGGCGGACGCTCGTACCATCGGTCAGCTTGGCCGGTACAAGGGCCTGGATGCACGCTGGACGGACTGGGGGAACGTTACCGACGTCTGCCGCTCGCTAGCTGTGGAGATGGTGCAATGACCACTGCGCTGAAGTTCCGCAATATTGACGCGTCGCCGGATGACCCGGTGGAGACCTGGCCCTTCGAAGGCATCCTCGCGGCAGTTGAACGGGGCACCCTCCCGGATTGGCGCCGGCTCGCGAGCGCGATCCGGGCCGATCCCTGGGGTCCGGTAGCCCATCAGGTCCTCGAAGCCGTTCACCTGTCCCACCCTTACGGCACTACCGAGCTGATGGAAGGGGTAGTGGCCCGCGCCCGCAAGCTGGCCGCCGACTCAGAGCGGGTGGATGTGGCATCCGAGGTGCAGGGCCTCGTCGCCAGATCCGGGCTGTCCAAGCAGGATTTCGCGGAGCGGATAGGAACCTCGCGGTCCCGGCTGTCGACCTACATGTCGGGCAAGGTCGTGCCCTCAGCAACGTTGATGGTGCGGATGCGGCGGGTCGCGCTTCACGCCTGTGAGATGACTACTCAAGCTGCGAGCTAAGCATAGCTGGAATAGCTCCCCGCTCCGCAATCTCGTCTCACCAAGTGAGAGCAGGTAATTTTTCTGACGCTCCCCGGATGACATGATCAATATGGCTCCTTAGACACAATTTGCTAACTCGGTAACTGCTCGCCGCCGTTAGCTAAGGCGAACCCACGAGCGGAAAACCCGGTTTACCAGGATTTCCAAGTACGTAACAGGCTAAAGGCATGATCAGCTGCCGTGCATGTGAATGAACGCAATCACAGGCCAGGCATACTCGTGATGAGATACGAGAGCCTCGATGACATCAACTCCGGGGTGATGGCAAGCATGCCTGATAATCCAGCGCGGATCGTATGTTTCTGGCACGCCGTGGAGATGTTCAGCCCTCAGCAGCTGTCCAAGACCGACGCCAAGGACAATGTCGCCGATTTCCGCCCCGACGATCCGATGCCATGGGAACCTGCCAGGAAACGTCGGCCGGAGGCCGGCAAGGTATGCCGTCAATAAAGCAGCTTTCGCTCTCCCGCCGGCATCGACCGAGCGTATCTGCTCTAACGAGCTAAGCGAGCTCGTATGAAAATGCGTAACCGCAGCGCTGCGTAGCGCAGTCGTCTGAGTCTTCCCTTGGCTGTGCCGCCGAGCTGGAATAGGCGATAGA
>Ga0209006_10006025_pt1 | contig 11005 bp, 7 predicted proteins | sample JacPin_JW_Ref_O2_FD_188567 | JGI IMG/M metagenome (GOLD analysis project Ga0209006, IMG submission 188567) | Forest soil microbial communities from Algoma, Ontario, Canada - Jack Pine, Ontario site 1_JW_Ref_O2 (SPAdes) (version 2) | ecosystem: Environmental > Terrestrial > Soil > Boreal... | reverse complement strand
GGCCCGGCTGTCAGGAAACAGGTCATCGCTGCCATAGATACGCCGCATCACATCGGGAACCATCCCGGAGTCGCCCTTGACGAACCGGCGAATGTCGTCACGAAAGCGCCCGTTCCACTGGAGCCAGGTGAGGCCCGGGAATCCGCGCCCGAGCTGATAAGCGGCTGTGTCCCAGGGTTCTGCGATCAAACGCACGCGGCCTAATTCCGGGTCCGCGGCAATTTCACTGAAGATCGGCGCTTCGCCCCAGTTGAGAGATCCGTCCGCATTGCGGCTGAACACCGACGCCAGATCGAAGCGGAATCCGTCGATGTGCATCCCCCGCTTCCAGTAACGCAGACTATCAATCACCATCTTGCGCACATGTGCCTGGCCGAAATTCAAGGTATTGCCGGTGCCGGAATAATTGGCATAGGGGTTTGCCGGATCGGAGGAAAGCATGTAATAACCGGCGCTGTCGAGGCCCTTGAAGCTGTAGATCGGCCCTTTGTAGTCGCCCTCGCAAGTATGGTTGTATACGACGTCCAGCACTACTCCGATACCAGCCTCATGAAAAGCTTTCACCATATTCTTGAATTCAAGACGATGGTCATCGACACGCTGTGTGCTCGCGTACTGAGCGTGCGGCGCGAAGAAATTCAAAGGCATATAGCCCCAGTAGTTGCCTTCTTGTGGATCGCGCTGAAAAACCGGCATTAGTTCTACAACCGTCACCCCGAGTTCCTTTAAATAGGGGATCTTTTCCACGAGGCCGGCGTAGGTGCCGGCGCGCGATGGGTCGACACCGGAGTTTGGGTTCTTCGTGAAACCTCTCACGTGAAGTTCGTAGATGACCGCATCCGATTCATGATACGGAAACCGATGCCCCGACCAGTCAAATGTCGATCGTTGATCAGACAGCACTCCCAAAGGCGCGCTGCCGGCATTGGATCCTTCCCGTATGGCCAGGTTGCGATCAAAAGCGGGTGGAAAGAAAATGCACTTCGCGTACGGATCGAGGAGAACCTTCTGCGGGTCGAAGCTATGGAGTTGAGGAATGCTCTGTCCGGAGACGGAGTATGCGTAATAGCGAGCGTCAGGAATCTTCGTGACGGGGATGCGGCAGTGCCAAATCCGCCCTGACTTGTTGTGCAGAAAATCCAATTGAAGCCGCAGGAGAGGATTCACCAGATCGGATGGAGAATAGAGCAATAGAGTGACGCTCTCCGCATGCTCCGAGTGAACGGCAAAATTGAACGCTTGTTCCTCTTCGATCCAGTTGACGCCAAGCGGCAATGGGTTGCCCTCAGCCTGCTCCCAAGTCGGTCTTTTCCTGAGTGGAGCCGCCACGGTGTTGGCAGCCATGGCCGGGCCATCCATCTTGGTGGGCGATTCAACGCTTGAGTTCTTCACTATCCCTCTCTACTGTCCCTCTTTTTATCGATTCCAGCTTCACCCACTTCAGCGCTCGCTTCGCTCTCAATGCGGCAGCGCTACGGCTCCGGCTAACTGCGGTAGCGAACCGAGCAGTTTGCTCGCGCCATTCCAAAATATTTGCACTCCAATGCACACCAGCAGAAACGCGGTGAGTTTTAGAATTACATTTGTCCCGGTCGGGCCAACTCTGCGCGCCAGCCGATCTGCGTAGCCGTAGCAGAGATAAATGGTTACTGCCACGAAAGCGGACCCGATCGCCGCCGCGAGAATTACCAGCAGGTTCGGCACCAGGTGCTGCGGCGCGTTCGCGCCCAAAGTGATGGCAACCGAGATGGAGCCGGGACCAACTGTCAAAGGAAGCGTCAGCGGGTAGAACGCCTGGCTCAGAGCATCGGCGCAAGTGACCGTTCGCCTGGGTGAGCCCTGGTCGTTCGCGTCTTTCTGATTCAGCATCGCCCAGCCCGTTGAAATCACGATCAGCCCGCCGCCGACCTGCACAACCGGAAGCGAAATCCCAAAGAAAGAGAGTACGTGCGCCCCGAGGGTAAAGGACGCGATCATCAGTATGAAACTATCTACCGCTATGCGGCGCGCCAGCACTCTTCGTGTTTCGGCGGCATAGTCTCGCGTGAGCAGCAGAAAGACCGGAGCGCCCCCGATCGGATCCACGATCGGAAACAGCGCGCTCACCACCAGGAGAATACTCTTGGCAACTTGAATCAGCAGGCTAACCTCCCGTCTGTTTCCAGATTCGAATTCTAGATTTGAGCGCTCACCCGTCCGCGGTCCACTTGTGTGCTCACGGCATTTGCAGGTCTGACCGAGCGGTTGGAACTCTCCGTCAAATCCTTCAGCCATTGAAAAGCCTGAGAGGATAGCATGTCTTCCCTGACGCGCCAACGCCAGTTCCCATCGGCACGGCCTGGCACGTTCATACGAGCCTCGCTTCCCAGGTTGAGCAGATCCTGCAACGGAGCCATCGCGAGCGCCGCCGGTGACGACCATGCCAGCCGCATCAACTCCGGGGCCGCATCCGCACCCATTCCCGGCGCACGCTTGAGGTAGCTCCAGAAGTTTTGCCGCTGGTAGTCGGGCAATTCCTCATACCATTGTCGAGTTGTGGCATTGTCATGGGTCCCGGTATAGGCGACTGTATTGTGGACAAAGTTGTGCGGCAGATAGGGATTGTCCGGATGACCGTCGAAGGCGAATTGCAACACGCGCATCCCCGGCAGGTGAAACTGGTCGCGCAGGGCCTGTACGTCGGGCGTAATGAAGCCCAGATCTTCCGCGATGAATGGCAGATGGCCCAACTCGGTTTGCACGGCTTGAAAAAAGCCGGCTCCCGGACCCGCCACCCACTGCCCGGACTGAGCCGTTGGCGCTCCGGCAGGAACGTGCCATGCAGCCGCGAACCCGCGGAAGTGATCCAGGCGAATCACATCCACGTGATTGAGCAGAGCGCGCAACCGATCGATGCACCACCGATAACCAGTCGAACGCACAGCATCCCAGTTGTAAACGGGATTACCCCACAATTGACCTTGCGCGCTGAAATAATCGGGAGGAACTCCGGCGACGAAACGTGGCCGCAGCAGTTCATCGAGCAGGAACAGCTCCGGGTTCGCCCAAACATCACTGGAATCGGGGGAAACAAAGAATGGCAGATCGCCGATCAAGCTCACACCCCTGGCATGGGCATGCTCCTTGAGTTGATCGGCCTGGCGGAACAGCAGGAATTGCGCGAAGCGAACCTGATCGATTTGACTTGCTAACGCTCGCCGCGCCCCGGCCAGAGCACTCGGACTGCGCTGAACCAACTCTGCCGGCCACTCCAGATAATAAGCTCCGCGATACTTTTCTTTCAGTGCCCGGAACAGGGCGTAGTCTTCCAGCCAATGCGCTTGCCGGGCGCAGAATTCGTCGTAGGCAGGCGGGAGATCTCTGTCACTGCGCTGCCCGGCTTTGGAGTTTGCCCACGCCGTTTCAAGCAACCGCCGTTTAAACGGGATAACAGAATCGTAGTCGACCACGTCCGCCGAGAACTGAGACTGAGCATCGCTCGCCTGTATCAGCCCATCCGAAATGAGAGAGCCGGGACTGATCAGCAGCTCGTTGCCGGCAAACGACGACATTGATTGATAGGGCGAGTTTCCGTAACCAGTCGGACCCAGCGGGAGCGCCTGCCACCACGCTTGACCGGCATCGTGAAGACGATCGATCCATGAGAACGCGGACGATCCCACGTCGCCGACACCATACGGAGACGGCAGAGAGGTGACGTGCAAGAGCAAGCCAGAAGCACGATACTCGGACGGAAACGGCGGAACACTCGTGCGTCCGTCGTTATCGGTCATTATCGTGCTCCCGAACCCAGCGCATTATTCACCATCTCCTGTGCCTCGCTGAGGATCGCGTTCAGATGGGTCTGGCTCTTGAAACTCTCGGCGTAGATTTTATAAATGTTCTCGGTGCCGGATGGCCGCGCTGCAAACCAACCACTCTCCGCCACGACTTTCAAACCGCCGATTGGGGCGTCGTTGCCCGGAGCTTTAGTCAGCTTGGCGGTGATTGGCTCGCCCGCCAGGTCTGATTCTTTTACGGCGTCCGGGGTGAGTTTTCCTAACTTCGCTTTCTGCTCGGGCGTGGCGGGCGCGTCGATGCGCGTGTAGTACGGTGTGCCGAACTCCGCCGTCAGTTCGCGGTAATGTTCTCCGGGATTCTTGCCGGTCCGCGCGGTCATCTCCGCCGCCAGCAAATCCATGATCGGCCCGTCCTTGTCGGTCGTCCATGCTGTGCCGTCAAGACGCAGAAAACTCGCTCCAGCGCTTTCTTCTCCGCCGAAACAATACGAGCCACCGACCAGGCCCGGCACAAACCACTTGAAACCCACCGGTACTTCGCTGAGTTTGCGGCCAAGCTTCTTGACGACCCGGTCAATCATGCTGCTGCTCACTAGCGTCTTTCCCACCGCAACTGTGTCGCGCCACTGGGGCCGGTGCGTGAGCAAATATCGAATCGCAACGGCAAGGTAATGATTCGGGTTCATCAAACCCGCAACCGGAGTTACGATGCCGTGCCGGTCGGCGTCGGTATCGTTTCCGAAAGCCACCTGGTACTGGTCTTTTAAGGCGACTAGCCTGGCCATCGCATAGGGACTCGAGCAGTCCATGCGAATTTTGCCGTCGTGGTCAACCGTCATAAACGAAAATGTCGGGTCGACTATTTTATTGGTGACGACGATTTCCAGCCCATAAATAGAGTTGACCGGCTCCCAGTAAGGCAATGAGGCTCCGCCCAGAGGGTCTACACCAAGCTTAAGATGGGCGCCGCGAATCGCATCCATGTCAACGACATTCTTGAGATCACGAACATACGGCAGGATGAAATCTTCCCGGTGAATGGTCGCAGACTGGATCGCCTTAGCAAAGGGAATTCGCTTGACCCCTGTATTCCCTGCTCGCAACAATTGGTTGGCGCGATTCTCCACCCAGCGGGTCACGTCGGTATCAGCCGGGCCGCCGTTGGGTGGGTTGTATTTGAAGCCTCCATCCTCGGGCGGATTGTGCGATGGCGTAATCACAATGCCATCGGCCAGATGGTCTTTCTCTTTGCGACCACGGTTGTAAACCAGAATCGCTCGCGAGATAACCGGCGTCGGAGTGATCCCATCGTCTTGCTGAATGATAGTCTCCACGTTGTTTGCCGCCAGCACCTCGAGGGCGGTGCGCTGCGCGGGCTCCGAGACGGCGTGGGTGTCTTTCCCCATATAAAGCGGCCCGTCGGTACACTGCTGGTGCCGGTATTCGCAGATCGCCTGGGTAATTGCGAGGATGTGCGCTTCGTTAAATGTACCGCGCAGGGGCGAGCCTCGGTGTCCGCTGGTGCCGAAGCTGACTAGCTGGTTGGGATCGCCCAGGTCAGGACGCCGCTCGTAATATTCCTTCTCCAGGCGAGCCACGTCCACCAGCAATTCTTTCGGCGCTGGTTTGCCTGCCAGCGGCGAAATGCGTTCACCTGTCGGAGACTGTGTTTCTAAACTACTGGGCATGGTTCCACCTTCCAAATCTCGCTTGCGTATTCCGCAATCGAGCGATCGCTGGAAAACTTGCCGGAGCTGGCGACGTTGAGGATTGCTTTTTGCGCCCAAGCTTCGGGTTCGGCATAGAGCGCCCCGAGCCGGTCTTGTGCTTTGCAATACGAGGTCAGGTCCGCCAGATGCATATAGTGATCGCCCTGGGTCAGCAGAGTATCGCGCAAGGGAGCGAATATTCCCGGTTCGTTGCGGTTGAAGTGATCGGAGAAAATCAGGTCCAGGGCGGCGCGCGTCTCCGGCTCATTTTCATAATGCCAGTGCGGGTCATACCAGGCGCGGCTGTTCTCGACTTGCTCCACGGTGAGCCCGAACAGGAACATGTTTTCTTCTCCAGCTTCCTCCGCCATTTCGATGGTCGCGCCGTCGCGGGTTCCCACGGTCAAGGCTCCGTTCATCATAAATTTCATGTTACTCGTGCCGCTGGCCTCGTAGCCGGCGGTCGATATCTGGTTGGAGACATCGCTGGCTGGAATCAGCCGTTCCGCCAGCGAAACGTTGTACTCAGGAAGAAAGACGACGTTGAGCCGGCCGCGCGCCGCCGGGTCGGCGTCAATCGTGTCCGCCAGGCTGTTGATGAACTTTATGATGAGCTTGGCCAGCTTGTAAGCCGGCGCGGCTTTGCCGGCGAAGAAAAATGTTCGCGGCACGATCTTCATGCTGGGATTTTTCCGCAGCCGGTCATAAGCGATCACAATCCGCAGCGCGTTCATCAATTGCCTTTTATATTCGTGAATGCGCTTGATGTGGCAGTCGAAGATGGTGTCCGGGTCCACGATTTGCCCCGACGTAGACTTGAGCCAATTGGCAAACTGCACTTTGGCCTCTCGCTTTGACTTGAGGAAGCGTTCGCGAGCATTGGAATCCTTCGCGAATGGCCTGAGCTGTTTGAGTCGGCTAAGATCGGTAATCCAACCGTCTCCGATAACTTGGGTGATTTCGCGGGCCAGCGCGGGATTGGCCTCGCGCAACCAGCGCCGGGGCGTCACTCCGTTGGTCTTGTTGCTGAAACGCTCGGGAAACATTTCCGCGAGATCCTTGACCGTCGTGGTTCGCAGCAGTTTGGAGTGGACAGCAGACACTCCGTTGGTGCTATGCGAGCCGACAATGGCCAGGTTGGCCATCCGGATTTTGCGCGGGCTGCCTTCTTCCACCAGGCTCACGCGCTCGACGCGCCCTTCGTCGCCGGGGAAGCGATGCCGAACTTCATCGAGCAGCCGACGGTTGATCTCGTAGATGAGCTCCAGGTGACGGGGAAGCAGTGTCTCAAACCACGCTACTGGCCATTTCTCCAGAGCCTCAGGCAGCAAGGTGTGATTTGTGTACCCAAGCGTCCTCTTCGTCAGGTCCCAGGCCTGATCCCATCCCAGGTGCACATCGTCGAGCAAGATTCGCAGCAGTTCAGGGACCGACATGGAAGGATGCGTATCATTGAGTTGAATCGCGGCTTTTTCCGGAAACTTTTCCCAATCCGAGTTGTGGCGCTGGAAACGGCGCACCAGGTCGGCCATGGAGCACGCAACCAGGAAATACTCCTGAAGAAAGCGCAATCCCTGCCCCTTCGTCGTGGAATCGTCGGGATACAGCACGCGGGTAAGCGACTCGGCTTGCAGAGTCTCGCCGAGCGCGCCCACGAAGTCTCCAGTGCCAAACTTCTCAAAATCGAAATAATCGGGCGCCGCAGCGGCCCAGAGCCGGAGCGTGTTGATCGTCTTTCCGCCATAACCCACTACGGGACGATCAAACGGGATACCGATCAGGCTTGATGGGCGGCCAGGGATGATTTGAAAATTACCCTCTTGCAACTTGAAGGAGACGTTCAGCCTGATTTCCACCTTCTCGTGAAGCCGGGCAATCTCCCAGGGATCGTCGTCGCGGAGCCAGTTGTCAGGATTCTCTTTTTGCCAGCCATCTACGATCGATTGCTTGAACATGCCGTACTCATAGCGGAGACCATAGCCGGTGCCCGGCAGTTGCATGGTGGCCATCGAATCGAGAAAGCACGCCGCGAGGCGGCCCAACCCGCCGTTACCCAGCCCCGCATCTGGCTCCGCCTCAATCAATGCCAGCCAGTCGATGCCATGTTCTCGAGCTGCATCGGGCAAAAGGGGATCCAGCAACAGGTTGGTGATGTTGTTGGCCAACGAACGTCCGATGAGAAACTCCATGGACAGGTAATAGATGCGTTTGGCATTTTGTCGCTCATAAGTGTTCTTGGTTTGCACCCAGCGCTGGGCGAGAACGTCTCGCACGGAATGGGAGAACGCCTCAAATCGCTCTCGCAAGCTAGCTACTTTGGGATCGATCGCTCGGTCAAAAACCAGGTGCCGTTCATAAAAAGCGTTTTCCGTTCCGATAAACGGCATCGCGCCGTACCCGTACCGTTGCAGAACATCTGAAACATTCGTTGCGCTGGTGGTCATGGGAACGACCTTTGCGGAGCTTGGGCGCGCCACGCGATTGCTGCTCATAATATGGTCCTTCGTTTTCCAGGTTGTGGAATGGTTCGTGTTCAATATTCAAACCGCGCCAGTCAAGAGTACAAATCCTCGTCTGGCCCGAGTGCAATTCCTGACCCTAAAAGGTCCGCACGCATCGCTTTTTCGGCCGCGAACCAGTCAATTTCCGGTGACCCAAGCGGACTGCCTCTTTTTTCCCAGTGCTGGTACGCGAGTTTTTGCACCAGTTCATGACGACCCTCTCCATAAAAATCGGTGAGTGGCTTGGGCCGTTGCACGCGGCCTTCGCTTCTAGGCTGTTCAGTCATAGGACTTCCCTTATGACTGCTTCGATTTACGGTAATACCTGATCAGGTTGTTGGTGGAACTGTCGTGGGCAAGCTGCGGTTCTGTTGTGCTCTCCAATTCCGGGATGATGCGTTGCGCGAGGACTTTTCCCAGCTCGACGCCCCATTGATCGAATGAATCGATATTCCAGATTGCGCCCTGAGTGAACACGGAGTGTTCGTACAGTGCCACCAGCTTTCCGAGAACTTCCGGCGTGAGTTCGTCAGCCAGGATCGTATTCGACGGACGGTTGCCTTCGAAAACCCGGTGCGGAACCAGCCACTTCGGAGTGCCTTCCGCCTTGACCTGCTCCGGAGTCTTGCCGAAGGCCAGCGCCTCGGTTTGCGCGCAAACATTGGCGATCAGCATGTCGTGATGCCGGCCGAGTGGATTGAGCGGCTTCGAAAAAGCAATGAAGTCGCAGGGAATGAGTCTCGTTCCCTGATGAATCAATTGGTAAAAAGAGTGTTGACCGTTGGTTCCCGGTTCTCCCCAATAAATCGGACCCGTATCGCGCGTCACCTTTTTTCCTTTAAGCGTGACGTGTTTGCCGTTGCTTTCCATCGTCAGTTGCTGAAGGTAGGCCGGGAATCGTTTCAGGTATTGTTCGTAAGGCAGCACGGCGACCGTTTGCGCCTCGAAGAAATCGTTGTACCAGATCGACAGCAATCCCATCAGCACAGGCAGATTTTGCTCGAAGGGAGCAGTGCGGAAGTGTTCGTCCATCTGATGGAAACCGTTCAACATCGCCCGAAAATTCTCCGAGCCAATCGCGACCATGGTTGACAGGCCAATGGCGGAGTCCATCGAGTAGCGTCCGCCAACCCAGTCCCAGAACTCGAACATGTTGGCGGTGTCGATGCCGAATTTCGCAACCTCGGCCGCATTCGTCGAGACCGCGACAAAATGCTTCGCCACCGACTTTTCGCCGCCGCCCAGTCCCGCGAGAGACCAGTCGCGAGCCGTGTGCGCATTTGTCATCGTCTCGAGCGTGGTAAAAGTCTTGGAAGAAATAATGAATAGTGTTTCGGCAGGGTCGAGGTCTTGTACCGCTTCGGCGAAATCAGTACCGTCGACGTTGGAAACGAAGCGGAAGGTCATAAAGCGTTCGGAGTAATGCTTGAGGGCTTCATAGGCCATGACCGGACCCAGGTCGGAGCCGCCGATCCCAACGTTGATCACGTTACGAATGCGCTTGCCGGTGTGTCCTTTCCATTCACCGCTTCTCACCCGGTTGGAGAAATCGGCCATCCGGTCGAGCACAGCATGGACTTCAGGCACCACATTCTTTCCGTCAACGACAATCGAAGCGCCTCGCGGCGCACGCAGGGCAACGTGCAAGACCGCTCGTTTCTCGGTGATGTTGATTTTCTCCCCGTGGAACATGGCATCGATTCGTGCCCGCAAACCAGACTCTTCCGCCAGTCGAAGAAGGAGTTGGAGGGTTTCATCGGTGATGCGGTTCTTGGAGTAATCCAGGTAAAGACCAACGGCCTCTACCGCCAAACGCTCACCGCGCTTTGGATCATCCGCAAAAATCTGCCGCAGATGCAACTTTGAAACCGTTTTGTAATGTGAAGCCAGCGCTCTCCATGCTGCCGGTTTGGTCTTCGGCGGCTTCGTCAGCGGTTGGACCGGTGCTGCCATATGCATACTCCTTTCGTATTCGCGCGTTTTACCATCAAGAGCTTCTTCATACCCTTTGATATAACTGACTGCCTTCAGGGTGCTGCTTTTATTTAGCGAGGAAGAAGAATCCCAGCCAAGGAAGTAGAAGGGCGCTGCTATTTTTTCGGTACAAGCGAGGCCGTTTCCGTACTGTCCTGCTTGTTCCACCCGTGGAAACGCGAGAAGTCGCCCGCATTCCATGCCTCGCGGAGTCCCGGAGCATTCAAATCCCAGTCCGGGCGGATTTCACTCGTCACGGCCCGCAGATCGCGCCAAAGATCGATGACCGATGGACGCCCCCAGAACCAGTAGCCGTTATAGATGCTGTAAATCACGAGGCCCGGCTTGAGCACGAGCGTATGCGGGATCATGGGATTGTGCTCGGGGTCGGTGTACTCCTGTATGTCGAGATCCTTCTGAACTGTTCGGTCGGGGTCCGAAAGGAATGTCCACTGGGCTCCCACGGACGCGCGGAATTCCTGAAGAGTATGGTGATCGTCGGTGGCGATCGTGGCGATCTGAGTGTACGCCACTGCGATCTTCGGGTAGAACGCAGCGAGTTCCAAGTGCTGCTGGTGCTCCTTGGGGCAATAGTGGCCGCGCGCCAGCGTAAGGGTTAGCGGGTCGTCGCCTTGTAGCTCGCTGAGCTTGCACAGTTTGCCCGTGTGATCGGGCAGTTCGTAGTCGGGGAAAATTCCTCCGGGCACAATATCAGAACGCATGATTGAACTCCTCCTATTTCTCTCAAAGATCTTCTCTTAAAGATCCAGCGTGACACCCGCGCTTGGCTGCGAACAGCATACGAGCACGTTCCCCGGAGCGGGCCTCTCCAGTGGCTCAGGATTATAAATAATCGATCCGCCGATCAGACCAGTCATGCAGGTATGACAGACTCCACTCCGGCACGACCATCTGACGGGAACGTCGCAGGCTTCCGCTAGTTCAAGCAAGCTCGCGAATTTCGGATCCCAGGCGGCGATAATCCCGCTGCGCGCGAATGAGACTGGAGGGCCAGAGCCGGGCGGCCCTTGTGGCAGGTGAG
>Ga0209006_10006024_pt1 | contig 11005 bp, 10 predicted proteins | sample JacPin_JW_Ref_O2_FD_188567 | JGI IMG/M metagenome (GOLD analysis project Ga0209006, IMG submission 188567) | Forest soil microbial communities from Algoma, Ontario, Canada - Jack Pine, Ontario site 1_JW_Ref_O2 (SPAdes) (version 2) | ecosystem: Environmental > Terrestrial > Soil > Boreal... | reverse complement strand
TTCCTGGCCCGCGCTCGCGAAGCGCCGTTTGACGGCAATCATCGCCAGGCAGGCGCGCACCGCCGCACCGCCATGGTCGCGGCCGTTGTCGCCGGGGGTCGCGCGCGCCAGGGCCTGCGCCTCGTTCTCGCAAGTGAGGATGCCGTAGCCGATCGGCAGGCCGTCGTCGACCGCCAGCGCCTGCAGCCAGTGCGCGGTCTCCTCGCAGATATGGTCGTAATGCGTGGTCTCGCCGCGGATGACGCAGCCGAGTGCGACAAAGCCGTCGAAGCTCCCCGCCTCGGCGTATGAAGCTATGCACTTTGCGATAAAAGCGGCTGTAAGCCGCGAACCGCTTGATGCCGATGGACTTGAGGCCACGCTCGACCTCAGGCCAGATCGCGCGATGGTGCTCGAGGTAGCGCTCGATGGTTTGCGGGTTATCCTTCAGATTGATCGTGCGGCCGTACTGTTTCATCAGAATGCGAGCACGCCGCCGTCGATCGGATACGCTTGTCCCGTGATGAACGAGGCCTCGTCTGAACACAGGTAGAGCGCGAGCGCGGCGACTTCTTCAGGCGTGCCCATCCTGCCGAGCGGCTGGTACTCCGAAAGCTGCTTGAACATCTCGGCCTCGCGTCCCGGGTAAGTGGTGCGCAGGTATCCGTCGACGAACGGCGTATGAACGCGCGCGGGGCAGATGCAATTGCATCGGATGCCGCGCTTGACGTAGTCGACCGCGATCGAGCGCGTCATCGTGAGCACCGCGCCTTTGCTCATCGAGTAGGCGAAGCGGTCGGTGAGTCCGATCAAGGAGGCAATCGATGCGAGGTTGAGAATCACGCCGCCGCCGCTCGCGAGCATCCGTCGCACGGCCGCGCGCGAACAGAGAAATACTCCTTTCACGTTGACCGAATAAATGCGATCTAAGTCTTCTTCCGAGGTGTTCTCGACCGTGCCGATATGCGCGATACCGGCGTTGTTCACCAGGATGTCGACGCGCGAGGCGTTGCGGTCGGAATCGATGCGCGCGAAGGCGGCTTCCACCGAGTCAGCGAGCGCGACGTCGCATTCAAGCGCGGAAGCCGTGCCCCCAGCCGCGCGAATGCCTTCGACGGCGTTGCCAGCGGCTTTGAGATCGCGATCGAGCGCGAAGACATGGGCACCGTTGCGTGCGAAGGTCGACGCGATCGCCAGGCCAATCCCCGAGCCGGCGCCGGTGACAATCGCCGTCTTTCCGTCGAGCCGAAACACGATTCGAACAGTAAAACAGGCGAGCGCTACATGACAACCAGTCCGCTCATGCCTCTTCCGGCTCGCGCAACGCACGGTTGATGCGAGCCATCAGCTCGCCCGAGTTGAACGGCTTGGTGACGTAGTCATCGGCGCCGAGCGAGAAGCCTTTGACCACTTCAGCTTCGTCGCGATGCCCGCTCACCAGGATTACCGGCACGTTCCTGGTCACGATATCGCCGCGCAGTGCAGTCAACGCTTCGAAGCCATTCATGCGCGGCATCGACACGTCCAGCAGAACCAGGTGGGGTTTCTTCTTGCGAGCCATATCAACAGCTTCATCGCCGTCGCGGGCGACGTCACACTCGTAACCGAAGTGCTTCAGGATCGTTGAGATCATAACGACGGTCGTGGCGTCGTCATCGGCCAGTACTACGCGCCGGCTTCCATTCCGGACGGCGGATTGCGCAAGCTCCGCACTCTCGAAGAACCTGAGGACACGGTATGCCCTGAGCAACAGATCCTCGGGCTGACACGGCCGCAAAATGAATTCGCGGTTAAGGTCGGCGACAGCTACGAACCGCGTTACCAGCTCCTCGAACGAGCCGATGATCACCGCTGGCTTGCGGCTGCGCGCGATCATCTCAATCGGCGCAGGCTGCTCGCCGACGCCGGCAGCGGATGCGTTGACGAAGCAAGCATCAAAGGCCGAAAAGGAGTGGAGCCCGGGAATGCTCGGTGCGCCTCCGACTACATGGCCGATTCCACGGGCGGTCGCCAATGCCGCGATGATCGAATCCGCCTCGGACGACGCGAATCCCATCAGGGCGAATCGTCTGCCCGCCAAAGACTTCTGAATGATCTGGTCCATCGGGGACGCAGCCCTCCTTTGAATGCGAACATACCGAACAGGTCGGCCCGCCGCACTGCATTCACCAGCCGGCACTGACGCTATGGCGGTTACGCAACGTTCGTGCCTTGCGGCCATGATAAGCAAAGCCTGAACTTGCGCGGACCAGCAGCCAGCGCGCATCGCATGGCGGGCGATACTAAGGCGATGTCGCTTTTTGGGACATGTGCGGACACTTCGATTTGAACAAGCGCTGACGGCCCTCGCTCGGCTATGAAATACGAATCGCTTTTCGCTTCGTGGGCGTGTAGAGCAGTGGCTGATCGCACGGTACGCTATGGCTCAAGCTGAACTTGATGGTCGGGTCGAGGGAGTTCGCCCACTCGAAACAGAGGCGCAATCGCGCCTTGCCGATGCCGCGTTGTCAAAGGCGCGACGCCGGCTGATCCCGTTTCTGTTTGTGCTCTATCTTGTGGCGTATCTCGATCGAATCAATGTCGGGTTCGCATCGTTGCAGATGAATCGCGAGCTTGGACTCAGCGAATCGGTTTTCGGCCTTGGTGCGGGACTGTTCTTCCTCGGCTACTCGATCTTCGAAGTGCCGAGCAATCTGATCCTCGAACGGGTCGGCGCGCGCGTGTGGATTGCGCGGATCATGATCAGCTGGGGCGTCGTCGCGATGGCGATGATCGCGGTGCGCGGCGCGGCGTCCTTCTTCGCAATCCGATTCGTCCTGGGACTAGCTGAGGCAGGATTTTTTCCCGGCGTGATTCTCTACCTGACGTTCTGGTTCCCGGCGCGTGAGCAGGCGCGAGCAGTCGCACTATTCATGACCGCGACTGCGCTTGCTGGCTTGATCGCAGGTCCCGTGTCAGGCGCTTTGCTCGAATTGCATGGGTTGGCAGGGCTCTCCGGCTGGCAGTGGCTATTCATCCTCGAAGGCCTGCCCGCGGTGATTCTCGGCATAGTGGTATTGTTCTATCTTCCCGATGGTCCAGATGAAGCCGTCTGGCTTGAGGTTGAAGAGCGTGCCGCACTATTGATGTGGCTCGATATAGAGCGTGGGCGTGGTACTCAGAAACGCCAGCGGAGTTTTCGCGAAGCAATTAGCAACTCGACGGTCTGGATACTCTCGCTAGTCTATTTTGCAATCATATTTGGACTCTATGGAGTGACGTTCTGGCTACCGCAGATTATCCTGAGTTTCGGGAGTCGCAGCGACTTCGGAATCGGGATGCTGTCTGCGGTCCCATTCTTCGGCGCCGCGGTCGCGATGGTGTTCGTCGGCAGGGCGTCGGACCTGAGCGGCGGCGAGCGCCGGTGGCATCTCGCAGCTTGCGCGGCGGTGGGAGCTGTCGGCCTGATATTGGCGTCGATGACTCGCTCTCCGGTTCTATCATTGGGGGCGCTTTCGATTGCCGCTGCGGGAATCTGGGGAACCTTCGGCCCGTTCTGGGCGATGCCTCCGGAGTTTCTCAGCGGCACGGCGGCCGCGGGCGCAATCGCGCTTATCAACTCGATAGGAAACCTTGGCGGCTTCGCGGGCCCTTATGCAGTCGGGATAGTGAAGCAGGCGACACACAGTTTCGCCGGCGGAATGATAATGATGGCGGTCTCGTTGGTCGCGGCCGGAGTGCTCGCCTTGACACTGCCGGTGCCGTTGCGCGAAACGGATCAATCATGAACGAGACGAGCCACGTCATTACCCACTCCGTGTTTTGGAGCCAGCTGGGTTTGGCGCATCACAATTGGCCTGGAAGATTTACTCTGTTGCTCGCGACGATTCTGCTGCTGCTCGTGACTCAGCCGATGTTCTCGGGCCATGCCTTCGCGCAGAATCTTGCAACCGTTACGATATCTCTCGTACTGCTGGCCGCTCTGTACGCGTTTCGCACGACCAGGATCTATTTCGCGATTGCGTTAGCTCTGATGGTTCCTTCGGTCGGATGCCGGTTCGCGCTGCTGTTCAGGCAGAATCCGATGCTCGAAATCGTCAGTGCGATCTCGTCGTGCATGTTCCTGGCTGTTACGGTCATTGCACTGGTCTCCCGGTTGTTTATCGTGAAGAGCGTTACGCTCGATACCATCAGCGCTGCGATCTGCGCCTACTTGCTAACGGCCGTCGCTTTTGCGTACGGGTTCGCAGTCGTCGAACTGCGAAGTCCCGGTTCGTTCAGTGCCGCGCTTTTTCAAAGGCCCGCAGGCCACATCGCGCCTTTGATCGCGTCGCTTCACAGCTTCATCTATTACAGCTTCGTGTGCCTGACGACGACGGGTTTCGGCGATATCTCGCCGGTCTCGGAGGGCGCGCGTAGCCTCTCGGTGATGGAGGCGGTATTCGGTCAGTTGTATATGGCGATTCTGATCGCGCGGCTCGTCAGTCTCGAAGTCGCGCAATCGATGATGAAGGAGCGGGAGTAAGATGTCTGGATTATATTTTGAGGAGTTTGAAATCGGCCAGGTATTCAAGCATGCGATCACGCGCACCATCACGGAAACCGACAACCTGATCTTCTGCGCGCTCACGCACAATCCGCAGCCGCTCCATCTCGACGCGGAATTTGCCAAGGCCACCGAGTTCGGCCAGCGCATCGTGAACAGCATCTTCACGCTCGGGCTGATGATTGGAGTGTCGGTGGGAGATACTACTCTCGGCACCACGATCGCGAACCTGGGCATGGCTGATACGCGCTTCGCGCATCCCGTGTTTATCGGTGATACGCTGCGTGCCGAGACGACAGTCGCCGAGAAACGCGAAAGCCGCTCGCGGCCCGACTCGGGAATCGTCGTGTTCGACCATCGATGCTTCAACCAGCGCGCCGAGGAAGTTGCGTACTGCAAACGATCGGCGCTGATGCGCAAGCGGACAGCGTCATGATTCTCCGATCGCTCCTGTTCGTGCCGGGCGACAGCGAACGCAAGCTCGCGAAGTCGGAATCCTCGCGTGCCGACGCACTCGTGCTCGACCTCGAGGACGCGGTCGCTGCTGATCGCACCGAAGTGGCGCGAACGATGGTGCTCGAGTATCTGCGGGCGCATCGAGATAGATCGAAGACTCAGCTGTGGGTCCGCATCAATCCGCTTTCGACGCCTAAGGCGACGCTGGATCTGGCGGTGATCGTAGCCGGTGCGCCCGACGGAATAATGCTGCCGAAAGTTACCTCTGCCAACGATGTCATGATGCTCGATCACTTCCTGTCCGCTCTGGAAGCTCGCGACGGCGTCGAGCCGGGATCGATCGCGATCATTCCAGTGGCGACCGAGACGGCGGCCGCGATGTTTGCGCTGGGCGGTTTCGCCGGATGCAGTCCGCGGCTGTCTGGCATGACGTGGGGCGCGGAAGATCTCGCGGCCGCAGTGGGCGCGACTACCAATCGCGATGCATCCGGCAATCTGGATTTCACTTATCAGCTTGCGCGCTCGATGTGCTTGTTGGCGGCGGTCGCTGCCGACGTCCAGCCGATCGACACGGTGTCAGTAAACTTCAAGGATGCCGCCGCGCTCAGGAAAGAATCGGAGATCGCACGCCGCGCAGGTTTCACCGGCAAAATTGCGATTCATCCCGATCAGGTTGACGTAATCAACGATGCGTTCACGCCGTCGCCAGAAGATGTTGCATACGCAAATCGCGTTGTAGACGCATTCGCGTCGGGCGCAGGCACCGTCGCGCTGGACGGCAAGATGCTGGACATGCCTCATCTGAAGCAGGCGCGCAGGATTCTCGCGCTTGCGGCGTCGCTGGCTTCGCGCTAATAGCACGCCAATGCGCCTGGACACTAGCCAAGCCGTGGCAGTTGTTGCGTTGCTGTCTTGCCTCCTGACACTTGGCAAAGCGGTTCGTCCAGCACATGCTGATCAAGATTGCGACGCGTTGCCGACTACCGTCGTTCAACACGCGGAGGGTAGTCGGCCTCAACATGTATTCATCATAGTTTTGGAGAATGAGAGCTATGATGACACCTTTGGGCCAGGCTCCAAGGCGCCATATCTCTCCAAGTGCCTCACTAACAAGGGACAACTACTCACTAACTACTATGCTATCGGGCACTTCAGCCTCGACAACTACATCGCGATGATAAGCGGTCAATCGCCCAATCCAGACACGCAACTGGACTGTTCGATATTCGATGATTTCGCTTTGACCAAGCCCGGGCTCGACGCGAATGGGCAGGCGGTCGGACATGGATGTGTTTATCCGGCCGGCGTCAGCACGATTGCCAACCAGCTCGAAGAACGCCATCTGAAATGGCGCGGCTATATGGAAGACATGAAAGGCGCCTGCCAGCATCCCCCTTTGGGCGAAATGGATCCCTACCAAACAGCGAGGAAGGACAGTCAATACGCAACCAAGCATAATCCCTTTGTGTACTTTCATTCCATCAGCGATGAAGATTGCAAAGCGAACGATGTACCGCTCGATCAACTTAAGAGCGATCTCGATACAGTTGAGACTACGCCAAATCTGTCCTTCATTGTTCCCAACCTTTGCAACGACGGTCACGACAATAGGAACGGGATGTGTGCTGACGGCAAGACACCAGGGGGCCTGGTCGCTATCGACTCTTTTCTCCGGCGCGAAGTGCCGCTGATTATGAATTCGAAGGCGTACCAGCAGGACGGGATGTTGATCGTCACGTTCGACGAAGCCGATGTCGATGGCAATAACAGAGATGCCCATTCCTGTTGTGGTGAGCCCATAGGACCCAATACAGAACTTCCGGGGATGTTGGCATCCGGCGGCGGTAAGATCGGGGCGGTGATCGTTTCTTCCTTCGTCAAGCCAGGCATTCCTAACCCCAAGTCCTATAACCATTATTCTCTGCTGAGGAGTCTCGAGAACTTGTTTGGCCTAAGCCACCTGGGCTACGCCGATAAGCCGGATCCCGGAGAGTTTGGTAATGACGTGTATAGTCAGTAGTGCTCTCACGAGTGTTAGTCATTCCATCGGGAGGCCTACATAGTTCTCGGCCAGGGTTTGCGACGCGGCGCGCGAGCTGGTTACGTAGTCGAGCTCGGCTAGCTGGCGGCGCTGGTCGAAGGCATTGTTGTCAGCGAATAGATGCAGCATCGAGGTCATCCACCAGGAGAATCGCTGCACCTTCCAGACCCGTCGTAGACAGATCTCGGAATACCTGGTCAGTAGGTCGCGATTACCATTTGCATAGAAGTCAGTCAGCGCGCGAGCGAGGACGCGAACGTCCGCGACTGCCAGGTTGAGGCCCTTTGCTCCTGTCGGCGGCACGATATGAGCTGCGTCGCCAGCAAGGAAGAGTGAGCAGGATTGCATCGGCTCGACGACGAAGCTGCGCATCTCGGTGATTCCCTTCTGGAGGACTGCGCCTCGGTTCAGTTTCCAGTCATTACCGGCAGCGAGTCTTAGCTGTAGCTCTTCCCAGATTCTTTCATCGGGCCATTTGCCGAGATCCTCGTCGGGCGCGCATTGCAGATAGAGCCGCGTGATCTCCGGCGAGCGCATACTATGCAGCGCAAAGCCGCGCTCGTGGTAGGCGTAGATCAATTCGTCCGACGATGGGCGCGCTTCGGCGAGAATACCCAGCCATGCGAACGGGTAGATGCGATCGTACATAGTCAGCACGCCCGCCGGGATACTCGGGCGGCATACTCCGTGGAAGCCGTCGCATCCGGCGATGAAATCGCACGACAGCTGGTTGACGTTGCCGTCGATGCGGTAGCGAATCTTCGGCGTCGGTCCATCGAAGTCGTGGATGCTGACGTCGGCCGCCTCGAAAATAATCTGAGCTCCGGCGGCAAGCCGCGCGGCGATCAGATCCTTGATGACTTCGTGCTGAGCGTAGATGGTGACCGTGCTGCCTCCAGTCAGCCCGCTTAGATCGATGCGATGGCTACGGCCGCCGAAGCGCAGCTCGATGCCGTGATGGGTCAGCCCTAGCCGCCTCAACCGATCGCCGACGCCGATTTCATTGAGCAGGTTGACGGTGCCTTGTTCGAGCAGGCCGGCGCGAACGCGCTCTTCGACATATTGGCGGCTGCGAGCCTCGAGCACGACCGACTCGATGCCGGCGAGGTGCAGCAGGTGCGAGAGCATCAGGCCCGCCGGTCCCGCGCCGACGATCCCAACTTGTGTGCGATGATTCATCTCAGTGCGCCGCTTCGTTTTAGTGAAATGGCCTGTCGAAATGGCTAGTTTTGAATGGCTGAAATGAGCTGAAGAAGCAAATTCATACTATTGTGCTTTGGGAGAGACCGACCACTAAGGGTAGTTTCGTTCCGTCAAAAATGATTTTGCGCGAAATCCGTTTATCGCGGGATCCAGATTGGGGCGGTGCTGAAGAGATGGTCGACGATACCGATCTGGTAGGCGAGGAACAGGCCGAAGCCGAAACTTAGCAGGCCGGACCCGGTGACCAGGCCTTGGCGGATCCACGACGCTTGCCGCGACACCACCATGAATGGTGTCGCGATTGCGGTCGTGATGAGTCCCATCCCGATGACAGTGCCGACGCAAAAGATCGCCAGGTAGAGGGTCGCCCACAGCGGCGACGGAATCGCGCTCAGGACCAGAAGCGCGATCGCGGCGCTGCCTGCCAGTCCATGCACGAGGCCCACTGCGAATGATCTCAGCAGCGGCCTCCGCGCTGCGAACGACGGCAATACGTCGGCCGGCATGCGATGATCGAGATGCATCGCGTCGTCACCCGTTTCGTGATCGCCAACGTGAACGTGCGGATGTACATGCGTCGCGCCGTCGTGAGTGTGTGCGTGCGCATGGACGAGGAGGTGGTCAGCCTGGGGTGACGCCCCGCGCATTCGATTCGCTCCTTTCCGAACCAGGCTGGCGGCGGCGCCGACGCCGAGCAGAATCAGCACGACTGCCACCGCGAATTCCATCGCGAGGCCGAGCCGGGCCGGGATCGCAATTTTGAAAACAATGATCGCGGCGCCGACGATCAGCACGGTGATTGTGTGACCGAGTCCCCAGATGACGCCGATGCGGGTGGCAGCGGCCAGGCGATGTTCGCGGCTCAGAATTGTAGTGACAGCGATCACGTGATCGGGATCGGTGGCATGGCGCATTCCGAGCAGCAGGCCCAGGAGTGCAATCGCAAGTGGCGCGGCATTGGCAGGAATCATCAGGGCGGCTCCTTCAGCGACTCAGGGCAAATCGACAGTACACCCAATTTTTTCCTGGGTGAAAGGCGTGCGCGGCGCAAATCGCGCTTGACTCAAAAAACCTGTTCGGCCACAGATCCATTCAAGAGGCCTCCCATGAACAACAATATCGAACCTTTCCGGATCGCGGCGACGGATGCGCAGCTCGACGATTTGAAGCGGCGCCTGCGCGAGACGCGCTGGCCCGAGCGCGAGTGCGTCGACGATTGGTCGCAGGGGCTGCCGCTCGCATACGCGCAAGAGGTCGCGGCCTATTGGCTCGAGAAGTACGACTGGCGCGCGCGCGAGGCTCACCTCAACCGCTTCGCGCAGTTCAAGACGACGATCGATGGACTCGGGATTCATTTCATCCACGTGCGATCGCCGCATGCCGACGCGCTCCCGCTGGTGATGACGCATGGATGGCCGGGGTCGATAGTCGAGTTTCAAAAAGTGATCGAGCCGCTGACAAATCCGACCGCTCATGGCGGCGAGGCGGCCGACGCGTTTCATATCGTTTGCCCTTCGCTTCCGGGCTACGGCTTTTCCGATAAGCCGGCGAGCAACGGGTGGAACGTTCAGCGTATCGCGCGCGCATGGTCGGAGCTGATGCCGCGGATTGGCTACAAGAGATACGCCGCGCAAGGCGGCGACTGGGGATCGATCGTCACGACCTGCATCGGAATCCATGACCCCGCTAATTGTGTCGGTATCCATCTGAACATGCCGATCGCGATGCCCGATCCGGCGACGATGAACGATCTCACCGAAAACGAGAAGTCGGCGATCGCCGGCATGCAGCACTACAACGATTGGGATTCCGGGTATTCGAAGCAGCAGAGCACGCGGCCTCAAACGGTGAGCTATGGGCTTACTGATTCTCCCGCCGGGCAGCTCGCCTGGATACTGGAAAAGTTCTGGTCGTGGACTGATTGCGACGGGCATCCGGAGAACGTGCTGACGCGCGACGAATTGATCGACAACGTTATGCTGTACTGGCTGCCGGCCAACGCCGCGTCATCGGCGCGCCTGTATTGGGAGAGCTTTCGCCGCACTCTGACGGATCCGGTGACGGTTCCGGTCGGTTGCTCGATTTTCCCGAAAGAAATATTCCGCACCTCGAAACGATGGGCCGAGAAGAGATTCGCCAAGCTGGTGTATTTCAACGAGCTGACCAAGGGCGGACACTTCGCCGCCTTCGAGCAGCCCGAAACATTCGTGCGCGAAGTCCGCAATTGTTTCAGGCTGATGCGATAGAGCATGTGGCAAGCGCGCAGTTTCGGACTAGTGTCGGATGACCTAATTCGATAAATCTGAAATAGAAGCCCCGGCCCTGCGGCCTTGCGCGGAAGATGCCCTTGAAACCATCCCTTGCGCCTTTCGATGTAGATACTCATCTTGCGTCTATCATCGAGTCCTCCGATGACGTGATTGTCAGCAAGACCCTCGATGGCACAATCACGTCCTGGAATCCCGCCGCCGAGCGCATCCTCGGCTATACGGCGGACGAGGCGGTCGGTCAGAACATCAGGCTGATCATCCCGCATGATCGATGGTCTGAAGAAGACGACGTCCTCGCGCGCATCGGGCGCGGCGAAAGGGTCGATCACTTCGAGACCGTGCGGCGTGCCAAAGACGGGCATCTGCTTAATATCTCGCTCACCGTCTCGCCGATTAAGGATCGCAGCGGGAAGATCGTCGGGGCGTCGAAAGTCGCGCGCGATATAACCGACCGGAAGCGGGCCGAAGCAGAGCTCGAGCGGCTGCTCGCCTCGGAGAAACAATCGCGCGCGCAGGCCGAGGATGCCAGCC
>Ga0209006_10006023_pt1 | contig 11007 bp, 4 predicted proteins | sample JacPin_JW_Ref_O2_FD_188567 | JGI IMG/M metagenome (GOLD analysis project Ga0209006, IMG submission 188567) | Forest soil microbial communities from Algoma, Ontario, Canada - Jack Pine, Ontario site 1_JW_Ref_O2 (SPAdes) (version 2) | ecosystem: Environmental > Terrestrial > Soil > Boreal... | reverse complement strand
TCATCCGAAGACGCGGTTCATCGCCTTCACCGGATCGAAAGAAGCGGGCCTGCGCATCAGCGAGCAAGCTTCCAAGACGCAACAGGGACAGAAGTGGATCAAACGCACCGTCCTCGAAATGGGCGGCAAAGACGCCATCGTGGTGGACGAGGAAGCGGACGTGGATGCCGCAGTGGAAGGCGTGGCGCTCTCCGCGTTTGGATTCCAGGGGCAAAAATGTTCAGCGTGCTCGCGCGCAATCGTAGCGGAAAAAATTTACGACGAATTTCTCGGCAAATTAGTCGAGCGCGTGAAGAAAATGAAAGTAGGCCCGTCGGAAGATCCCGCCAACTACATGGGCCCGGTAATCAACAAGGCGGCCATGACCTCCATCCTCGGATACATCCACCAAGGCCAGAAAGAAGGCCGCTTGATGACCGGCGGAAAACAAGCTGCGGGAGACGGATATTTTGTGGAGCCCACGGTGATCGCGGACGTGGACCGCAAAGCGCGAATTTTCCAGGAAGAAATTTTCGGCCCCGTACTCGCGGTGACCAAAGCGAAAGATTTCGACGAAGCGCTCTCCATGGCCAACGACAGCGAATTTGGCCTGACCGGCGCCGTCTATTCGCAGAACCCCAAGAAAATCGAGCGCGCCGAAGATGAATTCCACGTCGGCAATTTGTACATGAACCGCAAATGCACCGGCGCGCTGGTTGGCGCACACCCGTTCGGCGGCTTCAATATGTCCGGCACCGATTCAAAGTCGGGAGGCCAGGATTACTTGCTCCTGTTCCTGCAAGCAAAAACCGTCTCAGAAAAAGTCGGCGCCACCAAATAATATGGCTCGCGTCTTTGTTTTGATTACTCGTCGATTTCTCGACGGCCGGAATGAGTTCTCGTCCGGGTTTGCGGCGATCGCAAGCAATAAATGAGTTCAGGACGCGTTCGATTCGGCTTGTTCGAGTTCGATCCCGACACGCGCGAACTTCGCCGCGAAGGCGTTCTCCTTCGATTGCAATCGCAACCCGCGCAAGTTCTCGCCTACCTCGTCGGGCACGCCGGCCAAACCGTTACTCGCGAGGAACTGATCAAACAGATTTGGGGCACCGAGACACACGTCGATTTCGACCGCGGCCTCAATTTCTGCATCGGCCAGATCCGCTCCGCGCTCGATGACGACTCCGTTTCGCCGCGTTACATCCGGACGTTGCCCAAGCGCGGCTATCAGTTCATCGCGCCGGTGGAACGCATCGAGGGGCGAACTGGCAGCAGTGCCGACCCAGCGGAAGTAATTGCGGGCAATGGCGGAATGAAAGCGACTGCCGGTAGAGACGGAATTGAAGCGCCGGCTCGCGGCAAGAGAAAGACTTGGTTCGTAGCGGCATCCGCAGCTGGCGGCAGCGGCGGAATTGAAGTGGCGGCTGGCGGCAAGAGGAGAATTGGGTTTGCAGCGGCAGCTGGCGCTGGTGGCAAGAAGAGGATTGGGTTTGTAGCGGCAGCGGCGGTTTGTGCTGGAGTCGCTCTAATGGCGCTGGCGGCGAGCGCCGGCTACATGCTTCGGTCATGGCAGGCGTCGCGTCGCCAGCCGGTTGTTGCGGTGCTGAGGTTCGACAACGAGACGAACGACGCTAGCATGACGCAATTCAGCGACGGTCTCACGGACAACGTGGTAGAGCGGCTGACTGCGCTAAGCCCGGGTAAATACGACGTGATCGGCAACGCGCGAATATTGAGGCTGCCACGCGATCAGCGGGACCTGGCGGCGATTGCGTCATCGCTTCACGCGTCATACGTAGTGCTGGGACAGGTGCAAAACAATGGCGCGCAGACTCGCATCCTCGTTCACCTGATCCGCTTGCCGGATCAGAAACACCTATGGGTAGCCCGGTTGGACAGGACCATCACCGAGTCCGATTCCTTGCAGCTCGAATCGGAGGCGGCGCAGAAAGTCGGCGCGGAATTCTCCGAACGTATTGTGAAAGATTCGAACGGAAGTCCCTTGCCTGAAGCTCCGAGCCGCTGAACTTCCAAACGTTACCGCCTCACCAGAAGATGCAAGCCGCTGAATGCCCAAAAGTTACCGCCTCACATTTTCCTGGCTGAACACATCAGCCATCTGGCTTGCCTCGCGCCGAAAACCAACACATTCTCGCTTCGGCATTTTAATAGGAGAGTTACATGTCAAATGATTGGTCGCGGCGCAGCCTGCTGAAGCTGGCTGCAACTGCTGCCGCGGTTCCATTAAGGCGGATTGGTTCGCATCCACTGGCCACCGCGACAGAATCCGCAGACAAGGCCGAAGCACCGAACCAGGGCGGAACACCAAGCCAAGTCGAAGCACCGAGGCAGGACGGAGCACCGAACCCTGAGCCGGTGCCCGATACGTTTCCCACGCAACCGCCGGAGCTGGCGCGAGAAATGGTCACCGTGTCGCACTTCGATCTTAAGCGAGTGAAAGAACTTGTGGAGGCGCGACCGTCACTCGCGCGGGCGTCGTGGGACTGGGGCTTCGGGGATTGGGAGTCGACGCTGGGTGCCGCTTCTCACATGGGCAACAGACCGATTGCCGAATACTTGATCTCGCAGGGCGCGCGGCCTTCGCTGTTTTCCGGGGCAATGCTTGGCCACGCTGACGTGGTGAAAGCGATGATTGCCGCTAGTCCGGGAGCGCAGCGTATTCGAGGGCCGCACGGGATTAGTTTGTTCGCGCACGCAAAGGCAGGCGGCGAGCAGGCGCGTTCGGTATTTGAGTTTCTGAAAACGCTCGGAGATGCCGATGCGGAGCCGCCGGTGCCCCTTAGCGACCGCGAGATCACCTTGCTCGCGGGAACGTACATTTTTGGTTATGGCGAAAACCAGCGGATTGAAGTGACGGCTGAACAGCGTCAAGGGGTGATGTCTATGTATAGCCCTTTGACATGGACACGCAAGGGCATGATGGGACGTCCGTTGGTGCACGTCGGGGATCACGCGTTTTATCCGGCGGGAGCGCCGTCGGTTCGAATTAATTTTGCGGAAGAAGACGCTTCCGTGGTGATGACGGTTCACGACCCCGGGGTAATATTGGTAGCGAAGAAGAAAAAAGTTTGATTCAAAGTCAAAAAGCCATGGACGCCGTGACGTCGGAACCTTGGGCAAGGGGTCGCCCAAAGTTGGCGCGACAAAGTAATCGCTGTATTCGTTCGCCGACGGGAAAGAGAGCAGATTCCTCGCTGCGCTCGGATGACAGTGTTAAGCGTCGTATGGCAACATTAAAAATTAGGGCAAAACGGTGAGCTATCGCTAAATCACTCGACGCGCGCGGGATTGGGCGTCATGTGGAAGCCCCAGCGGAGGATGGCGTAGGCGACGGGGCCGGACGCTAGCAGCAGGGGAGCCCAGTGCAGGACGAGCGGCTCGCTGTAATAAACTTTCACCGCGCACAAGATTGCGGGAAAAATTAAAATGTAGGCGATGCCGGCTGCGCCACCGGGGATTTTGAAGCTGCGCGCTGCGTTCGGTAATTTCTGGCGCATGCGCCATGCGGCTAGCAGAGTGAGCAGAGTGGTTGCGACGCGCGTCCATATATAGATGTTGACCAGGTCTTCCACCGGATACTTCGCAAGAATGCAATAAACCAAAGCGGAGAGAGCAATCGCGCGTACCGGCGTGCCGTAACGCGGATGAATTTTCCCGAGCCATGAGGGCAAATAGCCATCCTGCGCCATGGTGGCGGGAATGCGCGTGGTGTAAAGAATAGTGCTGTTGGAGAGGGAGAGAGTCCCGATCATGGCGGCGATTAACATGGCGGCGCCGAGCGCAGGGCCGCCGATCAGGCGGGAGGCGGTGACGATGTAATCGGTCTTCCACTCCTGCCAGTTGCCGAGCACGGCGAGCGCGAGGGTGGTGGGCAAAATGTAAGTGAGGATATTCATCGGCGTATTCCAGGCGAGGATGCGGACGAAAGTTTTCTGCGGATTTTTCATCTCGCCGGTCATGCTGGAAAGCTGTTCGTAGCCGGCATAATTCCACATAGCGAGAGCCAAGCCTCTGCCGAACGCGGCGCCGAAAGGCTGGTCCGGCGGGACGATGGGGAGCATTGGATTGAAATGCAAATGGAATAACGAGACGGCGCAGAGCCACGCGACTGGGATAAATACTGCGACGAGCAACGCAACAGAAAACCAGCCGGCGATTTGAATGCCGCGCGCGTTCATATAGGCAAGAAGACAGAGAACCAGGCAAGCGCCCGCCCATTTTATATTTCCAGTGATCCAGGGCAGGTATTCGCTGAGGTAGTCCATTACCAAAACGCCGTACAGACTATTCAGCAAGAACGTGCCGGTCCAATTCCACCAGCCGCATTGAAAGCCCCAGAAATCGCCGAAAGCAGCGCGACTCCAACGATAAAAACCGCCTTGTACGGGGAGAATGCTGTTGAGCTCAGCAGACGCGAACGAAATGGGAATGCTCCAGAAAAAGGGAACGAAGGCGAGAAACAGAATTGCCATCCCAGGGCCGGAGTCGTCGAAGATGCCTTCGTAGCCGAAAGGGCCGCCGGCCGTGTAGCCGTAAAACAGAGCGAGAAGTGGTAGAAAACCGATCTGGCGGAGCTGCGAGTCCTTGAGGGGAACGGGACTCGGGACTTCAGCTGGGGTTTTTTGCATCGGCTGTGGTGAGGAGCGGCATGATATGGGAGCCACGGCGTGTTTTCAATGAGATTTAAAACTATCGCTTGACGAGCAAGGCTGGCGGTTAGAGAATTTGCGCTGGTTTTCCCCCGAAACTGAAACGCCGTTCGTGGACAACCGATTCACATTTGCACTTCAGGTTGGCTCGCCGTGGGGAAAGTGTCTGTCTACATGTGTCGAGGGGTGTCGGTGAGTTATCCTACGAATCAAGCTATCCAGCGTGTAGTTCGGGTCTTCTTAGCAGCGTTCCTATTCATCGTTGCGAACGCAGCCTACGGTCAGAGCACCGCACAAAACACGATCAACACCGTAGCGGGAGGCCCTCCCGCCAATAATATTGCTCCCACGGCTCCTACTGCCTCGCTCGGGGGTCCGCAATCGATCGTGAGAGATCCTTCGGGGAATTTTTTCGTAGTTACCGACGATGGCGTGATCTACAAAGTAACGCCTGGAACGGTCGCTCCCAGCGTAATGACCATATACGCCGGAAACAATACTGCGGGATTTTCAGCGAACGGCACAGCGGCGGCTTCGACACTAACGAATGAGCCGTTTGGCGCGGCTGTGGACGCGAACGGCAATCTTTACTATTCCGATTCACAAAACTGTGTGGTCAGGGAGATCGTCGGAGGCGTAGTTCAGACGGTGGCCGGAAACGGGAACTGCAATTTTTCGGGCGATGGCGGGCCGGCAACTAACGCCACTCTAAATTTCCCGCAAGGTATCGCGCTCGACGGTTTAGGGAACCTGTTTATCGCGGACGCCGGCAACTTCGTCGTTCGTCGCGTTGTCTTGTCGACTGGAATTATCACAACTTATGCCGGCACTCCTGGCACTCAGGGATTTCCTACAAGCGGCGTTGCGGCAACCTCTACCCCGCTCAGTTTCCCGGGGGGAGTTGCGGCCGATGCGAATGGAAATCTTTTCATCGCTGATGAGAACGGCAATGTGATTTGCCGTGTGGATGCCTCGTCGAAAATTCTTACGATCGTGGCCGGTACCGGCGCGTTCGACTACAGCGGCGACGGGGGGCCGGCAACATTGGCAACCATGGCAGCGCCAGATGGCGTGGCAGTGGATAGTGCCGGAAACATTTACATTTCCGATGCTGAAAATGCGGTCATTCGAGAAGTGTTCTCGCCGTCCAGTCCAAATGCGGGAGAAATTACGACGATCGTGGGCAACCACACTTTCGGATTTAGCGGCGACGGAGGGCAGGCACTGTCGGCTGAATTGACCAATCCAGCGGGGCTGTTCGTTGATTCCACTACCGGCAACGTTTGGATTGCAGACTTCTGGGCTAATCGTATTCGCCTGTACACCGCGAGCACCCAGATAATAACAACCGTAATCGGGAGCGGCTTGGTGGGCGATGGCGGCCCCGCTACCAGCGCCAGTTTCTATTTTCCGCGGACACCGGCGCTGGATTCGCAAGGCGATTTATTCATCACGGATGCGGAAAACAATCGAATCCGAGAAGTGGACACATCCGGAAACATATCGACGGTGGTGGGCACCGGAATTCCCTGTGCAATGCCGAGCCTTCCGTGCGGCGATGGCGGGCTCGCGACCAATGCTGCCATTTTTATGCCGCGGACAATCACGATCGAATCGTCAGGTAGCCTGCTGGTGGCGGATGACGGTGACAATAAAATTCGCGAAGTGGACGGCGAGACAGGAATCATCGAGACGATTGTGGGATCCGGGAATCGGTGTGGCACAGGTCAAAACCAAGTGCCGTTGCCGTGCGGCGACGGCGGTCCCGCTCTCCAGGCCAGCCTCAACGACGCGCGAGGAGCGGTGAGAGATGCCGCTGGAAATCTCTATTTTGTGGATGCGCAAGACAATCGCGTTCGCGAAGTAGACACAACCGGCACGATCAACACGATTGCGGGGGGCGGGACTAACGACACCGCGGCGACCGGCTGTAACAACGGAAGCTATACCGGCGATGGAGGGCCGGCGGTAAACGCCACTCTGGATTGTCCGCTCGGTTTGGATATGGACGCGCAGGGCAACCTGTTCGTTGCGGACACTTTCAACAATGTAATTCGCAAGATTGATACCGGGACGCCGCGGATTATCACAACGATTGCCGGGAACGGAACTGCGGGACACACGGGCGACGGCGGCTTGGCGACGAGCGCGACTCTGAATTCGCCGGATAGAGTGTCGGTGAATGGAGCAGGGAATTTTTTCATCTCGGACTCGGGAAACAATGTGATACGGCGCGTGGACGGAGCCAGCAAAATTATCACCGCGTTCGCGGGAAATGGGACGTTTGCATTTGCGGGGGATGGCGGGCCGGCGCTTTCAGCCAGTTTCGCTACGCCGGTGGGAGTGGTTGTGGACGCCGCGGGCAACATGTATGTAGGCGATGTGAATAACAACCGGATCAGGAAGGTGCTGCTAAATCCCAACATAAGTTTTTCCAGCACCACGCTGCCGTTCGGAAATCAGCCGATCAACGCTACGGCCACTTTACCGTTGACGCTAACAAACTCGGGAGACGCACCCCTGGCCATTTCGAGTATCTCCGCAAGTGAGGGCGCGTTTTCGATTTCCACGAATCCGTGCCCGGTGGCTCCCGCGACGCTGGCGGTTGGCGCGCAGTGCGTGCTGGAAGTTGCATTTGCACCGACGCAATTTATTGCTTACACCGGAACGATTACGGTTTCAGACAACGGGCCAACATCGGGAAGCGTGCAGACGGTTAATTTATCGGGTATGGGCGCAACGACTCTCACCGTTACGACGACAGGCAGCGGAACGGTTACGAGTTCGCCTGTTGGGATTAATTGCCCGACGACTTGCTCGGCTACATTTGCAGGGAACGGCCAAGTGGTGTTGACGGCGGTGGCGGGTTCCGGTTCGGCGTTCACCAGCTTCAGCGACAACTGCACACCTGCCAATCCTCAGACGAATCCCCCGACTTGCACGGTAACGATGAGCGCGTCTGAAACTGTGACAGCTACCTTCAGTGTGGCAAGTAATTTTGTGCTGACCGTAAATGTGGCTGGCACCGGGACCGGCACGGTGACGAGCAGTCCTGCGGGAATTAATTGCCCGAGTACATGTTCGGCGAATTTTGCGTCCGGGACAGCGATTACGTTGACGGCTCATCCGAACTCGGGCTCAACATTCTCGGGATGGGGAGGCGAGATTTGCGAGGGAACGGGGACTTGCACGTTTACGATCACCGCGAATGAGTCAGCGACGGCAAATTTCAGCAGTAACGGAATAGCGCTCACGGTGAGCGAGGCAGGGACGGGAACTGGAACGGTGACGAGTGCGCCGGCGGGGATTAGTTGCCCGACGACGTGCTCGGCGAGTTTTGCGAGCGGGACGGCGGTTACGCTGACGGCATTTCCGGCCGATGGCTCGACGTTTGCGGGTTGGACTGGAGGCGGATGCTCTGGCACTGGGACATGCGTGGTTACCGTGACTGCTGCGACAGCGGTGACGGCTACGTTTAACAACGGGAATACTCCGGTGATCATTTCGGTGGGGTCAGGCAGTTCTTCGACGGTGAATACGGTTCCTGGAGGCAGTGGAGTGTTCGGCTTGGTGCTGACGGGCCAGACAGGATTTTCCGGCACGGTGCAGCTAACGTGCTCGAGTCCTATCATGAGCATCACTTGCGCTATTGTGCCGAGCTCAGTGACGTTGAACGGGACGACGACGAGCGTCGCGATCGTGGTGAATACATTCTGCAAAGCGTTTGTGCCGAACGGCTTTCCGAACGACGGTCCGAACAATGTTCCGACGCCAGGCGGATTTGGAACGGGCATAGGGCTGTTGCTGGTGGCGTTGTCGTTGTGCGGGGTGGCATGGACATTCAAGAGGAAGCCACGTTGGGCGGTTTCGTTTGGAATGCTGATCGTTTTCGCGGTGGGAATGTCGGCGTGCAGCAATCTTGCAAAGTCGCCGAGCGGTAGCGCGACGCCTCCTGGATCGTACCCGTTGGTTGTGACTGCTACGCCACCGAGCGGAGCAGCGTCGCACGTGAACCTGGTGCTGGTGGTGAAGTAGTTCGAGTTTGCGTTGCTGGGCGACAATTTGGTTTGGGAGTTGCAGCCTTCCAGCTTAGGGTGTGTGTCTCCCTGAATGGCTTAGCCGGGCTAAGTGGCTTCGGAGCAGCGGGATAGCTCGGGAAGATGAGATTTCCTTTGTACTGGATAGGGTACGCCAGTACTAAAATTGGCCAAACTTTTTCCCATTCGCAATGAAGTTATAAGAGGCGTGCAGCCTAATCTTTGAATGGTCCGGGATGGCGCGGACGCGTGAGAGGTCACAAGATGCGACGAGTAGGCTTGGCGGTACTGCTGATTCTATTGGTGGCTTTTGGTGCGTCCGCGCAAACGACGAGCCAGATTAAGAAGTCCGATGGAGACCGGGTGAATACCGGCGCCGCGACTCACGATTTCGCGTCAACGCCCGCGCCACACCCAAGCGGCGCGTACGGCGATCTTCCGCTGAGTTTTGAGGCGAACCGCGGCCAAGCTGATTCCCAAGTGAAATATATGGCTCGCGGAAGAGGCTACACATTATTCCTCACGCCGAAAGAGACTGTGCTGGCATTGCAGCATTCTTTGCCGGTAGCAAAACAGAAACCCGCAGCGAACGCTGCGGCGGTCTTGCCAGGATTGAAGCACGAAACCGTGCAATGGGCGGAGGATGTGGTTCGGTTCAAGCTGGCAGGTGCGTCGGCGAATCCGAAGATGGAGGGAGTCGAAAAGCTTCCGGGCGTCTCGAACTACTACATCGGGAACGATCCTTCACGGTGGCAGAGCGGAATTCCGAATTACCGCAAGGTGGTGTATCGCGAGGTGTATTCGGGAATTGATGTCACGTATTACGGCAACCCTGGGCTGCTGGAATCCGATTTCATTGTTGCGCCGGGGGCAGACACCAGCGTGATCGCGTGGGATGTGGAGGGCGCTGCCAAGTTGCGCGTGAATGAAGCGGGGGATCTGATTCTCGAAACCGTAAATGCGTCGATGCGATTGCAGAAGCCCGTTGTGTACCAGATGGTGGCTGGCGAGCGCAGGGAAGTTACCGGCGCATATCGCGTGGACCGCAACACTGTGCGCTTTGGTGTGGGCGACTATGATCGCTCGCAAACTTTAATTATCGATCCGACGCTGAGTTATTCGACCTACCTGGGTGGATCGAACGGGTCGGCCGGTGATGTTGCGTTTGGTGTGGCGGTGGATACAGCCGGAGAAGCCTACGTATCCGGCCAAGCGAGTTCCACGGACTTCCCGACGCAGAGTCCATTTCAGGACGCGCTCGGGAACGGCTCGACGGAGAATGCCTTCGTCACGAAATTCGCGGCGGATGGTGCGTCGTTGATTTTCTCGACTTATTTGGGAGGATCCGGGACGGATCAGGGCGCTGCGATAGCTGTTGATGGATCGGGGAATGCGTATGTTGCCGGTACGGCCGGATCAACCAATTTCCCGTTGCTACTCCCACTGACCGGACAGTCGGAACATATTGGCGGCGATTGTGGCTTTGTGTCGTCGTTTTCGGCCGCGGGTTCTCTATTGTTTTCTACGTATCTCTGCGGTGGAGTTAACGATGACGCGTTGAGGATAACACTGGACTTGAACAAGAACGTCTACGTTGGCGGCAACACGCAGTCGACAAATTTCCCGACGGTGAACCCTCTGCAACCGAGCATCGCCGGCACGCTGAATACTTACGTTGCAAAGCTGGCGCCGATCACCCCGACGGGTGGCTCCTCGTTGCTCTACTCCACATTTTTTGGAGGTAATAACTTGGATTTCCTGCAGGGGCTTGCGCTCGATTCCAGTAACAATATCTACATCTCCGGGAGCACGAACTCCAGCACGTTTCCGACCAAGAATCCGATTCAGGGGACCTTGAAAGCTCAGAACGGAGAATTCAACTCGTTCGTTGCTGAGATTAACGCCGCCGGAAATGCACTTATCTATTCAACATATCTAGGTGGAAGCGCTAGTGACTCCAACACTGGACTGGCGGTCGATGGCCAGGGAAACGCCTACGTGGTGGGAGACACAAGATCGCCGGATTTCCCGGTGAAGAACCCTCTGCAAGCTCTGGACCCTGGAGGCGACGCGTACGTGGCGAAGATTGCCGCAGGGGGCGCGACGTTAGATTTTTCAACGTTCTTTGGTCCGGCAAATCCTGCGCTTGACGAATTCTTCGGCGGAGGTATCGCTCTGGATTCTTCGGGCAATATCTATATCACCGGTGCAACTTCTTCTCCGGCATTGCCGACACGAATCCCGCTTCAAGCGACTTCTGCAGGCTTCGGGTCCGCTGCTTTCATCACGGAATTCAAGAATGACGGATCGGATTATATTTT
>Ga0209006_10006022_pt1 | contig 11007 bp, 8 predicted proteins | sample JacPin_JW_Ref_O2_FD_188567 | JGI IMG/M metagenome (GOLD analysis project Ga0209006, IMG submission 188567) | Forest soil microbial communities from Algoma, Ontario, Canada - Jack Pine, Ontario site 1_JW_Ref_O2 (SPAdes) (version 2) | ecosystem: Environmental > Terrestrial > Soil > Boreal... | reverse complement strand
CCGCCCCGATCGACGCGCGCCCGACATTCGGTTGTTCGACAGAGAGCCGGAAATCACGTCGGTCTTCTTCAAGCCGGTGCCTGTCTGCAACTTCGCACAAACGCCGTGCCTCGCGGCCGTTGAAATCGTGACGGACGAGCAAATCGACTGCCGTGACATCACCGCCGTCAACGTCAAGACATCGCACGCCGCGAAGGCGTATCCCGGCTGCGACTATGCCGGTCCGTTCGCCCGCGTCCTGCAGGCCAAGATGAGCATTCAGCACGCGGTCGCGAGCGCATTGGCGCGCGGTCGCGTCGACGAAGAGAGCTATCGCGATTTGAATGACGCCACGGTGCGAGAGCTTGCTAACCGCGTCACCGTGGAAGCCGACACCGGGTTCACCAACGCCTTTCCCGCCAAGCAAGGCGCCGAAGTGATGATCACGCTGCAAAACGGCACGACGCTTTCGCGGCGGCTTGCGGATGTCGTGCCGGCAGATTCCGCGCTCATCCGTCGGCGCTTTCGGACGGCCGCCGCTGCGGTTCTTGGCGCCGAGCGCGCCAACGCGCTCGAGCAAGCCGTCGACGGTCTCTCCGAGAGTAGCGACGTCGGCGCCATCGTGCGCCTTGCCAGAGCGGCCTCCGCCGAGGCCGCCGCGGCGTGAACGAAGCTGCAGAAAGACCCCACTACGAAGTCTATGCCATCCGTTACGCCACGCGCGAAGGACGGCGACAGGACAATTTCATCGGCGGCGATCCTCATGAGGGAACCATGCCGATGGACTACTTCGTGTGGGTGCTGGTCGGCACCCATCGTAGCTTCGTCATCGATTGCGGATTCACAGCCGCGATATCGGCTCAGCGGAAGCGCACGTATCTGCGTGATCCGGTGGAAGCGCTAAACTTATTGGGCATTCGCCCCGACGAGGTGACTGACGTTATTCTCACCCATCTTCACTACGATCACGTTGGCAATCTCGATCGTTTCCCGGGCGCGCGCTTTCATCTCCAAGAACGAGAGCTCGCCTACGCGACCGGCAAATATATGCGGCATCCATTTCTGTCGCATTCCTTCGAGGTCGACGACGTTGTCGGCGTCGTGCGCTTAAATTATCGCGGGCGGGTCGTGTTCTATGATGGCGATGCCGACCTCGCACCCGGCGTGCGTTTACACCTCGCGGCGGGCCATTCCGCGGGGCTGCAGTTTGTCAGCGTTGAGACGGAGCGCGGCCGCGTCGTACTTGCCTCTGACGTGACCCATTACTACGAAAACATGGACAGTGGCCGCCCGTACACGACCACCTTCCATGTCGGCGACACGCTGGAGTCCTACGAGAAGCTGCGGGCGATCGCCGCAAGCGCCGACCATATCGTGCCCGGACACGATCCTTTGGTGATGCAACTTTATCCAGCGCCGCGCCCCGATCTTGAAGGGATTGCGGTCCGGCTCGACGTGCCACCGTCCCGTACGACGGCATGAAAGAAAAGCCACGGGACAACGGCACAGCTGCCGCTCACCATCGATTGACCGGCAAGATATAGAGCTGCGCGATCTGCATATGCGGCGGTCGTTCGAGCGCAAAGACAATGGCCTTTGAGTTATCAAGAGCGATGAACCTCCGCCGGCCGGATACTGAGACGGAATTACTCGTCGACGGTTGAGATCCACCGGTTCATCAACCAGCTGGCCGACGACGGCATCGCCGTTGTCGTCATCTCCTCGTATTTGCCGGAAATTCTTGCTCTGTCCGATCGCATCCTGGTGGCGCGGCAAGGGCGCATCGTCGAAGAGATGGACATTGCAGAGGCGACTGAAACGAAGATCATGTGTGCCGCAGTCTACCGAGTGCGTTGGCGATATGCATCATCCGCGGTTGGAATAGAGCACATGCCGATTAAATTTATCGGCATGTGCTCTAGATCTATTTGTTATCGCATGTCCTTTTCGGAAAACCGGCTTCCACTTTTCCGGAACATGCTGTAGGCGCGATCAACCGAGATATCTGTTGATGATGCCGACGCCCTCGCGCGCGACGGTGTCCGGGGTCATTTCCTCGGCGATTTCGCCGTGCGTCATGATGTAAAGCCGATCGCAGATCCGAACCGCCACGTCGATACGCTGCTCGACGAGCAACAGCGACGCTCCCCTGTTCCGCAGCTCCAGAAGCGCCTTGACGACTGCCTCGACCGCGACCGGCGCGAGCGCGTCCGAAGGCTCATCCAACAGCAGTATCTTCGGGTCGCTCATCAGCATGCGGCCGATCGCGACCATTTGCTGCTCGCCGCCGCTAAGAAAAGACGATCGCCGCCGACGATATTCCTGCAATACCGGAAATAGATTGTAGACGGACGCGAGCAGATCCTTGACCCGCTTCTTGTCTCGGCGCAAATGCAAAGCGCCCAAAACAAGATTGTCTTCGACTGACTGATCAAGGAAGAGCCGGCGGCCTTCAGGCGCAATAGCGGCGAGCCCCCTGGCGATGCGGTAGGGCGGCAGCGACGACACGTCGGCGTCGCCGACCTGAATGATGCCGCGGCGGTGCTTGACGAGCCCCATGATCGCGCGCAGCACGGTGGTCTTGCCGGCGCCGTTAGGGCCAAGAAGTGCCACCGCCTCGCCCTGCTCGACGCGAAGATCGACGTCGCGCACCACGTCGAATCGCCCGTAGCCGGCGAACAACGAAGAGAGCTGGAGAACGGTGGTCTTTTCGCTCATCACTCGCCCAAATACACCTGTCGAACCAGCGGGTCTGCACGAACCTTGTCTGCGGTGCTCGTCAAGATGACCTCGCCGGCGTTGAGGACGGTTATCTGATCGCAAAGCGGAAACAAGAAACGCGTCTGGTGCTCGATAATGATCATCGTCACACCACGCGCTTTGAGCCCGCTCAGGATGCGTGCGAGATGCTCGACCTCCGGTGCCGACAGGCCGGTAGCCGGCTCGTCGAGAATGATAATCTCAGGCTCGGCGACGCAGACCGATGCGAGTTGCGTCAGTTGTTCGACGCCGTGCGGTACGTCGCGTACCTGCCGGTCGATCCAGCCCCCGGCTCCGGCCGCCTGCAGGGCCGCGCTCGCTTGAGCCTGAAGCCAAGCGCCGTCCCGTCGACCCGACGGCAGCAAGCTCCAGAACGCCGCTCTCCTGATCAGACCGGGCACGCGCGTGTATAGACCGACCAAAACATTCTGGCTCGTGGTCAACTCGCGAACCAACTGTGCCGCTTGAAACGTGCGGCGCAGGCCAAGCCGCGCCCGGCCGCTGGGTGAAAGTCCGTCCGCCACGATGCCTTTGACGGCTGTGGTTCCGGCATGCGGCCGCAGCCGACCGGCAATGATATTGGCGAGCGTGCTCTTGCCGGATCCATTCGGGCCAATAAGGCCGTGGATGTGGCCTCGCTTGACGGCGAGGTCGACATTGCGCAGCACCTTTGGCCCCTGGCCGTAGCCAAAGACGATGCCCCGGCATTCGACGATCACCTCCTTGTCGGCTGCCCCCGTGCCCGCGTCGACGGACACCTCGCCGGTGGAGACAACACTTGCTGGCTTTTTGCTGAATGGAACCGCCTCGCCGCCGATTGGCCCATGCGGTTTGCTGTGAGCGGCCGTTTGTGGAGACTCTTTCGACTGCTTCAATGTGAGCCGTTTTGCCAGACCGACTACCCCTTCGGGAAAGACGGTGATGGCGAGGATCGACAGTGCTCCGTACAGCACCTCTTGCAGCCACGGATTGATATTGACCACCGCCGGAAACATCGTGACGAACACAGCGCCGATGACGGGGCCGATGGTGGTGTTGATGCCGCCGACCAGAATCATGACCAGAATGTTCAGGGAAACGGCCCAATCGAATTGGCCGGGCGAGACCACTCCGAAAAACGCAAACAGCCAGCCCGCGACTCCCGCCATCGCCGCCGACAGTGCGAACACCCCGATTTTGATCGCCGAAGTGCGGACGCCGGCGGCTTGTGCAAACGGCTCGGCATCTCGGATCGACAGCAGAACGGGATAGAGCGGCGAGCTTCGAATGCCGGATGCCAATAGCAAGGCAAGCAGCAGCGCTATCATGACAAACCAGGCCACCGGAGTGCCGAGGAACTCAAGTGACTCGGGAAAGTCCGGAAAAGTCGGCCCCAGCAGGCCTTGGGTGCCCCTGGTGATCTTCAGATCCGTTGCTAGTACCGTGAGGACAAGCGTGAAAACGAAGGTGGTGATCGCAAAATATAGTCCGCTAACGCGAAGCGACGTTGCGCCAATCAAAATCCCGGCGAGCGCAGCGACGACGAGAACGACCGGCAACAGATAAAACGGATTTACCTCATAGTCGGCAGCCGCGATCGCCGTCAGATAAGCGCCGATGGCAAAAAAACCGGCCTGGCCGAGTGAATATAAGCCGAGCATGCCGGCGACAAGATCGAGACTGATCGCCAAGATGCCGAACACGGCGGCAACCAGCACCAAGCTTTGCACACCCAAGCTCGACTGAGCGACAAAGAAAGTCAAAACCAGGTAGGCCGCGACGGCGACATAGCCCGCCGACCGCTTCCAGCACGCAACCGGCGCGGCCGGGAGCGCATCTGCTCGAAAGGATTTTGTTCGTCCGCCCTCCATCCAAGCCCTCCCCTAGCGTTGCGCCATGGGCACCGGACGCAAACGGAGCAGCGGATTTCCCGAACTGAACAATCCTTTCGGTGTGAAAATAAGCACAACGACCAGCACCAGAAACGGAAACCAATCAGACGCCTGCGAATCAATCAAGGCATTAGCACCCTCTGCCAAAACCCCGAGCAACAGGCCGCCGAGCATCGCCGCTACTGGCTTCTCCGTCCCGCCTCCGATCATCATCGCGATGAAGCCGTAGGTGCCGAACGTGTTGCCGAGATAAGGGTTGGCAAATGTACTCGGGCCGATAAGGACACCGGCGATGCCGGCGAACAAGCCGGATACCGCGAAAGCCGCGATCGCCACAACGGCGGTATTGGCACCAATCGCCGACGCCATCTCCGGATCCGAAGCGATGGCCATACCGAGCTTGCCGAAGAGAGTGTGCTTGCGGACCAACTCGAACGCGACGGTGAGAAGAACCGCGACCGCGATCGCCAGCAGTTGCTGGCCGGTCAGGACCGCGGATCCGATGTGGATGCTGATATGGTGCAAAATCGGAGGAAAGGCACGTGACGTCGGTCCCCAGATATAAGCCGCTATATTTTCCACCACGACGGCGAAGCCAAGCGTACTCACAAGCCAACCGAAGCTAAATCGATCGAATGCCAAAATCGGCCGCACCGCGATGACGTAGGACAGGATCGCCACCAGGCAGGCGCAGATCAATCCGGCGATAACGCCCAGCCAAGCGGAATAGCCGGCAGCGGTGATCGCCGCCACGATCATGATCGCCACCATCATCAACTGGCCTTGAGCAAAATTGATCACCCGCGTGACATAGAAAGAGATCGCGAGCGCCATTCCGACCAGGCCGTACACAGCGCCTATGGCCAATCCGCTGAGCACGATTTGCAGCAATCACTTTCTCCCTCTTGCTCCGTGCCCCCTTCGATACCTTCGAGCGCCGCGTGGCAGGAACGCGCGAGCCCATCGCGTCTTCAACTTCACGCTCCTCCCGGCTGAAAAGCGCTTTGCGTATTCGAGGGTGGAACTATGCCGATACGAAAGGAGCTCGTACGAAGGGCAAGCAATCCCTTCTCTCGATCGCCGAGGGTGGAGGCGAGCATCAAATGCCAGATGCAGAAACGCATCCGCGGACGGCCGTTGCCGACCGTCCGCAAACTACCCCGCCGATCGTCCCACACTTGCTCAGTCCTTGAGCTCAACCCACTCCTTGGTCGAAGCGTTGTATTTGACCAAGGTTATTTGGTCCGCGGTGATGGTAATGTGTTCCTTCGGGGAAAATCCGAGATCGCCGGTTATTCCCTTGAAGCCCTTGGTGTTGTTGAACTCTTTTTGCAGTGCCGCAGGGGCGGTCGAGTTGGCCTTGGTGATGACCTGCGCGAGCATCATGATGCTGTCGTAGCTGGTTTCAGCGAAAGGCGTCGATTCGACGTTGAAATGCTTGCCGTACTCCTCGCGGAAGGCCTTCAGCTCGGGGCTTGGATGCAGACCGGAGGTGAGCGCGGCGGTAATGACGCCGTCCGCCAAATCTCCCGCAAGCTTTGCGAAAGTGTCGTCGGCATTGGTCTCATCATTGCCGAAGACGGTGGCGTCATATCCGACCGAGTGAAGATCCTGCATGAAGGCCGCCTGGTCTTGCGGTGTAAGCCAGACGACGACGCATTTGAGCCCGGCCGCCTTTATGGCATTGACCTGCGGCATCAGACCGGTCGTTGCTCCGGTGGACCAGTTCTCGGTGATCGCCTGATCCATCGCGATTTTTTTGCCGGCTTTGTCGTAAGCCAGCTTGATCCCGAAGTTACCACCTTCGCCGTACGTGGTCGGATCATGCAGCACGGCCAGTCCGCCGTTGGGACAATGCTTCAGCGCGTATTCGCCGATCTTCTGACCCCAAGCGAATGTGTTCAGACCAAAGTCGAACACCCAAGGGTTGGGATCGCTTGTCGGGCCTTTTGGATAAACCGTGAGGCCGCCGTCATCGACCACGCCGATCGTCGGGATCTTGTGCCGGATGGCGAGTTCAGCGGTGACTGGGCCGGTGTCGGGCGAGCCCGCAATGGCCACCGCGCCGGCACTTACCAGTTTTGCGAACAACTGACCCGACAATGTCGCGGACGCGTCGTCGTTGTTTGCATCGAGCTTGAGTTGCCGGCCAAGCACGCCACCGGAAGCGTTGATCTTATCGACCGCAAGCTGAGCGCCGTTGACTACGGCAATGCCTGTCGACCCATAGGCGCCCGTCGTTCCGGCAATCAGTCCGATTAAGATTGGCGTCTGGTTGCCCGTCTCGGCTGCGTAACTCGCCGCCCCCAGTAACGAGGCGGCTGCGGCAACGACAGCGCCGGCCATGAAAGCCTTCATCGGCATCTCCCCTCCCTCTGAGCCGCGAATTCTCAACCGCGAACGGTCGTCCACGCGCAGAAAACCCCGGCTGGACCGTTATTTATTCAAACAACTTGCTCGCTCGTGCGCGCGTTGGCAAGGATAAAGTTACCGGTACCTAGAAGGAAAAGCACAATGCCACCGCGCTATTCTGCTGCGCAATATCAGATATAAACATGCGATGGGACGGTACCTGGGTGGCGGTATCACCGCGAAACAGCGCGATCGCCACATTGTCACGCCGCCGCGCTGGCGAAATTCATCAGCGCATTCACATTCGGCGCGGAATCGAGTTGCCACACCGCGTCGATGATTGCGTCAACGTCACGCGGCCGCGCTTGTTTGGCGAGCTGGCGCACTTTCGCCTCGATGTCGGCGTCGGTCAAAGGATGTGCAGCGCTCCCTCGCGGATGCAAAACCGTCGCGCTGAGCGTTTGTCCACTTCGCAATGTCACGTCGACGCGAGCGGCGCCTCTCGGCAAGTCGGGGTCGAGCACGGCGCGAACCCGCGAGCGAAATGCGCGCACGCGTTCATCGGCCACGACCTCAGCTGAATATTCCCGCAAGCCGCCGGCTCCGAACAGCAAGGCGACCGCGGCGGTATGGTGGATCGAGACACGGGCGTCGCGCTCGTTGCGAACCTGCCGATCGCCGCGTGCGAGCAGCAAGGCGTCGCCGCTCACCGTTACCGCCTCGATTGCGTCCGGATCGATCGCATGCGCGCGGCCTAAGTCCAAACAAGCGTCGATGATGGCATGAAATACAATACCGCTTGGGTACGGTTTGTAGGTGTTGTTCAGCACCTCCCAGTCGCGCCCCAATCCGTCGACCATGGCCGAAAGGTCCGGTGCGTCGCCAGATGCCCTCGCCCAACCAAGTGGCCCTTCAATCGAGCCCGCCGCCGCTTCATACCCGCGCTGCGCCAAAAGCGCTGCGAACAGCCCGTTTCGCGCCGCATTGCCAACCCCGACATTCTTCGCCGCGGTGGCCAGGTTCTCGACCAAACCCGCCGACTGGCTGGCAGCGATCCCAAGGGCATGGACGATTTGCCCGCGCGACAAGCGCAGCAGCTTTGCGCTCGCCACCGCCGCTCCGAACACGCCGCAGGTCGCCGTGATGTGCCATCCGCGCGCATAGTGGCCGGGCGATACGCCGTTGCCGATGCGGCAAGCGACCTCAATCCCCAAAATCAGAGCGTGGAGAACCGCAGCCCCCGACAATCCCTTGGCTTCGGCCATCGCCAGCACCGCGGGCGCCACCGGCGCGGTGGGATGAATCACCGTGCGCAAATGGGTGTCGTCAAAGTCGAGGAGATTGGCTGCGGCCGCGTTGAGGAAACTCGCGCTCAAAATATCCAGCCGCTCCGGGCGGCCGATTACGCTCGCCTGTGCTCCACTGGAAAGCGAGCGCATGACATCCAATGCAATCGTTATCGGTTCGCTGTTTGCTGACCCGAGCGCGCAACCGAAGAAATTCAACAGTGACCTTTTGGCTTCGTGGCGCACACGCGACTCGATGTCGGACCACGACGATGTTTCGACGAACGCTGCTAAGATTTCGCTGACGGTTTCCGGACGGTCCCGCCCTTGTTCAATGCCCATGCACTCCATCCCCAAGCGTCGCGCAGATACTGAGATCTTTTTCGCCCGGCCGTCAGCCGGAGACTTTGCTGGTCTCGCCAGCGCGTAGCGTGATCTCAACGACCTGCAATTCGGCCGACGTGAGACGCGAGGGAAACGTATCCTTCAAACGGTCTTCGTGGATCGGGATGACGCGCCGGTATTCGCCGCCGACCGCCTTCAGCATCGCGGCCGTCGCGAAAATCAGATTGGATTGACTGCCGACCGCAAGGCCGATTGGCACGTATTGGGGATTATCTTTGTCGAGCCCCGTAAGATTGTCATACGTGTACAAAAGGTCTCCGGCGAAGACCCAAGCGTCCTGACTGTTGCGTGCACCGTCATTACGTACGGTCACGTACATCGAGCCGTAGGTGTGCGTGTCGGCAGCGAGTTTGACATCGATCCCCGGCAGCACGTCCTCGCGATCGCCGTCGATGGCGATCATGCGGCCCTGCCGGGTGAGTTCGACCGCCTTGACGATATCGGCCGGATCGCCGGCGCCGACGAGAAACCGATATTCCGGACCGAGCGTTAGAGCCCAAACCCATTTCTCGATCTCGCGCTGCTGAATGTAAAATGTGGCGTTGGGAAAGTGGTCGATCGCCCCCATGTGATCGAAATGGGCGTGGGTAATGAAAACCGCCGTGACATCGGCCGGGGTAAGGCCGCATTCCGAAAGCACTCGAGCCGGACCGTGAAAGTTGGTGACCCCATAGAGCTCGGCCAGCGCTTTCCCATAATTCACGTGATCGTAGCCGGTGTCGATCAGGATCGTGTGTCCGTTGCCCTTGAGCAGCGCGTAGGCATACGGAAGCTTGCGAATACCCTGATATTGCGGCCCATAAAGCATCACGCTCAGCGGAAATTTCTCGACCGCGGCGTGTTCGAGCACCCAAATCGAATAGTCGCCCATCAGCGTCCTCTTCCCGTTCGATGGTGTGATTGTTTATAGATTGACTGTGTGTGGCGGGGTGGCGTGACACGCGCAGCAAGCTTGCGTCAGGTCGACCATTCCAAAGCCCGGCAGCTGGCTCGCGGCACGCAGATGTTCGGTCGCCACCCGCAAACGATACGTCAATGCAGCTCGCGCCGGATCGTTGCGCCCGGATCGCATGCAGATGGCGACGAGATCGATCGCCTGCCGCATCACGGCCACCGCCTGGATGGCGTGATGATGGTGATGCCGGGCCGGCTCCGGCACCGGTAATGCGCGAAGCTCTTCGGAACCCGATGCCAATTGCTGAGCGGCCAGCGCCAGCGGCACGTCGAGCATCGGCACGCGACCGCCCTTATTCATCACCAGCAACGCGAAGCCGGCGGTCTGCGTGAGGATTTGCTGCAACCGGGTCAGAAGCGGCTTGGCGCAGACGATATAGTGCAACGTCGGATCGTCGACCGCGCCGATGTCCTGGCAGATCACCGCCCTCATCCTCCCTCACCGCATTTTGCGTTACTATACGCATATCTGATACCGGTACCAACAAGAATATAGCGTCGACCCCGAGCGAGCTTGACGTAGCTGGCGCGTTTCATCAGGTTGGAAACATGCGCAAAAATGGAACAGCGTCAGCGAAAGCGGCCGAAGAGCCGACGCCGCCGAAGAAACGAATGAGCGGCACCGGCGCCCGCATGCGCGACGTCGCCAAGCGGGCTGGCGTCTCGACCATGACGGTTTCGCGGGCACTCAACGAACCCAATAAAGTCTCGCCCGAGATGCGCGAACGCGTCATCCGTGCGGTGAAGGAAATCGGCTATCTGCCCAATCATCTCGCGCGGAGCCTCTCCTCCACACGCTCGACGACGGTCGGCCTCATCGTTCCGAGCATCGATAATTCCATTTATACGCAAACCATCAAGGGCCTCTCAGACGTGATTAGGCGTTCCGGCTTTCAGCTCATGATCGCCGAATGCGGCTACGATGCGCTGGAAGAGGAAGAACTCATCAAGGCCTTTCTGGCCCACAGGGTAAGCGGACTTATTCTGCACAGCACCGAACACACCGCGGAAGCAGAGGCAATGGTCCGCCAGGCGGGAGTGCCGGTGGTGGAAAACGGCAGTCTGCCGCGCAAGCCACTCGACATGGCGGTAAGCTATTCGAACCGCGAGGCAGCGCAAGCGATGACGCTGCATCTGGGCCGTCTCGGCTACAAGAAGATTGCTTTCGCGAGCCTTTATTCCTTCAACAACGAGCGCTCTCGGGAGCGCATTGAAGGCTATCTGGCGGCTCTCGCGCAGCTGGGCCAAACACCGGACCCGCGCTTGATGATCGAAACCTCGCGCGGTCTTGCCGCGGGCGCGGAAATTGCGGCGCGGGTCGTCCAAAACGTACCCGAGGTCGACGCGTTGTTTTGCGCCGGCGACGTTCTGGCCGCAGGCGCCTTGTTCGAGTGCCGAAA
>Ga0209006_10006021_pt1 | contig 11011 bp, 9 predicted proteins | sample JacPin_JW_Ref_O2_FD_188567 | JGI IMG/M metagenome (GOLD analysis project Ga0209006, IMG submission 188567) | Forest soil microbial communities from Algoma, Ontario, Canada - Jack Pine, Ontario site 1_JW_Ref_O2 (SPAdes) (version 2) | ecosystem: Environmental > Terrestrial > Soil > Boreal... | reverse complement strand
CAACCGAAGAGGGACCACTTCCGCATCGCCGTGCCCGGCTTTACGCTCGGCGGCCCGGTTACCAAGGACCGCTTGTGGTTCTTCGTGGGATTTGCGCCTCAGTACCAGTCCCTGGTCAGAACGGTGAATTTCGGCCCTTCTGCGCTTCCGACGAATGCTGCTCTCGGTAATCAGGATATCGGCCGGGACAGCCAGACGTACTTCAGCACCGCCCGGCTTGACTTCACGGCTACTCAGAAGATTCGCCTGTTCGCTTCATGGCTGTACCAATACGAGCGCGAGAGCGGGTCCAGTTTGCCAGCGCAGGATTCGGTAAATGGTCTTCCAAACAGCGGGCTCGTCGGATTACCTGGGATCAATACTCCGATCACGCAGTTCTCCCATAGTCTCGGCTTCTCGAATCCGAACGCGACTTACAACTTCGGCGCCGATATCAGCCTGACGCCGCAGATCGTCGCCACCACCCGCTTCGGCTACTTTTTTGACAACTATCACGACTTTGGCTGGCCCACCACCGGAGTTGATCTGTCTTGGAACACATCCGGCGTGGATGCGAAGGGCAACCCCTTGCCTGATAACTTAGGAAATCCCCTGCCGGCCGCTCTAGCGCAGGGCGCTGGCACAACCACCGCTCCCTATGACCAGAGTTTCACTCATGTGAATGCCAGTAAGCACTGGCAGTTCAACCAGGATGTGGCATTCTTCAAGAGCGGCTGGGCGGGTACCCACAACATTAAGGTCGGCTATCAATACAACAAACTTTCCAACGTGATTGATCAGGGCGGCAACGTGCCCTTCGCTTTCCTGTACGTTGGCGCAGCGGCTGGCGGTTATGGGCCGTCTACGCAAGGCGGCGGTACCGTTTGCGGCACGCTGGCAACGAATCCGTGGGGAGACTGCGCCGGACAGTACGGCTACCTGAAGGTGCAGGACTTCGCGACCGTCTTGAAAACACCCTCGGGCCAGGTAGTACCTGCTACCGACCAGAACCATGCCTTGTTTGTGCAGGATGCCTGGACGGTTGGGCACGGTCTGACGCTCAACCTGGGCTTGCGGATTGAGAAAGAAAATTTGCCAGCCCCATCGGGGATAGGGATTAGCAGCATCAAAACCATTAACTTCTCATGGAACGATAAGATTGAACCTCGTTTGGGAGCGGCGTGGGGATCACGGGACGGCAAGCTGAAAATCTTCGGCAGCTATGGCGTCACGAATGACGTCATGAAGCTGCTGCTGGCTCAGACTTCGTGGGGCGCGCAGGGATTCGAGTGGTGCACCTATCCGCTCGGCCCGGATGGAACGGCCGCCGGATTCTCGACCTCTGACATCAATTTGCAATTCAACGCTGCCGGCCGCGCTTGCCCGACTGGCATAGCCAACGTGCCGGCTAACTTCGCCAGCGGCGCGACCCCTACATCTCTGACCGACGGAGGGACAGGTACCCAGCTGATTGAGAACGTTAATTTGCGTCCGGAAGAGCCGGTCTCACCCGGCGTCAAGCCCTATCGCCAACATGAGTACGTCGCCGGCGTGGACTATCAGATTACCAAGGATTGGGCTCTAGAAGCGCGTTATGATCGCCGCCGTCTCGACCATGTGATTGAAGATGCATCGTTGGCCGATCCGAACGCCTTCGAAATCTATACCATCGTCAATCCTGGCGAGAATGTAAACAAGACGATCGACGGCTATGCGAACTACTTGACGTCGATTGGTGATGCATACGGCCCTGGGACCGCCGCGTTTAACCCCAGCGGCGCATTCGGCGCCTGTCCTACGTGCCCAAACAACCCTAAGGCAATTCGCAACTACGACGGCCTGGAGTTCCGACTGACAAAGACTACAAGCCACGGCTTCGCAGGAATGTTCAGCTACACCTGGAGCAGCCTGTGGGGCAACTATAGCGGCCTGACTACCACTGACCAGACCGATGGCGGCACTACGGGACGCAACTCGCCCGATACAACCCGTTCGTTCGACGAGCCGTTCTATTACTTCGGAGCCAATGGCAAATCTAACGCCGGGCCTCTGCCGACGGATCGTCCCAATGCCCTCAAAGGTAACGTGTATTACCAATTACCTTGGAGAGGCCACACCAACACCACCACTTTCGGACTCTTTCAGGTTGCCTACCAGGGCAGTCCCATGAGTTCATTTGTTGACTTGGGCTATGAGAGCCCAAACTTGTTCCCTGACCCGATTGAGTCGGCGTATATTTTTGGTCGAGGTAAGTGGGTTAACGCAACGGCAGACCCCACGACCGGGGCGATCAGCCTGGGCACACCCTATACCCGCCGCACGCCTTGGTATACCCAGACCGATTTCAACCTGCAACACTCCGTAAAGGTCAACAAGAACAACGAGCACCAAGTGCTGGCCTTTAACGCGACGATTAGCAACCTGCTGAACCAGCACTCGCCTACCGCATACTGGGGAGGGTTCGGCTCGAATTACTCCTTTGCGCCACTGTTTCCGTTCCAGATTTTCAACGGAGCGTCGTTCTACCAGACGACTGAGACCGGGTACAACCCACAGTCGGTGATCAATTCGCAGAACGGCACGAACTTTCAAGTGCCGCTCAACTCGCTCTACGGAAGGGCGAACCAGTGGCAACTCTCGCGCACCATCCGCTTGGGGGCGACGTTCAGCTTCTAGTCGTAGGTTACGTTTGGTCTCAAGGGAGCCGGAAATTCCGGCTCCCTTTTTTCTTGCTGGGAGCAGGCAAAAATCAAGCCTACGCTTTGGCGTAGGCTTGGGGATCGCCGCAACCCTCGGGCTACTTTCCGAAGATCACTGTGCTCGAGAAGTGAGAACTTGCCGCCATAAAGAAAAGCAGCGGTACCGACAGGAAAAAGTTTGTACGGGAAGCCAGGAAGGCCTGGCGGGCGAGGGCAGCGGCATCCTCGCGGGGAGTGCCGGCCAGCACGCCGCGGATGATCTTTTTGTTGCTGGGCCAGATGACGCCCCAGACGTTGAACAGCATGATGATACCCATGCCCCCGCCGACGCCAATCGCGAGTACGTGGTTATCATCGCCGCCCACCGGAGTGTAGTTCACGAAGATCCATCCGGCGGCGTAGACCAGGGCGGCGGTGATCGCGCCCAGGACGTATCCGCTGGGCGTGATCTTCTTGATCACGAAAAACAGGATGGCCCAGACCGCGAGCCAGAGCCCGAAGAAGAGGGCGAACATGCCGCCTTGGCCGACGCCTTGGCGTTGCGCGTCGGGTGCGACTAGAAACTGTCCCCAATACCATAATCCGATGAAGACCGTGACCAGGGCGCTCCAGCGGAACCAGTTCAGGGCGGGCAGGGTCAGGTTCTGAAAAATCTTGGGTTTCGCGGCCGCGTCCACCTGCTTCATAAATGGGACGTTGATCAGGTTGAAGAAATAGAGCAGGCCGACCCAGGTGATGCCGGCAATAATGTGGAACCAGCGCAAGATAAGCTGGGCGGCTTCTTTGCCCGAAATCGTGGGCATCACGAACGAGGCTGCGGTGGCGACGAAATGGTGCATGTAGTTCCTCCGGAGAACGGCGCGGGGATGCGAAATCAGTGACCAGTGATCAGCGATTGATGGACAGAGACCAGGGATTCGCTAAGTCGTGGGAAGTCTGCACCGGGCTGGCTCGCTGTGTCAACCGAGATGAAGTCGGGGTAGTGTCCTAACACCTATTAGGACACTCCCGAAGTCCGCGTCTTGAAATTCGTACACCACGGGGGACACAGAGGAGCACGGGGTCGAACCGCTCCATCCTCTCTGTTCGACGAATTTCCGGACCTCGCCGCGGCTGTGCAAGTTCGCGGTTGAAAAGCGGCGAAGATCGCCGTATGGTACTCACAACCGTCCGCTCGTAGACGCGGACCTGCAGAATCAGCGCGCCCACTTTAGCGGGATTTCCCCGCGGTTCCCGTGGCCATCGGGAAGGTTCCGGGAACAGGCTGTTGGTATGAGCCGGTCATGGGCTAGGACCTGTGGCTGGTGAGTGGAATCGTCCGCAAGCGAGGAGATCGGCTATGGACAGCAATAAGCCGGCGCAAAACATTCAGGATTCCTTCCTCAACACAGCCCGCAAAGAGAGAGTGAGCATCACTATCTATCTACTCAGCGGGGTGAAGCTGACGGGCCGCATCCGGTCGTTCGACAAGTACTCTGTAGTGCTGGAGGCGAACGGTCAAGAGCAGCTCATCTTCAAGCATGCCATCTCGACTGTAGTAATGGGACGAGTGGCATCGACACACGTGGGCCACGCGGTGCATCCGGAGAAAGCGGTGGCGAGCGCAGCGCCGGCGGCGACGGCGGCCAGTGCTTCGGGCACCGAAGGATAGGGCGTTTTCGGATTGGGAAGTACACACTCCAAGAAATCCCGCGACGGTACGCGAGCCGGTGGACGTGTGCCCTTCGGCAGCGAAGCCGCGCCAGCACAGCCGGATTCGGAGCGCGCGTTTCTGGTCGGCATCGATGTGCGGACGCGGAAACGGTCCGGGGCGAAGGGAACGGTTACTGCACAGGCTGCGGCTGCGCGCGATGCGGCGGGGTTGCAGCCGACGTCTACCCCTGCCGGAGCGGCGAAATCGAACGGCCAGCCGGGAATTCCAGAGTTTGACGCCGAAGAGTCGATGGCAGAGCTGCATACGCTGGCGGAAAGCGCTGGGGCGCGTGTGGTTGGCGAAATTCTGCAGCGCCGGGACCGGATCGAACCGGCGACGCTAATCGGTGCGGGCAAGCTTGAGGAAATCGCTGGAGCGGCGGCGTCTTCGAATGCCGATGTGATTCTGTTCGACCACGATCTCAGTCCTTCACAGCAGCGCAATATTGAAAAGATCGTTGAGCGGCGCGTGATCGATCGCACGCAGCTTATCCTCGATATTTTTGCGCGGCACGCGAGAACCCGGGAAGGCCAGTTGCAGGTCGAGTTGGCGCAGCTGCAATATATGCTGCCACGGCTGGCCGGGCACGGCATTGAGATGTCACAGCTTGGCGGCGGCATTGGCACGCGCGGTCCAGGAGAAACGAAGCTCGAGACCGACCGGCGAAAAATTGCGCGGCGCGTCCGGCACGTGGAGCAGCAACTGGTCAACGTGAAGCGCATTCGGGCGCAGCAGCGGCAGCGGCGGGAATCGGCGCCGGTCGCGACCGTCGCGCTGGTGGGATATACGAACGCAGGGAAGTCAACGCTGTTCAACGCGCTCACGCAGGCTGGAGTTCTTGCCTCAGCGAAGATGTTCGCCACCCTCGACCCGACGATTCGCGGCGTGCAGTTGCCTTCGAAGCGGAAAATCCTGATGTCCGATACGGTGGGATTCATTCGCAACCTGCCGCACACCCTGGTTTCGGCGTTTCGCGCCACGCTCGAAGAAGTGCAGCGAGCGTCGCTGATTCTGCATGTATCGGACGCCAGCAGCCGGCTCTCAGCCGAGCAGGATGCGCAAGTGGAAATTGTCCTGAAAGAACTCGAAGCCGAAAAGAAGCCGCGCCTGCGCGTGATGAACAAGATAGATCTGCTGGATGACGAAGTGGCCAAGAGTTTGCTGGCGGACGCAGCGCGGGGCGCTGCCGCGTCTGGGGGGCCCGCGACGTTATATGTATCGGCGGTGGAGGGCACGGGGCTCGAGCAACTTCTGGAACGCATTGACGCGATGATCCAGGAAGATCCCATCAGCCGCGTGAGCCTGCGTATCCCGCAACAGGAAGGGAAAATTCTGTCACTGCTGGAGGCGCGGTCGCGGATTCATTCGCGGAAGTACAAAGACGGTTCCGTGGAACTGGAAGTGGATGCACCGGCGTCAGTGGTGCGGAAGGTGCGGGAGTGGGTGGTGAAAGATAGGGCTTGAGTGCAGATTTTCCTTGACAGCGACTTATTGAACGCTATATAGATATAAATATATTGTTGTGCGGTCCACTATCTTAACGTCACTAGAGGTGCGAACATGAGCATCAGAATTGATCAGTTAGAGCCGGAACTCGCTCAAAAACTGGTTAGCCCCCTTAAAGACATCCTCAGTGAACTTCGCTACACCGTTCCGGGGCAGTACAAACTTCACGTTTCCCTCTTGGACGCCAACGGGCGAAAAAAACGCAGCAATGCATCCGCAGAGAACTGGTCGCCCGCATCCGGTCGGATCGAGATCCGGTTCGAGCCGGCTCCTGAAAACCTGAAAACCCCAACGCTTGAACCTCCGCTTGCATCGAGCACCCAGTCCGATTCTGGTTCACTTGAAGCCAGACTACTCAAGGCGCTAGATCGAGCGGAATCGACTCCTGGTTGGAGCTTCGTTTCGCTGAAAAAATTCCGAGACGAGATCCTTCCTCGCGAGTCTTTTGCACCGGGTGCGTTCCAGCCCACCGATGTTCACTGGCAAGAGGCGATTCGGGGTGCCATCGACAAGAGGTTTATCCTCGTTGCGAAGGTCGCAAATCCAAGGTCCCCTCAGTTTCCGGTCACGAGCATCCGGCTCAACCGCCTGGTGCCTGAGGTGCAGGAAGTATTGGGGGCTACGAAGAAGGATATGGACTTTCACCCAATCCGTATCAAAGGAGAGCCCTTGTCTGCCATCATTCTAAGAGAGAGGCGATAAGACTTGGCACTCTACTATCTGGAGACAAGCGCTCTGGTTAAGCTCTACGTTTACGAGCTTGGCACGGAGCGTCTGGTCAGTCTGGCAGCCAGTGACGCCGGAAATAGATTTGCGATCCTCTCCCTCGCGCAGGTCGAGTTCCGATCGGCAATTCGGCGACAGCAGCGCAGCGGGGAGATATCCAAATCCGAGGCAAGTGCGTTGATCGACTCTTTTCGCCAACATGCGGAAGGCAGGTTTGTGGTTCAGCCGTTCACTGACTCCCTCTTAGACGTGGCGCTCGCGCTGATTGAGGGCTATCCACTTCGAGGTTTCGATGCGATACAACTGGCAGGCTACTTGATGCTGCGGTCAATCTCCGGTGCCGAAGAGCCGGTCTTCGTTTGCGCCGACAAAGCTTTGCTTTCGGCAGCGCGGAATGAGGGCTGTGCAGTCCTCGATCCCGGCTCAGTTTGAGCGTTTCTCGCAAATTAAATGGGCCGGCAACCAAGAAGCGGTGACATTCCTTGGCTATCGGCCCATTCGATCCTGAATTGGATCGGAGGTGATGTTTCCATGCTAATCCCGTTTAGCGCGAAGTCAAGGAATATGTGCAGCAACGTGCATCTCTTACGCGCGTTTGGAACGACTTAGTAGGCCTAAAACCAGTGTTTTTGCGTATTTACAGAAATGCATTTCGAGTTCGATTCGAATTGGATTCGAGTCACCGGGCAAAGAAACCGCGTCAAAATTTCGCGATTCTTGCTCTGTTTAAGGTCTCTGACCGCGTGCGGGAATTCCAGTTCCTACGCGTTGACACAAACTGCTTGAGACGCTAGACTTAACAGTTTTCATAGCCCTCATTTTCCGGTCTATATCAGCACCAACATGGATCAGACGCTGCGACAACTAGGGGAATTACTGCTCGGAGCAGTGCCGACAGTGATTCTTCTGGCATTGCTTTACGCGCTCTATACCGTGATTGTCCACAAGCCCTTACAGCGCGTGCTGGCGGAACGACGCAGCAAGACGGAAGGTGCAATCGAGAAATCCAGGGCTGACATCGCGGCGGCCGAGGCGCGCACTGCGGAGTACGAGCGGCGGATGCGCGAGGCTCGGGCCGCGGTGTTTCACGCCCAGGAAGCGCGGCGCCAGGCTGCGTTGCAGGCTCGTACCAGCGCGGTGAATGAAGCGCGAGCCAAGGCGCAGGCGCAGGTGCAGGCTGCGAAGAAAGACATTGAGGCGGACCGATTCGCGGCTGAGGCCGGATTGCAACAGCAAGCTGCCGCATTGGCGCAAGAAATTATGCGCCGGGTGCTGCAGCCGGCCGGTGCGGGACGATGAGTTCGATGATCGGGGCAAAGAACACTCTAAGGGTCTTGCTTCTGGCGTTGCTTGGGATGAGCTGCGCCGGCGCGGTGCTGGTTTGCGCACAGGAGCCGGCTGCTGCTCCATCGGCATCACCGGAACAAAAGCAAGCCGGAGGTCATGAGGCCCGTCAGCCCGGTCCGGGCCAGCGACTTGTGCACGAGAGCCGCGAAGCCGCCGGAGAAGAAAAGGACGAGACGGAGCAGTTCAAGCAGTCGGCTTCTGTCCAGTTCATTGCCCGGTTGACGGGATTAAGTCTGCAGCAAGCGTACTGGCTGAGCGTGATCCTGAATTTTGCGGTGATCGCCGGCATTATCGGTTGGGCCGCGCGCAAGTATGTCCCAGGGATGCTCCGCGACCGCACGGCGGCGATCCAGAAAGCGATGCAGGAAGCGCAGAAGGCTAGCGAAGAGGCGCGCCGTAAGCTGGGCGAGATTGAATCCCGGCTGGCGAAGCTGGACTCCGAGATCGACGCAATGCGCGAGCACGCCGAGAAAGAAGCTCTGGCAGAGGCGGCGCGCATTCAGGCCGCCGCAAGAGAAGATGCTCAGAAAATTGTCGCGGCGGCGGAGCAGGAGATTGCGGCTGCAGTCAAAGCAGCCCGACGCGAACTGACAGCTCACGCGGCCGATCTCGCGGTTGGACTAGCGCAGAAACAGATACGTGTCGATGCGGCGACCGATCAGGCGTTGGTCCGCGGTTTTGCCGGGCAACTCACTGCAGCGCCGGACGGTCCGGGCAAATCGGGAAAGGACAACAACTAGGCCGTGGCTTCCGTCGCCAACACATACGCCCGGGCTTTTGCCGCCGTAGCCCTGAGCTCGCATCTCGATGCGGAGCGCGCCAAGGGCGGGTTGCGCGAGATTGCAAGACTTGTCGCGGAAAGCGCGGACCTGCGCCGGGTGTGGGAAAATCCGGCGGTCCCGGCCGATCAGAAGCGCAAATTGCTGGACGCGATCGTGGAGCGTGAGGGGATCGACCGCCGTGTGCGCAATCTCGTGGCAGTACTGATTGATCATCGGCGAGTGCAGTTCCTGGAGCGGATCGTCGAGCAGTTCGAAAGAGAACTGGACGCGCAGATGGGATTTGCCGAGGCGCAAATTTCCAGCGCTCGCGAACTGGCCGGCAGCGAAAAGCTGGCGCTCGAAGCGCAGGTGGGAAAGATTACGGGAATGAAAGTTCGTGCGCGATATGGACTCGACGCATCTCTGCTGGGCGGCGCCGTAGTTCGGGTAGGCAGCACGATTTACGACGGCTCCGTGAAGGGGCAGTTGGAGAGGATTAAGGAAGCAATCAGCTCCTAGCGGCTAGCTGCCAGTTTCTAGCGTGAACCATGAAGGATTGGTTTTGCTGGAAGCTGTGAACTGGAAGCTAAGAGCTAGAGGCTGGAAGCCGATTCTATGGCACAAATCAAGGCAGACGAAATTACGAAGCTGATCCGCGAGCAGATCGAGAACTACGAATCGCAGATCTCCGTGGACGAAACGGGCACCGTCATCACCCTGGGCGACGGCATCGCGCGAGTCTATGGCCTCGACAAGGTGATGGCCGGCGAGTTGTTGTCTTTTCCGCACGGTGTGGCCGGCATCGCCATGAACCTGGAAGAAGACCAGGTGGGCGTGGTGCTGCTCGGCGAATTCACTGAGATCAAGGAAGGCGACGAGGTCAAGCGTACTGGCCGCATTATGAGCGTGCCCGTGGGCGATGCCATGATCGGACGCGTCGTCAACTCGCTGGGCCAGCCGATCGACGGCAAGGGACCGGTCTCGACTGACAAATTCATCGCACTGGAACGCATAGCCCCCGGCGTCATTGACCGGCAGCCAGTGCGTGAACCGATGGCGACGGGCCTAAAGGCCATCGACAGCATGATTCCGGTGGGCCGCGGACAGCGCGAGTTGATCATCGGCGACCGGCAGACGGGTAAGACAGCGGTTGCGCTCGATACGATCATCAACAGCAAGGGCAACGACCTGATCTGCATCTACAATGCGATCGGGCAAAAGCGTTCTTCGATTGCGCAGGTGGTCAAGATTCTGGAAGACGCCGGTGCGATGGAGTACACGATCGTTGTCGCGGCGTCGGCCTCGGAACCCGCCCCGATGCAGTACATTTCGCCGTACGCGGCAACCGCGATGGGTGAGCACTTCCGCGATACCAAACGTCACGCTCTCGTTATCTATGACGATCTTTCGAAGCACGCCGCGTCGTACCGCGAGATTTCGCTGTTGCTGCGCCGTCCACCGGGACGCGAGGCCTATCCCGGGGATGTGTTCTATCTTCACTCGCGTCTATTGGAACGCTCGGCCAAGTTGAGCGAAAAAAATGGCGCTGGATCTTTGACTGCGTTGCCTATCATTGAAACCCAGGCGGGCGATGTCTCGGCTTACATACCGACGAACGTGATTTCGATTACCGACGGCCAGATTTATCTAGAGACTGACTTGTTCAACCAGGGTGTGCGTCCTGCCGTGAACGTCGGTCTGTCAGTGAGCCGCGTGGGTGGCAGTGCGCAGATCAAAGCCATGCGGCAGGTTGCGGGTACGCTGAAGCTGGAACTGGCGCAATACCGCGAACTGGCGGCATTCGCGGCTTTCGGCAGCGATCTCGACAAAGCCACACAGTCGCAGTTGAATCGCGGGCAACGGCTAGTCGAACTCCTGAAGCAGGGGCAGTACTCGCCCTTGCCTTTCTCCAAGCAGATTCTGATCATCTTCGCGGGCACGGGCGGCTTCCTCGACGACATGCCGGTGGAGCAGGTGCGCGAGTTCGAAGCGGAGCTTTATAAATATGTGGATTCGACCAATCCCGGCCTGCTGCGCACGATCATGGAGAAGAAGATTCTCGATGACGCCCTGAAAGGCCAGTTGCAGGCTGTGATTAAAGAAGCGAAGCAGCAGTTTGTAGCGTCGCGGCAGGCAGTGGCGAAATAATCGACGGACTCGTGGACAGGGGTGCATAGGTCCTTCACTTCGCTCAGGATGACAAGGTTTTGATTTTGGCAACGACGAACGGCCAACGACCAACGACTGATGCCTAACATTCTCGACATTCGGCGCCGCATTCGCAGCGTGATCAATACGCG
>Ga0209006_10006020_pt1 | contig 11012 bp, 6 predicted proteins | sample JacPin_JW_Ref_O2_FD_188567 | JGI IMG/M metagenome (GOLD analysis project Ga0209006, IMG submission 188567) | Forest soil microbial communities from Algoma, Ontario, Canada - Jack Pine, Ontario site 1_JW_Ref_O2 (SPAdes) (version 2) | ecosystem: Environmental > Terrestrial > Soil > Boreal... | reverse complement strand
GCGCCAACGTGCGGATTTCGGAGGCATTCTTGGCGTTGCGCCCTCCCGGGTCGCGCATCGTCGCGAAAACGGTGTGCCCCTTGCGAGCCAGGGTTTCTGTGAACAGTCTGCCGAAGCCAGTGCTGGCGCCGGTGATGAGCACCACTTGTTTGGAATTCATGATCTATCCCTCCTTATGGGGTTACGGTGAGAGTCGTTTGATGCCGGAACCAAAATAGTTGGATACATCGGATGCATGGGTGTCTAGGGCTTGGAGGACTCAGGCGCCTTAGTTTGAATGACGGTGACTTTCACGGTGCTGTGGTCTCCGTCTTGCAGCGTAATCCGTTGCCCCTTCTCTTCAAACTGTCTTAGAAATTCCGGATCCTGCCAGGCGCCCTGTTCCACTTCCACCCAACTGAATAATTTATAATCACCAGGCGCAATACCGCGTAGATCGAAATTTCCGTATTGGTCGGTGCTCTCCGTCTTGTACTTCCGATAATTCTCACGCTGCGCCAAATCCGGCACGAGCACAATGGACACGCCCGCCTGAGGTAAACCATCCGAATCCATTACCGTGCCTTGCAGCCGCGCACCCCTTGAGCTGATTACAATTTCCAACGCGCCGGCCTCCCCGCGTGTCACGGTAAAGCCATCCTTCAAAACGCTGGATTCACCGTAGCGCATCTCTTTTAAGTAGCAGTCCTTGGACATCCCCATTACGTCCGCGCGATAAGTACCCTCGCCAAGGCCCTTCAGAGTAAAAGAATTGTCGCGCGCAACCCTGGATTGTCCGCGCACCCCAAACGGCACATCTACAGGCCTTGGTGTAATTGTTAGATCGTCTTTCTCCAGTGCCGGCTGCCCCTCCCACGCGATGCGCCCACTGATATTAGTTCCGGGCACCACGGTCATGGCGATGCCTTCCACGTCGGCATTGCCAACATCGATAGACTGGCGGTTCACGTAAGAGATGCCGTCATCGAACCAGAACGACGCAAGCGTATAGGAGCCCGGCAGAACTTCTTGAATGGCAAACGATCCATCGGGCTTTTGCACCGTCGCAGGGGAACTGTAGTCCCACTCTCGGTTAGTGGATTTTGGCAGCAAGATAAGCATAACTCCGACTCCGGGCTTGTGAGTGATCTGGTTATAAACGTTGCCGCGGACTTGATGGACAGGAACTCTACGCATCAGGATATCTATGGAAGAAGCTTCCTCGCCTACCTTGATAGTAATCGGCTCTGCTTTCGCGACGTCCGCGGTGCCCGGGTAATACAACTTTGCGTAGCCTTCCTTCTCTGCATCAGTGGAGTCGACTTCATCTCCACCACGGTTCCAGCGAGGATAAACACAGCTGACAAAATAGCGTCCCGGGGAAAGGCCGAACAGGCGATATTCACCGAGGTCGTTCGTCGAAATCGACGTTGTAGCAGCATGGCTTCTTTTGCCTTCTGAATACACTTGACGAACAGCATTTACCATAACATTGGGTAATGGCTCGCCATCATCGTCGTAAATCTTGCCGGAAATAACGCCGGCCGGAATTAAGCGGAATTGCAAATCTTTTAAGTCCTGCCTCGGATGTAGCGTAAGGACTGCACCCGGTGTGTCGGGTTTACGTTGGCCATACTCTTCGGAAACAAAGCCAACGCGAGTCACGTTCAGGCGGTAGGAACCGGGCTCGATGTCTTTCAGCGCGAAGCGCCCATCCGCGTTCGTTACCGCAGCCACCGTGCGATTTGGGTCCCCTACGCTTCTCAATACCACACGTGCCTTTCTTAAAGGCGCGCTATCCGCCATTTTGATTACCATGCCGGAGACGGAACAGGTCTCTTCTTTTGGAGGATTTGAATTTTTCTGGGCGTAGACAGAGAGCGCCGAGAGCAGAGCTACCGGGAGGACAAGGACGCGAACCCAAAGTCTTGACATGCGAGAGTCCTGGCTCGAAGTATACGACGATTAATTATTCATTTGATATAACACGCTGCCTCTAATCACACACTTACATCGTCGGTCCCCTCGAAAATCAATCAGGCACTAGGCGCGCGATGGCGAAAAAAAACATATCCTCGTCGTTTTACTCATTAGAGACAGTACCTTTCGCAGATAACTTTTTCGTGCCTTAATAGTAGAAGTATTTTTTGTTCGGATTATGGCGCACTCGTGCGTTCGTTCAACGGCCAAACCCCCAGGAGACCGCATGCACGAACTGCGTGAAAGTCGCCCTTCCTGCTTTAACGCTGAATGTTCTCGCGACAATCCCGCCTGGTTTCGTGGATTCGTTTTGCAGTTGATGCGTGGCGCGATCTGCGCGTTTATGTTAGGGGCACTTTGCGGTAGCCTGCGCGCGGATACCATCTCGGGTACCGTTAAGGATCCATCTGGAGCCCTGGTGGCGGGCGCAAAAGTAGAAATTACCGGCGAAGATCTACCACAGCCGTTGGTGCTCGTTACTGATGCTAACGGTAGATTCATCGCTCAAGATTTGCGTGCCGGCAAATATTTGGTGCGCGTTGCGAAGGCGGGGTTCGACGAACTCAGTTCCGCGCTGGACTTGCATGGCGCGGCGGAAGTTCCCTTTACATTGACAATCACAGCGCAGCAAACCACGGTCACCGTTACAGGCACCAGCGCGGCTTTTGCAAATTCCGATCCGCTGTACCGCCAGTTACGCGATGTCGGCTTGGGAGACACCTTTCGCTGTGACAATTTTACCCTGCCAATGGATGTGGGAACTTTTGAATTCAAGACCGGTACGATCACCCTTTTGCGGCCTCTCAATGACCTGCAAACCGGCGCGGTCTTTGTGGGTCAGGGGCACTTCTCCCTCAAGCCCATCGGTAAACTCGATACCAGCGAACTGCTTCGGCGCAGTGGCAGCGCCACCGCCGAGGAAGATTTCAGCGAAGTCGTGTTTCGTTTTACCCCAGAACAATTTCCCTTATTTAAGGCTACGCTGATCGCCAAAGCCGATACCCCACCGCAAGCTGCCGAGGCTTTTCGTCACTGGAAAGAAAAAGTACGCCACCGCCACGAAGTTCCAGAAGGCCTCACCCAGGCGTTTTTTGAAAGCGAAACTATCAACAATGTTGACGCCGACATCTTGGCCGCGATTTACAATCGTCAACATCCCTCTTTTTTGAATTGCTACATTCATGGGACGCCGCATAAGGACCTCCGCTTTTATTTGCGCGCGCGCGTTGGAGCTCTGCCGCAAATCGACTCGCCCGAGGAAGTAGCGCTGGTCAATTTTAATGGCGGGAGTATGGATGATGGGATCTGGTATTCCCAACATTTGAAATCGGAGATCATCGCCCGCACGGCGAACGCCTCCGAAGACAAACGGCTCTTCGCCACGCGGCGCTACAAAATCGAAACCGTAATTGGCAACAACGATCATCTGGCGAGTCGCGCCACCATTTATTTTGAGCCGCTGGTTGCCGGTGAGCGAGTGATGAAATTTGCCCTGTTGCCCACTCTACGTGTCACCCGTGTGACCGGAGAAAAGGGCCAGGATCTGCATTTCATTCAGGAAAATCGCAAGGAAGACGGTTCGTTTTACGCGGTGCTCGATGAAGCCGCTCCCATGGGCAAGCTTCAATCCATCACCGTGGATTACGGCGGCGACAAGGTGCTCACCAACGCCGGGAGCGGAAGTTACTACGTGGGGTCCCGCGATTCCTGGTATCCCAATCTTAACGGATTCGGAGAGAAGGCCCTTTACGATTTGACTTTCAAAGTGCCGCATTCGAACGTCTTGATCAGCGTAGGGAAGCAGGATGACCAACACACCGAAGCGGGTTTTTCGGTGACGCACTGGACTACGCCCGTGCCCATAGCGGTGGCCGGATTCAATTACGGACAATATAAGAAAATCGATTTCCCCGATACCATCACTCACTACGAGATTTCGGGATATTACCTGCAGGAGTTGCCGAACAGTCTGAAGCCCTACGAAAACGGCGCTCTGGGAGGAATGTCGCCAGGGGCGATGACCAAATACGCGCTGGAGCAGGCGCGTGCGCAAATGCAGGTGTGCACGCTATTTTTCGGCCGCGCGCCTTTTGAAAATTTATATATAACCGAGCAGCCTAATTTTAATTTTGGCCAATCATGGCCAAATCTGGTGTACTTGCCGATTTCCGCATACATCGATTCCACGCAGCGCTGGCTGTTGTTCGGACAGATCAATTCGCGATTCACTGGTTTCGTCCAGGAGGTAACGCCCCATGAAGTAGCCCACCAGTGGTTCGGCCATGCCGTAGGATGGGCTACCTATCATGATCAGTGGCTTTCCGAGGGATTTGCTGAATTTGCCGCCGGATTATTTTTACAACAGGCCATGGGCCCGAAGTGGCAGAAGGACTACATCGATTTCTGGCAGCGCCAACATGATCGCCTTATGGAGAAAAATAATTTTGGCGTTTCCCCCAACGATGCCGGGCCCCTTTGGCTAGGGACGCGGCTGATTTCGCCAAAGTCTGCACAAGCGTATCAGGGAGTCACCTATGCCAAGGGCGCTTTCGTGTTGTCCATGTTGCGCTCCATGATGCGCGCGGATGCCGGCGATAAGGATAAGAACCCCGACCAGGCATTTATCGACATGATGCACGACTTCATGGCCAATCAACGCGACAGCGCCTCCAGTGAATCGTTCAAGGCCGTGGCGGAAAAGCATATGACCAAGCAGATGGATCTGGAGAGAAATGGCCGCCTGGATTGGTTTTTTCGCCAGTGGCTGTTGGGCACTGAGGTGCCTCGCTACGGCTTTAAGTATGAGGTGCAGCCCACCGAAGGCGGCAAATTCAAAATCCACACAGAGATTAGCCAGTCCGAAGTGGATGCAAATTTTGCTACGCTAATTCCGCTGTTTGCTGATTTCGGCAACGGTATGGCACGCCTCGGACAGTTCGAGATGGTCGGTAATTCGATGCGGACCATCAATATAACCGTGGACAAGAAACCTAAGAAAGTTGCCCTCAACGCCTACAAGGACATCCTGGAGCGCTGACTACCCTTGCGGGCCTGGCCGCCTCTAACACCCTGAAATCACTTGCACTGATCGCCATTTATTCCAGCCTCCCAGTTGCACACACCTTTACGGTCAAAAGTGCAAAACAAATTTAAAGCTTTTTTTGCGGCTCTTGGTGTACTGTGCACTCAAACACTGAGCCTTCCAGCCGACATTTAAATGGTCGAACTGAAAGGCGCAGCTCCCCCCAGGTTGATTTAATCTTAGGAGACGGAAAAAATGAAAATTTTGCAGCCGTTACAATTTCGTGTTGTTGTGTGGTCATTGGTCATCATAGCGGCGTTGACCGCAACTCAGACGCTTCGCGCCGGGCAGAACTGGAAAGCGGTTGTCGGTGGGCAAAACACCGACAAAGGCCACCAAGCTCTCGCATTTCTCCCCAATGAATTTTGGATTCACGCGGGCGATAGCATCACCTGGACTCAGGAATCCGACGAAATCCATACCGTAACCTTTTTAACCTCTGCACAGATTATTCCGCCGTTTCAAGTAGGTTGCCCGGGTTTTATTCTCCCAATGGCCACTTTCGACGGTTCCACTTGTGTAACCACTCCACCGCTCAACAAAAGACAAACTTTTACCGTGCACTTCCCGAAGGCCGGCAACTACAAACTGGTTTGCCTGGTGCACAACACCATGAACGGAACGATCCACGTTCTAAGTCCCTCCGCAGTTCTTCCCCACGATCAGGATTTCTATGACGTGAAGGGCGCCGAGGAACGCCAGGCCCTGCTGTCCGACATTGAGTCACACAGTAAGATGCAAGCCGACCCCGATCATGACGGCGACGACGATTCCGTTCGTGTCATTCATGGCAACAAGCATGTCACTGCTGGCGTAGGTGAAATTGTGTCCACTCCCGGCGGCTTGCAAACCGCGTCTCTGAATCGTTTCCTCAAAGGAACCATTCATATCGAAGCCGGCGACACTGTGGAGTGGAGCAATCACGATCCGGAGGAACCGCACACCATAACTTTTGGCACCGAGCCCGCCAATCCATTTCCGCCCTCTCCGAACGTAACCGTCGACAGCGATGGAGCGCGCCACGCCATTATCACTTCACCCAGCGACAACGTGCATTCGGGATTCATCGAAGCCACGCTGGTCGACGATCCCGGCCTGCTACCCGAGAATCCGCTGGATTTTACGCGCTTTCGCGTCACCTTCAAGCAGCCCGGTACTTACAAATATATCTGCGCCCTTCACGACAACCTCGGCATGGTGGGCACCGTGGTGGTGGAGCCATAGCGCTCGCACCGCTCTCAACACATATCTAGCGGCCCTGTCGCCGAGAGCACCAGTCTCGATGCGGCAGGGCCTCCTCACTTGCGATTTTCGGGGTAAATCCGACTCTTGTCAGCTTCCGGTGGGTTGCAGGGTCGTCGGTTACAGCCGCGCGGTGCTCTTAAATCATTTTGAACAACGATGCGCAGCGAATTCTTTTTCCCGGTGGATTGAATACAGCCGGCGTCTTTGGGGGAGAGGCACACCCTTAGGTATACGCGGTTTGGTCTCCGGGAACCTGCAGTTACATTTACTACAGGCGTGGCCGTGGAATGAGTCTATAGACACCAGCTTGCGTGTTCCTCGGTGCATCGCCGCGAGGGCTGATGCAGTGATGTGCGGTAGCCCCATCTCAATGTTCAACGAGGCAAGAATGGCTTTAGCCGACTTACGCCTCTGAGCCATGTAGGATGCTCGCATGAAGTGAGATGAACCACCGTTCAATCCGGTACACTTCAGTCACAGCACTTTAAGAACTGCTTGATGACGCTCCACCTCTGGTTCGTTCAATTGGTGTAACCCCGCCATAGTCGTGTTCTAAGGATTGTATGGCGAGAAATTTGCGCTCGGAATGGGCTTCGTTGCGCCGTCCGAAACCCGAGTACATCTTGCACTGCTCGCCACCGCCCGCAGCGCAAATGGGACATGGAACAAAGAGTTTCTGTTTGGCGGTAAGATCGCTCTTCTTCATGCAATAACCATATCAAGGCATCGAGTCACGAAATGTTCCATTTTGGGCAGTTTTGCCGTTCAAGCGCGAAAACGCATCCGCAACACAGAGTAGTGATTCGGGTGAGACGCGAGTTCGAAGCGCTGGTAGGGGAGACTCAGCGCTTGGCCGCGGTGTCGGCGAGCGGGGCAGTAGCCTTTTCCTGTGACTGCAGTTCCCGGGCGCGCTCCAGCAGTTTCTTTAACTTGCCTTCCACTGCGGAGTCGCCGATGTGTTCCTCTTGCAGGACGCCGTCCGCGTCAATCGTATAAGTGTGCGGAATCGACTTCACCCCGAACATCGTCGCTATCGGCCCGGTGAAACCGCCATCACGGTATTGCAGCCAGGTCATTTCATTTTTGCCGACGTATTCCTTCCACTTCTGCTCATCGTTATCCAGGCTCACGCTAAGAATCACTAGTGGCTGCCCTTCGAATTTCTTGGCTACTTTGCGGATATGCGGCATCGCATCGCGGCACGGCTCACACCACGTGGCCCAAAAATCGAGCAGCACGACTTTGCCTTGCAGCTCGTCCATGGAAATCTGCTTGCCATCCATAGTGGTCACGGAAAAAGCAGGTGACATTTTGGCGCGCGCCAGTTCCGGGCGATTGATGTAACGCAACGCACGAGCGTGCTTGGGATCACTGGCAGGCCGCAGCTTCACAAATTCTCCGAACCGGGCTTTGGCGGCCTGGTCCTGCTGCAGACGCGCAAGCAGTTCTCCATCGATGAATATCGCGTCAGGAAAATTGGCGAATGCCGCAAGCGCTCTGCAGATCTCTTCGTGCGCGCGCGCCAAATACTCGTCTTTCTTCCTCACCATTCCTTCGGTCATAAGCACGGACGCAAATTCATAGTGCGCCAGCGCCACACCGCGATCGCCCTGCGCTTCCGCGACCATCTCTTGTGCGGCGGTTTCAGCCGCCTTCCAATCTTCCAGCTCCATTCCAAATTTAATTACCTGCCTCTGGCAGGCTAAACAATGCCCGCCGTCCTGTTTGTCTGCTTTTTTGAAATTCTCGAAAGCTTGAATTTTCTGGCGATCGTGCAAATACCCGAGCGCGTCCCGGTAAGTTTTCTGCGCTTTTTCGTTGGTGGGCCCCTCATTTTTTTCCTGGGCCTGGAGGAACCCACATGTCAGCGCACAGATCGCAACCAGACTGATGCGTGCCATTCGCATAAAAGTCTCCTGATCTCTAACTTATTATTGGGTCCAAGAGCGGTCGTATTTGCCGCAGATCCTATCCCCAAGTCGCCTATTTATAAACGGTAATTTAACTTATGAGTGAAATAAGCGTTAGCGACTTTGCTTGATCTTGCGGTGCTCGCGCGTGCGCGTTTTTGTTTGGTGTGGTGCCCCACCCTCAGTTTTTATAAAGAGTGGGGCCTTTTGAATTGTGTGCCGACTGACTTTAGTTGCGACCTTCGATGTGCGCTTGCAAATGCTTGGCGCACGCTTCGGCGGTGGTTTGTTGTCCATGCAGCGTGCTCTTCTTGTCTACCGCGTACGCATACACAATCGCGCCCGTCCGTCGATCCGTCATGGTGATGCTGGCGGCGTTGTCGGAGTGTATATTGCCCATAAACGCTATTTTTGCCCATCCAGCTTTCTTATCAACGGATGTGCCGGCAATCACATAGTCAGCCTGACTCTGATTGGCTACCGGAATCAGTTGCACTTTCTTCTTGCCAAATGCCGCCACCAAATAGCTTTCGAACCCTTCCATCGGTGCTATGTACACCTTCGCACCGGCCACGATTTTCATGCTCGACGCGGTCGCTGGGGCAGTTGGTACCGCAGCGGCTGCCTGACCGTCGGCAGGTGCGGCGTTCGACGATGCCGCGAAATTATTTTGCGCGGATGCGGACGCCTGGGTGTTCGGCTGTTCCGTCGACTGCAAGTTGGCCTGCCCGGACGATTGATTAGTATTGCTCTGCTTGGGCTTCTGCTTTACCTGCCGACATGCCATGCCGTTAACCAGCGTCTCGTCCGACCCAACGAAATTCCCACTCGAAGCGATATCATGGCACTCCCACTGAACCGTGACCGGTTGTGCTGATGCGGCCGTCTGCTGTGCAGACGCGGCACTCGAATACAGTAGTGCTGCGGAGAAAACTATCAATCGGCTGTTCATATTACCTCCACCGGTACTCTCCTTCATTGGTGCACAGGGAAGCCAGATAACGCCGGTACAGAAAAAGAACAGGCATGCCCTCTTGGTAACAATGCTGGAATTGCGTTCACGTAGGCGGGCGCCCGGCGAGGGGCGAGCGAAGTCTTGGGGTCACGGACTAAGCGGCGAGGGGACGGGGCCGCTCCGCGACTGCGTTGACCTCATTGTTATCGCAAAAGATCTTCGAACTCAACGCGCGCATCGGTTATGGCATCGCGGTATTTGACGATGACCGCAGTGTAAAGGGACAGTCCCCAATCCTTGCCGGGGCCTTTTGAAATTGACCGGGACCCGGGCACAACGACGGCGTTTTCCGGAATGATGAGTGGGCCATCAGGACCCGCGGAATACACGAGAGATTTCACCAGGTCGTACACCGGCGTAGATCGGTTCAGCAGCGTGCCGGTACCCAGCACGGCGCGTCGCTTGATAGTTGTACCTTCGTATACGCCGCAATTTCCCCCTATCATCACTTCGTCCTCAACGATCACCGGCATCGCGCCGACCGGGTCGAGCACGCCACCGATTTGAGCTCCCGCGGAAAGGTGACAGTTGCGGCCAATCTGCGCGCAGCTGCCCACCAATGCGTGAGAATCGATCATGGTGCCTTCGCCGACGTAGGCTCCTACGTTGACGAACATAGGTGGCATGCAGACGACGCCGCGACCGATGTAGCTGCCGTCGCGAATGCTGGAACCACCAGGAACGATGCGCACTCCATCGGCGGGAGTCAGGGCTCGCACTGGATAAGTCGACTTGTCGATGAATGGCTGGCGGGCAGCATCGATGGACATATCGACGATGACTCCCATGCGAAAGCCAAGCAGGATTCCCTTCTTTACCCAGGCGTTAGTGCGCCAGCCGCTCTGCGCGTTGCTAGCGGGCTCCGCGGCACGAACCCGTCCGCGATTTAACGCCTCCTTAAATTCGCGAAATATCTTGAAGTGATCTTCGGTGTACTCAGCCGGTGGATTGTCGAACAAATCTTCAATTTGTGGCGGCTGCATGGACTCTCTCGACCAGCCCCAGCGATGCCAGAACACTGCGCACGCGCTCTTGATTTTCCGCTTTAGATGCTACAAGCGGGAGCCTCCACACCGGTTCGAGCAACCCCATTTCTGCCATGGCAGTCTTGACCGGAATGGGATTGCTCTCCACAAAATTTACCTCCATCAGTGACTGATAGCGCCGCTGAATCTCACGTGCTCCCGCGAAATCATTGTTGAGGCACAACGTGATGAGGTCTGTCATCTCTTCGGGAATTTCATTGGAGACCACCGAGATAACGCCGCGGCCACCAAGAGCGATAAGGGGCAGAGCGATGGCGTCATCGCCGGAAAGCACTAAAAAGTCTTCCGGCACGGTGCTCAGTATCGAGGCCATTTGCGAAATGCTTCCCGATGCTTCTTTGATGCCGACGATGTTGTCGATGTCAGCGAGGCGCTTTACTGTTGGCGGTTCGATGTTCACGCCAGTGCGGCCGGCCACGCTGTAAAGAATTATAGGCAGAGTTGTGGCGGTGGCGATGGCGCGATAGTGTTGGTAGAGACCTTCTTGGGTTGGCTTGTTGTAATAGGGCGTGACAGAAAGAATGCCGTCGACGCCGATGGAAGCGAGTTCGCGGGCAAGCTCGATCACTTCGGCAGTGTTGTAGCCTCCAGCGCCGGCGAGCACCGGAACCTTCCCATGGGCAACATCGACGGTGAGCTCCACGACACGAAGATGTTCTTCGTGCGAGAGTGTGGGACTCTCGCCGGTCGTGCCGCAGGGCACCAGAAAATCGATGCCTGCGTTAATTTGCCGATTGATCAAACGAATTAAGGTC
>Ga0209006_10006019_pt1 | contig 11013 bp, 12 predicted proteins | sample JacPin_JW_Ref_O2_FD_188567 | JGI IMG/M metagenome (GOLD analysis project Ga0209006, IMG submission 188567) | Forest soil microbial communities from Algoma, Ontario, Canada - Jack Pine, Ontario site 1_JW_Ref_O2 (SPAdes) (version 2) | ecosystem: Environmental > Terrestrial > Soil > Boreal... | reverse complement strand
GGACCCGCATGACAGCGGGCCCATTTGCCACTAGCCTTTCCGCAAACAACGGGAGGATACGCAATGCTCGGCCGGCACGATCTCATGCTCGCGGTTGTTACCGCGCTCGGCGCCATCGGCGTGATTGCGGCGGTCGCGGCGCCGCTCGCGCGCGCCGCGACCGATGGGCCGCTGGTCATCGCCAAGCAGGGCTACTTCTTCGTCGGCGGCAAGATCGACACTTCGATCGAGGGCTCGCCGATGGTCGGGCAGATGTATGTCGAGTTCCAGATTCCACAGGATCAGAAACATCCCTATCCGATCGTGATGATCCACGGCGGCAGCCAGACCGGCACCAACTTCACCGGCACGCCGGACGGCCGCGAAGGATGGGCGCAGTACTTCCTGCGGCGCGGCTACGCCGTGTATGTGGTCGATCAGGTGGCGCGCGGACGCGCCGCCTATGCGGCGCCGGTCTACGGGCCGACCGCGTCGGCGAAGCTCGACTGGGTGGAGATGCGCTTCGTCGCGCCGGAGCGATCCAGGCGCTGGCCGCAGGCGCATCTGCACACACAATGGCCGGGCTCAGGCCACCCGGGCGATGCCGCGTTCGATCAGTTCTACGCGAGCCAGATGCCGTCGATCGCCGATTTCGCCAGGCAGCAGGAGATCAATCGCGACGCCGGCATTGCGCTGCTCGACAAGATCGGGCCCGCGATCCTGCTCACCCATTCGCAATCGGGCGCCATGGGCTGGCCGATCGCCGACGCGCGGCCCGATTTCGTCAGGGCGATCGTCGCGGTCGAGCCGAGCGGCCCCCCGGTGCACGACGTGGAGTTCAAGGGCGCGCCCGACTGATTCGCGGACGTAGCGAAGACAAAAGCGTGGGGTCTCGGCGAGGTGCCGCTGACCTACGATCCGCCCGGCCCGCTCGAATTCGTGCGCGACGACAAGCCGGATGCGCCCGACCTCGTGACCTGCTGGGCGCAGAAGGGAGCGCCGCGCCAGCTCGTCAAGCTCAAGAACATTCCGGTGCTGGTGGTGATGTCGGAGGCTTCGTATCACGCAAGCTACGACCATTGCACGGTGAAGTACCTGCGCAATGCGGGCGTGAACGTGACCTATCGGCGGCTCGCCGAGGCCGGCATCCACGGCAACGGCCACATGATGATGCTGGAGAAAAACAACGAGGCGATCGCGGCCGTGATGATGAGCTGGCTCGACGAGACGGTCCGCAAATGATGCGTAGCCCGGATGGAGCGCAGCGTAATCCGGGGCGGGGATCCCGCATTTCGCTCCGCTTCATGCGCGCTACGACGCTCGCCGCCAGTTTCGGCCTGATGATCACTCATGCAAATCCGCAAAGTACGGTGCAGCCGATCCACGCCGATACGTTGGCGCGCGAAGTCAATCGCACAATCGTCGCTCGCGGCGACACGCGCATCGAGGTGCTGAGCCAGGGCGCGGGCCCGCTCATCGTCCTGCTGCCTTCGCTCGGGCGCGGCGCGGAGGATTTCGACGACATCGCCGTCGCGCTGGCGATGGCCGGCTTCCGCGTGCTGCGCCCGCAGCCGCGTGGAATCGGCGCGAGCCAGGGCCCGCTCACCGGCATCACGCTGCACGACTACGCCGACGACGTCGCGGCCGCGATCGCGCAGGCGAAGGGCGGCCCGGCCTTCGTCGTCGGGCATGCGTTCGGCAACCGCGTCGCGCGGCTGCTCGCGACCGTGCGCCCGGATCTGGTGCGCGCGGTCGCGCTGATTGCCGCCAATGTGGGCCGCGACCCGAGCCCACCAGACGTGCGCGCGGCGATCAAGGCCTCTGCCGACCTGTCGCTGCCGCAGGCGCAGCGGCTCGCAGCGCTGCAGTTCGCCTTCTTCGCGCCCGGCAACGACGCGCGTGCCTGGCTCGAAGGCTGGCATCCCGACGTGCTCGCGGCCGAGCGCATCGCCGGCGACAAGACGCCGCGCGAGGAGGACTACGCGGCCGGCACCGCGCCGGTGCTCTACCTGCAGCCCGACCACGATCCGCTGGCGAGCATCGACAATGCGGCGGACTACAAGCGCGCGCTCGGCGACCGGGTCACCATCGTGGTCGTGCCGCACGCCGGGCATGCCGTCATCACGGAGCAGCCGGGGCTCGTTGCGACCGAGCTGATCAAGTACGCGCGGGCCTTGCCGCGCCCCTAGGGTCCGGATTGCTGGACCGAAGACATTGAAATTGCGGCTGTTATCCCAGTTAGGTTCGTTTTGGAATTTTGCTGGCGCGTTTCGCCGTTTTAGTGCGGCGCGCTATAGATGGCTCAACTGACCGCGCAGTCCCCACGCGGCGATCACCGAGCAGCCGATGTTCGTCGCCCGCGCGCTGCGGCCGCAGTAGAGGCGATTGAAATCATTGCTGTTATCCCAGTTAGGAGCTTCTGCCAAAATTGCCCACGCGAGGCGAGGCGGCATCGATAGTAATTAAATACCTCTAATCCGGCCGCCGCGGCACCAGCAGGTTGGCGACCATCACCTGCACCGGCTCGTCGTTCTGATTGAGCGTGGTGGTGCGCATCTTGACGAAGCCTTCCGGCCGCGAGCGCGAGGCGCGCAGCTCCAGCACCTCGCTTTCGGTGCGCAGCGTGTCGCCGGGGCGCACGGGGCGCGGCCAGCGCAGCTCGTCGAGGCCGGCGCCGACGATGCCGCCGGCGATCGGCGCGCCGCCGTCGACGAGCAGCCGCATCGTCAGCGCCGCGGTGTGGAAGCCGCTCGCCGCGAGCCCGCGAAAGAGGGTCGCCTGCGCGGCGGTCTCGTCGAGATGGAAGGGCTGCGGGTCGAACTGCGCCGCAAAGCTCTTGATGGCGGGCGTATCGACCGAGAGGGTGCCGGACCGATAGACCTGCCCGACCGCAAAATCCTCGAAGTAGAGCGGCGTGCGGCTCGACGTTTGCGTGAGCATGGAGTCCTCCCGCCGTCACGAGGCTTGCGGGACGCGTGCCGGCGCGGGCGCGGCGGTGCGCGCGAACCAGGCGCCGGACGCGATCGCGACCGCGGTGACGAGGCCGAAGGCGGCGAGCGCGAGGCCGAGCGCAAGGTAGAGGCCGGTCAGCCCGGCCGCATGCACCGCGACGTAGCCGCCGCCGGTCGCGATGGTGACGCGCACGAGCGCCGCGATCAACGGCCAGCCCAGGCGGCCCGCGCCCTGCGAGGCGAAATAGAGCGCAAGGCCGAGGCCGAAGAAGCCGTAGAACGGCCCGACCACGTGCAGGTAGTGCACGCCGACCGCGTTCATCGTTGCGTCGGCGCCGAACAGCGACATCCAGGCGCCGGGAAACAGCGTCGCCGCAAGCCCGATCGATTCGGTGATCACGCTCGCCAGCAAGGCGCCGGTCCACGCCACCTTCATGGCGCGGTCGCGCTGGCCGGCGCCGATCGCGGTGCCGGTGAGCGCGGCGAGCGGCGTGCCGAGGCCGAAAATCAGCGGGACCAGCAGATACTCGAGCCGCGCAGCGGTGCCGTAGCCGGCGACGGCGGCCGGACCGAAGGCGCCGGTGAGGCCGGTCGCGGTCGCGATGCTCACATTGGTGCTGATGCTGACGAGCGAGGACACCGCGCCGACGCGCAGGATCTCCCGCGTCGGCGCCCAGGCAAGCCGGGGCGGGCGCGGCGTCGGCTTGAGCACGCCGCGGCCGGACCACAGATAGATCGCGAAGATGATCGTCCCGACCACGTAGAACGCGACGACCGCGGTCGCGCCGCCGGCGATGCCGAGGTGCGGCAGCGGTCCGAAACCGAAGATCAGCATCGGCGAGATCGGGATCAGCACGAGCGCGCCGAGCACCGTCACGGTCGCCGGCACCATCATGTTGCCGGTGCCGCGGATGACGGCGGCGAGCGAGTTGTAGAGCCAGAGCGGGATCGCGCCGGCGAAGACGATGTTGGAATAGGTGAGCGCGGCGGCGAGCGAGCCGTCGCGGCCGCCCATCAGCGCATAGAGCTTGGGTCCGCCGGCGAAGGCGGCGGCCGCGGTGGCGAGGCCGAGCACCACCGCGATCGCGACCGCATGCCAGGCGAGTGTGTTGGCGTCGCCGCCGCGGTTGGAGCCGAGCGCGCGCGCGACGCTCGACAGGATGCCGCCGCCCATCGCGCCGGCCGAGATCATCTGGATCACCATCAGGAGGGGAAACACCAGCGCCATGCCGGCAAGCGCGTCGGTGCCGAGCTTCGCCACGAACCAGGTCTCGATCAGGCCGATCGCGGCCTGCATCACCATGACGACGACGTTGGGCAGCGCGAGGCGCAGGAGCGTCGGCACGATCGGGGCTTCGAGCAGCGTGCGGGTGCGGGGGTCCATGGCGCAGGCCTCGTCTTGACAGGAGCGCAGAATAGGTGCATATGCACTCAATAGCAAGCGTGCATATGCACGCGCTTCGAATGAGACCCATGCAAAAGAACGTGAAGACGGATACCGGCGACGACCGGCGCCGCGAGGTCGAGCCCGCCATCTGCAACTGCCTGGCGCTGCGCCAGGCGGCACGGCACGTGAGCGCGCTCTACGACCGCCATCTCGCGCCCGAAGGGCTCACCACGGCGCAATACTCGATCCTCGCCAAGCTCGCCCGCCTCGGCCCGCAGTCGATCGGCGCGCTCGCCGCCATGATGGTGATGGACCGCACCACCACGACCCGCGCCGTGCGCCCGCTCGCGCGCGACAAGCTCGTCGCGATCGCGCCCGGCAAGGACGAGCGCACGCGCATGGTGAGCGTCACGCCCGCCGGCAAGAAGCGCGCCGAGGCCGCGGCGGCGCGCTGGCGCGAGGCGCAGAAGGCGTTCGAGGCGGGTTACGGCGCCGACGCCGCGCAGCGCCTGCGCGCGGAATTGGCCGCGGTCGTGGGAACGACCTGACGGGCTCCGTCGGGAATATCGTAGCCCGCATGACCCCCCGCGCAAGCGGGGGGTCATGCGGGACCGCTGTTCCCGGATTTCGCTTCGCTCATCCGGGCTACAAGCTACGCCTCTTCGCACGCGCCCTTGTCACGCGGCACATTTGCCGGTTATGCCAGCGGCCTCATCGAGGACCCGAGGCCATGGCCCGCATTTCGCTGATCGAGGAGAAGGACCATCCCGAGATCGCACCGCTGATCGACAAGATCAAGGCGGGGCGGCGCGGCGGGCTGCTCAACGTGTACAAGCTGCTGCTGCATGCGCCGCCGCTTGCCGAGACTTGGCTCGACCATGTCGGCGCGGTGCGCTGGAAGACGGGTCTGAGCGGGCGGCTGCGCGAGGTGCTGGTGATCCGCATCGCGCACGTGAACGGGATCGCCTACGTGCTCGCCCAGCATGTGCCGGCGCTCGCGGCCGCCGAGGGGATGACGGTCGCGGAGTGCGACGCGCTCGAGGACTGGCGCAAATCGGATGCGTTCAGCGCCGCCGAGCGCGCCGCGCTTGCCTATGCGGACGCCATGGTGCTGCAGACCTCGGTGCCGGACGAGGTGTTCGCCGAGCTCAAGCGGCATCACGACGAGCGCGCGATCGTGGAGATCACGGTGCTGATTGGAACCTATCTGATGCACAACCGCGTGATGCAGGCGCTCGAGATCGATCTCGAGCTGGACGAGCAGCGCGGCAGATGAACCGCCTGCTTTGTAGCCCGCATGGAGCGCAGCGTAATGCGGGGACACCGTCCCCGGATTACAGCGCTTCGCGCCTCCATCCGGGCTACGCGCCTCGCAAGACTGGGAGAAGTTGATGTTCCGCCTCGCTCTCGCCCTGCTCGCGCTCTGCCTCGCGGCAAGCAATGCCGCCGCGCAGGCCGACTGGCCGACGAAGCCGGTGCGCTTCGTCATTCCGTTTCCCGGCGGCAGCTTCGCCGACATCACGATCCGCATCCTGCAAAGGAAGCTCGGGCAACGGCTCGGCCAGGCGATCGTGGTCGACAACCGCTCGGGTGCGAGCGGCGACATCGGCAGCGAGGTCCTGGCGCGCTCTGCGGCGGACGGCTACTTCTTCGGCATCGCGACCAACTCCACGCACGGCGTGTCGCCGGCGCTCAACGCGAAGCTGCCGTACGATCCGATCAAGGATTTTGCCCTGGTGTCGCTGATCGGGGACGCGCCCTATGTGCTGATCACCGCGCCGACCCTGCCGGTCAAATCGGTCAAGGACCTGATCGCGCTCGCCAAGACCAAGCCGGGCGGCGTGAGCTACGCCTCGGTCGGCCCGGCGAGCCTCGCGCATCTCGCCGGCGCGCTGTTTTCGCAGATGGCGGGCGTCAAGCTCACCGAGGTGCCCTATCGCACCTCGGCGCAGTCGGTGCTCGACACCGAGACCGGCCGCATCGACATGCAGTTCGGCACCATGGCGCCGGTGCTGCCGCATGTGCTCGCCGGCAAGGTGAAGGCGATTGCCGTGACGAGCCTCAAGCGCGCCGCGGTGCTGCCCGACGTGCCGACCCTCGATGAAAGTGGCCTGCCCGGTTTCGAGGCCTCGCTGTGGCTCGCGGTGGTGGCGCCGGCAAAGACGCCGCCCGCGATCGTCGAGCGGATGAACCGCGAGCTTGCGGCGGCGCTCGCCGAGCCGGACGTGATCGATGCGCTCAAGCAACAGGGCATCACCGCAACCCCGAGCACGCCGGACGAGGTGCGCGCCCGCATCGAGCGCGACGTCGCCAAGTGGAAGAAGCTCGCGCAGGAGACCGGGATTACGATGGAGTAGGCTCGTTACCGCACGCCGGGCCGCTGATCCGATCAGTGCGAGCGGGCGCCGCTGCGGTAATAGGGGCTGCGAATGCATGTGCCGCCGCCGCCGCTGACCGAAGCCTCGCATTGCGCGCGCGTCTGGAAGTAGCAGGAGGTCGCGCCGCTGCGGTTGGGGTTGAGCGCGCACCACGGATACGAATACGGCGACTGCGCCTGGCCCGGGGCCGCGGTGAAGATGACCGCGCCCAGAGTCGCGAGGACGAAAACGCTGCGCATGGACTTCTTCCTATTGCTTGAATGAGCGTATCTACCCAACGATCAGACGATCCAGGCGTTCCTCCGAGGCCCGAAATCGCGCGGGGTTCCGGCTTCGCCCCGCGGAATCTGTTCTAGAGCGCTCGTGACAGGTTCAAGCAAAGGCGCTCCAGATCGGCGAGCGCGTTCTGGCGTGCCGCGATGGCGGTGTGCGGCATCAGGATCACGTTCGGCCTGCCGCGGAATTTGAGCAGCGGATCGTCGGGCCGCGCCGGCTCGTCATAGCCGACGTCGAGCGCAAGGCCGCCGAGGCGGCCAGAGTCGAGCGCCTCTGCCAGCGCGCCGTGGTCGACCAGTTCGGCTCGCGCGCAGTTGATCAGGAAGGCGCCGGGCTTGGCGCGGCACAGGGCGTCGGCGCCGATGATGCCACGCGTCGAGTCGTTGAGCGGCAGCTGCACCACGATGTAGTCCGACTGTGCCATCAGATCGGCGAGCGACGCGTAGCGGGCGGCGAGCGCCTGCTCGTCGGCCGCGGCGAGGGGGCGGCGCTGGTGATAGAGCGTGCTCATGCCGAAGGCGGTGGCGCGGTGGGCGATCTCGCGGCCGACCTCGCCGAGGCCGACAATGCCGAGCGTCGCGCCGTAGAGCGTCTTGAGGCCGGCGACGCGGGCGAAGTTCGAGTAGCCGATGTAGCTCGACGCGCGCGGCCGGATCGAGTAGCCGGCGGCTTCGAGGGCGGCGCGTTCGACCAGGCCGTCGAGCGTGCTGATGCGCTTCGCCAGCGCGAGCATGAGCGCGAAGCACTGCTCGGCGACCGCGACGTTGACGTGGCGACGCAGAAAGGCGACCGCGATCCCGAGGTCCGCGCAGGCGGCGTGGTCGATGTTCGCGCCGATGGTGCCGAATTTCTGCACGATCTTGAGGCGGGGCGCGAGGGCGAGCGCGGCGCGGTCGACCACCAAGCTCTCGACGATCGCGGCGTCGGCATCGGGGAGCTTGGCGAGGAAATCGGCCTGATCCTTGGCCCAGACGATGCGCGCCGGATAGAGGCCGGGGATGCGGGCGCGCAGGCGCTCGCACCAGGCGAGTAAATCGGGAACATCGTGGGCGAAGAAATCCGCGACGGCGTCGCGATGCGCCGGCGGGATGCCCGGATCGAGGATGACGGGGACGATCTTGAGGAAGTGGTCTTCCTCGATGAGGACGGTGGGCATGGGCGGAGAGTCACATCTGGAGGCAGCCCGCCTTCGCCCTGCGGGCTTCCGCCTTCGCCAAGGCTACGGCGGACAAGCCGGCGCGGCGGGCTTGCCGAGCCGTAGCTTGCGAAGCAAGCGAAGGCTGGTGGGCGCGACAGGGATCGAACCTGTGACCCCTACCATGTCAAGGTAGTGCTCTCCCGCTGAGCTACGCGCCCTAATGCCTTGAAGGGGTGGCGTTTCGTATATCGGCTTGGGGGGTTGCGGGCAAGCGGGCTGCCCCACACTCTGCGTCATGGCCGGGCCTTGTCCCGGCCATCCACGTCTTCCTTCATGACCGCAAAGACGTGGATGCCCGGCACAGGGCCGGGCATGACGAAGTCCGGTGTTGGGCCGGCTCTCTCCTACGCCGCCAGGACCTTCTGCACCTCGTTGACGAGGTCGCGCAGGTGGAACGGCTTGGAGAGGACCTTGGCGTGCTTGGGAGCGGCCGAATCGGGGTTGAGCGCCACGGCGGCGAAGCCGGTGATGAACATGATCTTGATGTCGGGGTCGAGTTCCGCGGCGCGGCGGGCGAGCTCGATACCGTCCATCTCGGGCATCACGATGTCGGTGAGCAGCAGCTCGAACGGCTCCTCGCGCAGGCGGTGGTAGGCGGAGAGGCCGTTGTCGTAGGAGATCACCTCGTAGCCCGCCTGCTGCAGCGCTTTCACCAGAAAGCGGCGCATGTCGGTATCGTCTTCGGCGAGAAGAATCTTGGTCATGCGATGGATCGCCCGCTACGCTTGCGCCGGCGGGTGACCCCGCCCCACGCCCGTCCCTTTTGCTCGATATTCAATAAGCCGGCAGTCGGGTAAAAATGCGGTGAACTTTGCTCCGGCCATCGGCGCTGCGGCGACACTTCGCCGGCAGACGCGCCGACGATTACGCTTGGCATGAAGCCGCTGGACATGGACAATGGCACTCTTAAGAGGTCGTAAACAGGATAAGACCGGGACCCGATGACCGCAATGCTCTCCGCCATGGCGACTGGCGGCCGCAGCCGAAGGTGAACCTCCCCCCGCAATGACCGACATCCACGACGAACTCGAGCCGCCGTTCGAAATCCTCGAGCCCGCCGACTGGCAGGGCCCGCTGGTGTTCAACTCGCCGCACAGCGGCAACATCTACCCTCCCGCGTTCCTCGCCGCCGCGCGGCTCGACCTCGCGCAGCTGCGCCGCTCCGAGGATAGCTTCGTCGACGAGCTTTTTGCCGGCGTCGTGCCGCGCGGCTTCCCGCTCATGCACGCGCACTTTCCGCGCTGCTATATCGACGTCAACCGCGAGCCCTACGAGCTCGACCCGCGCATGTTCGACGGGCGGTTGCCCTCCTTCGCCAACACCCGCTCGATGCGGGTCGCGGGCGGACTCGGCACCGTCGCGCGCGTGGTCGGCGACGCGCAGGAAATCTACGACCAGCGCATCCCGGTCGACGACGCCCTGCGCCGCATCGAGGGGCTCTACAAGCCCTATCACCGCGCGCTGCGGCGCCTCGTCACCAAGGTGCACCGCGACTTCGGCGCCGCGATCCTGGTCGACTGCCACTCGATGCCGTCGATGGCCGGCAGCCGCGACGAACGGCCGCGCGCCGACATCGTGCTCGGCGACCGCTACGGCACGAGCTGCGTCGCGCTGGTCGCCGACACGGTCGAGGCGGCGCTGCAGGAGGCGGGCTATTCGGTGAGCCGCAACAAGCCCTATGCGGGCGGCTTCATCACCGAGCACTACGGCAATCCGCCGGCCGGCCTGCATGCGATCCAGCTCGAGATCAACCGCGCGCTCTACATGGACGAGCGCAGATACGAGCCGATCGCCACGTTCAGCCGGCTCGCCGCGGATCTGGAAACGCTCGCCGACCGGCTCGCCGCGATCCCGCTGGAAGAGCTGCGGCCGTATCGGGCGGCGGCGGAATAGCTGCGGCCTATGGCAGGGCGCTGCCGGCTGCGCATGTCGCAACGGCAGGCGGCCAGCCCGAGTGATCTGATGGCGTCGCGCGGCGTCACAAAACCGCTAGGGCGAATCGCTTAACCTGCGTCCGCACAAAGAAAAAGGGCCGCCAGCGATGCTAGCGGCCCAAGTCTAGGGAGGAAACGCCCAAGGAGGGCGGCAGCAACACGATCGCTCGCGTCGCTGCACCGCAACAAGATACACCGCGACGCACAAAATGCAAGTGGTAAGCCCAAGAAAATCGGGGTCTGTTAACATATCAAAATAGCGCAATTTTTTCAATAACTTGCGCCGGTCTCCCGGGAGCCGAAAAGTGCCAATGGAGCCCTGTTATGCCAGCCGATCGTCGCCGATTTTTAAGTTCGAGCCGCCGCATCCACCTCGATTAATCCGGGGCAGGCATTTGACCGGACATGCGCTATAGGACATCGGAGCGCAGCGGGGCAGCAGCCGGTGACATGACGGCGGTCGATCTCAGGGCCTTTCTCGACAGACTGGCGACGGCCTCGGGCGAGGTGATTCTGCCCTACTTCCGCACCTCGCTGAGCGTCGAGGACAAGAGTCGCGGCACCGCCTTCGATCCGGTGACGGCGGCCGACCGCGCCGCCGAGCAGGCGATGCGCGCGCTGATCGGCCAGCAGTTCCCCGGCCACGGCGTGGTCGGCGAGGAGTTCGGCGCCGACCGGCCGGACGCCGAATACGTCTGGTACCTCGATCCGATCGACGGGACGAAATCCTTCATCTCCGGCATGCCGGCCTGGGGCACCCTGATCGCGCTCACCCACCGCGGCACGCCGGTGCTCGGCATGATGCACCAGCCGTTTGTCGGCGAGCGCTTTTCCGGCGACGGTGCCGTCGCGCATTACCGCGGGCCGAAGGACGCGCGCAGCCTGCTGGTGCGCGCCTGCGCGAGCCTCG
>Ga0209006_10006018_pt1 | contig 11015 bp, 5 predicted proteins | sample JacPin_JW_Ref_O2_FD_188567 | JGI IMG/M metagenome (GOLD analysis project Ga0209006, IMG submission 188567) | Forest soil microbial communities from Algoma, Ontario, Canada - Jack Pine, Ontario site 1_JW_Ref_O2 (SPAdes) (version 2) | ecosystem: Environmental > Terrestrial > Soil > Boreal... | reverse complement strand
CGGGACGCGGCCGATCCTCGATTGTTGAGCCTGTATCCGGACCCGTCCGCGCGCCGTCTGCGCAACGCTTTAAGCGAGCAACTCACGGTGGACGCCGATGCGATTGCCGTGGGACCTGGGGCGGAGGCCTTATTAGGTCCGATTTTACGCTGCCTGCACCCTAAACAGGCGCTGGTTCCTGTTCCGGCCTTCAGCGAATACCGGCGGGTATGTGAGCAGCAGCAGATTGAGTTCGAGGCGTTTCCGCTCCACCGCTCGGAATTGTTCCGGACGCCTGTGGACGGTCTTTGCAGGCACATCGAATCGGAATCGCCTGGCGCGGTGCTGTTGAACAATCCACACAATCCTTCGGGTGCCTTCTTGGATCTGCACGAAGTCGGGCGCGTCGCCGATACGGCCGTCTCGTGCCTCGCCACGCTGCTCCTCGACGAGGCTTTCATCGACTACGTTCCCCACGCCAGCCTGGTCCGCAAAGCCGCCACCCAGCCCGGTTTGATCGTGGTTCGATCGCTCACGAAGTTCTACGGGTGTCCGTCGCTGCGGGTTGGGTATGCCGTCGCCCATCCGGAGACCATCCGGCGCATCATATCTTTCCTGCCAACATGGCCGGTGACTCAACTGGCGATGGACGCTCTCGCCGAAGCCGTTGTGGATCGCGAGTTCGCGGAAGCATCCCGGCGTGAAAACGCGGTCGAGCGTCAGCATCTCTCTGAGTCATTGAGCGGGCTTGGCGTCGTCGTATTTCCCTCGGCCGCGAACTATCTGCTTCTTGAATTGGGGGCGGATATGCACACCGCCTCGGAGTTGCGGGCACGTTTGGCAAGGAACCATCGAATTCTGATCCGAAATTGCGATTCCTACGAGGGGCTCACTCCCGGGCGTTACGTGCGTGTGGCTGTACGTGCCCCTGAAGAAAATTGCCGCCTGATCCAGGCTCTTGCTCACGAATTGAGATTGCCATGAAGCTAGTCGAAGAGGCTCTGTTGCAAACAGTCCGGACTGATGGAGCGGCGGATTCGGCAGCGGAGCTATTCCTTGCGTTTGGCGTTATCGGGAAGCGGTGGAGTCCGGCCGCGGGTTGTTCCATCGCCAGAGCCTCTGGGTTTTCCGATGAAAAAGTCGCTCAGCGCTTCTTGGTAAGACCTCAAATCGGGAACGATCAGTTCCGTCGACTTCGCCCTGTCATCCCAGCGCCTCAATGCCACCGCATTCTGAAAGTGTGGATTCTGTTCGAAGTCGCGAGCCTCCTCCGCCGAAAACGGACCGCCTTGTAGTTTCAGGCTCTGAACGGACGAGGGCGAAAGCTCCGCCAGGTAGGCTGGTTCAATCGAGCATAGATATCTCTTCGCATCGACGTGCAGCCGCACCGGTTCGCTGACCTCGGATCCGAAACGAGAACGAAGCCACGACTCCCCGATGACCTCATGCTTTCCATCCAAATCATGTTCGGCGACATCCTCAGGCAATCCATGGAGCAGATGTCCGATGTCGTGCAAGAGAGCGGCGATCACCAGGTGTGGTTCGGCGCCCGCTTCTTTCGCGAACCAGGCAGCTTGCAGCGAGTGCTCCAAAATGGAAACACTCTCGCCGAAGTACGCTTCGCGTCCGCGCCGCTCAAATAAATCAAACACCTCCAGAGTCCGAATCGCCCTCAGCAGGTCCTCAATGTCGCCCGCACCGAGCCGTCCGATTGTGCCGATCCGGAAACATTCCTCACTGCTCAATTTCCCGGGATAGATGACGAACCCCAACTCGCTGAGCCGTCCGTAGAATTCCTCGAACCGAAAATCCTTCGGGTATCGATACGAAGTAATGATATAACTCTGATCTTCGGGAGCCAGGTAGGCTTCGAAGCCCAGGTCTTTCATTCCACGGCGCAAAATTTCGTGATTCTGTTGGTATCGCGCGGCCCGGCCAGCGACTCCGCCCTCTTCTTCGAGTTCTCGCAGCGCCTGCCGGAACGCGAGCAGAGCATGCGTCGGCGGAGTGAACCGGAATTGCCCGTCGCGTTCCAGCCCCGCCCACTGGGCATGCAAATCGAGACTCAATGTTCGCACACGCCCTTTGGCGGCTTCGAGTTGCACGCGGCGAGCCAGCGTGAATCCGAATCCTGGAACTCCTTCTATGCACTTATTCGCTGAGGAAATCAGAAAATCGATGCCGCCCGCGTCAATGGGAATCGCGCCGAAACTGCTCATCGCATCGACGATGTAGCAAGCACCCGCTGCCGCCACGGATTCTCCTATTTCTTTGATCGGATTGAGGATCCCCGTAGTGGTCTCGCAATGCACGACCGCTACATGGGAGATGTCCTCGCCGATCGAAAAGTCCGCCGGAGTAATTTTACGATTCTCCGCAACCTCCACCACCTCAACCGCAATCCCGTGGATACGAGCGATATTTTCGATGCGACGCCCGTAAGCACCGTTGATAAGAACCAGCAGCTTACGCGGCATAATCGAGGAGATTACCGATTCGATCATGAACGTTCCGCTGCCTTGCATCAGGACACATTCATGATCCGGTCGGCTTACGTTTCCAAGCGCCAGCAAATGCTCGCGGATCTCGCGCACGATCTCAAGAAAGTCAGGATCGCGCGACCCTAAGTCCTTTAGCATTGCTTCTTTGACGCTCAGGCTTGTGGTGAGCGGCCCTGGTGTAAACAGTCGTTTATTCATGGTTGCGATCATGAGCTAGGTTGTCTTCTTCATCTCCGTCTCCAAAAAACCCAAGCGGCGGCGGGCGCCGGACCTTTGCGGTTGTATATGTAAAAACATCTTTTCCTGCGATATATGTCGAATCGATCACGATGTCCTTGATTGCGTCCGGTGCGACTTTTCGCGGATCGGCGCGCAATACTACGAAATCGGCTAGTTTGCCGGGTGCAATCGATCCCTTGGTGCTTTCTTCAAAGGTCGTGTATGCGCCAGATAGCGTCCACACTGCGATGGCTTCTTCGACACTCACCCGCTGATTTGGACCGTAGGCGATTCCGTTTGAGCCTTTTCGTGTCACCATATCTTGAATCCGCAGCAGCGGATCGGCTGCGGATACGGTTGAGTCGGAATGGCCAGCTACATGAATTCCCATGTCGAGCGATGTTCGATACGGGTGGATCATCGCAAGTCGTTTCTCGCCATAAGATGCCAGTTTATCGCCATGCTCCCACATGTAGGAATGGAAGACCAGAATGACGCCAGCCTTTTTCGCGCGATCGAGCAACGCTTGATTCATAACACTCGCATGCTCAATGCGATGGCGGGCGTCGGGCCGCGGGTTTTTCGCCTGGGCCCGTTCAATCGCAGTTAACACCATGTCGATTTCGCGATCGCCGTTGGAGTGGGTCGCGATTTGCCAGCCGGCATCATGCATGGTTTGAAACATCTGATCCAATTGATCTTGCGGCCGCGCTGGGGGAATGCCGAAATAATCCGGGCGGTCGGAGTAAGGTTCGCTCAGCCAGCAGGTGCGTCCGCTCATCGAATTGCCGTGGAAGACCTTGATGGTTCCGGTTCGTAAACGATTGTCTCCAAATGCTTTCGCGTCTTTGAAGTTCCCCTCCGAGAACATGAAATTGACGCGCACCTGGTTCCCTGCGTCGCGGATAGCTTCGTAGTGTTTTAGAGATTCGGGACTTCCGCCGGCGATTCCGACGCTGGTGATGCCTCGCTCGGCATAGCTATGAAAACAGCGGAGTAAGCCCACAACTTCCTGGTCTGGAGGAATGCGGACCCGGCTATCTTCGCCATTTGTGAGCAGCCTTCGCGCGGCTTCGCGGATCACGCCGTTGGGTGTGCCGTCCGGATCCCGATCGAAGGAGCCGCCTGGCGGATCCTTGGTTTCCTTGGTGATGCCGGAGAGGTTAAGTACATATGAATTCACTACGATGACATGTCCGGAGGCATGGCTGATGCTGATGGGATGTTCGGTCGAAACCCGGTCCAGATCGTGACGGTTGGGATGGCGTCCGAGCTTTACGTCGTCGTAGCGATCGCCGTGGACCAGCTTGCCTTTCGGAGTTACGTCGGCCTTCCTCTTTAAGACGGCTACTAACTGGCTTATAGTCTTCACTTTATCGGGTCCAAGCCACGGTGTGGAGTAGGGCGACTCGTCGGGAAATTCGGGGCCCGGATGAAGATGTACGTCGTTGAATCCAGGGGTGATCGTCTTGCCCTTCATGTCGATTATCTTGGTCGATGGGGTTGCAAGACGGCGCATTTCCTCGTTCGTACCGACGGCCTGGAATTTGCCGTTTTCAATGGCGAACGCTTCGGCATATGGATGTGAATTGTCGACCGTGATTATGTTCGCGTTGACCACAATCAGGTCGGCGGCTAACGCGTTAACGATGCTTAAAAGGCCAAAAAGTGCTCTATTCATGCTTCTAGGACTCCTAATATGACCTTAAAATGCCAGCCGCAGGCTGAATTGAATCTGCCGCGGCGCATTGGTCTGACTAAGAATAATATGCCCGAACGTCGACGAGGTAATGCTGGTGGTCGGTCCGGAAAAAACAACGTGATTCAAGGCATTGAAAAACTCGGCACGGAAGGTGAGATCGAAGTGTTCGCGGAGCTGGGTATTCTTTTCGGCGAGAACATCCCAATTCCAGGCGCTCGGATTGTTCACATCGCCGAGGTAGCGGCTGACGTTTCCGAAGGCGAACGTCGGCGTCTGGGTGAAGGCGGCAGGATTGAAATAGGCCCCGTTCGCAGTGATCTGCGGACCGCCGGGAAGGGCCGCGGAAATGCCGGTCGCGTCTGGACGCTCGCCACTGCCGCCTCCGCCGGAGTTGGAATTGTTGGTTGAGGAGACTGCTACCGGACGTCCGGAATCGAAGGTGTAAAATCCACCGAGAGCCCAGCCGCCGAAGGCGCGTGATGCAAGACCGCTGTTGAACATTGGCTTGCCGGGTCCAAACGGCAATTCATAGCGGGTACTCCAGCGCAGCGTGTTTTTCTGGTTCTGATCGGAGAGCGCTTTGTCGCAAGCGAGGCACGCGGCATCCTGCGGGGTGTTCATGCTGCCGGCGACGCTGGTTTGCTCACCGACGTTGTCCTCGGCTTTGGAATACGCGTATCCGAAGGTCACGGCGAGGCCTTGCGCGAGGCGGCGTTCGACGGTCAGCTGGCCGGCTTCATAAGAAGAGTGTCCGGCGCCGACGTTGAGTCCTTTTACGTTGAGGAACTCGGGGTACGGACGGAGCAATTGCAGGGCCTGGACGGTGGGCAGGCTGAGCGTGGAACTGGGATCGGTGATGACGCCGTAGAAGGGATTCGCGACCACGTTCAGCAGTTTGGAGCCGAGCGTCGAGAGATCGGAATCGGGGACCTGGTTGTATTGAATCGGCGCGTAGAGGTGGACTCCGGTGTTGCCGACGTAGCCGACGGTGATTACAAAGTGACTGGGCAGTTCGCGCTGAATATCGAAGGACCAGTTGTTCTGATATGGAAAGTCCTCAGTATGAAGAGGACCGGCGATGTTCTGGCCGAGGTAATTCGCGAGTCCCGCGGCGTTTCCACCCGGCGTGGGAAGGCCCTGCGGGAAAGGATTACTCAGATTAAACAAAGGCGTGACGGCGTTGGATTGGGCGGCGATCGAGGTGGAGGTTTTTGTCGTCTGAAGCGCATTGGGGAACTGCTGCCAGGCGGCGGGGGGATGATGGAAAATTCCGTAGCCGGCACGAATTACGGTTTTCGAATTGAGCGCGTAAGCGACGCCCACGCGCGGATCGTACGCGAGACCGCGAGGCACTTGCAACGAGTCGCTGGTGCCGTTCGATCCGGGGACGCCGACGCCTCCGGTGAGGTGCAGTGAGGGAACCTGCGCGGCGATGGGCGAGGGCGAAGTCAGGTCGATATAGTTCAACTGATTTTTGTCTTCTACGTCCCCGGTTTCGTACTGGACGCGCAGACCGAAGGTGACAGTGAGCTTGCGCGTGAGTCTGGCGGCGTCCTGGGCATAGAAGCCGTAGTAATTATGCGCCGAATTGGTTTGCGGCACATAGCCGGAGGTGACGCTGGCCGCACCGAGGAGCAGATCGGCGACGCCGCTTCCGGAATCTGCCAGCGCGGAGTTGGGGTTGGAACCTCCGGTGAAATTGCTGCTGGCGGAGATGGCCAGTTGCTGCGGGTCGAAGAGCTGCACGGGATAGCGGCGCAGGTCGGCTCCGAACTTGAAGGTGTGGATTCCCTTGATCCAGGAAAGGTCGGCGGCATACTGATAGACCGAAGACTTGTTGGCTTCAAAAGGATAATTATTGCCGAGAGTGCTCGCGCGGGTCAGGGAGAGCTGCGGCATCATCTCTCCGGTTATCCCGGGTGTAACCGCGGACGGAAATCCGAGGGAGGCGGCAGTGATTCCACCCGCAGGTTCGCTGCGATTCGATTCGCTATGAGCCCAGGAAAAATGCTGTTCGAAAACCAATGCCGGTGAAATGGCCCAGGTGTGATGGCCCAGAATATTGATGCCGGGAATGCGGTCGTTGGAATTGACGGGGGCGAGACCATTGCCGTAGTAATTGCTTCCGATGATGTTGTTCGAGAAATGTTCGAAATGGCCGAAGATGCTCTGGCGATCGGAAAAACGATGATCCACGCGGATGTCGTAGAGGTTGTTGTTATCCGTGCCGGGGGCGTTCGAAAAATAGTTATTGGTGCTGCTCAGGCCCACGCCATGCTCATTGGCCGCGGGGTAGTAGCCGAGGAGCTTCTGTCCGATCGAATTGAATTCGGTGGCCGGAATGATGTTTCCCGCAAACGGCGTGCGGATGTATCGAGTGGTGCCGGAGGGTGCGGTGGGATCGAGTTGCGTGGTACTGGGATCGTAAATCACGATCAGCTTTCCGTTCGAGTCCAAGGTCTGCGCGAAATTGCCGGTGCGTTCGAGCGCGGTGGGAACTGTGCCGGTGAAGGAGCCTGCGCTGGAGTCGCGCAGCCCGTCAAAGGCGGCGAAGAAGAACGTCCGGTTTTTGCCGTTATAGATTTTCGGGAGAAAGACGGGGCCGCCGAGGGTGAATCCAAATTGATTGCGCCGAAATGCGGCGATCTTCTGTCCGGCCTGATCGGCATTAAAGCCGTTCGAATCGAGGTCACTGTTGCGGAGAAATTCGAAGAGGGAACCGTGCAGCGAGTTGGTTCCGGACTTCAGAGCATAGCTGACAATGCCTCCGCTAGTATGGCCGAATTCGGGCGCGTAGGCGTCGGTGAAGACGCGATATTCCTGCACAGTGTCGATGCCGGGAATGCCGGCGGCCTGATTATAGTAGGCCGTGGTGTCGGTGGCGCCATCGATTTGAATGTCTGTCGTGGATCCCTTGGCTCCATTGATACGCCAGGTGTTGGTGCGGCTTTCGCTGGTGATGTTCTGGCCGGAGAGGCCGTCGTCGCCCTTGGTCACGGCGACGCTGAAGTTGATGAGCTGGAGAGGATTTCTGACGTTCAAAGGAATACTTTCGACGAAGGTCTGATCGAGAACGAGGCTGCGGTCGGCACGATCGGTGGTGACTTCGGGAGGAGCGTCGGAGACGGTGACGGTTTCCGATACCGTGGCGGGCTTGAGCTCGATCGAGAGAATCTTCGATTCGTCAACCTCCAGAACCAGACCGGTGAGGCGGTAGGGGCCGAATCCTGCGGCGGTCACTTTGATTTCATAGTGGCCGGGAGTTACGGGCGGGAGCAGAAATCGTCCGGATTCGCTAGAGGCGGTGCGGAAGGTGACCTTCGTCTCGACGTTGACTAAAGTCACTTCGGAGTCTTTCACGGCGGAATGCTGGGAGTCGAGAACGGTGCCGCTGAGACTGGCGTTTTGGGCGGCCAGAGGGATCAAACCGGGGATCAGGCCGAGTCCGGCTGAGAGAAGACACACGTGGAGCGGGCGAGTTGGATTTCGCATATTGTTGGTCCTTGTTTAGTTGGTTGTCAGGTTGTTAGCGTCTATCCGCTTCCTTACGGTCGCGGTTCGGTTGAGAGCAGGCCGGGAACCTGCCCCACTTGGCAGCGCATGTGGGCGCAACCACAAATAAAGTGCAACGCCCCTTTCATGGGCGTTCTCCGCCGGCAATACGATGGTCGATGTCTTCGAGAAACTGTGTACATTCGGCCAGCGATCCGGCCACATATTGCGCTCCGGCAGCGGTGAGACGCACGGCGGCGTCCAGCTCCAGGGTTTTCTGTCCGGCGGGCGGGAGTTGGTCCCACTGATGCTTTGTTAATCCGATTTCGTTTCCGGTACGGGTAATGGCGATGGTCCACATGCCAGCGTTGCGGCCTTCCGCGATGTCGCTGGGAGTGTCCCCGATCTTCACGAAGGCCGAGAGCGGGTAGACACCCAATGCGATTGCGTTGCGATAACACATGAAGGGCGCGGGGCGGCCGGCGCCTACTTCGTCGGGTGTGACGCTCACCTCCGGAGCGTAACCGCGGAGAGCGGCGGCGGCGGCAACGATGTCGAGTAGTTCGCGCGTGTAACCGGTGGTGGAGCCGATGCGGAGTCCAGCGGCTTTCCACGAAGCGACAGTTTCCGGGACACCATCGATGGGTTCGCTGAACTGCGCCAGAATTTCAGCTTGTTTGGGAAGGAATTCGGTGAACAACTTGACGACGTCTTCTTCGGAGGGGGCGTGGCCCCGCAGCGAGGTCCACTCGCGGCTGACGCGATCGCCGGCGAGGATGAAGCGGATCTGATCCTTCTTCAAAACGCCCATATCCTTGCGAGCCTCGGCGGCAGTGATCGCAAGGCCGTTTTCCGCGAAGACGCGTTGCAGCGCTGCTACCGGCGCGAGGCTGCCATGGTCGACGGCGGTTCCGGCCCAATCCAGAATGACGGCTTTCAAATGCGTGAATTTCATCGAACCCCTTTGTTCCAACGCAGTGTTAACAATCCTCCCGCAGCTACCGAGCACACGACGAAGAACGTGAAAAGCTGATCCCATCCGAAGCGGCTGACGACGATTGCGACGACATAGGCGGAGATGAGTTGACCGAGTGAGCCGACTCCGTTCACGATGCCGGCGGCGCGCGCGGCTTGTTCCGGACTCACGGCGTCGATGGATGCGGTGGCTGACATCAAGAGGTCGGGACCGTATATAAGGATGCCGAGCAAGGAGATGCTCATGGCCATCGGGATGGGTCCTAGACGTCCGATAACCGGGTGCATCAGCAGGGCGGCGGCGAGCCCGAACAGCATCACCGCGCCGACCGGGTAGCGGCGGCCGTTCATGAGGCGATCCGAGACGTAGCCCGCGATCAGGGCTCCGGAGAATCCGACGAGTTCGAATAGCGACGATGTGTATCCGGCCCACTGCTCGCTGAACTGCATCTTCTGGACCAGGTAGAGAGGCAGCCAGAACAAGAGCGAATAGCGAGTGATTTTGAGAAAGAAGTACATGCCGGCGAGGATCAGCACTTCGGGATTTTTCGCGGTGGCCAACCAGGTGGTCTCGCCGGCGGACAGATGGTCGTCCTCCGCAAGATTGGGTAAGCCGGCGTCGGCTGGCTGGCTGCGGACATAGCGGGCAAAAATCAACGCGCCGACGGCGAGAATCACTGCCGGGAAAAGGAATCCGCGCCGCCAGCCGAGGCCGGGGACAAGAATCACCTGCGTGACGGCGAACGTCGCGAAGACGGTGGCCAGGAATCCACCGAGGATATAGGAGGTGCCCCACCATGCGGTGACGGTGCCGCGTTCGGTCCGCTGGAACCACGCGCCGAGGATCTTGAGACAGGAGGACCAGCCGCAGCCTTGTCCCAGACCGTTGCCGATTTGCAGAAGGAGGAGCATGGAATGGGGGCCGGGAATCGCCATCGCGGCGGTGCAAACGGCGGAGAGAAATCCGCCTCCGGTGGCGACGACCCGGGGACCGAAGCGGTCCGCGAGTAAGCCGGAGAGAAACTGTCCACCGGCGTAGGCGAGGCTGAAAATGAACACCAGGTTGGCGAGGTCGAAGGTCTTATAGTTATCGAGGCGCGCCATCAGGGGCATGACGACGGAGAAATTCTTGCGGCAGAAATAATACGATGCGTAGAGGATCCAGGCGGCGAGGAATACGCGGAATCTCCAGCGGTTCCAGTTCCCGGCGTCAGTAGCGGCTGGCGGGTCGAGCACTACTTCGTTTGTGATGCTTTGTTCCAAGTGTTGATATTAGCGGATAGGGGGCCCTGGGGGACAGGTTCTGAACGGTTAAGGATGACGCCTGTTCTCTAAGTTTTCAAGCAGATCGAAGGGTATGGAACCCTCGCCGCTCACCGTTTTGTCACACGATGTTTACCGAGGATTCAGTGGGTCGCGATAGACTTTCTGTGATACCGATGGTGCCAGGGACAAATCACACGCCGGGATTGCGAGCGTTGCGGGCCGTCGCATCGAGTGATTCAGATTCGAAGACGGCCGTCGAAATGGAGTTGATCTCGATTCTGAACGGGCCCGGTTTCCGAAGCAGTCCGCGGAGCTGCGCGTTCCTTCGCTTCGTTACCGAGGAGACGCTGGCCGGTCGGGAAGAATCGCTGAAGGAACGGACGATCGGCGTCGCGGTGTTAAAAAGGGATCCGGCTTACGATACGGGTTCGGATGCGGGAGTTCGCGTCCGGGCAAATGACGTGCGGAAGCGGCTTTCCGCACACTATGAGAAATCCCCATCGAAGGCAGGTTACAGGATCGAGCTACCCGCCGGTTCCTATGTACCGAGGTTCGTCAGCGAATGTCCCGCCGAGCCAATTGCCGATGCTCGAAGGTTGATGCGTCCGCTGTCGCTCGCGCAGCTTTCGGCACCGACAATCTTGGCTCTCTTCCTTGCACTCATTGCCATCCGTATTCAGGCGGACAACGGCGACGGCCAGCGATTCTGGTCGGAGATGCTGACGGATCGCAACCAGATTCTGGTGCAGTTGGATGCCGCGCCAGACGGCGTATCCGTATCGCCTTCTATGGCTGAGGCAGCGATGCCGATTTCCGCGGTCGCGGCATCCTTTCATTTGCCATTTCACATGTCCGCAGCCCAAGTGTCGCACGGGCAAACA